>Ga0228703_1000067_pt1 | contig 104871 bp, 114 predicted proteins | sample McNCre217_Aug_MG_3_FD_178020 | JGI IMG/M metagenome (GOLD analysis project Ga0228703, IMG submission 178020) | Freshwater microbial communities from McNutts Creek, Athens, Georgia, United States - 29-17_Aug_MG | ecosystem: Environmental > Aquatic > Freshwater > Creek | place: USA: Georgia... | reverse complement strand
CAGTGGGTTTGAACGTGTACATCATGAATGGCTTGGCCAAAGATGTGCCGATGGTGGAGACCTACAAAGGGGTTGTGCCGTTCTTGATCACTGACGGCATTCGCTTGGCGTTGCTGATCGCTTTCCCCGCCATCTCTCTGTGGCTGGTGCACCTGTTAACTTAATTCAATCACTAGGGAACAAACCATGAAATCTCGCATCCTCAAAGTTGCGGCAGCTGCTGCATTCACAGTCGCTGCGCTCAGCCCTGCCGCAATGGCACAAGAAGTGACACTCAAAGTGCACCACTTCTTGCCAGCCTCGTCGTTTGCACAAACCTTGTTCATTCAACCTTGGTGCGACCGCATCGCCAAAGAGTCGAACAACAAGATGAAGTGCCAGATTTATCCATCCATGCAACTCGGTGGTTCGCCCCCTCAGTTGTTTGAGCAAGCACGTGATGGCGTGGCTGATGTGATTTGGACTTTGCCCGGTTACACCGCAGGCCGTTTCCCTTCCATCGAAGTGTTTGAATTGCCCTTCATGATGCAAAGCCCAGAAGCCACCAGCAAGGCGCTGTGGGATTACGTGGACCAATACGCCAAAGCCGAATTCAAGGACGTCAAGCCTTTGGCCTTCCACGTGCATGGCGATGGTGTGTTTCACATGACCAACAAACCCATTCGCACTGCGGCCGACTTGAAGGGCTTGAAGCTGCGCGCCCCCACACGCACAACGACCAAGTTCATTGCTTTGTTAGGTGCCACACCTGTTCCTATGCCCGTCCCTCAAGTGGGTGATGCATTGTCTAAAGGTGTGATCGACGGTGCGGTGTTGCCTTATGAGGTGATGCCTGCCATGAAGATTCAAGAGTTGGTGAAGTTCCACTCGGAGACCGATCCTGCGGAACCCGCGTTCTACACCTCGACTTTCATCTTTGCAATGAACCAAGCCAAGTACGATTCGTTGTCGCCTGAATTGAAGAAGGTGATTGATCGCAACAGCGGCCAATCTTTGTCCGGCATTGCTGGCAAAGCGTTCTTGCAAGCCGACATTGAAGGCAAGAAGCTCACCACCAAAAACACCACCAACGTGATTGCCAAAGCTGAGCTGGAAAACTGGAAAAAGATCGGTCAACCTTTGACCGATGCTTGGGTGTCTGACATGAATGCCAAAGGCCAAAACGGCAAGCAAATGCTCGACGGTGCGAAGGCATTGATTGCCAAGCACGCCGCTGCTAAGTAAAGCGTTTCACGCACAACAAAAAGGGGCCGTTCGCGGCCCCTTTTTTCGTCGGTTCAGTTTGTGGTTCAGTGATGGCTGTAAACCAAGCCCGAAGCCACACCGCCAAACAAATCGCCTTCTACCAAGGGTACGCCTGCAAACTCAGTTTGCAGCGCTTGCTGAAATGTGCGCAGCGCCGATGAGCCACCTGTCAGATAAATCGCGTCAGGTTTGCCGTGTGTGAGCCCTGCACGTTGCACGCATTCGCGTGCGCAGGCCACGGTGTTGGCCAGCAACTGCGCCAAGTGGTTGTACAAGTCGGTGGTGCTGAGCTGGGCCGCCAACGCTGTTTCGACATACGACAAGTCGATGCGGGTGTCGTGGTCTGTTTGGGAGCAACGAATTTTGGCTTGCTCCACATCGTGGGCCATGTGGTGACCGTAGCGCTCGGTCAGCACGCGCATCAATCGGTCGTGCAAACGCACATCGCTGTAATTGGCTTGCAAGGCTTTGGCTTGCGCCATCGCTTTGGGTTGGTATTGCCAGTTGATCAAGTGCCACGTCGACAAATCAAAGAACACGCGGTTGGGCACTTCGCGGTTTTGCGGCCCGATGTGGCCGTAGCCCAGCAAGGGCATCAGTTGCCCCAAGCTTAGCTTTTGGTCAAAGTCCGTGCCGCCAATGTGCACGCCTGTGGTGGCCAGCACATCGTCGGCACGGTTGGGCTTGTGCATCAGCGCTGGCCCCAAGCGCACCACGGTGAAGTCAGACGTGCCGCCACCAATGTCGGCCACCAGCACGGTGGTTTCGCGTGTCAGGCGTTGTTCGTAATCCAAAGCCGCTGCGATGGGTTCGAGTTGAAATGCAATGTCGGTAAAGCCCACGCTTTCAGCCGCGTGACGCAGCGAGGCTTCGGCTTGCGCATCACGTGCTGCATCGTCATCTACAAAGTGCACGGGACGGCCCATCACCACGCGTGTAGGCGCTGTGCCGATATGGCGTGTTGCACGTTCGCGCAAGGTCGCCAAAAAGGTGGTGATGATGTCGGAGAAGTTCACCAACTGGTTGTTGATGACCGTGGTCTCCATCAACAGCGGGCTACCCAGCAGGCTTTTGAGCGAGCGCATCAAACGGCCTTCGGTGCCTTCTAGGTAATGCGCGATGGCGTCACGCCCAAAGTGGGTGCTGTTTTCTTCTGCGTTGTAAAACACCGCCGTGGGCATGGCCAATGCATCGCCCTCTAAGGGGATGAGTTGGGCGATGCCGTGGTTTGGCCGCCAAGCAATAGCGGAGTTGGATGTGCCGAAATCAATGCCTAAGGTGCCAAGGCCATCCTGTGTTGCAACTATCATGCGTGAAATTAACCTGCCAGCCCCACGTAGACGTTTTGCACATCGTCGTTGTCGTCAATGGCCGAGAGGAAGGCTTCGACTTCTTCTAAGGCTTCAGCGCTCAAGCTGGTTGGGTCCACTGGGTTCTTGGGCTTGTAGCCGAGCTTGGCCGACAGCACATTGAAGCCGTGCGCGGGCAGGGCGCGGCTGACCAAATCGAGGTCAGTCGGCTCGGTGATGAACACCGAGGTGCCTTCGTCGCCTGCTTCAAAGTCTTGCGCGCCGGCTTCGATGGCGGCCACTTCGGCGTCTGCATCGGGGGCGGTGGGTTCGGCTTCAATCAAACCAATGTGGTCAAAGTCCCACGACACCGAACCTGATGTGCCGAGCTGGCCTTTGCGAAACAGCACGCGCATTTCAGGCGCTGTGCGGTTGACGTTGTCGGTCAAGCACTCGACCATCACCGCCACTTGGTGGGGTGCATAGCCTTCGTAAATCACGCGTTCAAACTGCACCGATTCGCCGGTGAGGCCAGCCCCTTTTTTGATGGCACGGTCCAGCGTGTCTTTGGGCATGGACACCTTGCGGGCTTGTTCTATCACCATGCGCAGGCGTGCGTTGGCCGCAGGGTCTGCGCCGTTGCGTGCCGCGACCATGATGTCTTTGGCCAGTTTGCTAAAAACGCGGCCCTTGGCGTTGGCGGCTAAGTCTTTGCCTTTGGCTTTCCATTGAGCGCCCATGTGTGTGTTCCTTTATGTTTGATTTGTGTTGTTAGTTGTCGGCACTCGCGCTCCAGCGCTCGTTCCATGCGTGTTCAATTTGGCGGCGGTCGCGCTTGGTGGGGCGACCGTGCTCGATGCTGTGTGCGGGCTCAAATGCCAAGCGGTTTTGTTCGGCCAGTTTGGCGCGCAAAGCGATGCTCTCGGATGTTTCTTCGTACAGCAGTTGCGCCACGGGCGCAGGGCCACGTGCAGCGCTGATGCCTTTGACGAGCAAAGTTTTGGTGATGTGGCCTTGGCGCACGGTGAGGGTGTCGCCCACCTTGACTTCGCGTGCAGGCTTGACGTCTTGGCCGTTGATTTGAACGCGGTGCTTGGTCACTTCATCACACGCGAGGCTGCGTGTTTTGTAAAAGCGTGCGGCCCACAGCCACTTGTCGATGCGCAGGCTGTCCATCAGTGGTTGAACACGTCCAACACGCGCGTCAGGTCGTGGCCGGTGTAGCTAGGGCGGGGGCCGATGGCCTCAAAAGGTAGCTGTTGGCGGTTCACCCACAGCGTGGTGAACCCAAACCAAGTGGCACCCAATGCGTCCCAGCCATTGCTGGACACGAACAAGATGTCTTGCTTCTCGGCGGGGATGGTGTGTTGCACCAAGCTGTAGGCTTCTGGCGAAGTTTTGAACAGGCGAATGGTGTCCACCGAGATGACATGGTCAATCAAGTCAGCCATGCCAGCGCTGGTGACCGCGGTGTGGAGCATCTCAGGGCTGCCGTTGGAGAGGATGGCCGTGGTGATGCCACGCTCTTTGAGGCTTTGCAACACGCCCACGTTTTCAGCGAATGGTGTGAGCTTGGCATATTGACCCATCAGGGCTGCTATGTGTTCAGGTTTGGCGTCGAGCTTGAAGCGCTCGAGTGTGTAGAGCAAGGCGCTGCGCGTGATGTCCCAAAACGATTGGTAGTGGCGGCTGCCTTCTGCGCGATGTGGGTCACATAGGGTGATGAGTCGCGTGTAGTCAATCTGCTTGTCGCGCCAGAGCACCGAGATGGCCGCGCCTTGGCTGGGGTACAACTGCTCGGCCAAAGCGCCAATTGAATACACATCGAACAAGGTGCCATAGGCATCAAACACCACCGCTTGAATGGCCATGCTCAGTCCTCGTTGGGCAGCAAGCAGCAGGTGTCGCCGCTGGCGGGGCGCTCAAGCTTGATGCGGTGGATGTTGGGCAACGCACCTTTGAGGTCGTTGTAGATGAAGGCGCACAGGTTCTCGAGTGTGGCTGGGCCAATGCCTGGCACTTCGTCGAGGAAATGGTGGTCGAGCTTGTCGCGCACTTTCTCGACTTCTTTGCGCAGAAACGCGAGGTCCATCATCATGCCGGACTCGGGGTCAGGCTTGCCTGCAATCGTCACTTCGGCGTGGTAGGTGTGGCCGTGGATGCGCATACTGCCTTCTGCATCAATCTTGCGGCGCAGGGTGTGGGCGGCTTCAAAGTAGAAACGCTGGCTGAGTTCGTATTTCATCGGATACCAATCAACTTATGGGTTTGCACGCTCAAACGCCAGCGCGGATGCGATTGGCAATAGGCCACAGCGGCCGCGGTGTTGGCTGCTGCGTTTGGCCCATCCATGGGTTGCAAATAAAAATGTTCAAAGTTCAAAGATTCATACAGCGCGGGCTCGGCGCCCACTTGTGGAAACACCAGTTTGAGTTCTTGACCCGCTGCCACCACACGTTGGCTGCCAGCCTTGGGGCTCATGCACAGCCAGTCAATGCCTTTGGGTGGAAGCACCGTGCCGTTGGTTTCCACCGCAATGGTGAAGCCATGCGCATGCAGGGCGTCGACCAAGGCCTCGTCCACTTGCAGCAAGGGTTCGCCACCGGTCAGCACCACAAAGCGGTGCGCGGTGTCAGTGGCTGGCCAAAAGCTGGCAATGGCGGCGGCCAAGGCTTGCGCGCTGTCAAACTTGCCGCCGTGTGTGCCATCGGTGCCCACAAAGTCGGTGTCGCAGAACTGGCAAATGGCCGAGCTGCGGTCCTCTTCGCGGCCGCTCCACAGGTTGCAACCGGCGAAACGGCAAAACACGGCGGGTTGCCCTGCATTGGCGCCTTCACCTTGCAAGGTGTAGAACATTTCTTTCACGCTGTACGTCATACCGCTATTTTCGCAGCAAGTTACGTGTCACCTTTTTGTGGGTCAATTGGGGCATGACCAACCTTTCTCAAACCTTCGCGCCCACCGGTGAACTTCGCGTCGCCATCAACGTGGGCAACCCCATCTTGGCCCGCCGCCACCCTGACACGGGTGAGCCCGAGGGCGTGTCGATTGACCTGGCCACCCAACTGGCCCAGCGCTTGGGCGTGCCCTTGAAGCTGGTGGTGTTTGAAGCCGCCAGCAAATCGGTGGAAGCCGTATCGGGCGACGAGGCCGATGTGGGCTTTTTCGCCATCGACCCGCTGCGCGGCGCTGCCATTGCCTTTACAGCGCCTTATGTGCTGATTGAAGGTGCTTACATGGTTAAACAAAACTCACCTTTGCAAAGCAACGACGAGGTAGATCAAGTCCAACACACCGTGGTGGTGGGCAAGGGCAGTGCTTACGACCTGTACCTGAGCCGCGAAATCAAACACGCACAACTGGTGCGCAGCCCCACCTCGCCCGAGGTGGTGAGCTACTTTTTAGAACATGGCCACGATGTGGCGGCGGGCGTGAAGCCCCAGCTTGAGGCGGAGTTGCCCCGCGTTCCCGGTCTGCGCATGTTGCCTGGGCACTTCATGGTGATTTCGCAAGCCATGGGCTTGCCCAAGAGCCGCGGCCCTGAAGCTGCCGCTTATCTGCATCAATTTGTGGAAGACATGAAAGCCATGGGTGTGGTGGCTCAAGCCATGGCGCGTCACCGCATCGAAGGTGCGACACTTGCACCTTTTGCGAATTAACAAAAGGTTTGGGCGATGGACGTCTTGACGACGCAAACCCTCTCAGGGGTGCAAACAAGCATTGAGATTGCAGGCACGGTGGCCTTTGCCCTCTCTGGCGTGATGGAAGCTGCCCGCAAAAAGTTAGATGCCGTAGGCGTGTGCGCCGTGGCCAGTGTGGCGGCCTTTGGTGGCGGCACCTTGCGCGATGTGTTGCTGGACCGCCGCCCCTTGTTTTGGATTGAGCAGTCTTGGTATTTGTGGACGGTGTTGGCGTTGTGTTTGGCCGCGATGTTTTTGATGCGCGCCAAACATTTCAAACCCACCGAAAAATCCATTCAGTGGCCCGATGCTTTGGGCTTGGGGCTGTTTGCCGCCAGTGGCACGCAAATCGCGCTCGGCATGCAAATGCCGGCGCTGATTGCCGTGTTGATGGGCGTCATCACCGCCACTTTTGGCGGCGTGTTGCGTGACATCGTGTGCAACGAAATTCCCACCGCTTTTCATGACCACCATCCTTATGCCGTGTGCGCGTTTGCGGGCGGCTGGGTGGTGGTGGTGTTGCACTACTTGGGCTTTGACCCCAATGCGGTGGTAGCGATTGGTGCCGCTACTGTGACGCTGCTGCGCTTGGCTGCCTTGCAGTTTGAGTGGCGCTTGCCCACGTGGAAGATTGAAGACTGAACACGTGTCACCTGAAAAAAACAAACCCGCCTAGGCGGGTTTGTTTTTGATGTGCGGCGTGTGTTTACTTGGTGGCCACTTCGTGGGCTGCCATCAACTCCAGCGACTTCACCAAGGCAGAGTGGTCGAGTTGGCCCCAGCCGTTGGATGCACAAGCTTGCATGAGCTGCGCCGCCGATGCGGTTTGTGGCAATGACACACCAATGGCTTTGGCGCCGTTGAGGGCCAAGGCCAAATCTTTTTGATGCAAGGCAATGCGAAAGCCAGGGTCAAACGTGCGTTTGATCATGCGTTCGCCATGCACTTCCAAAATTCGGCTGGATGCAAAGCCACCCATCAGTGCCGCGCGTACTTTGGCCGGGTCAGCGCCTGCTTTGCTGGCAAACAACAGGGCTTCGCCCACGGCCGCAATGTTCAAGGCCACGATGATTTGGTTGGCCACTTTGGTGGTTTGACCGTCGCCGTTGCCGCCCACGAGGGTGATGTTTTTGCCCATCAATTCAAACAAAGGCTTGACGGTGTTGAACGTGGCTTCAGCGCCGCCCACCATGATGGTGAGGCTGGCAGCCTTCGCACCCACTTCGCCACCTGACACAGGTGCATCGAGGTATTCGCAGCCGAGGGCATTGATTTTTTGCGCGAAGGTTTTGGTGTCCATGGGTGAGATGGAGCTCATGTCCACCACGATCTTGCCTTGGCTCAAACCTTCGGCCACGCCGTCTTTGCCAAACAGCACAGCTTCCACATCGGGAGTATCGGGCAACATCAAAAAGATGATGTCTGCTGCGCGCGCCACGTCGGCGTTGGTGGCGCACACATGGGCGCTGGCCAATTCGGCGGGTACTTTGCTGCGTGTGCGAATGAACATCTCGTGTTGGGCGGTCAACAAGTGTTGAGCCATGGGTGAACCCATGATGCCTAAGCCGATGAAACCGATTTTCATGAAAACTTCCTTTGTGAAATTAGTAAGTGCCAGAAGACGTTGCTGTCTTAGAGGCGTGCATTTTTGAAATGATTTGTTGCGCGCCTGCAGCCATCAAACGTGCATCCGAACTGACGGTGACGAATTGAAAGCCTTTGGCGATGCGCTTGAGCGCAGACTCTGGCGTGCCGTTGTGAATGCCTGCCACCACGCCGTGCGCTTTGGCGCGCGCCAAGATGTGGTCTACCGCTTCGGCTGCTTTGGGGTCGAGGTCGTCAAAGGTGGGGTTGCAGCCCAAAGCCAAGGACAAGTCGGAGGGGCCGATGTAAATCGCATCCAAGCCTTCCACCGACAAGATGTCGTCCAAGTTGTCGAGCGCCGCGGCGGTTTCAATCATGGCGAAGGTGACGATGGTGTTGTTGGCGTGCTTGGGGTAGTCAGCACCGCCGTAGAGCAGGGCGCGTACAGGGCCAAAGCTGCGTGTGCCTTGGGGCGCGTAGTGGGTGTAGGCCACCAATTTTTGGGCGTCTTCTTTGGTGTTGACCATGGGGCAAATCACGCCGTAAGCGCCTGCGTCCAAGGTTTTCATCAAGATGCCCGGTTCCAACCAAGGCACGCGCACCACGGGCACGGTGTCGGTGGTGGAGATGGCTTGCAGCATGGTCACCATGGCTTGGTAATCGACCACGCCGTGTTGCAAATCGATGGTGAGGGAGTCCCAGCCTTGGTGGGCCATGGTTTCTGCGGAAAAGCTGTTGGGAATGGCGAGCCAGCCGTTGACAACGGCTCCGCCTGTTTTCCAAATTTCGCGAAGTTTGTTGGGGCGCATGAGAGATGTGAAAGTTGAAAAATTTATCGAATCATGCAAGGACGTTTGTGGTCAAACGTCCAGCCTGGTATGAGGTATTGCATGGCCACGGCGTCATCGCGTGCGCCTAAGCCATGTTGCAAATAGAGCTGGTGGGCTTTCTCGACTTCCACCATGTCAAGTTCCACACCGAGGCCGGGCTTTTTGGGCACTTGCACATGGCCGTTGATGATTTGCAAAGGCGCTTTCGTCAAGCCGTGGCCGTCTTGCCAAATCCAATGGGTGTCAATGGCAGTGACCTTGCCGGGTGCGGCGGCCGCTACATGGGTGAACATGGCGAGTGACACGTCGAAATGGTTGTTGGAATGCGAGCCCCATGTCAGCCCCCAATCGCGGCAGGTTTGCGCCACGCGCACCGAGCCGGCCATAGTCCAGAAGTGCGGGTCTGCCAATGGGATGTCCACGCTTTGCAGCGAGAGCGAGTGCACCATTTGTCGCCAGTCGGTGGCCACCATGTTGGTGGCGGTGGGTAAGCCAGTTTCGCGGCGGAACTCGGCCATCACTTCACGACCGCTGAAGCCTTCTTCTGCACCGCAGGGGTCTTCGGCATAAGCCACCACGCCGCGCATGTCGCGCATCAAGCGTACTGCGTCTTTGAGCAACCAACCGCCGTTGGGGTCCAGGGTGACGCGTGCGTGTGGGAAGCGTCGGTGCAGGGCGGTGACGGCTTCAATCTCGGCTTCGCCCGCGAGCACGCCGCCTTTGAGTTTGAAGTCGTTGAAGCCATATTTCTCATGCGCCGCTTCGGCCAATCGCACCACCGATTCGGGGGTCATGGCCTTTTCGTTGCGCAAGCGAAACCATGCGTTGTCTGCATCGTGTTCGGTGCGGTAGGGCAGGTCGGTTTGGGTGCGGTCGCCGATGAAAAACAAATAACCCAGCATCTCAACCGAGCTGCGTTGTTGGCCTTCGCCCAAGAGCGCGGCCACAGGCACGTTCAGGTGCTGGCCCAGCAAATCAAGCAAGGCAGATTCAACGGCCGTCACGGCATGGATGGTGGTGCGCAAGTCGAAGGTTTGCAGGCCACGCCCGCCTACATCACGGTCTGCGAAGCGAGATCGCATGGTGTTGAGCACCGCTTGCACATTGCCAATGCTTTGGCCGACCACCAACTCGGTGGCGTCTTCCAGCGTGGCGCGAATTTTTTCACCGCCGGGCACTTCGCCAATACCGGTGCGTCCGGCGTTGTCGGTGAGGATGAGCAAGTTGCGTGTGAAGAAAGCGCCGTGAGCGCCTGAGAGGTTCATCAACATGCTGTCATGCCCCGCAACGGGGATGACGCGTAACTGTGTGATGACGGGAGAGGAGTGAGGCATGGGGTATCTCGAAAAAAACTCAGTCGGCTTTGATGTTGCGGGTTTCGATCAGCTTTTTCCAGCGTGCGAATTCAGATGCTTGGTAAGCGGTGAATTGCTCAGGTGTGTTGGCCACGATTTCGAAGCCCAAATCCAGCAACTTGGTTTTGACTTGGGGGTCGTTCAAACCAGCCACGATGGCTGCGTGCAATTTGGCTTTGATGTCAGCTGGCAGACCTTTGGGGGCTGCAATGGCTTGCCATGAATACACGTTGGCTTCTTTGATGCCCAGCTCTTCGAGCGATGGCACATTGGGTAAGAGCGGTGAGCGCTTGGCGCTGGTGATGGACAAGGGGCGCAACTTGCCTACCAAGATTTGCGGCATGGCGGTGTTGATGTTCATGAACGACGAGTCCACTTGGGCGCCGAGCAAATCGGTCATCACGGGGCCGCCGCCTTTGTAGGGCACATGGATGCCTGTGGTGCCGGTTTGCAGCCAGAACAATTCAGCGGTGAGGTGGTCACTGCTGCCGTTGCCAGACGAGGCGAATGTCATTTTGTTGGGATTAGCTTTGAGGAAAGCAATCACATCGGCCATTGATTTGTGGGGCGAGCTAGCGGGCACCACCAACACATTGGGTGCTTGCACGGCGATGCTGATGTAGTCGAAGTCTTTCAGCGCGTCATAAGGCACTTTGCTCAACAGGTGCGGTGCAATCACATAAGGACCAAGGGACGACACCAACAGCGTGTGGCCATCGGCAGGGGCGCGAGCCACAAAGCCTGCGCCAATCGTGCCGGTGGCACCAGCTTTGTTGTCGGTGATGAAACTGCCGCCCAGTTTTTCTTGCAGCTTGGGGGCCAAGGTGCGTGAAATCAAATCAGTGGCGCCGCCTGGTGGGAAGGGCACCACCAAGGTGACGGGTTTGTCGGGCCAAGCGTGTGCTGCGCCCATGACAAAGATACTGGTCAGCACGCCTAAGAGCAGGTTGCGTTTTTTCATTCTGTGTCTCCTCATTGATATTTGTGTCACGTTGGGTGCTTAGATTGCGCCGCGTGTGTTGGTATAGATGGCGTACAGCGAATGGCTACTGGCCATGAACAGTCGGTTATTTTTTGCACCGCCAAAGCACAGGTTGGCGCAACGCTCGGGCAGATGGATGTGACCAATGGCGGTCCCGTCCGGTGCGAACACGCGCACGCCATCGAGTTCTTCGGGTTGGGCGTGTGCCGAGCCGTCACTGCCCCAGCCGCACCAAATGTTGCCGTCGATGTCGACCGTGATGCCGTCCAGCGCGCCTGGACCTTGGGCATCAATGGCCAAGCGCTTGTTGGACAAGCCGCCTTGCGCACTCACGTCATAGGCCCACACTTTGCGGTGGGGCTTGGCGCGGCTCTCCACCAAATACAACACCGATTCGTCGGGTGAGAAGGCCAAGCCATTGGGGCCTTGCACATCAGTCAGCACTTGTTGCAGCTGACCATCGGTGGGGTTGATGCGGTACAGCGCATGGGGTAGCTCGGCCACCGCCGCATCGCCTTCCCAGTCGCCTGAAATACCAAAGGGCGGATCGGTGAACCACACCGCGCCGTTGCGTTGGCACACGATGTCGTTGGGCGAGTTCAAAGGCTTGCCGTCGAAGGCATCCGCCAGCACGGTGATGGCACCCGAGTATTCAGTGCGTGTGATGCGGCGTGTTTGGTGTTCACAGGTGAGCAAGCGTCCTTGCGCATCACGTGCCAAACCATTGGCGTTGTGAGAGGGTTTGCGAAACTCACTCACATGGCCCGATGCATCGTCCCAACGCAAGATGCGGTTGTTGGGAATGTCCGATACCAACAGATAGCGACCATCGCCAAACCACACCGGGCCTTCGGCCCAACGCATGCCTGTGGCCAGCTGTTCAACGCTGGCGCTGAACAAGCGCAGTTTTAAAAAACGCTCATCCAACACTTCAACGCGTGGGTCTGGGTAGCGTGCGTTGACTTCAAAGGCAATCGCAGGTCCAAAAGCCGTGGCAGGTCTGTCAGTCATGGTGTTATTTCAAAATCAAATTGGGCAGCCACATGGAGAACGCGGGCACATAGGTGACCAGCATCAAAGCGGCAATTAAGCCACCGTAGAACGGCCAAATGGTTTTCATCACGGTGCCCACCGACACTTCACCAATGGTGCAACCCACAAATTGCGTGGTACCCACAGGTGGTGTGTTCAAACCCAACGCGCAGTTGATGAGCATGACGATGCCGAATTGCTCGGTGCTCATGCCCATTTGTTGGCAGATGGGCAAGAAGATGGGCGTGCAAATCAAAATCGTGGCCGCCATGTCGAGGAAGGTGCCCAACACAAACAAGATGATGTTCACGCACAAGAAGATGACCCAAGGCGTGGCACTGATGCTCGACAGCATTTGGCCTGTCAGTTCGGCCACACCGTACAAGCCAATCAAGTAGCCAAACATGGAGCTGATGCCAATCAGCAGCAACACCGCGCCCGTGCTTTTGACAGCTTTAGCTGCGGCCTTCAAGAACTGTTCGCGGGTGAGCTTTTTGTAAACCATCGTGGCCAAGAACAGCGCCCAAATCACAGCAACAGAGGCCGACTCGGTGGCAGTGAACGCGCCCGACAAGATGCCCACGATGATGATGACCACCACCAACAAGCCTGGCAACGATTGTGCAAACGAATAGCCCACCACAGACCAACCGGGAAAGGTGCCCGCAGGGTAGCCGCGCTTGACAGCCACAGCGTAGGCGGCGACCAAGTTGCAAATGGTCAACACAATGGCTGGCACGATGCCCGCCAAAATCAAGGCCGCAATGCTCACCTTGCCGCTGGCCGCCAGCGTGAAGATGATCAGGTTGTGGCTGGTAGGCATCAAGGCGCCCACCAAGGACGCATGCGTGGTCACGTTGACCGCGTAGTCGGCGTCGTAGCCTTCTTTTTTCATTTGCGGAATCAGCACCGCGCCCATGGCTGACACGTCGGCCACGGGTGAGCCTGACACGCCGCCAAACAAGGTACATGCCAACACGTTGCTCATGCCCAAGCCGCCGCGCACATGACCGGCGAGCGACTTGGCGAAATCCACAATCTTGTCGGCGATGCCGCCGTACATCATGATTTCACCGGCAAAGATGAAGAAGGGAATAGCGAGGAACGAGAACGGGTTCATGCCCGAAATCATTTGTTGAAAGCCCACCGCCAGAGGTAAACCTTCAAACAACAAGGTTGCCAAAGAAGACAAACCAATTGAGAAGGCCACGGGTACGCCCAGCAGCAACAGCAGCGTGAAGCTCACGCACAAAATGGTCAGTGCCATGATGGCTCCACCTCTTCACCGCGAATCAAGGCGATGATGTGTTCAATCGAAAACAAAGCAATCAAGACGCCTGCCATGGCAGGCGGTACGTATTTGAATGCTTCGGACAAGCCAAGGGTTGGGATTTTGTAATCCCACACGCTTTGTGCCAGCACGGCACAGTTGTAGGCCATCACCACGCCAAAGCCTAAAACGAGGACGTGGATGAGCAACTCCATCTTCAAGCGCACGGCATCCGGCACGAGCACCAACAAAGATTCCAAACCAATGTGGCCGGCATCGCGTACGCCCACGGCCATGCCCAGCATGGTCACGTAGAGCACAAGCAACACGGCGCCACTCTCCGCCCATGTGGGCGTGTCGTTGAGCACGTAGCGGCCAATGACTTGGTAGAGCACAGCGGCAATCAGCAGCACGAGGCCGCCAACGCCCACCTTCAAACAAAGCCGCGCGAGGGCGGCACAAAAGCGTGTGTACATGGATGGCTTTTATTTAACAGCGTTGATGCGTTTGACCATGTCTTGCAGCTTGGGATCTTTCAAGAACTTGTCATACACAGGCTTCATCGCAGCTTGGAAGGGGGCTTTGTCCACCTCAATAATTTCAGCGCCACCGGCTTTGACGATGGCCAAGGATTTGGCTTCACGCTCGTCCCACAGTTTGCGCATGTAAACCACAGACTCTTTGGCTGCTGCACGAATTTGTTTTTGCTCGTCAGCCGACAGCGTGTCCCACACCTTCTTAGAGAAGAGCAAGATTTCTGGCGCCATCGAGTGCTCGGTCTTGTTGTAGTACTTGGCAACTTCAAAGTGGCGTGAGCTCTCGTACGAGGGGTAGTTGTTTTCAGCCGCGTCGACCAAACCGGTTTTCAGCGCGGTGTACACCTCGCCGTAGGGCATGGGTGTTGCGTTGGCGCCCATGGCTTCGAGCAGGGACACCCACAAGTCGCTTTGTTGCACGCGCACCTTCAAGCCTTTGGCATCGGCCAAGGTCTTGATGGGCTTTTTGACGGTGTAGATCGAGCGTGCGCCAGAGTCGTAAAACGCCAAGCCCACAAAGCCTTGGGCTTCACAGTCTTTCAAGATTTCTTCACCAATCGCGCCGTCCAACACTTTGCGCATGTGGTCGGTGGAGCGGAACAAGAAGGGCATGGTGGGCACCATGGTGGCGGCGCAAATGTTGTTCATGGGCGCCACATTCACGCGGGCCATGGCGATGGCGCCGAGCTTGGTTTGCTCAATCGTGTCTTTCTCGTTGCCGAGTGCAGACTTCGAGAACACCTTGATGCTGTGCTTGCCATTGCTGGATTTGTTCAACACCTCGCCCATGTGGCGCACGGCTTGCACAGTGGGGTAGTCGTCGGGGTGAATGTCAGAGGAGCGGAATTCGGTGGCATGTGCACCAAAAGCAAACAGCGAGGCGGCCGCTGTGGCCACCAAGGTCTTGAGCAAATTCGAACGTGCGTTCATGGGTGTCTCCTGTTGTGGTTAGAAATTCAAAAAGGACCGGCTTTGACAAAACCACCGCCTTGGTAAATCACGGCAGGGTCATTCAAATCGAGGGTGAGTTGCTTGGCTTCTACGGCAGCGCGGAATGGCTCAGAGCTGTCGAGCGGGCGGTAGCCAATGTGTTTGGCGGGCGTGTTGTCCCACCACACGTGGTTGTTGTCGGACATGCCGTAAATCACGCTGTAACCCACGACAGGGGAGTTCAAGCTCGCAATGACCAGGCGCTCCAAGTCATCAAAGCTCATCCAAGTGGCGAGCATGCGGCGGTCTTTGGGCTCTGCAAATGAAGAGCCAATGCGCAGGCACACGGTTTCGATGCCGTAGCGGTCAAAGTAAAAGCGGGCGAGGTTTTCACCAAAGGCTTTGCTCAGGCCGTAATACCCATCAGGGCGCACGGGCATGGTGGCATCGACCACTTCGTCTTGGCGATAAAAACCGGTGACGTGGTTGGAGCTGGCAAACACAATGCGGCGTGTGCCGTGGATGCGGGCAGCTTCGTACAGGTTGTAGGCGCCAATGATGTTGGCTTGCACGATGTCGTCAAACGGTTGCTCGGTTGAGATACCACCCAAGTGCACCACCGCGTCCACGCCTTCGAGCAGTTTGAAAACAGCAGGGCGGTCTTGCAAGGGGGCTGGCATGACTTCTTCGCCTGCATTGGCGTTTCCTAAATCGCCCAAGTCGCTGACACGCAGCACATCGCAACGCGCTTTCAGGCGCGGACGCAAGACACGTCCAAGGCCACCAGCGGCACCTGTCAACAGCAGGCGTGAGTACATGTGTGAGGAGGGGGTTGCCATAAATGTGACGTGAAGTTTGGGTTGTGTTAATTTGGTTTTGAGGTTTAATTTGGTAGCGCTACCAAATTGAATGAACGCATGTTAGCTACGCCAAAACAGGTCGTCAATGCTTTTACGTCAGGGTTTTCTCTAGGGGCGTGTGCTGTCGCGCTCGATGATGGAAAAGCCCACATCCACAATGCGCGGGTCGACCGTACGGCCCTCGGCGCGGTCCATCAAAAAGCGTGCGGCTAAGGTGCCAATTTGCCCGCCATTGATGCGTACGGTGGTGAGTGCGGGCACCATGTCGGCCACAAAAGGCACATCACCAAAGCCCATCACCGCGATGTCGTCTGGCACGGTCAGGCCACGTGCGCGTGCCTCGGTCATGACGCCCAATGCCAGCAGGTCGGAGCTGCAAAAAACGGCTTGTGTGCTGGGGGCTTCGGCCAAGATGCGGGTCAAGGCTTCACGGCCACTTTTGAGCGAGCGTGAGGCGCCCACATTGGCCACAAAAACAGGGGGCAAACCAAGTTGCGCTACGGTCTCTTGAAAGGCGGTGGTGCGGCGGTCTGCGCGCTCGTCTTCGGCGCGCACGATGGCGAATTTTTGATAGCCTTTTTTCATCAGAAATTGGGCCACTTCACGCCCAATGTCCGAGTGAGAGAAGCCAATCAGCATGTCAATCGGTGTGGGGGTCAAGTCCCAGGTTTCGACGACCGGAATGCCTGAGGCCAGCAAGCGTGTGCGCGCCTTGCCCGGCGGCAAGATGCCGGTGATGAAAATGCCGTCGGGGCGGCGACCAATGATGGCTTCAAGCAGCAGCTCTTCGCGCTCGGCGGAGTAGCCCGATTGGCCCAGCATCAGCTGGTAGCCCGCATCAAACAAAGTGCCGTTCAACGACTCGATGGTTTCCATGAACACCGACACCACAGTGCTGGGCACCACGGCCGCAATCAGCCTGCTGCGCGAGGAGGCCAAGCCACCTGCCATACGGTTGGGTACGTAGCCGGTGCGTTGCACAGCCTCTTGCACTTTGCGCAACACATCGGGCGAGACTTGGTTGGGCGTGTTGATGGCCCGAGACGCCGTGATGGGGGCCACGCCCGCGAGCATGGCCACATCGCGCAGAGTGATGGCACCGCTGCTGCGGCGTGAGCGTTTGGGCTGTTCTTTGTCGGTCATGAAATTCTTTGGCGTGTCTACTTGCACGTTTGATTATGGTACCGCTATCATTGCGTTTGTAAAGGCTTTGAACTTAAGCCGAATGATAGGAGACCTTGATGACCCCACTCACCATCCGCATGCAGGCCCAAGACAACGTGGCCATTGTGGCCAACCCAGGCGGCTTGCCTGCAGGTACCGTGTTGCCCGATGGTTTGACCTTGCGTGATGCCGTGCCTCAAGGGCACAAAGTGGCGTTGGTCGACATCCCTACGGGCGGTGCGGTGCTGCGCTATGGCATTGCAATTGGCTATGCCTTGAAAGATATTACTGCCGGCAGCTGGGTGCATGAGCGTTTGCTCCAAATGCCTTCTGCCCGTGAGTTAGACAACTTGCCCATCGCCACTGTGAAGCCTGAACCCTTGCCGCCGCTGGAGGGTTACACCTTCGAGGGCTATCGCAATGCCGACGGGTCAGTTGGCACGCGCAACATCTTGGCCATCACCACCACTGTGCAATGTGTGTCGGGCGTGGTTGAGTTTGCAGTGGCGCGCATCAAGGCAGAGCTACTGCCAAAGTTTCCCCATGTGGATGACGTGGTGGGCCTTGAACACACCTACGGTTGCGGTGTGGCCATTGATGCCGATGGCGCAGAGATTCCAATTCGAACCCTGCGCAACATCAGCCTCAACCCCAACTTCGGCGGTGAGGTGATGGTGGTGAGCTTGGGCTGCGAAAAGCTGCAACCCGAACGCTTGATGCCGCCCGGTGCCATTCCCATCAACGACCAACGTGGCGAAGCACTTGATGTGGTGTGCCTGCAAGACGATGCGCATGTGGGCTTCATGTCCATGATTGACGACATCATGCAAACCGCAACGCGCCACCTCGAACGGTTGAACCTGCGCCGCCGCGAGACGGTGCCCGCAAGCGAGTTGGTGGTGGGCGTGCAGTGCGGTGGCAGCGATGCATTCTCGGGCGTGACCGCCAACCCTGCCGTGGGTTATTGCACCGATTTGTTGGTGCGTGCTGGCGCGAGTGTGATGTTCTCCGAGGTGACCGAAGTGCGCGATGGCATTGACCAACTCACCTCACGCGCGACCACGCCTGAAGTGGCCGAGGCCATGATTCGTGAGATGGCGTGGTACGACGCTTACCTGGCCCGTGGCCGCGCAGACCGCAGTGCCAACACCACGCCGGGCAATAAAAAAGGTGGCTTGTCCAACATCGTGGAAAAAGCCATGGGCTCAATCGTCAAGTCGGGTTCTGCGCCGATTTCGGGCGTGTTGTCGCCGGGTGAAAAGCTCAAACAAAAAGGCCTGATTTACGCCGCCACGCCTGCCAGCGATTTCATTTGCGGCACGCTGCAATTGGCCGCTGGCATGAACTTGCATGTGTTCACCACAGGGCGCGGCACGCCTTATGGTTTGGCGGAAGTGCCTGTCATCAAAGTGGCGACGCGCACCGACTTAGCCCGTCGCTGGCATGACCTGATGGATGTGAATGCCGGCACCATTGCTGATGGCACGAAGACGATTGAAGAGGTGGGCACCGAGTTGTTTGAGCTCATGCTCGATGTGGCCAGTGGCCGCAAAAAAACATGGGCCGAGCACTGGAAGTTGCACAACGCCTTGGTGTTGTTCAACCCAGCGCCGGTGACCTAAATTTAGACAATCTTCACACTTAAGTTGGGCAAGCCGTCGATGTGCATTTCAATCACATCGCCGCGCACCACGGGGCCCACGTTTTCAGGGGTACCTGCGTAGATGATGTCGCCAGGGAAGAGCTCAAACGCTTCGGAGAGCTTGCTGATTTGCTCTGCGACAGACCAAATCATTTGGTTCAAATCAGCTTTTTGTTTCACTTGTCCGTTGACTTTGAGCCAAATGTCACCCTTGGTGAAGTGACCCGTTTGTGCGAGTTTGTGCACCGCGCCAATGGGGGCGGATTTGTCAAAGCTTTTGCCAATTTCCCATGGTTTCTTTTGGTCACCCATGCCGCGTTGCAAATCGCGGCGCGTCATGTCTAAACCCAAGGTGTAGCCGTAAACCAAGTCGAGTGCTTTGTCGACGGAAATGTTGCGGCCACCTTTGCCAAGCACGGCTACCAATTCAGCTTCGTAGTGGTAGTTTTTGGTGAGAGACGGGTAAGGGTGGTCAACCACGGTGCCTGTTGCAACATATTGAATGGCATCGGTGGGCTTTTGAAAAAAGAACGGTGGTTCACGCGTCGGGTCTGAGCCCATTTCGCGGGCGTGTGCCGCATAGTTGCGGCCGATGCAATAGATGCGTCGAATGGGAAACATCTCATCCGAGCCGACGATGGGAATGTAGGTGGCAGGCACCGTGAAAGGGGTCTTGGGGCCGTTGGCTGCGATGCCTGGTGTGGCACATCCCACCAAGGCACCCGAAGTGACGAGGGCGGAATTCTGAAAGAATTGGCGGCGTTTCATACGATGTCTCCTTGGCCACTCAGTGGCATTCAGTGTTGTTGTGAGGGCATTCTTACTGAATGCCTGGCGTGGCACCAGTGGGGGTTGACGCGTTGGTTACTCTGTTTGATTTGGTCTGCTTTTTGGGTTTGTGATGCACGTTTTGTATTCTTTTCGCCGTTGCCCTTATGCCATGCGTGCGCGCTTGGCTTTGCGTGTGAGTGGCGTGACGTATGAACACCGTGAAGTTGCCTTGAAGGCCAAACCGCCCGAGATGTTGGCTGCATCGCCCAAGGGCACCGTGCCTGTGTTGTGTTTGGCCACGGGAGAGGTGCTGGATCAAAGCTTAGACATCATGGGGTGGGCGCTGAGGCAAAACGACCCACAGGGTTGGCTGCCCCGAAACCCAGAGGCGTTGAGCGATGCGCAAGACGTGATTGCCACCCTTGACGGGGTTTTCAAGGCCAACTTGGACCGCTACAAATACCCACAGCGATTTGGCTTGGTGAATGGCACGTGTCACCGCGATGAGGCCGCTGCGTGGTTGCTCACGCTGAATGCGCGTTTGCAGCAACAAGCGTTTGTGTCTGGCGACCGATGGGGTTTGTTGGATGCGTGCGTTGCGCCATTTGTGCGCCAGTTTGCACGCACAGACCGCGCATGGTTTGACGCACAGCCTTGGCCGCAGTTGGCGCAATGGCTGGTGGCATTTGAAAATTCAGAGGCCTTTGCTGCCGTGATGCACAAGCACCCGTTGTGGGTCTCGCCGCAGGCGTCGCTGGCTTAGCTGGCTGCTTTCAAAAAATCCCTCACCAACTGCCATTGCGCAGGCACGTTCAGTGCGGGTGCATGGCCGCAACCGGCAATCTCTTCTGCGCGTAGCAAACCCTTCGCACCTGGGCCGCGCGTGCGCATGGTTTGGATGGTGTCGGGGGAAATTAAATCTGAATTCGCACCGCGCATCACCATGACGGGGATATCGAGTGTGTCGTACTCGTTCCACATGGGGTACTCGGGCACTTCGCGGAAAAACTGTTGGGTGATGCTTGGGTCGTAGTGTGGTGTCACGCGCCCATCGGGCAGACGGCGGGTGGAGCTTTCGCTCAAATGCCGCCATTGCGCATCGGTGAGTGCGCCAAAGGGCGCATAGGCTGCGCGGAAGAACGCTTCTAACTCAGGCACTGTGTCAAACGCGGGGGGCTGGCCTGCATAGGCTTTGATGCGGTCGACGGCGGCCACCGAAATTTCAGGCGCAATGTCGTTGAGCACGAGACTGCGAATGCGACCTTTGAAGCCAGGTTGTACCAAGCCCGCTGCACACACCAAGCCGAGTGCGCCGCCCATGGAGGTGCCAACCCAGTGGACTTGGTGGATGTTCAAGGCTTGCAGCATGTCCCATGCGATATGGGTGTAAGAGACAAAGCTGTAGTCTTCTTTTGGATCACGGGCCCATTGGCTCAAGCCTCGGCCAATCGTGTCGGGGCAAATGACGTAGTAGTCGTTGCACAGTTGCTCAGCCAACCAATCAAAGTCACGGCCCGTGCGGGCCAAGCCGTGCCATGCAATGACGGCGGGTTGCGACGCATCGCCCCAGGTTGTGACATGCAAGTTGAAGCCGTGGCAGTGGAGGTAGTGCGAAGAGGGTTTCATGGCGTGCCTTGTGAATCCAATGATTGTGCCCATGCGCCGATGGCCTAAGGCTCAGCGTTTACGATTGCACCTATGCAATTGCAAGATATTTTGTATTCCCAAGGTTTTGGTACGCGTCGTATTTGCGCGGGTCTCATTCAACAAGGCTATGTGCAGGTCGATGTGGGCGAGGGCTTGGTCACCTGTGACGATGCACTGGAAGACATCGACGTGCACGAAGGTCTGCAGTACTCGGTGCAAGGCGTGGTGTGGCCGTATCACGCCAAAGCCTATGTGCTGCTGCACAAGCCTGCGGGTTATGAGTGCTCCCACAAGCCTTCGGCGTGGCCCAGTATGTACACCTTGCTGCCACCGCCCTTGCGCTACCGTCCGCAAAAAAGCGCGGTGCAAGGCGTGCAAGCGGTGGGGCGTTTGGACCAAGACACCACGGGCATGTTGGTGTTGACCGACGATGGCCCGTTGATTCACCGCATGAGCTCACCCCGCCACCATGTGCCCAAGGTGTATGAGGTGACCACGGACGACCCGCTGGACGACAAACAAGTGCAGCGTCTGCTCGACGGTGTGGTGTTGGACGACTCGCCCAAGCCCGTCAAAGCCGCGGCGTGTGTGGCGGTGGCCGAGCACCATTTGCGCCTGACCTTGACCGAAGGCAAGTACCACCAAGTCAAACGCATGTTGGCCGCGGTGGGCAACAAGGTGGTCGGGTTGCACCGTTCGCAAATTGGCGCAATGCCTTTGCCTGCCGATTTGGCGCCGGGCCAGTGGCGTTGGATCAGCGAAGATGAGCTGAAACTGCTAGCTACAAACGCTTAACTTCATCCCACGTTTGTGGCTTGTTTGCGCTGGGTCAAGCGGATTTCGTTTGAAATCAAGCCCTTTGCGCCTGTGTGCGTAGCTTGGCTCGTTACACTGAGGGCTGATTTTTCAAGGTGTTTTTTGTGTTTTTGATTCAACGTTTAACGCTGGCTTTGGCCAGTGTGCTGCTGTTGGCAGCAAGCCCCGCAGCGCAAGCCGGCAACCCCATTTTTGTACTGAACTCGCAAGATGCGAATGTGAGCGTGATTGACTCCGCCACATGGAAAGAAACCCGTCGCATTGCTACAGGCAAAGAGCCGCACCACATCTACCTCACGCCCGATGAAACATCGGTCATCGTGGCCAACGCCGGTGGCGATTCACTCACGTTCATTGACCCACGCACAGCCGAAGTGCAACGCATGGTGCGCGGCACCTTGGACCCTTACCAGCTGCGTTTTTCACCCGACATGAAATGGTTTGTCACGGTGGCCAACCGTTTGAACCACATCGACATTTACCGTTGGGATGGCAAAGAACTAACGCTGGCCAAGCGCATCCCTTCAGGCAAAACACCGAGCCACATTTGGATTGACACCAAGAGCACCACGGCTTACGCCACCATGCAAGACAGCGATGAGCTGGTCGCAGTGGACTTGGCCACGCAAACGCTGAAGTGGCGCATCAAGACAGGCCAAATGCCTGCGGATGTGTTTGGCACACCCAACGACAAATACCTGTTGGTGGGCCTCACGGGCGACAACCATGTGCAAGTGTTTGATGTGTCTGGCCCACAGCCCAAATTGTTCAAAACCATTCCCACTGGCGCAGGCGCACATGCTTTCCGTGCGGTGGGGGATGGACGCCACGTGTTTGTAGGCAACCGTGTGGCCAACACCATCAACAAAATCGATTACCTCAGCCTAGAGTCCGTCATGCAATTTGCAGCGCCTGGCGGGCCGGATTGCATGGAGGTCACGGCGGATGGCAAGTTGTTGTTGGTGTCCTCGCGCTGGATCAAAAAAATGAGCGTGATTGACACAACCACCGGCCAATTGGTGCGCCAAGTAAAGGTCGGTAAATCGCCGCATGGCATTTGGACCTTGGACCACGCCAAGCGCTATTGATGCAGATGCGCGGCTTAGGTGTTGGTTTACTTGTCTCACTGAGCGTTGCAGCCCATGCGGCGACGCCTTGCAACAAGCCGTTGTACCTCACGTTTGATACGGGCCACATGGGCGTGGCCCCCCTGATTGCCGAGGTGTTGAACCGTCAAAACGTCAAAGTTACTTTTTTCGCCGCGAACGAACCTACCAAAGAGGGCGACGGCTCCTTGGGTGAGCATTGGGCGCCATGGTGGAAGGCACGCGGTGCAGAGGGCCACGCTTTTGCCTCGCACACTTTTGACCATGTGTATTGGCGCTCCGACTTGCCACGCGGCAGTTGGCAAATGCGCCCCAGCGCGGGGCCGAGTAAAGGTCAAACTGAGGTGTGGACCAGCCAGCGTTACTGTGACCAATTGCAACTGGCCAACACGCGCTTAGAGCAAATCACAGGCGTCAAACCCTTGCCCTTGTTTCGTGCACCGGGCGGTAAAACATCACCGTCTTTGCTGACGGCGGCCAAGCAATGCGGCTTTGCCCATGTAGGCTGGGCCGATGCGGGATTCTTGGGGGACGAGCTGTCCAGTGACAAACACCCCAACGCTATGCTGCTGCAACGCGCGTTAAGCAACATCCGCTCGGGCGATATCTTGATGGCGCACTTAGGGATCTGGTCGCGCCAAGACCCTTGGGCGCCTGCCGTGCTGGAGCCCTTGATTGAAGGCCTTAAAGCCAAAGGGTTTTGCTTTGCCACACTCAAAGACCATCCACAATTCAAGTCATGGATACGCTGATTGACCTTTTTGCCAGCACGCAAGCTGCTTTGTATGAAGGGGTGATGCAGCCCATCGCGTTTGAGGTGGGGTTGGGCAACCGTTTGGAAGATGTGTTCAATGGCACGGGTTGGTTGCTGGTTGGGTTGATTCAAATCGTGGTCATGGTGGCGGTGATTGGCCCATTGCAGCGCTGGCGCCCCGTAGAGGCCGTGACTGACACGCGTGCCATTCACACCGATGTGGTTTACACCCTGATTCATCGCCTCGGACTGTTCCGCGTGGCGCTGTTTTTTGGGGTCGATCCTGTGTTGGATACCTGGCTGGGCGAGTTGCGTGTGCAAGGCGTGGGCACCTTTCATTTGGAAGACCTTTGGCCAGGCGTGACCGATGGTCCCTTCATCAGTTTTGTGATCTACCTTGTGGTGTTTGACTTTTTGAACTACTGGCTGCATCGCGCCCAGCATCAGTGGCATTGGTGGTGGGCCTTGCATGCGGTGCATCACTCGCAGCGTCAGATGACGCAGTGGACCGACAACCGCAACCACTTGTTGGATGACTTGATTGGTGCCGTCATTTGGGTGTGCATCGCACAACTCATTGGCATTGCACCCACCCAGTTTGTGGCGGTGGTGGCCATCACCCAGTTGTTTGAAAACTTCCAGCACGCCAATTTGCGTGTGAGCTTTGGCGCTCTGGGTGAACGCTTGTGGGTCAGCCCACGCTTTCATCGCTTGCACCATGCGGTTGGCTTGGGGCATGAGTTTAGGGAGGGGGACACATTAGGCGGGCACAACTTTGGCGTCCTGCTGCCTTGGTGGGATGTCATGTTTGGAACCGCCAACTTCGATGCGAGGTTCGAGCCCACGGGCATCCGCGACCAAGTGGAGCAGGGGGTGGATTACGGCGAAGGTTTCTGGTCGCAGCAGCGATTGGGAATCAAACGCCTCATGCAGGCCTTGGGTTTTTCATCTGCCCGTTAAATAGCTGCGGTATGCTTTTGGCATGCGTTTGTTTTTGGATTCTTTTTGGCGAGCACTGGCTTATTGCTTGATGCCCCGCGTGATGCTCCTGTCACTGCTGCCGCTGGCCATGTTGCTGGTGTTGTCGGTGAGCTGGGGGTATTTCTATTGGTCGCCCACCCAAGACTGGGTGCGCGAGATGCTGGCTTCTTGGCAAGTGCTGCAAAGCATGTTGGATTGGCTTAAAGACAACGGCGCAGGTGAATTGCAAGCGGTGATGGTGCCGCTGGTGGTGATTTTTGCCATCACCCCTGTTTTGGTGGTCATCTCATTGCTGGCGGTGTCTTTGATGATGACGCCGGCTTTGGTGGACTTGGTGGTGCACCGCCGCTTTGCCCATTTGGCACTCAAGCATGGCGGCACCACGCTGACCAGTTTGGCTTGGACAGTGGGCTCCACACTCATTGCCATGCTGGCCATGCTCATCACATTGCCGCTGTGGGCAGTGCCGCCTTTGATGTTCATCGTGCCACCGCTCATTTGGGGTTGGCTCAGTTACCGCGTGATGGTGTACGACGCGCTGGTGTCACATGCCAGTCGCGAAGAGCGCTTGGCGATTGGCCGTCAGCATCGTGCTTGGTTGTTGCTGATTGCCGTATTAACGGGTTATATGGGCGCCTTCCCCAGCTTGGTCTGGGCTTCGGGCGCGGTGTTTGCTGCGGCATTTTTGGCGCTCATCCCCTTGGCCATTTGGATTTATGCCTTGGTGTTTGCCTTCACCTCCCTCTGGTTCACGCATTACAGTTTGGCGGCGCTGGAAGCCCTGCGAGCGGAGTCGGGCACTGTGGTGATGGGCGCCTCAATGCCATTGCCCACGGTAGCATTGGCCGATGACACACACTCCAACCCAAGCACACCCCAACCCCCAAGCCTCTGAAGCCAGACCAGAGATTGGACTCATCATCGTTGGCGATGAAATCCTCTCGGGCAAGCGTGCTGACAAGCACATGCCCAAACTCATTGAACTTTTGAGTGCGCGTGGTTTGTCTCTCGACTGGGCGGACTACGTGGGCGATTCACCTGAGCGCATCACCCGCACGCTGGCACGCGCTTTTGACAGCAACAGCCTTGTGTTCTCGTGCGGTGGCATTGGCGCCACGCCGGACGATCACACCCGTCAATGCGCAGGCAAGGCCTTGGGCCTAGATCTCGTGTTGCATCCTGAGGCTGAGGCCTTGATTCGCGAACGCATGCAAGACACGGCCAAAGAGCAGGGCGTACCTTACGAGCCTGATCGTCACGACAACATCCATCGTCTCAACATGGGCGTGTTCCCCGTGGGGGCCAGCATCATTCCCAATCCGTACAACAAGATTCCAGGGTTCACTTGCCACGGTGCTGGTGGTGGCTCGGTGCACTTTGTGCCAGGCTTTCCGGTGATGGCATGGCCCATGATGGAATGGGTGCTGGACACACATTACCCGCACCTGTTTCAGCACGAGGCTTGGATTGAACAATCCATCATCATTTACGGCTCCATGGAGGCCACGATCACACCGCTGATGGAAGCGTTGGAGCGTGACTTTGAGGGCGTAAAAGTGTTCAGTCTGCCTAGCGTCGACCATCCTGAGCATGGCCGTCACATTGAGCTGGGTGTGAAGGGCGCGCCAGACAAAGTAGCGCCTGCCTATGCAGCGATGTTGGCGGGGCTTCAACCTTTTGGCTTTAAGACAGGCCCTGAATTGGTGCGAAAATAACGGAGAACCATTTTGGTGCAATATTGCACCAAAATGGTTTGTTTGGTTTTTCTGCATTTGGTGCTCAGAATGCGCTTTTGCCGCTAATTTGTGTCAATCTCGGTGCAAAATACGCGTCTTCACGGTGATGCGGATACCAGTCGATGTGAAGCCAGTGTTGGCACAGAAACTGCATTCTCAAACCTCGAAACACTTTTAACCCAACCTACCCTAGCAGGAGAACTTGATGGCCAAGACCGTCGCAGACGTAATGAAAATGGTGAAAGAGAACGAAGTTAAATTCGTTGACTTCCGTTTCACCGATACCCGTGGCAAATGGCAGCACATCACTGTGCCTGTGTCTCAGTTTGACGAAAGCAAGTTCGAAGAAGGTCAAGCGTTTGACGGTTCTTCTATTGCTGGCTGGAAAGGCATCGAAGCCTCCGACATGTTGTTGATCCCTGATGCCAACAGCGCCATCATCGATCCCTTCTTCGAAGAAATCACCTTGGTTTTGATCTGTGACGTCATCGAACCCACAGACGGCAAAGCCTACGAGCGTGACCCACGTTCCATCGCCAAGCGCGCTGAGACTTACCTCAAGCAATCTGGTTTGGGCGACACCGCTTATTTCGGTCCAGAGCCAGAATTCTTCTTGTTCGACGACGTGCGTTGGAGCACTGAGCCAAACAACACGTTCTACGCCATCAACGAATACGAAGCCCCTTGGAACAGCGGCGAGAAAATCGAAGGCGGCAACCGTGGTCACCGCAACCGCGTCAAAGGTGGCTACTTCCCTGTGCCTCCAGTCGACAGCACACACGACATGCGCAGCGAAATGTCTTTGTTGCTCGAGTCCGTGGGCATCCCCGTCGAAGTGCACCACCACGAAGTGGCTGGCGCTGGTCAATGCGAAATCGGCACCAAGTTCTCGACTTTGGTCGAGCGCGCTGACTGGACATTGCTGCAAAAGTACGTGATCCACAACGTGGCTAACGCTTACGGCAAAACAGCCACGTTCATGCCTAAGCCTTACGCTGGCGACAACGGTTCTGGCATGCACGTGCACCAGTCCATCTGGAAAGACGGCAAGAACTTGTTCGCAGGCAATGGCTACGCTGGTTTGTCTGATCTCGCCTTGTACTACATCGGCGGCATCATCAAGCACGCACGTGCTTTGAACGCGATCACCAACCCAGGTACCAACAGCTACAAGCGTTTGGTGCCTCACTTCGAAGCACCAGTGAAATTGGCTTACTCTGCCAAGAACCGCTCTGCTTCCATCCGTATTCCTAACGTGGCCAGCGACAAAGCACGCCGCGTTGAGGCTCGCTTCCCAGATCCATTGTGCAACCCATACCTCGGCTTCGCAGCCTTGTTGATGGCTGGTTTGGACGGTATCGAGAACAAGATCCACCCAGGCGAAGCAGCGACCAAAGACTTGTACCACCTCCCACCCGAGGAAGATAAATTGGTCCCAACCGTGTGCTCTAGCTTGGACCAGGCTTTGGAAGCCCTCGACAAAGACCGCGCCTTCTTGACCAAAGGCGGCGTGTTCACCGACTCATGGATCGATGCTTACATCGAATTGAAGATGCAAGAAGTGACCCGTAGCCGCGTGGAAGTGTCTCCTGTCGAATACGACATGTACTACTCGCTGTAATTCGTTGCAACGACACGTGCAATAAGAGGACGGCGCAAGCCGTCCTTTTTTGTTTCAATGACCCATTTATGACCCTTCTTTCGTCTCACTGTCGTTTGCGTCGTCTCATGTTTGGCCTGAGCGTGGCAAACTTTTGCTTGGTCACGTTGCAGGGGTATGCCAGTGAATCGCAGCAGATTTACCGCTGTGGCAACGCTTACACCAACCAGCCCAGTTCGACGCAAAACTGCAAACTGGTAAGCAACACAGCAGGGCGCGTCATCGTGATTGAAGGTGTCCGTGTGCAAGCTGCACCGTCGGTGTCGCCCAATGTCGGTGCCGCCAAGGTGGATAGTGCAGAGCAGCGCCAGCGAGACACACAGGCGCAAGCTGTGCTGCAAGCGGAGTTGCAAAAGGCACAAAAGCAACATGCCGACTTGTTGCGTGAGTGGAACAACGGTGAGCCCGAGCGGCGTGCAGATGAGTTTCGTCAACCGCAAAAATACCAGGACCGAGTGACCCAACTGCGCGCTGCTTTGCAGCGAACAGAGGCTGATGTGGCGGGGCTGCAGCGTGAGCTGTCTCGCTTGCCTGTGAGTGCGCAAATCGGAGGCAAACCATGACAACGGCAGTGACGCTACCCAATTACTTGCAAGCGTTTGACTTGCTGGCCACCTTGGTCGCGGTGGTGCGCACCGACGGTGTGGTGGTGTTTGCCAACGCCGCACTGGAAGATGTGATGGGTGTGTCGCGCCGCACCATTGAAGGCTCTGCCTTGGCGAGTTATTTCAGCGAAACGCAGTCGTTTGAAAACGCCTTGCAAGGCGCTCAAACCAATGCTTTTGCCACCATGCGCTATGACGCGCATTTGCGTCGCCCGCTGCAAGAGCCTATGCCTGTCCACGTGATCGTGGCTCCGACGGAGGTGAAGGGAGAGGTGTTGGTGGAGTTGTTGCCTCTCGAGCAACAAACCCGCCAAGACCGCGAAGAGCGCTTGATCGACCAGGCGCAAGCCAACAAAGAGTTGATTCGTAACTTGGCGCACGAAATCAAAAACCCCTTGGGTGGCATTCGTGGTGCAGCGCAATTGCTGCAAATGGAGGTAGAAAGCAAAGACCTCATTGAATACACCCAAGTCATCATTCACGAAGCAGACCGCTTGCAGCTGTTGGTGGACCGCTTGTTGGCGCCACATCGCCGTCCACATGTGGTGGGCGATGTGAACATACACGAGGTGTGCGAGCGCGTGCGCAGTCTGATCTTGGCTGAGTTTCCCAAAGGGTTACGCATGGTGCGCGACTACGACGCGTCCATTCCCGAGTTTCGTGGTGACCGTGAGCAGCTCATCCAAGCGGTGCTCAACATCGTGCACAACGCGGCCCAAGCTTTGGCGGAACGTATCGCAGAAGGGGATGCCGAGATCGTTTTGCGCACACGCATCAGCCGTCAAGTGACTTTTGGCAAACAACGCTATCGGTTGGCACTGGAATTGCATGTGATAGACAACGGGCCCGGCATTCCGGAAGAAATCAAGGACAGGTTATTTTTTCCCTTGGTTTCTGGACGGGATGGCGGTTCTGGCCTTGGGCTGAATTTGGCACAAACATTTGTGCAACAGCACCATGGCTTGATTGAGTGTGACAGTGTGCCGGGACGCACGGATTTCAAAATCCTCATTCCGCTGCCCTGACGCCTCGCGTGGCCCCCAACTTAGAAAAGAAAGTGCCGAGATGAAATCGATTTGGATTGTGGATGACGACCAGTCAATTCGCTTCGTGCTGGAAAAAGCGCTGTTGCGCGAGAGCCTGCCCACGCGCAGCTTCACCAGCCCCCGCGAAGTGCTGCAAGCGCTCGACTCGGTGAGCGAGGAAGACGGTCCACAAATTTTGGTCAGCGACATTCGCATGCCCGGTGGTTCGGGCTTGGATTTGCTCACCAAGGTCAAAGAGCGTTTGCCCTCACTGCCCGTCATCATCATGACGGCCTTTTCTGATTTGGACAGCGCGGTATCTGCCTTTCAAGGTGGTGCATTTGAATACCTGCCCAAGCCTTTTGATTTGCCCAAAGCGGTGGAACTGATTCGCCGTGCCTTGGATGAAAGTCAACGCGAGCAAGCCCAAAGCGAACAACAAGACGCAACCCCTGAAATGCTGGGCCAAGCGCCTGCGATGCAAGATGTGTTTCGTGCGATTGGTCGTTTGAGCCAAAGCAATGTGACCGTGATGATCACGGGCGAGAGCGGCTCTGGTAAAGAACTGGTGGCGCGCGCCCTGCACAAGCATTCACCCCGTGGCGATGCAGGCAACAAAGGCCCCTTCGTCGCCATCAACACCGCGGCGATTCCAAAAGATTTGCTGGAGAGCGAGCTTTTCGGGCACGAACGCGGTGCATTCACCGGCGCGCAAACCACACGCCGTGGTCGCTTTGAGCAGGCCGAAGGCGGCACCTTGTTCCTCGATGAAATCGGCGACATGCCCTTTGATTTGCAAACCCGCTTGTTGCGTGTGTTGAGCGACGGCACGTACTACCGCGTGGGTGGCCACAACGCCATCAAAGCCAATGTGCGTGTGATTGCAGCAACCCATCAAGACTTGGAAAAACGCGTCAAAGATGGTGTGTTCCGTGAAGACTTGTTTCACCGTTTGAACGTGATTCGTTTGCGCTTGCCCGCTTTGCGTGAACGCCGAGAAGACATCCCCACGTTGACGCGCCACTTTTTGCAGCAGAGTGCACAACAATTGGGCGTGGAACCCAAGCGCATCTCTGAATCTGCACAAACAGTGCTCAACCAATTCGCCTTCCCCGGCAACGTGCGTCAGCTCGAAAACATTTGTCACTGGCTGACGGTGATGGCACCTGCGCAAGTGATTGAGTCCAAAGACTTGCCGCCTGAGGTGACCTTGTCAGGCGATGCCTTGGCCGCGCTCAGTCACACAGGGCAAGACACCTCAGGCTTCAGTGCCGTTCCTGCTGCAGATGTGGGGCATGTGGCCTCTGCGCCTGTGACCAGCAGCGAGGGGGCGATCGCGCCCGTTGTGCTCAACATGCCGGGTGCCGATTGGGAGCAGGGCTTAGAAGCCGAAGCTATGAGCATGCTCGTGGCGGGGCGCACAGATGTGTGGGATGCCTTGGTGAACCGCGTGGAAGCGCGTTTGATTCAAACGGCTTTGGCCAACACGCGCGGTCGTCGCATTGAGGCTGCCCAAAAGTTGGGCATTGGCCGCAACACCATCACCCGCAAAATTCAAGAGTTGGGTTTAGACGACTGAGTTTTTAAGCGAGCGTCACCACGACCGGCACATGGTCGCTGGGGCGCTCGTTCTTGCGAGGTGCTTTGTCAATCACGCAGGCTTGTACGGCGGCTTTCAGTGCATCGCTGACCAAGATGTGGTCAATGCGCAGACCACGGTTGCGACGGAACGCAAACTCGCGGTAGTCCCACCAGCTGTAGCTCTTCTCGGCTTGTTCAAACAAGCGGAAGGCATCGTGTGTGCCTAAGTCAATCAAGGCTTGGAAGTGGTCGCGTTCTTCCACGGTGCAGTGGATGGTGTCTTTCAAGGCTACAGGGTCCCACACATCGCGGTCATCGACGGTGATGTTGAAGTCCCCCATCAACACCAGCTTAGGGTGTTGCTTAAGTTCTTCTCGCAGCCAGTTTTGCAAGGCCTCTAGCCAACGCATTTTGTAAACAAACTTGTCGCCGTCGGGCGCTTGGCCATTGGGGAAGTACGCGCCAACCACACGCACGCCGTCGACCGTACCTGCAATCACGCGGGCCATGTCGTCCTCAAAGCCGGGGATGTTTTTCACTACATCGGTGGCTTCGTTGCGCGAGAGCAGGGCCACACCGTTGTAGGTTTTTTGACCGAAAAATGCAACTTTGTAACCCGCAGCTTCGATGGCTTCGCGCGGAAATTTGTCATCCGTGGTTTTGGTTTCTTGCAGCACCAAAGCGTCGACGGGGTTGGCCGCCAACCAGTCCAACACTTGCGGTAAGCGCACGGTGAGTGAGTTGACGTTCCAGGTGGCGAGTTGCATGTGAGTGGTCTTTAAATGTGAAGCGCGGCCATGATGCCCACGGCAATACCGAGTGCGCCTGTGCCAAACATGGCGTATTCCACCCAGACCTTGCGGGTGAGCAAGGCAATGGCAGCTAAAGCGATGGCCACTTGGAGCACAGTGGTCGCTTGTGCCCAGCGGTGGTGCTGGTGCATTTGGGCGTCTGACATTTCGTCAAATTCCTTGGCTTGCGCTTCGAGTTTTTCTGCACCGACTTTGATGTCGGCCTTCTCTGTTTTGTAACGCTCAATTTGGCTGAGGTAGTGTTCCGTTTTGCTGGCAGGTGCTAATTCAACGGCCAACTCCATCAAACTTTGCTTGCTGCTTTTGGCTTGGTAGTAATTCCACTGGTTCGATGCTTCAGTTTTCTTGATGGCCGCATCGTTTTTATACAAACCAGCAGCAGCTTGCGTGGCGCCACCCATGTAACCAAAGATCGCACCGACGGTGGCGATGATGGCGGTGAACATGGCCACCTTGTTGGTGAAACTGTTGCCATGGCCTTGGGCGGCGTGTTCAAGTTCGTGGTCGTGTGGGCCGTGCACGTGAAAACCGTGTTCAGACATTCAAAAATCCTGCTTAAGCTGTGCGGGTGAGGGTGACGAGGCTGTAGGTCAAACCGTTCGCCGCGACGTGTGTGCTTCGTTCGATCTCTTGCCAGTGAGCATCGAAGGTGGGCGCAAAGGCATCGCCTTCAAAGTCAGCATCGATCTCGGTGACCACGGCGCGGTTTGCCAAAGGCATCGCTTGCGCATAGACCTCAGCGCCGCCAATGACCCACACCTGCGCATCTGCAGGGCAGTGTTGCACGGCTTCTTTGATCGAGTGCGCAACGACCGCACCTTCGGCTTGCCAATCGGTTTGGCGCGTCACCACGATATTGGTACGTCCGGGCAGTGGACGAAATTTTGGGGGCAAGGATTCCCACGTTTTGCGCCCCATCACCACAGGTTGTCCGAGTGTGGTTTGCTTGAAGTGGGCCAAGTCCTCGGGCAAGTGCCAGGGCAGGGTGTTGTCTTTGCCAATCACACCGTTGCGCGCACGCGCAAAAATTAAATTCAAAGCCATGTTCTAACCGCCGCGTTCAGACCGCCACAGGGGCTTTGATCGCACCGTGGCATTGGTAGTCCAACACCTCGAAGTCTTCAAACTGGTAGTCGAAGATGGAGTCGGGTTTGCGCTTGATATGCATTGTGGGATAGGCAAACGGTTCGCGACTGAGCTGCAACGCCACTTGCTCGTGGTGGTTGCTGTAGATGTGGCAGTCGCCGCCCGTCCAGATGAAATCGCCCACATCGAGGTCGCATTGCTGAGCCACCATGTGGGTGAGCAGTGCGTAGCTGGCGATGTTGAAAGGCACACCCAAAAAGATGTCAGCACTGCGTTGGTACAGCTGGCAGCTGAGTTTGGCTTTTTCGCCAGGGTTTTGTGCAGGTGCGACGTAGAACTGGAAGAACGCATGGCAAGGCATGAGCGCCATCTTGTCGAGCTCGGCCACGTTCCATGCGCTCACGATGATGCGGCGGCTGTCGGGGTTGTTTTTGAGGGTGTCGATGACTTGTTGAATTTGGTCAATGTGGCCACCATCGGGGGTGGGCCAGCTGCGCCATTGCACGCCGTACACAGGGCCGAGGTCACCGTCTGCGCGTGCCCATTCGTCCCAGATGGTGACGTTGCGTTCTTTGAGCCAGTTGTTGTTGCTCGAACCCGTCAGAAACCACAGCAACTCTTGGATGATGGAGCGCAGGTGGACCTTTTTGGTGGTGACCAGCGGGAAGCCTTCGTTCAGGTCAAAGCGCATTTGGTAGCCAAACACGCTTTTGGTACCGGTGCCAGTGCGGTCTGTTTTGGCAACGCCGTGGTTGTCCACATGTTGCATGAAGTCTTCGTATTGGCGGCGGGTGGGGCGCATAAAGTAATTGGGTAAAAAAACTCTTCAGAGTTTAAGCGGTGAAAGTCCCATGCTGGGTAATCATTAAGTTCAATACACCTGTTGGCGTATTGACGACGAGCGGCAGCCAAGCGACATTCATCATCTAAAATTTTGATCAAGTTGCGACGAATTTGTCCACCTATGTCATTCAACGAACATACCCAAAACGAACCCAAACGCAGTGTGTACGACCGCTGTGACCCTCAGTACTTGCGTGAGTTGCGCGAGGCTGCGGGCATGGATGTGTTGGCATTGGCGCGAACGGCATGTTTGTCTGTGGCACAAATTCGCCAACTCGAGAGTGATGACAGCGACAGCTTGTTCTATTCAGATGCCATCAAACGTCAAGCCTATAAACGCTTACTGATGATTTTGGGCGCGGAGCCACCTACGGTAGAGGTGCCTCGAGAATTGTTTGATCTCAACCACGTGGCTGACGCGCACCTCGCCACCTTAGATCAAATTGTGGCCATGAGCGATCAGCCCGCAATCCACCGTTCTCACTGGGACATGATTGGTGCAGGGCTTGTCAAACTCAAGCAACACAAACAAGTGCTAGGTGCGCTGCTGCTGTTGCTTGTCACGGTTGGTTTGTTTGTGTTGCGTGGTCCTGAAAGTAATGGTGAGGCTGCCGCCACGCCCGCTGTTGTAAAGCCACCGTTAGCAGTTGCCTCCATTGAGCCAGTGCCTGTTGCGTCTGTACCGGCAGTTGTGCCTGCCGCACCCGCTCCTGCACCTTTGGCGACCACTTCTGCAGCGGCGTTCACTAAGAGCGCGCCATGTGCGTACTCCGCCGAGGCCATGCCTCAACTGACGTCTTTGTATGCGAAAAAAGAAGGCCGTTATGTGTATGTGGTGAGCGCGGCCAACATCGATATTTGCGTGGTCGATGGCAACAAAGAAGCCACGCTTTTGACGCTCAAAGCTGGCGAGGGGCTCAGTGTGTATGGCGTTTCGCCTTGGCAAGTGTCGGGGCCCAACTTGCACACGGTGCAAATTTATTTCCAAGGTGGGCGCGTGACATTGCCAGACGGTGTGACCCAGCGCGTGAGCTTGGTTGAAGTTCCTGTCGCACGCTAAGCGTATGTTCAAAAAGATGAAGTTTGGGGCGTCTGATCAAGGCGCTGCGACTGAAAAAACCATCATTGGTCAGTCGGCCGTGGTGTTGGGCAACATCGTCTCGCAGGATGTGGTGCAGCTCAAAGGTCATGTGGTTGGCAACATCGATGTGAATGGCAGTCCCAACGCCCAGTTGTCTGTGTTGTCGCAGGCCCATGTGGAGGGCGACATCAACGCGCAGCAAGCGGTGGTTGACGGCGTGGTCACTGGCAATATTGAATCGACAGGGCGCGTGGAGCTTCACGCGGGTGCAGATGTCAAAGGCAATATTTCTTACGCCACCATGGCGATTGAGCATGGCGCCAGGCTTTACGGCATGATGAGCAGCCATGATGACAAGTCGTCCTAACAACGCGCATGCTCTAGGCCATGTCATCGTGATTGATGACGATGCTGCGGTACGTCGCAGTTTGCGCACGATGCTCGAGCGTGCAGGCTATGCGGTGAGTTTGCATGACTGTGCCGATGCTTTTTTGAAGAATCCGGTGGTGCCTTCACCTGCTGTCATTTTGTTGGATATGCGCATGCCTGGAACCATTGGCGTGGGCTTGCAATCACACCTCAAAACGCTGGCGAAAAATGTGCCTGTGGTCTTTGTGAGTGGCGACAGTCGACCCGAAGAAATCATCACAGCCATGAAGCAGGGGGCGGTTGATTTTTTGCTCAAACCCTTCACAGCACAGGCCATGATGGATGTGATTCAACGTGCCATGTGCCTGTCTGAACAGGCCGTGCTTGAGGCTGATAAAAACCTGCAGGTGTCCGAGCGTTTGAAGCGCCTGACCCCACGCGAGCAGGAAGTTTGTCACTGGATGGTGCGCGGTTATTCCAACCAACAAATCGCCGCGTTAGACGGTGGTGCCTCGGCCACCATCAAATTGCATCGCGCCCGTGTGATGGACAAAATGGTGGCGCGCACGTTGCCAGAGTTGATTGATATGCTGATGGGCATCGACATCCCCGCCCCTCAACGAGCCCTGTCTTAAGAAGCAGAGCTTTCAGCGAGCGCTTGTTCTTTGGCATGTTTCAAACGCAAGCGCACATGCAGTGTGCATGCAATGAAAAGGGCCACACATAAAAATACCTCGGCCAACGCGAAGTAATGACTTGGGGCAGCATCGCTCCAAGCGCGCACCACGCCTTCTGTGAAATACAGCCAAATCATCAGGCTAAGCCAGCGGTAGGTGTACATGCGGTTTTTCAGCAAACCCGTGAGTGGAAAACACAAGGGCAGCACCTTTAGTGCCAGCAGCGTGCCGCCTGGGCGCAAGGGGGCCAGCCACAGCTCCCACACCAAACCCAACACGATGAGGCCCATCAGGCTGCCCACGGCCAACAGGCGAGTCAGCGTGACATGACGCATGGAAATTTCTTGGGGGGCGAGAGATGAGTCGTGCATAGAAAGTGGGATGATTCAGCCCATGATTGTCCCGCATCTCCAGAATTTTTTTGAACGCCTTGCCCGATTTCCTTGGCGCAACACCGCCCGCACCTTACGCCAACGTTTCCGTGATGATCGCTTGGGCCAAACGGCAGGCAGTTTGACCTTCACCACGACCATCGCTTTGGTGCCTATGGTTACTGTGGCATTGGCTGTGTTGACCGCGTTTCCCATGTTTGCGGATTTTCAGACGGTGCTGCAAAAACGCTTGGTTGAGAGTTTGGTTCCCGAAAATATTTCGCGCCAAGTGCTGGGCTACTTGACTTTGTTCGCCAGCAAAGCCAGTCGCCTGGGTGTGGCGGGTGTGATGGCCTTGTTGATTTCCGCTTTGGCCTTGGTGTTCACGATTGACCGAACGCTCAATGCCATATGGCGTGTGCGCAAACGCCGTCCCTTGGCGCACAGCATGTTGCTGTATTGGACGGCCATCACTTTGGGGCCGTTGTTGATGGGCGCGAGCTTGGTGATGATGTCGCAATTTGTTGCGGTGTCGCGTGGTGCCGTACCTGATTTGGTGGGGAATTTGCGTTGGGTGTTCAGCCTGTTGGAGTTTTTGCTACTGTCATGGGCGGTGAGTGCGCTCTACCGTTTTGTGCCTTACACCCAAGTGCGTTGGAGCCATGCTTTGGTCGGTGGCGTGTGGGTGGCCGCCGCCACCGAAGCCGCGCGCAAAGTGTTGGCTTATTACTTCGGCCAAATTCCAACCTATTCGGTGGTGTACGGTGCGTTTGCTACCGTGCCAATTTTGCTGGTGTGGATTTATCTGGCGTGGTCAATCGTGCTGATTGGCGCGGTGTTGGTGGCTAACTTGCCGAGTTTGCTGGCAGGTATTTCGCGTGATGGCCGAAGCGTGGGGTGGCGTTTTCAGCTGGCATTGGAAGTCTTGCAGCGTTTGCAAATCGCACGCAGCACGGATGTGCATGGGGCAAGCCTAAGCACTTTATGTGAAGAGTTGGCGCTCGACCCCTTGCAGTTGGAAGATGTGCTGGCCACCTTGGTGGATTTGGATTGGATTGCACGGTTGAGTGAATCGGTCGATGCACGCCAAACCCATGTGAAGGAAGCCCGCTACGTGATGTTGGCCGATCCGCACAACACCCCTTTGGCGCCGTTGATGGAGCGTTTGCTGCTGGTGCGCAGCCCTGAAGCCGAGGGGTTGTGGATGAAGTGGCAAGACCTGCGCTTGCGCGATGTACTTTGAACTTTTGCGATTCGCTTCAAGTCGTGACGCCTAAAAAGGCCTTCAACGCATCCAAAGTTTCTTCCGGCGATTCACTCATTTGGTGATGCCCCATGGGTACTTTCACCACGCTGAAAGTTTTTCCCGTAGCTTGGGCTTGGCCCATCAAACTTTTCGCTGCACGTGGCGGCGTCATTTGATCGCTTTGACCCAACACAAACAGCACAGGGCAGGTGACGGCAGCGATGGCCTCTAAACCATGGGCATAGCTGTCACACGCCACAAAGCCGCGGTGAAAGATATTGACCCGTGTGTTGCTGGCCAACACACGACGGCCTAAGGCCATGGATGCGCCATACACCCAAGTGCCTGGCCCTAACGCAGAAGGTGGCGCAGCCAGTGTGGCGCGTGAGAACACATTCACCATGCGCAGGGCCTTCATGGGCTCGTTCAGCGAAGCTTCAATCAACGCGGGTGACACCTTCATGGGGAAGGCTGTGCCTACCAGTGCCAAGTGCGTGATGCGATCTTTCAAACGTGCAGCGGTTTCCAGTGCAATCAATGAGCCCCAGCTGTGGCCCACCAAGCCAGCTTGGCGAACACCTGCAGCATCTAACAAAGCTTCGATGAATTGCGCTGCTTCCTCCACGCTGGCGGGGGCATCACCACCACTGCGTCCGTGTCCGGGCAAATCAACCGCCAGCACATTGAAGCCGTGATGCGCGAGGTAGCGCGTTTGCAAAATCCAAACGCTGTGGTCGTTGAGCACGCCGTGGATGAACACAAGCGTTGGCTTAGCTGCGTCAAATGGTTTGCCGCCTGTGTAGGCATAGGCTTCGTAGTTTTCGCCATCAGCAGTTTTCAAAGTGAATTTCATCACACACCTGCCTTCTCTGCAGCTTTCAGAGCGCGCTTCAAATCGTCAATCAGGTCCGCAGGGTCTTCAAGACCAATCGACAAGCGAATGGTGCCTGGGCCAATGCCTGCACCCGCCAAGGCTTCATCGCTCATGCGGAAGTGGGTGGTGCTGGCGGGATGAATCACCAAGCTGCGGCAGTCGCCCACGTTGGCGAGGTGACTGAAAATTTGCAGCGTTTCAATGAACGCTTTGCCTTGCACCCGCGAGCCTTGGATGTCAAAGCTAAACACCGATCCAGCACCACGTGCGCCAAAGCGCAACAGCTTTTCAGCCAACGCGTGACTGGGGTGGCTCTCCATGAGCGGATGCCCCACACGGCTAACCAGCGGATGGCTGGCCAAGAACTGCACCACTTTTTCGGTGTTGGCCATGTGGCGGTCCATGCGCAGCGACAAGGTTTCAATGCCTTGCAAAATCAGCCACGCGCTGTGCGGACTCAAGCATGCGCCAAAGTCGCGCAGACCTTCGCGACGCGCGCGCAGCAAAAAGGCACCCACCGTGCTTTCCTCGCTGAACACCATGTTGTGAAAGCCTTCGTAGCTTTGTGTCAGTTCTGGGAACTTGCCACTTTTTTCCCAATCGAAACTGCCGCCATCCACGACAACGCCACCAATCACGGTGCCGTGGCCACTGAGAAACTTGGTGGCCGAGTGGTACACCAAGTCGGCACCCAATTCGAAGGGTTTGATCAAGTAGGGCGTGGTGAGTGTGCTGTCCACCAACAGAGGCACACCCGCTTCGTGAGCGATGACAGAGATGGTGGGAATGTCCAGCACATCAAGGCCAGGGTTGCCCACCGTCTCGCCAAAAAACAATTTGGTGTTGGGGCGCACAGCTGCGCGCCAAGCGTCGATGTCGTTGGGGCTAACGAATGTGGTTTCAATGCCAAAGCGACTCAGTGTGTAGTGCAGCAGGTTGTGTGAGCCGCCGTACAACGCCGTGCTGGCGACGATGTGCGAGCCTGCTCCCATGAGTGTGGCAATCGTCAAATGCAGCGCTGCTTGCCCGCTGGCGGTGGTGATGGCTCCGATGCCACCTTCGAGTGCTGCCACGCGCTGCTCTAAGACCGCGTTGGTGGGGTTGCTGATGCGGCTGTACACATGGCCTGCGCGTTCGAGGTTGAACAGCGAGGCGGCATGGTCGCTGGACTCAAATACAAATGAGGTGCTCAGGTGGATGGGCACGGCGCGTGCGCCTGTGGCGGGGTCGGGTGCTGCGCCTGCGTGCAAGGCGAGCGTGTCAAAACTGGGGTCGTTGTAGCCGGGCATGGTTTCCTCGGGTGTTTTGTCAGAGTTTTGATAGTCATTGTGGGCTATATTTCAAACCTCACTGGGGGAGATAAACCATGAAAGTCAGCGATATCCTGCGCGTCAAAGGCCAAAGCGGCGGCACCTTGTTCACCATCGATCCGATGGAGCCTTTGGTGTCTGCGGTCAGCATCATGGCTGAAAAAGACATGGGCTCACTCTTGGTCATGGAGCACGGCGACTTGGTCGGCCTGTTGACCTTCCGTGAGGTGATTCAAGCACTCAATCGCAACGGCGGTGCTTTGGGTGATTTCACCGTGCGCAGTGCCATGGATGACCATCCCCTCACTTGCACACCCGAAACCGACATTGACGATGTGCGCCGCATGATGCTCGAGAGCCACGCCCGTTACATGCCTGTCATTGGCAACCGCCAGTTGCAAGGTGTGATCAGCTTTTACGACGTGGCTAAGTCGGTGGTGGACAGCCAAAACTTTGAGAACAAAATGCTCAAGGCCTACATCAAAGACTGGCCCAGCGGCACGCCAGACCCTGACGAGAAGTAAGTCGAGTTGTCTCGTGGTGGTGGGATAATCTCACCCCATGAGCGGCAATACCTTCGGAACCCTTTTCAGCGTCACCAACTTTGGTGAATCCCACGGCCCAGCCATTGGCTGCGTGATTGATGGCTGCCCTCCGGGCATGTCACTGTGCGAGGCAGACATCCAACATGACTTGGACCGTCGTCGTCCTGGCACCAGCCGCCATGTGACCCAGCGCAACGAACCAGACCAGGTGCAAATCTTGTCTGGCGTGTATGAGGGCAAAACCACCGGCACCCCGATTGCGCTGCTGATTCAAAACACCGACCAGCGCAGCAAAGACTACGGCAATATTTTGCAAACCTTCCGCCCTGGTCATGCGGACTACACCTATTTCCAAAAATTCGGCATTCGCGACCCACGCGGTGGCGGCCGTTCTTCGGCACGTTTGACAGCGCCTACTGTGGCCGCAGGTGCCGTGGCCAAGAAGTGGCTCAAAGAAAAATACGGCACCACGTTCTATGGTTGCATGACGCAAATTGGCGAGCTGCCCATTCCCTTCGAGAGTTGGGAGCATGTGGGTCACAACCCGTTCTACGCACCTTGTGCGGACGTACAAGCCTTTGAAGACTACATGGACAGCCTGCGCAAAGCGGGTGACTCGTGCGGCGCACGCATTCGCGTGGTGGCCACTGGCATGCCAGTGGGCTTGGGCCAACCGATTTACGACCGCTTGGATGCCAACATTGCTTACGCCATGATGGGCCTCAACGCTGTGAAAGGTGTGGAAATTGGTGCAGGGTTCGCTAGCGTGGCGCAACGTGGCACTACCCACGGCGATTCGTTGACGGCGGAAGGCTTTCGTACCAACAACTCAGGTGGTGTGTTGGGCGGCATCAGCACCGGGCAAGACCTAGAGGTGAGCATTGCCATCAAGCCCACCAGCTCCATCATGAGCCCACGTGAGTCGATTGACCAAAACAGCCAACCCACCGAGGTGGTGACCAAGGGCCGTCACGACCCGTGCGTGGGCATTCGCGCCACACCGATTGCCGAAGCCTTGTTGGCCTTGGTGGTGATGGACCATGCCTTGTTGCACCGCGCCCAATGCGGCGATGTGCAAGTGGCTATGCCCGCCATTCCCGGCCATATTGGCGCTTGACGGCCTTGCACGTAGGTCTGCTTTGACGTCTTCCACCTCAGAAGCGCGTTCGAGTAACGCGCTTTCTCGTTTTCAGCTTTTTCCTTTTGCGGCGCTGTCCGCCAGCTACTTTGCGCACATCGGATTTTTCAACCCGTACTTGCCGCTGTGGCTCAAGGACTTGGGCTTCTCCATCACCATCATTGGTTTGCTCACGGCGGTACAAGCCGCCACACGCGTGCTGGCGCCGTATGGCTGGGGTTGGTTGAGCGACCACACCGGTGAGCGCGTGAAACTACTGCGCTTTTGTGCGGGTGCTGCACTCATTTGTTCTGCAGGTTTACTGGTCGAAGGCAGTGTGGTGTGGATTGCGGTGGTGTTGTTGCTGATGTTCATCCACACCAGCGCCATGATGCCCATGAGCGAGGCAGCTTTGGCGCATTTGGTCAGCACCGACCAAGGCTTTGATTCACGTCGCTATGGCCGCGTGCGTCTGTGGGGCTCGCTGGGCTTTTTGGTCACGGTGTTTGTGGCTGGCGCGTGGTTTGAGGTGCAGGGCATGCAAAGCTTTCCTGCATGGGCGGTGGGCTCCTTGGTGTTGCTCAACCTGAGTGTGTGGTGGCTACCCAACCGCAAAGAAGCGGTGCATCACGATGAGGTGCGTCCGTCGGTCATGCCTGTGTTGCGTCAACGCCAAGTGCAGTGGTTTTTTGCCACGGTGTTTTTCCATGTGCTGTCGCACATTGGCATTTATGTTTTCTTCTCGCTCTACCTCGATGAACTGGGCTACAGCAAAACCATGATTGGTGTGTTGTGGGCCGTGTCAGTCGCTGCTGAGATTGTGTGGTTCTTCACGCAAAGCCGTTGGCTGCCTAAGTTCAGCTTGTCGATGTGGATGTTCATTTGTGCTGCCGCGATGGTGCTGCGCATGGCGCTCACCACATGGGCGGCCGAGTGGTTGTGGGCCTTGCTTTTTGCGCAGGTCTTGCATGCGCTCACCTTTGCCACACAACACACGGCATGCATTGCTTTGTTGTCACACCACTTCCCCGGACGCTTGCGGGGCAGGGGGCAGGCCTTGTATGCCTCGATTGGCTATGGCGTACCGGGTGTGCTGGGTGCTTTAGGGGGCGGCGCTTTGAGCGATGCTTTGGGTCTGTCGTCGGTCTATGCCGTGTCGATTGCCACCGCTGCGTTGGCTTGTGTGTGTGCATGGCAATGCATGCATCAACACGCCAAGCACTGAATGCGTTACCTGCTGGTCAAACGCAAAAAGAGAGGCTTGGTTTTTTGAGACACCCAATGGTGGATGGGGACCTCGGCTTTTTCATGCAGAAACAAGCCCATGCCCACACAGCACAGCCAAGCAAAGCTGGTTAACGCCAAGGCCATGTCTGGGTCGTAGAAGTGGCTTTTGTTCCACATGTCGCTGAACAACACGATGACGCCAAAGTGCGTCAAGAACAAGACATAGGCGCTGTTAGACAAGCGGTGAATCACGCGCTTCATAGGCGTCCAGTGCACCATGCTTTTGGGTTTGATGACCAGCCACACCGCCGTGAGCAGTGCCAACGACAGTCGCGTGCGGTACTCCACCCACAAAGCGCCAACTGCTAATAAAACCGTCAGCCAAAACACCTTGGCTTCAAAGGCCGAACGCTTGGTCCAAGCTGCCAAGACGCCTAATCCGTAAGCACCAAAGAAATAGACAGCCCAGATGTCGAGTTCATCGACGCGGTTGAATTGCCACATCGAGGCGATACACAGCAAGGCCACGACGACTGACAAACGTTGTTGATGCGCTGAGTGCAGCAAGTGGCACAACACAATCAACAGCGCATAGAGTTGAAAATCTATGGCTACATACCAAGCGCCGCTGGACAGCGCCTCAACGCCTAGCAGGTCATGCATCAACAAACCGTGTGCCACAAATTGCCACACGGTGGGCTCACTGGGTAACCAGCTGGCGTGAATGGTGCTGCGTGACACGGCGACAGCCATGCTGATGAGTGCCAAGGCGAATACATAAAACGGTACCAAGCGCAAGTAACGCTTGATGATGTGGACAACCGGATGTGTGATGGGTTTGCTCATCACCGATTGAGCAGCCAAATAACCGCCTACCACCAAGAACACTTGCACGGCCAAGCGCGCGTAGCGATACAGCCACTCCATGAGCTGTGGCCAAGCCAACGTCATGGTGTCTGCCATGGGACCATAGGCGGAGAAGTGGTGCCACACAATCAACTGTGCGGCCACGACTTTCAACACATCGACAGTGAGGGAGCGTTCTAACAACCGAATTTTTCCTGTACGGGTTTAGTCGTTGGGCTTGAACACGAGCAGCAGGGGGGAGTGCACACGGCCATCGGTGTCACGCGGCAAGATTTCAGTCTTGTCGATGGCTTTGAGCACCGCGTTGTCCCACGCGGCATTGCCGCTGGACTTGACCAGTTTGCGGCTCACGATGGTGCCGTCAGGTGCGCAACGCACCTCCACTTCGGCGGCGGGGTTGCCCGACACCGAGCTGGGGTCAAACGTGATGTTGGGTTTGACACGTGCACGGATGCGACCACCGTAACTGTCAGACGGACCAGAGGACTTCATGGCTGTACCGGTGGCGTTCTCGTTGCCGCTGGCGCCCGCCAAACCGGCAATGCGCTTCATGTTTTCCTTGCGAATGGCTTCGAGCTTCTTGGCTTCTTCTGCGGAGGCTTTGCTGTCTTTTTGCTCTTGCTGCTTCTTCGCTTCTTTTTCTTTGCGTTCCTTCTCGGCGCGCTCTTTCTCTTTTTCTTTACGCTCTTTTTCCTTGCGCTCTTCTTCTTTCTTGGCTTCTAGTTTGCGCTTGTCTTCTTCGAGTTTGGCCTTGGCTTTTTTCTCAGCTTCTTTTTTCAGCTCTTCCTTGCGGCGCTCTTCCGCCTTCAAGGCTTCTTGAATTTTTTTCTCTTCTTCGAATTTGCGTTTTTTCGCCAGCGCAATGTCTGCATCGCGGTTAGGTGCGGGTGGCTCGGGGGCCTTCACCACCGGCTTAGGGGCGGGTTCTGGTTTGGGCGCAGGCGGCGGGGGCGGTGCTTCTACCTCGACCAGCTTCGGCGCAGCCGCCATCGGAACCGCAGACCACAACTCGGCTTCGACCGACAGGCTGTTGTCTTGCTTCCATTGAATGCCAGCAGTGAGCGCCACGATGAGCAACGAGTGCACCACCAAAGATGCGCCCACAGAGCGCGCCGTGCCTTTGGGCGATGGCGGTGCAAACTCAAGGTGCTTAGGCGATGCGCTCATGCTTCAGATATCAATCGACCAATTGAACGGCCAGGCCCACGCGTTGCACGCCTGCGCGCTGCAGTGTGTCCATGGCTTTGACCACGGTTTCGTATTTGATGGTGCGGTCTGCGGTGATCACCACAGGGCCTTGCGAGCTTTCGCCTTGCAACTCTTGCACGTCGCGCGCCAAACCTTTGAGGGTGGAGCTGACCGACTTGTTCACCGTGCCTGTGCTCTTGACGGTGATACGTTCTTCTTTGCTGATTTCGACGTGAATCACTTGGTCGGGCACCGTGGCGGCTTTGCCCACGCTGGGCAAATCAATCACGGTGGGGGAGATGAGCGGTGCGGTCACCATGAAGATGATGAGCAACACCAACATCACGTCAATGAACGGCACCATGTTGATGTCGTTCATGGCGCGTCGGCCGCGTCCTGAGCGAGGGGCGATAGAAGCCATGCTGCGTCTTCCTGCTTAGTGCGCTGTGCCGCTGGCGCTGACGTTGCGCTGCAAGATGTTGCTGAACTCTTCGATGAAGGTTTCCAACTTGATGGACACACGGTCAATGTCGCGTGAGAAGCGGTTGTAGGCCAACACTGCAGGAATCGCCGCGAACAAACCAATGGCCGTGGCCACCAGCGCTTCGGCAATACCAGGCGCCACTTTGGCCAAGGTCACTTGCTGCATACCCGCCAAGCCGGTGAAGGCGTGCATGATGCCCCACACCGTGCCGAACAAGCCGACGTAAGGTGACACAGAGCCCACAGACGCCAACAAAGACAAGTTGGATTCAATCGCATCCATCTCGCGTTGGTAGCTCGCACGCATGGCGCGGCGTGCACCGTCCATCAGCGCGCTGCTGTCGTTGATGCGGCGTTCGCGTAGTTTTTGGTACTCGCGCATGCCACTGGCGAAGATGCGTTCCATGGGACCCGATGTTTTGGCGTTTTGGGCGGCAGCGGCGAACAGCTCGTTCAAGCTGGTGCCCGACCAAAAGTCGCGCTCGAACTCGTCGTTGAGTTCGTTCACACGTTTGATCGAACCAATCTTGCGAAAAATCGCGGCCCAGCTGGTGATGGAGACGCCCATCAGCATCAGCACCACAACTTGCACAACCCAACTGGCGTTGAGTAGCAAATGAACGATGGAAAAGTCTTGTGTCATGTCAGGCGTTCCAATACAGAAGAGGGGATTCTCGCAGGCTTCATCGCGGCGGCATCGACCCAGCCGATGCGGATGGTGCCTTCACAAAGTAAAGTTTCTCCCAGCCATGCTTGTTGGGCAATGACGAGGCTGGCTCGGCCACCTTCGGCCAAGGTGGCGGTGACGCGCAACTGGTCATCGAGCTTGGCGGGGCGGTGGTATTTGACGGCGGTTTCACTCACCACAAACATGCCGCCGGTTTGCTCGCGCAACGCGTGTTGACCAATGCCAAGCGCGCGCAGCCACTCGGTGCGAGCGCGTTCGAAGAACTTGAGGTAGTTGGCGTAGAACACGATGCCGCCGGCATCGGTGTCTTCCCAATACACCCGAATGGGGTGTTCAAAAACGGTGCTCATGGTTTAGCCCAGCAATTTTTGTAAACGTCCAATCGCTGCTTGCAACTCAGGCAGCGAGCGGGCGGTGGAGAAGCGCACAAAGCGCGAGGTGTCGGCATGGCCAAAGTCGCGGCCTGGGGTGATGGCTAAATTCGCTTGGCGCATCACTTCAAACGCGAAGTCCCAGCTGCCTTGAACGCCTAGCTTTTCAGCTGCAGCTGTGCAATCAGCCCACGCGTAAAACGCACCATCTGGCATGACGGGCACGCTCAGGCCCAACGCATTGAGCGCAGGCACAAAGTAGTCGCGACGCGCTTTGAATTCAGCGCGGCGGCGTTCGTACTCAGCAATGCTCTCAGCCTCAAAGCAAGCAAGTGCGGCGTGTTGCGCCACGGTGCTGGCGCAGATGAACAGGTTTTGTGCCAAACGTTCCATCACGGGGACGAGTGCATCGGGCACCACTAGCCAGCCCAAACGCCAGCCCGTCATGTTGAAGTACTTGCTAAAGCTGTTGATGCTGATGATTTGGTCGTCGATGCCGAGCGCTGACTGGCCAAACTGCGCGTCGTAGCTCAGGCCCAAATAAATTTCGTCAATCAAGGTGGTGCCGCCGCGTTGCGACACCTCGTTGTGAATGGCGCGTAATTCATCGGGATGAATGGAGGTGCCCGTGGGGTTGGACGGTGAAGCCAACAACACGCCGCGCGTGTGCGCTGTCCAGTTGGCGCGCACTTGCTCTGCGCTGAGTTGAAAGCGTTCAGCTGCGGTGGTAGGTACCAACACCGCACGGCCTTCTGCGGCGCTCACAAAGTGACGGTTGCAGGGGTAGCTGGGGTCAGGCATCAGCACTTCATCGCCGGCTTCAATCAGTGCCAAGCAGGCCAGCTGCAAAGCGGCAGAAGCACCGGCGGTGATGACGATGCGACGCGCGGGCACGTTCACACCAAAACGGGTGCTGTACCAAGCGCTGATGCGTTCGCGTAATTCAGGAATGCCTAGGGCGGGTGTGTATTGCGTCACACCGTCGTGCACCGCACGTGCTGCGGCTTCTTGCACCAAGGGCGGTGCGGTGAAGTCGGGCTCGCCGATGTTCAGAAAAATCATGGGCGCATCGGTGTGCGCTACCAAAGCGGCACGCTCGGCGGCGGCCTTGGCCACCTCCATCACATAGAAAGGCTCAATGCGTTGTGCGCGCTGGGCTATCTTCATCATCAGTCGCGCAGCTTACCTTTGGCGCGGTCAGACTCGACTTCGAGCGCGCGCAGTTTGGGGGCCAAGCCGTTGAGCACGCCGTTGACGTACTTGTGACCATCAGTGCCGCCAAATGATTTGGCGAGTTCGATGTACTCGTTCAGCACCACGCGCCATGGCACGTCGATGCAGTGTTGAAACTCGTAAGCACCCATCCACATCACAGCGTGTTCGATGGGCGAAATTTCATCGAGCTTGCGGTCGAGCAAAGGTTCAATCAACGCATCCAAAATTTCGCGTTGTTCGATGCAGCCGTAGAGCAGTGCGTCGTAATGCACGGAATCAGATTTGTGAAAACCGCTCAAGTCGCGGGTGAACATGTCAATGTCGGCCGCTTCGTTGTTGCCTACTAAGAATTGATAGAGGCCTTGCAGTGCAAATTCACGTGAGCGGCTGCGGCCAGATTTGGCGGCGCTTTTGGTCGTGCCGTTGCTGGCGGTTTTGCGTGGGGCTTTGTCGCCGGTGGTGTGGGTGTCGCTCATGCCAAGCTCTCCAACAGCAAAGCCATTTCGACGGCCACGCGTGCGGCGTCACGGCCTTTGTCGGTTTGACGGGCCACGGCTTGTGGCATGTCTTCGGTGGTGAGGATGGCGTTGGCAATTGGCACGTGGTAGTCCATGCCCACACGGGTCACGCCTGCGCCCGATTCGTTGGCCACCAACTCAAAGTGGTAGGTCTCGCCGCGGATGATGCAACCCAGCGCGATGAGGGCGCTGAACGGTTCTGGGTCTTCGATTTGCGCGAGCGCAGCCAAGGCCAAAGGCACTTCGAGCGCGCCCGGTACATGCACGTGGGTGATGCGATCGTCGGCCACGCCCATGGCTTTGAGTTCGGCGATGCAGGCCGTGGCCAATGCGTTGGTGATGTCGTCGTTGAAGCGCGCTTGGACGATGCCAATTTTCAAAGCGCTGCCGTCAAGCGTGGTGGTGGAGCCGAGGTTAGAGACAAACATAGTTTTTATTCTTTAGTAGTTGTTATTCTTTGGAGAGGTAGCCAGTGATTTCAAGTCCGTAGCCCGTCATGCTGGGCATGCGGCGCGGGTTGCCCATGAGGCGCATTTTGTGCACGCCGCAGTCGCGCAAAATTTGTGCGCCCACGCCGTAGCTGCGCAGGTCCATACGGCCGCGTTCGGGGCCGTGGGCTGAGCGGGCGGTGCCGTCAAACTGAGCCAGCAGCTGTTCGCCACTTTCGCCGCAGTTGAGCAACACGATGACGCCCGTGCCTTCTTTGTCGATGCGTTGCATCGCTGCATCCAATCCCCACGAGTGCATGACACGGTTGGGTTCGAGGGCATCCAGCACAGAGAGTGGCTCGTGCACGCGGGCTAGCACCTCTGCATCTGTGCTCCACGTACCTTTGACGAGGGCCATGTGCACATCGCCGCTGGTCATGTCTTTGTAGGCGTTGGCGGTGAACTCGCCGTGCGCGGTGTGCATGGTGCGTGAGCTGACTTTGTGAACGAGTGATTCGTTGCGGCTGCGGTAGGCAATGAGGTCAGCGATGGTGCCAATCTTCAAACCATGTTCAGCAGCAAAGATTTGCAAATCAGGCAAGCGGGCCATGGTGCCGTCGTCTTTCATGATTTCGCAAATCACGGAAGAGGGCGAGCAGCCTGCCATCGCGGCCAAGTCGCAACCGGCTTCGGTGTGGCCTGCGCGCATCAGCACGCCGCCGTCTACGGCTTGCAGTGGGAACACGTGGCCAGGCTGCACCAAGTCGGTGGGCTTCGTGGCTTTGGCCACGGCCACTTCGATGGTGCGTGAGCGGTCTGCCGCAGAGATGCCGGTGGTCACGCCAACAGCCGCTTCGATGGACACGGTGAACGCGGTGCTGTAGACCGTGCCATTGCGTGCGGCCATGGGGGGCAGCTTCAGGTATTCGCAGCGCTCGCGGGTGAGTGTGAGGCAAATCAAGCCACGGCCAAAACGGGCCATGAAGTTGATGGCTTCGGGGGTGACGTGGTCAGACGCCAGCACCAAGTCGCCTTCGTTTTCGCGGTCTTCTTCGTCGACCAAGATCACGATGCGACCGGCCTTCATGTCGGCCACGATGTCTTCAACAGGGGAAATAGCGACAGGCGTTAAGCCTTGGGGGATGCTCATGGGTTGGCTTTCAATGCGGCAGCGTCACCCAGCGTTGCGTCGACACGCAACATGCGTTCAACGTAGCGGGCGACGGTGTCAATTTCGAGGTTCACTGTGCTGCCGGCTTTGAGCGAACCCAAAGCGGTGTTTTCAACAGTGTGAGGAATCAGGTTGATGCTGACTTCTGAACCACGCAAGCCCAGTGGGCCTTCCGTCTCGAAGAAGTCTTGCACGCGGTTCACGGTCAGGCTCACGCCATTGATGGTGATGGAGCCCTTGTAGGCCAAGTACTTGGCGAGGTCAGTGGGTGCCATGATGCGCAGCTCCCAGCTTTCGCCGATTTGCGCGAAGTGGCTCACATGTCCTATGCCATCCACATGACCCGACACGATGTGGCCGCCCAAGCGGTCATGGGCGCGCAAAGCTTTTTCAAGATTGACGCGGCCAAGCTCGGATAAACCACTGGTGCGAGCCAATGATTCAGCAGAGATGTCGATGGTGAAGGTGTGTGTGTCGAGGTCAAAGCTGGTGACCGTCATGCAAGCGCCATTGAGCGCGATGCTGTCCCCCAGTGCGACGTCGTCGAGATACCCAGCAGGCGCTTCAATGGTGAGACGCTTGCCGTGGCTTAAAGAGCTACCCAGGTCGTGGACAGCGGTGATGCGCCCCACGCCGGTGATGATTCCGGTGAACATGGGCGATATTTTCGCAGGTTTACACCCCGCTTACCGGCTGACGCGCGCCAATATCCGTAAATCTGGGCCTATTTGTGTCACTTCGTGAAACGACAAGGCTTTGGCATCGTCCAAAGTTGTGAAAGGCCCCAAATTGGTCATGCCTCGACCTTGGCCCATCAGCTTGGGCGCGAGGTAGGTGAGCAGCTCGTCGACCAAGCCTTCACGCAGCAACGAGCCATTCAGTTTGTGGCCCGCCTCGACATGCACCTCGTTGATTTGCTTTTGACCGAGGTCTTGAAGCATGGCCGCGAGATCCACCTTGCCCGAAGTATTGGGCAGGCACACCACTTGAGCGCCTTTGGCCTCAAGTGCTTGGCGGCGCTCGGCGTTGTCGACCGCGCAGTAAATCCACACGGGGCGTTGCGGTTTGAACAGCTTGGCGGTGAGCGGGGTTTCGAGTCGGCTGTCCATCACTACCAGCGTGGGCTGGCGCGGCGTGGGCACGGCGCGCACATCGAGTTGCGGGTCGTCCTCCAGCACGGTGCCTATGCCTGTGAGCACGGCGCAAGCGCGAGCGCGCCACGCATGGCCATCGGTGCGGGCTGGTTCAGCGGTGATCCACTGGCTCACGCCGTTCTCCAGCGCGGTTTGCCCGTCGAGCGAGGCGGCCACCTTCATGCGCACCCACGGTGTGCCGTGCGTCATGCGCTTGAAAAAGCCAATGTTGAGTTCATGGGTCTCTGCCCCGAGCAAGCCCACGTCCACCTGCACACCTGCGGCGCGCAAACGCGCGATGCCTTGGCCTGCGACGTTTGGGTTGGGGTCGCCCTCGGCCACCACCACACGGGCCAAGCTTGCGTGGATGAGCGCATCGCAGCAAGGGCCAGTGCGGCCTTGGTGGCTGCAAGGCTCTAGCGTCACATACGCCGTGGCGCCTTTGACATCGTTGTTTTTGGCCTGTGCATCACGCAAAGCCATGACTTCTGCGTGTGCTTCGCCTGCGCGTTGTGTGTGACCGCTGCCCAGCACGGCACCGTCAGTGCCCACGATGACGCAGCCCACGCGGGGGTTGGGCGAGGTCAAGAACAAAGCCTCGCGCGCTAGGCTCAAGGCACTTGTCATGTGGGTGGTGTCGTGCGCTGAAGAAATCATGGCGCAATTATGAACGGCCAAGTTAGGTCGCTGAGGCGGCTTATCGACTCCAGCACTGCGCCGCTGTTTGGCTGGCCCCTTGCACGTTGCGCACACCGAGATGGTTGACCGTCAAGATGCCGCAGGCATCGCTGGTCTGTGTACCCAGCGGCGTGGCACTGAGGGTGTAGCTTTGTGCGGTGCCGGTGACGCTCATCTTGTAGTGCTGCCCGTCTATTTGCAGCACGCTGGCTGGTACATCGGTGGCGAGTGGATAGCTGCCGTTGGCGCTGGCGGCGCGTTCAAACCAATGCGCGGCTTGCAAGAGGGACGCACGGGCTTGACCACGTTGGCTGCGCAGCATCAAGCTTTGGTAGCTGGGCCATGCCAGGCTGGCAAGCAGAGCCACGCAGGCGAGGGCGATGAGCAGTTCGGTGAGGGTGAAGCCTTGTTGATGGTCCGCGCGTGTCATGTGAGTTCAGTCGTGCAGCACATGCCAGCTGTGCCATTGGCCTGTGATGGATGTGGATGTGTTGCGCGCCCAAATGGCTTGCAATACGGTGCTGCTGTTGGGCATGACGCCGTGAGCCATGACGGTGATGCGGTACACAAAGATGTCCGTGTTGGTTTGTGGAAAAACTTCGACCCAATACCAAGCCGTGTTGTCCCCATAGGGTGTATCTGCCGCGCTGACAGCAACGGCTGTGGCGGTTTGTGTTTTCCAGTCACTGGCTTGGGTGGCACTGGCATTGAGCGCATGCGGTGCGCAAATGCCAGCGCTGCAGGTGTTCGCGCCCAAGCGCTGACGCAGCACGTTGTACTCAACCATCGAGTTGGGAAAGAACGCGTGGGTTTGTGTGGTGTCGCCTGCGGTGTGGCGCGGGTTGGGCGTGGCTTCGCTGTTGTTGTTTGTTGCGCCCAAGATGTCGATCAAGGCAACGGGTAACACCGCTTCAGCTTTGTGTTGTGCCCGAAGCTGATCCGCTTCTGCGTTGAACAGTTGTTCGTTCACCCAGAGATTGCGCATCGCCAGCAGCGTGGCAATGCTGGCCAGTGCGAGCATGACCAGCAAAGTGGGTAACGCAAAACCACGGGCTGGATGTTTCATGGCATGACCCCATTCCGGTTACGCAAAGCCATCACGCGTTTGAAGGTGCGGCGGACACGGCCGTCAGACGGCAAGGCCTCATCTTGGCAACCTTTGAGATTCGCATTGGCTTTGGTGTTGTGCACGGTGTTGATGCTGGCCACGCGCAAACACACCTCGATGGCCAGCACTTGCGCCATGTCCGTCACTTGGTTGGCGGTCTTCCACTGAATGGTTTGTGTGCTCGGGTTGGCTTCGGCGTAGCGCAGCTGAAAGTCTTCCACACCTTCCGCCAAAGCTTGGTAGGTGCTGTTGGTGAGGTTGAGGTCTTTGCAGCTCAGCTCTTTGTTGGTGTTGAGCTTGTAGTCGTTGCGCACACTGGTGTGGGAGCTGCCGGTGTTGCCTTGGCAGTCCATGGCGTCGAGTGCGTGCCAATGACCGAGGGTGAGGCTCTCCACAGATTTGGTGCCATTGACGCCTGCGAGCGCGGTTTGCCCAGCGTCTTCGCTGAGCGAAATCTCGATGGTGAAGTCTCCGTTGTTGTTGGCCTTGAGGTAGGTGGCCCCTGCCATGTGCGCTTGCGCGCGTATGTTGCGCAAAGCCACGCGCGCATTGGCGTGCACGGCATCCGCCGCTGCCATGGCGTTCCAAGTTTGCTTGCTGGTGCCATAGGCCGCAGTGGCTGCGGCGATGACCAACAGGCTCAACGCCATGCCCATGAGTAGCTCAGGCAGGGTGTAGCCCTGCTGTGCGGATGTGGCGCATTGGCGTGGGCTCATCGGTCTGGCCTAAAGAACAAACGCCAACAGCTCATTTGCGTAGGGCAAGGTGGTGAGCCTGATGCTGTGTCGGTGCGATAGGTTTCATTCACGTCGCGCCAAGCGATGACGATGCCCCACCAGTTTGGGATGTCAGTCAAAGCAAACACGGCGGCATCGCCTTCTGGAAGTTGGCTTTGCAGGGCTTGTTGCCACTGTTGCATATCCCATGTGGCCAATGCTTGGCGTGTGCAAGCGGCCGCTGCGCAGTCTGGTGCCGCGGCGGTGGCGCTGCCCCATGCTTTGGCGTACAGCGCGCGTTGCGGTGCGTTGACATGCATGCGCTCAGCCAAGTCGTCGGCCGTACCGATGGCGACGGAACGCATGAGTTGTTGGCGTTGTTGAGTCAATGCTTGTTGGTGCATCCACAGTAGGCCCAATACGCCAAAGGCCAAGATGACCAAAGCGACGATGGCTTCTAGCAAAGCAATGCCAAGTGGCAGCTTTGTGGCTTGCTTTGGAGGCAGCATCAGTGATTGGTTCAGTTGCTGCATGACTCGCCTGATTGCCAACGCAAACGGCTGGCGCTGCTCAGGCACAACACATTGGCGACGTTGAGTGAGCTCAGTTGTGATTTGATGACCCATCGATCGCCCACCGTGCCGAGGTCACCGCGTTGGCTGATGTCCAGTGAGTCTGATTTTGCAAACGTCACTTGCAATGGTGTTTGCAACTGCGAGGTGTGCAGCGCGGTTTGATTAGCCTTGACGACCAATTGCCAGCCGCAGCTCCAATCGTTGCCTGCAGATGCAGCCCATGTGCAATCGTGCAAGCGTATGAGTTGCAAGGTTTCGCCACGTTGCAGGGCGCGTATGCGTGCGGTTTGCAAATCGTTCATCAGCTGGTCGCGTGCGGCTTCCACACGGCTGCGTTCTTGCAGGCGTTGCCAGTTGGGCATGGCGAACGACGCCATCACGCCGAGCACTGCCAAACACACGAGCAGTTCAACGAGCGTGAGGCCTTGTGTGCGTGATGGAGGAGATGTAAAAAAACCTAGCGATTGCATGCCGCAAATGCTAGGTTTTGAAGAAGTGTCAGCGCATGGCTGAGACTAAAAAACTACTTACGAACTTCGTCCACCAAGCTCTTGAAGTCATCGATGTCTTCAAAGCTGCGGTACACGCTGGCAAAGCGGATATAGGCGACTTTGTCGAGCTTTTTGAGTTCACGCATCACGAGTTCGCCAATGCGGGTGGAGGGCACTTCGCGTTGACCGAGTGCCAGAAGTTTTTCTTCAATGCGTTCGATGGCGTTATCGACTTGTTCAGTGCTGACAGGTCGTTTGCGCAGCGCAAGACTCATGGAGTCGAGCAGTTTGTTGCGTTTGTATTCGATGCGGCGACCGTCTTTTTTGACGATGTTGGGGAAACTGACGTCGGGGCGTTCGTAGGTTGTGTAGCGCTTTTCACAGGCACCGCATTGGCGACGACGGCGAATGGAGTCGCCGTCTTCGGACATGCGGGTCTCGACGACTTGAGTTTCTAGGTGGCCGCAGAAGGGACATTTCATGTTTTGTTCTCTCTTTTGCTTTTTGTTTTTTTGCTGGGCTCGCAAACTTCAGTCGAAACGAGGAGGCGACAAAGTTGCAAAGCAACGAGTGAACCATTTCTAGCCTGAATCAGCGCGGGTTGTAGGTGCGGCGGGCGATGATTTCTGGTACCCCAGCATGAAGAGCCCGCCGTGCCTACAACCCGTGCCTTATCCGGCGAGAAGCCTTAACGAGCGAAACAACATAGAACAGACGCAGACAAACAAAAACCCCCGACACAAAGGACGGGGGTTAATCGCAAGTTACTTGTAAACAGGAAACTTAGCCGTCAGCGCATGCACCTTGGCACGCACCGCCGCAATGTTCGCTTCATCGTGTGGGTTGTCCAACACGTCAGCAATCAAGTTGGCCGTGATGCGAGCTTCTTCGTCTTTGAAACCACGCGTTGTCATCGCAGGGGTGCCAATACGCACACCGCTGGTGACGAATGGTTTCTCGGGGTCGTTCGGGATGGCGTTCTTGTTGATCGTCATGTGCGCAGCGCCCAAAGCGGCTTCGGCTTCTTTGCCGGTGATCTTCTTGGAGCGCAGGTCTACCAGCATCACGTGGCTTTGTGTGCCGCCGCTGACGATGCGCAGGCCGCGAGCAGTCAAAGTCTCAGCCACGATCTTGGCGTTCTTCACCACTTGGGCTTGGTAGTCTTTGAACTCAGGTTGCATGGCTTCTTTGAACGCCACGGCTTTAGCTGCGATGACGTGCATCAATGGGCCGCCTTGCAGGCCGGGGAAGATGGCGCTGTTGATGGCTTTCTCGTGCTCGGCCTTCATCAAAATGATGCCGCCGCGTGGACCGCGCAAGCTCTTGTGGGTGGTGGAGGTCACCACGTCAGCGTGAGGCACGGGGTTGGGGTATTGGCCTGCGGCAATCAAGCCGGCGTAGTGGGCCATGTCGACCATGAAGATCGCACCAACTTCCTTCGCGATCTTGGCAAAGCGTTCCCAGTCGATGTGCAAGCTGTAAGCAGAGGCACCTGCCACGATGAGCTTGGGTTTGTGTTCGCGGGCTTTGGCTTCCATCGCTTCGTAGTCGATGGCTTCGTTGCTGTCCAAGCCGTAAGACACGACGTTGAACCACTTGCCAGACATGTTCAGGGCCATGCCGTGGGTCAGGTGACCGCCTTCGGCCAAGCTCATGCCCATGATGGTGTCGCCAGGCTTCAAGAAAGCAAGGAACACCGCTTCGTTGGCCGATGCGCCGCAATGGGGTTGCACGTTGGCGCAGTCAGCACCGAAGATGGTTTTGATGCGGTCAATGGCCAATTGCTCGGCCACGTCCACAAATTCGCAGCCACCGTAGTAGCGCTTGCCGGGGTAGCCTTCGGCGTATTTGTTGGTCAGTTGCGAGCCTTGGGCTTGCATGACGGCAGGAGACGCATAGTTCTCGCTGGCGATCAGCTCAATGTGGTGTTCTTGACGGGCGTTTTCGGCCTGAATGGCGGCCCAAACTTCGGGGTCGGTTTGTTCGATCAAGATGTTGCGGTTGTACATACTGGCAGTCCTAAAAAAAGGTGGTGTTGTGGCTGCCCAGGCGAACGGCAAAACACCTCTGTCAACAGAGGCTGCACGCTTCCCAGTGGTCATACATCCACGTCAGCGGTATGGGGCAAATGCCTCACACGCCTATCGCCAGTTGCGCGCGGGTAAGAGTTTACCGCGCTTAGGGGCTCACTTATTCCCCGTCATCCTTGCCGAAGGGGGTCAAGCGCTGGGCTTTTTCCCACAAGCTCTCCAAACGGGCGGTGGCAGCCTCGGCGGCGGTGGAGGGTGGTGGGGTGATGGGCACTTTCACGCCCTTGGCCACTTGCTGTAGGCGGGCGTTTTCGGCCATGACCTTGCTGGCGTAACCTTGGTCGTCCTTGGAGTTACCTGCGCCCACATAGAGTTTGAGGCCGCCCTCTAGGCTGCCTGCACGGTTGATGCATTCTTTGAGCACGTTCACGCCCACGCGCACGTTGGCCACAGGGTCAAACGCCGCCAAAGCGCCCCCAAAGCCTTGGTACTTCTGCTCGTGGACCTTGGTCATCACTTGCATCAGGCCTTGTGCACCGACATGGCTTTGGGCAAATGGGTTGAACCCCGACTCAATGGCCATCACGGACAAGATCAGGGTGGGATCGATTTGGTTGGCTGGCCCCACGTCGTAGGCTTCTGAGACCAAAGCGCTCAAGGGTTCGGGTGCGACGCGGTACTTTTTACTCAGCCAGTAAGCCAAATTGGCTTGCTGCTTGGGCAGGTCACGAGGGTCAGTGGCGGTGGCGCGGTCGACGGCATCGGCATCGGTGGCAATGCCTGTCTCGTCATATTGGCGCTCTTGCAACCAACTGATGACCTTGGCTTCGGTCACCACGCGCAGGTCTGGGCGCACGGTCAGTGCGACCACAAAAAAGAAAATAGACAAGCCCACCATGGCCAAGCCATTGTGCGAAATGGCGAAAAAGCCCTGCGCCACATCCGTCGCAAAGGTGCGTAGACCTAGCTGTAATCGGGCGAACATGGGAATAGGCATAAATTAATTAAATAGGAAGTAGCTGAAATTTTAAAGCCTCGGCGACAATCCTCGCTAATTTACTGTGAGCCCTACTTGTGACTGATTCTTCGAACAAACCTCTCGACCTCGCTGCCTTAGACAAATTGACTGGCGGGGCTTTTACTGTTTCTACCTCTGCGGATCGCACTGCGCGTCTGCGCGACTGGCTGGCTGGCCAGCCCACTTTGGACCAAGTGCAAGCCGTCTTCGACGAAATGAGCCACCGAGACAAAGGTGCGGCCAAAGTCTTGCGCGAAAAGCTGGACGAGCTGCGTCGCAGCAAAGACCAAGATGCCTTGATCGTCGAATGGGCCGCCAAAGGCGAAGCCCTGCGCGATGCGCCACACATCAATTTGACTGATGCCATGGGTTGGCAGCGCGATGCGGCCAAAGCTGGCGCCCCCTTGTCGCGCGAGCCTTTGGCAGGTCTGAAAACCGCTTTGGCTGAGCGCGTCAAAGCCATTGAAGATCTGCAACACCAAACCCAAGTGCAGCGCGAAGCAGCCGTGTTGTTGGCTCAGCGCATTGAAGTGTTGTCCACCAAGCCTTGGCAAGACGCCTTGGCCCAGCGTGAAGCCCTGCAAGCCGACCTTGACCGTTGGGTGGCGCAAGCCCAAGCCTTGGCCGCAGATACCCAATGGCCCAGCGTGGATGCCAAGTTTGCGTCCGCTCTGCAAACCAGCACCCAGCAAGTGCAAGCTGTGTGGACGGCCTTCTGTGAGGCCTTGACCTTGACGGAAGCTGCTGCGGCCGATGCCGCTGCACCACTGCCAGCTGTGCCCGCATGGTCTGACCAAATTCGTGTGGCCCGTGGCGAAGTGTTGCCCCAAGCGGCGGCCCCAGAAAAAGCGGCCAAGCCTGCTGCGGGTGTGGATGCGACGCGCAAGGTCAAGCCCACAGCCGACAAAGCTGTGGTGGACCAAAAGCGTTTGGAGCTGGCTATGCAAGCCGAGGCCTTGTTCAAGCCTGCGCCTGTGGCTAAGCCCGCGAAGGCCAAAGTTGCGAAGGCGGATGACGCTGCGCCTGTTGAATCAGTGGTTGCGCAGGTGGCTGGCGAAGCTGAGGTCACTGCGGCTCTCTCCGCCGAAGTCGCGCCAAGCGCCGCAGAAGCAGTGCTTTCCGCTGAGGCAACAACCCCCGAACCTACAACACAAGCGACGGCTGAAAAATCAGCCGCCAAGGCCGATGAGGTGGTTCGTATTCCCGCCATGGGCGGCCGCAAGATGCAAGAAACCTTGCGCGGCCTGCGCGAGCAATGGAAAAAAATCGACAAAGAAGCAGCACCCAACCCAGCGTTGTGGAAGCGCTTTGACACCGCCTGCAACCGCGCCCACGAAGTGGTGGACGCTTGGCTCAAAGAAGCTCGTGCACAAACCACCGCGCACAAAGCCCAGCGCTTGGCCTTGATTGAAGAAGTCAAAGCTTGGGCGGTTGCACATGCCAGCGGCCCCGACTGGAAAGGTGTGGCTCGCCAGTTGCACCAGTTTGCGCAACGCTGGCGCGAGAGCGGCCACTTGAGCGAAAAAATGTTTGCCGAATTGCAACCCGTTTGGAAAGCGGCCATTCACGCCGCGCACGAGCCACTCGAAAACGCACAAAAAGCTAGTCTTGCTCGCCGCCAAGCGCTGATTGCAGAAGCCCAAGCTTTGGGTGCAGCGCCTTCGTTGCGTGTGGATGCTGTGAAAGCGTTGCAACAACGCTGGCAAGAAGAAGCCCACGCTGTGGTGCTCGATCGCAAACAAGAACAAAAACTATGGGACGCTTTCCGTCAACCGATTGACGAAGCCTTTGCCCGCAAGTCATCGGTGCGCGAACAGTCGCAAGCTGCGTTGACACCACACGACAAAGCCGTGCTGGATGCCGCCAAGGCTTTGGATTCAGCCACCGCCAAAGGCGATGCCTCAGCCATTCGCGCGGCCATGCAAACGCTGGAACAAATCGCGCGCGGTGAAGTGGTGGCTGCAGCCCCAACTGCCCCTGAGCCTGTTGCTGCATCTGAACAAGAAGCACCTGCAATTCCAGAATCTGCAGACGCGACGTCAACAGACGCAGCAGAAGGTTCAAGCGAAGCACCAGCAGAGGCTTCAGATTCTGAAGTGCCTGCAGAGCCCGTGGCAGAAGTTGCCCCCATCAAACCCAAAGCTGCACCACGCCCCGTCGTGGCCGTGCGCGGTGATGACCGCCCAGGTCAAAAACGCACGGAAGTTGCGCCTGCTGGCCGAGGTCGCGATGGCAAGCCCGGTGGCAAGTTTGGCGACAAGCCAAGCTTTGGCCGCGATGGCAAACCAAGCCGAGATGGTGGACGTGACGGTGGCCGTGAAGGCTTTACACCACGTGGCCCACGTTTGGGTGATGCGGCTTTCCGTGCCCAACGCCATGCTTTGGAATCTGCGCAAGATGCCTTGCGTCGTTTGGCCTCACAAGCGCACGGCGAAGTGTTGACTCAGCTCATGCACGCCTGGGAAAAGCGCGACGCCGCCCAAGTGCCTGCCGCACAAGCGATTGGTAGCAAGCTCAACCCCGCTCAGCGCACGCAGTGGACGCAAGCCGTGTCAGCCGAACCCAAAGGCGAGGTGGTGACACCGTTGTTGCGTTTGGAAGTGGCGGCCGATTTGCCCACACCTGCTGCACACATGGACGCGCGCCGTGCTTTGCAGCTCCAAATGCTGACGCGTCGCAATGACCCATCGCCTCAAATGACGTGGGCCGCGGATGCGGCTCAGGTGTTAGGTGGTTCTTATGACGAAGCAGCTGCTCGCCGTTTGCAAGCGGCGTTGAAGGTGTTGCTCAAGCGTTAAATCAAACGCTAAGCCGCGTGCAGCGGCAATCGACAAAGCCCCCTTGTGGGGCTTTGTGCGTTTTGGCGCAACCAGCTAAGCACTTCGAGTCGAGGAGGGGTGCTATCTGCATGCCAATCGCTTAACACCCAACGGCTCAAACCCTCGCCTAGGTCGTGCACTGCCGGCTTGTGGGTGTGGCCATGCAGCAGCACTTGGGCGGCTGTGGCTTTGAGCCACGCGATGGCAGCTTGGCTGTCTACATCGGCATAACCGGTGAAGTCTGGGTAAGCGGTGTGGCTGCGTTTGAGTGCTTCGCTTCTGTTTCGCACATCTCGCGCATAGGCTTGGCGCTCGGCCAAAGGTTTGGCTAAGAAGGCCGCTTGCCATTCGGGCTGGCGCACTTGGGTGCGAAACGCCAAATAGTCGCGGTCGTCCAAGCACAAAGCATCGCCGTGGCTAAGCAGGATGCGTGTGGGTTTGGCGTTGCCATGAGGGCCAAGGTCTAACACGGTGGGGTCGTCTAACCCGTGCATGCCGGTGGCCTTGAGCAGGTCAGTTCCCACCAAAAAGTCGCGGTTGCCGCACATGAAGTACACGGGCAAGCGTTGTGCCGTGGCTTTGAGTACAGCGATGCACTGCTGTGCAAACGGGTCTGGGTTGTCGTCGCCCACCCATACTTCAAACAAATCACCCAAGATGAAGAGCGCATCTGCTGGTGTGTGCACCATGTGCTGTGCCCACGCGTCAAACGTGGCACTCTCGTGGGCGTCTAGGTGTAGGTCCGAGATGAAATCCACGCGCTGCCAATGCGGCGGTGCTTGCACGCTGTGCACAGGTTGGGGCAGCAGAGGTGGCGTGGACATAGACGAGGCAGCCTGAAGTCAGTGCGAGTTAGGAGGCTGTGTGACTTCAGGCTAGGGGGTGCAAAGCAGGTGCGGCTTAGAGCGCAACAGCTTTTTCGATGACCACGTCTTCTTTTGGCACGTCGTCATGGAAGCCTTTGCGGCCTGTTTTGACGGCGGCGATTTTGTCGACCACGTCATTGCCGCTCACGACTTTGCCAAACACGGCATAGCCCCAGCCTTGCATGCTGGGTGCTTTGTGGTTCAAAAAGTCGTTGTCGGCCACGTTGATGAAAAACTGGGCGGTGGCCGAGTGTGGGTCAGACGTGCGTGCCATGGCCAGCGTGTAGTGGTTGTTTTTGAGGCCGTTGTTGGCTTCGTTCTCAATCGGGGCATCGCATTCTTTTTGCGTCATGCCTGGTTCAAAACCGCCGCCTTGCACCATGAAGCCTGGAATCACGCGGTGAAAAATGGTTTTGTCGTAGTGACCTTTGTTCACATAGTGCAAAAAGTTTTCAGTGCACTTAGGCGCTTTTTCAGCGTCGAGCTCGATGGTGATGATGCCGAGGTCCAAGATGTGCAGTTCGACTTGAGGGTTGCTCATGGTGTGTTTCCTTAAATTGAAAAAGAAGCGCAGGCTTGTTTAGAGCAAGCTGGCAGATTGGATAACGATGGGGGTGCGTGGCACATCCGATGGGAAGGGGCCGCCAAAGCTGGTGGGGGTGCTTTTGATCTTGGTGATGGTTTCCATGCCCGAGACCACTTTGCCAAACACGGTGTAGCCGGGTTGTTGTGCCGTTGGGTCAAGGAAGGCGTTGTCCATCACGTTGATGAAAAATTGAGACGTTGCCGAGTTGGGTACATTGGTGCGCGCCATCGCAATGGTGCCCACGGTGTTGCGTGGGCCACCTTTTGCCAAAGCTTCGCGGCCTTCATGCTCAACCGGTGAGCGCGTGCGGCGCTCGATGTAGCGTTGGTCATAGCCACCGCCTTGCACCATGAAGTTAGCAATCACACGGTGAAAGATGGTGCCGTCATAGTGCTTGTCACGTACATATTGCAAAAAGTTATCCACGGTTTTTGGGGCTTTGTCGGGGTAGACCTCGACTACAAATTCACCCGCATTGGTGACGAACTTCACGCGGGGTGCCTCTTGTGCAATGGCTGATTGAGCCAAGCCAATGCAGGCGAGTGTGAAAAAACTGGCCTTGCAAAGCGCGCGGCGGGTCGCAGATGAGAGTGTCATGGTTTGTCTTGGGTGAGGTCGAGGACAGGTTTGAGGCGTTCGATTTTTTGCGCGATGCCACGCTGTTTTGGGTCAATGCCCAATGACTGCTCATACGCTTGGCGAGCCATGTTGATCAGCAAATCGCCCATGTTTTCGTGGGCTGCCGCGTACTTGGGGTTGGCGCGCAGTGCGTTATCGAGTGCAGCTTTGGCGTTGGGGTAATCGCCCTTGGCGGCGTAGATGACGCCTAAGTTATTGAAGGGCTCTGCCAGCTCTGGGTATTCACGTGTCAGATCCAAGTAGACCTGCAGTGCCATATCGGGCTGGCCCAGTTGTTCAAAAATGAAAGCTTGCCAAAACCGCATTTGTGGGTCGCGTGGGTTGGCGCCCAACGATTTGTTCACCAAGAGCAAGGCCTGTGCGTACTTGGCTTGCCGCAGCAGTTTGCGCACATCGTTGTGCGGCGTGCTGATCACCAACTTGGTCGTCATGGATTGGCCGGGTTGCCATTCTAGGGCTTCGACGCTTTGGGCTTGCGTTGCGCCACAAAAGGCAACACCCAGCGCCAAGCCAGCGGCGAACACCACCGCCCAGCGGGTTTTAGCGAGGGACCGTCGTGCAAAGGCAGGCGTCAACGGCTGGGCTGGGGAGGGGGCGTGAGGGTTTGTCATGTGCTTTGTATACTGCAAGCATTGTAAAACAGAGGGTCTGGACGACTCTTTGGCTTTCACCTCATTACCGACCCTTGATTGCGGTCTTCTCTCGATTCACTCATGACGCTTCGCATTCACAACACGCTCACGCGTGCGCTGGAGAACTTTTCGCCTTTGGAACCTGGCCATGTGCGCATGTACGTGTGCGGCATGACCGTGTACGACCTGTGCCATTTGGGCCATGCCCGCTCGATGGTGGCGTTTGATGTGGTGCAGCGTTGGCTCAAAGCCAGTGGCTACCTCGTGACCTATGTGCGCAACATCACCGACATTGACGACAAGATCATCAAACGCTCGTTGGAAAACGGCGAAACCGTGCGCGGCTTGACCGATCGCATGATCGACGCCTTGCATCAAGATGCTGACGCTTTGGGTATTGAGCGCCCCACGCACGAACCCCGTGCGATGGACTATGTGCCGCAAATGCTCTCGATGATTGGCACGTTGCAGGACAAAGGTTTGGCCTACCAAGCCAGCAACGGCGATGTGAACTATGCCGTGCGCAAGTTCCCTGGTTACGGCAAGTTGTCTGGCAAGTCGCTGGACGAGTTGCAAGCGGGCGAACGTGTGGCAGTGGACGACGGCAAGCAAGACCCGCTGGACTTTGTGCTGTGGAAATCAGCAAAAACAAGCGAGCCCGACGAAGTAAAATGGGCCAGCCCCTTTGGCGCAGGCCGCCCCGGCTGGCACATCGAATGTTCAGCCATGAGTTGCGAGATGCTGGGCCAAAGCTTTGACATCCATGGCGGTGGTGCTGACTTGCAGTTCCCGCACCACGAAAACGAGATCGCCCAAAGCGAAGGCGCCAACGGCCAAAAGATGGCCAGTGTGTGGATGCACAACGGCTTCATCAACGTGGACAACGAAAAAATGTCCAAGAGCTTGGGCAATTTCTTCACCATCCGTGATGTGCTGAAAGAGTTTGACGCCGAGACGGTACGTTTCTTTGTCGTGCGCAGCCACTACCGCAGCCAGCTCAATTACAGCGATGTGCATTTGAACGACGCCCGTGGCGCATTGAAACGCCTCTACACCGCGTTGGGCACAGTCACCCCCGATGAGGTGACGATTGACTGGACCGAGCCGCACGCCGCACGCTTCAAGGCCGCGATGGACGAAGACTTCGGCACCCCTGAAGCCGTGGCCGTGTTGTTTGAACTCGCCAGCGAAGTTAACCGCACGCAGTCGGCACAAACCGCTGGCTTGCTCAAAGCCTTGGGCGGCGTATTGGGCTTGTTACAAGACGACCCCAAAGCTTTTGCCCAAGCAGGCGCGGGTGTGGATGAAGACGCCATTCAAGCGCAAATCGCCGCACGCGCAGCAGCCAAAGCTGCCAAAAACTTTGCTGAGGCCGACCGCATTCGCCAAGCCTTGGCAGCCGAAGGCATCGTGCTCAAAGACTCGCCCACGGGCACCACGTGGGAGCGTGGCTGAGTATGGCCAGCACTGAGAAAGTCATCATCGCCACGCCCGAGTATTGGGGCGAGGCCTGCAAACACCTGATGAAAAAAGATCGGGTGATGAAGCGCCTGATTCCACAGTTTGGTGAGGCCTCGTTGCAGTCACGCGGTGACGCGTTCGTCACATTGGCGCGCAGCATTGTGGGCCAGCAGGTGTCGGTCAAGGCCGCGCAAACGGTGTGGGACCGTTTTGCCCAACTGCCCCGCAAAATCACACCCGCCAATGTGCTCAAGCTCAAGGTGGACGACATGCGCGCTGCAGGCCTGTCAGCTCGCAAGGTTGAGTACATCGTCGATTTGGCGCTGCACTTTGATAACGGCGCTTTGCATGTGAAGAAATGGTCGGAGATGACGGACGACGCCATCATCGACGAGTTGGTGGCCATTCGCGGCATTGGCCGTTGGACGGCCGAAATGTTTTTGATGTTCCACCTCATGCGACCCAATGTGTTGCCGCTGGATGATGTGGGTTTGATCAACGGCATCAGCCGCAACTATTTTTCGGGCGAGGCGGTCAGTCGCAGCGAAGCCCGTGAGGTGGCTGCAGCATGGGCGCCATACTGCAGTGTGGCGACTTGGTATATTTGGCGATCGCTAGATCCGCTGCCAGTGTCTTACTGAGCGGCTAAGGAGTAATGAATTTTGGCTAAACGAACTTTTCTCGACTTTGAACAACCGATTGCTGAACTCGAAGGCAAGATCGACGAGCTGCGCTACGTGCAAAGCGAGTCTGCGGTCGATATTTCAGACGAGATTGACCAGCTCAGCAAAAAAAGCTTGCAGCTGACCAAAGATATTTACAGCGACCTCACACCTTGGCAAATCACCAAGATTGCGCGCCATGCAGAGCGCCCCTACACGCTGGACTACATCAACGAAATCTTCACTGACTTCGTGGAAATGCATGGCGACCGCCACTTTGCCGATGACTTGAGCATCGTGGGTGGCTTGGCCCGTTTCAACGGCAATGCATGCATGGTCTTGGGCCAACAAAAAGGTCGCGACACCAAAGAACGCGCTGCGCGCAACTTTGGTATGAGCCGTCCTGAGGGCTACCGCAAAGCTTTGCGTTTGATGAAAACGGCTGAGAAGTTCAAGTTGCCTGTGTTCACTTTTGTGGACACTCCTGGCGCGTACCCCGGCATCGACGCCGAAGAGCGCAGCCAGTCCGAAGCGATTGGCCGCAACATTTTTGAAATGGCGCAACTCGAAGTGCCGATCATCACCACCATCATTGGTGAAGGTGGCTCGGGCGGCGCGTTGGCCATCAGCGTGGCTGACCAAGTGTTGATGTTGCAGTACTCGGTGTACTCGGTCATCAGCCCTGAAGGTTGCGCCTCGATTTTGTGGAAAACCTCTGACCGTGCCGAAGATGCTGCCGAGCAACTGGGCATCACCGCCCATCGCCTCAAAGCCTTGGGCTTGGTCGACAAAATCGTGAACGAGCCTGTGGGTGGCGCACACCGCGACCCCAAGCAAATGGCGGCTCAGCTGAAGCGCGGCTTGAACGATGCGTGGCGCCAAGTGACGGACATGAAGGTCAAAGAGCTGCTCGACAAGCGTTACGAGCGTCTGCAAAGCTATGGCCGTTTCACCGACACCAAAGCTGAACGCTAATTTCCCCTCGCTGGACGCGCTTCAGCATTTAGGCTCATTCGCCGTTGCGCTCAGCGGCGGGGCCGATTCCACCGCCTTACTCATTGCCTGTGCCACTCGATGGCCGGGCAGGGTGCATGCTGTGCATGTGCACCACGGCTTGCAAGCGGCTGCAGATGGTTTTGAAGCGCACTGCGTGGCTTTGTGTGAGCGTATGCATGTGCCGTTGGTGGTGCAACGTGTGAACGCTACGCATGCCGCAGGCGAAAGTCCCGAAGATGCTGCCCGCCAAGCGCGCTACCGTGCGTTGGCCGAGGCGTTGCAACACAACTGGGGCGGGCAGATGAAACACATGGTCTTGGCTCAACATGCCGACGACCAAGTTGAAACCTTGCTGCTGGCGCTCTCACGTGGTGCGGGCTTGCCTGGTCTGGCGTGTATGCCTGAAGTGGCGGAGCGTCTTGGTGTGACCTACCACCGCCCTTGGTTGGCTGTGCCGGGAGCCACCTTGCGCGAGGCCTTGCAAGCCGCTGGTGAAGCTTGGGTCGAAGACCCGACCAACACCGACACACGTTACACGCGCAACCGCATCCGTGCGCAGCTGTTGCCGGTGATTGAGCAAGTGTTTCCCTCATTTCGGCAAACCTTTGCACGCAGTGCCTCACACGCAGCGCAAGCGCAAACCTTGCTGCAAGAGGTGGCTGAACAAGACTTGCAACAGGTGGGGAACCCGCCAGCTATTAAAGTCTTGCAGCAACTCAGTGAAGCGCGGCAATCGAATGTGTTGCGTCACTGGCTGGCGCTAGAACACTCTCAAGCCAGTGCGGCGCAGTTGCAAGCACTGTTGGTTCAAGTGAAAGCTTGCACCACACGCGGCCACCACATCGACATTAAGGTGGGGCGCGGGTTTGTGCGTCGCGATGGCGCGGTGCTGCGTTGCTACAATCTGTAGGTTTTTTTGCCCATAACACAACAGTTTTAAAGAAATATGGCATTGATCGTTCACAAATACGGCGGCACATCGATGGGCTCGACAGAGCGCATTCGCAACGTCGCCAAGCGCGTGGCCAAATGGGCCCGTGCAGGTCACCAAATGGTGGTGGTGCCTTCCGCGATGAGCGGTGAGACCAACCGTTTGCTTGGCCTCGCCAAAGAATTGGCGCCTGCCAAAGCCGACTCGGCCTACAACCGCGAACTCGACATGCTGGCCTCCACGGGCGAGCAAGCATCGTCTGCGCTGTTGGCCATTGCTTTGCAAGCCGAAGGCCAGACCTCGGTCAGCTACGCGGGTTGGCAAGTGCCGATTCGCACCAACAACGCCTACACCAAAGCGCGCATCGAATCGATCGATGACGTACGTGTGCGCGCTGACTTGGATGCAGGCAAAGTGGTCATCATCACGGGCTTCCAAGGCAAAGACGAAAACGACAACATCACCACCTTGGGTCGTGGCGGCTCTGACACTTCGGCTGTAGCCGTGGCGGCAGCCCTCAAAGCCAAAGAGTGTTTGATTTACACCGACGTGGACGGCGTGTACACCACCGACCCCCGTGTGGTGCCCGAAGCCCGTCGCTTAGAAACACTGTGTTTCGAAGAGATGCTGGAAATGGCATCTTTGGGGAGCAAAGTTTTGCAAATTCGCTCGGTTGAATTTGCTGGCAAATACAAGGTGCCGCTGCGCGTGTTGTCCAGCTTCACCGCGTGGGACATTGACATCAACGAAGAAGCCAAATCAGGCACGTTGATCACCTTTGAGGAAGACGAAAAAATGGAACAAGCAATCGTATCGGGCATCGCATTCAACCGCGATGAGGCCAAAATTTCTGTAGTCGGCGTGCCCGACAAACCAGGCATCGCGTACCAAATCTTGGGCGCTGTGGCCGAAGCCAACATTGAAGTGGACATGATCATCCAAAACATCAGCAAGGATGGCAAAACCGATTTCAGCTTCACCGTGCACCGCAACGACTACGCACGCACCACTGATTTGTTAAAAGACAAAGTCTTGCCAGCCTTGGGTGCCAGCGATGTGCAAGGCGACACCAAGATTTGCAAAGTCTCTATCGTCGGTATCGGCATGCGCAGCCATGTGGGCGTGGCCAGCAAGATGTTCCGCTCATTGAGCGAAGAGGGCATCAACATCCAAATGATCTCGACCTCTGAAATCAAGACATCGGTGGTGATCGACGAGAAATACATGGAACTCGCGGTGCGCGCGTTGCATAAAGCCTTCGACTTGGATCAGCCTGCCGCATAAGTTGATGCATAATATGCACCTGCTGGAAACGTGACCGAGTGGCCGAAGGTGCTCCCCTGCTAAGGGAGTATGGGGTGTAGAGCCTCATCGAGGGTTCGAATCCCTCCGTTTCCGCCAAAATTAAGTCCGACAAGATTCATTCAAATCGGATGACAGCATGAGAAGCCCCGTAATACCTAGTGTTGCGGGGCTTTTTCTTTGTCGGTTAGTCCAATGATGTCCGGCTACAGCTCGTTCTCAAACGTGCTATTTCCCGTGGTACTTCAGCGCTTTGATCGTGGTATCGAGTATCCTGATCAAAAGGATGCACAACCATGGCACTCACAGAGATAGCAGTCAAGCAAGCTAAACCCAAAGACAAGGCTTACAAACTCACCGATGCGGGTAGCCTTTTTCTCTTCATTTCGCCCTCTGGCGGAAAAAGTTGGCGTTGGCGCTACTACGCGGACGACAAGCAAAAGCTGCTGACATTGGGCATGTACCCCGATGTTTCGTTGGCCAAGGCCCGTGAGTTGAGAGACGAAGCGCGCCGCGAGAAGAATGCTGGTCGTGATCCGATGCAAGAGCGCAAAACAGCCAAGCTGGTTCGTCAAATAGCAAGCGAAAACTCATTCGCAGCCATTGCAGAGGCTTGGTTTGAGTATTGGCGTCCAACTAAGAGTCCCCGTCATGCTGAGTATGTGATCAAGCGTTTGCGCGCAGATGTATTCCCCGAGCTTGGTGCTCGCCCTATATCTGCAATTCAAACTGCAGAAGTGGTGGCGATGACAAAGAAGATTGCAGCTCGCGGAGCATTGGACATTGCCAAGCGCTGTTTTCAGACGTGTGGACAGATTTTTCGGTATGCAGCAGTTCATGGGTTGATCACGAGCAATCCACTTGCTGAAATCAAACCATCAGACTTTTTAACGCAAAGAGCCAAAGAGAACTTTGCACGTCTTGATGCAAATGAGCTGCCAGCTCTTTTGCGTCAAATTGAGGCCTACCAAGGCGCTGCAATTACACGCTTGGCAATGAAGTTGATGGCTTTGACCTTTGTCCGTACCAGCGAGCTCATTGGTGCGCGATGGGATGAGTTTGACTTTGAATCCAATCAGTGGCGTATTCCAGCAGTCAGAATGAAGATGCGTACAGAGCACATCGTTCCGTTGGCACCTCAGGCTCTTGATGTACTGAAAACATTGCGCCTCATCTCGGGACACTCAAAGTTGCTGTTTCCCGGCGAAAGAGATCATGAAAAACCCATGAGCAACAACACCATACTTGGTGCACTGCGACGCATGGGCTACAAAGGGCAGATGACTGGGCATGGTTTTAGAGGTATTGCCTCGACGGTATTGCATGAGCATGACTTTCTGCATGAACACATTGAACTGCAGCTTGCTCACATGGAGCGCAAGTCGGCGAGTTCGGCATATAACCACGCTAAGTACCTAGTTCAACGTAGGGAAATGATGAACCACTGGGGAGCATTCTTGGAGCAATGTCTTGGCGGTAAGGTGTTACGGCCTGATTTCAAGAGGGTTGCTTAACACCAGCCTTACAGTAATAACGGCTAGCGCTTAGGCATGCTGACTCTCTGCTGTCGATCCTTAACGGTCACGTACGAGCGATTGGTTTATAGCCATTCATCGGGTCAAAACATGTGACAGCTGTGCCTGGAATTTTGTTGAGGATGCGGCTCAACATATCTGAGTCGTCTTTGAAAACTGTCATCCAAATCGACCAATAGCCAGTAATGCATGCAATGATCTGCGTTCTCATAACTGGGTTATCGAATTGCGCAAGACGAATCCGTGACGCATTTGCAATTTCCCAGGCTTCACGGCGGTTATTCCAACGACGGTCGGATGCCTCTAGTGCTTGCTGCTCTGGTGTTGGGATGACATTAAGTCCAACTAGTTCTATCGTTCGTTGTGCTCGTTCCTGATCCTGTCCTGGAAAAGCTTCGACGATACCTCCATCTTTATAGGTCAGCATCATAAAAGTGTTATCGCGATCTGGCCAAATGAAGTCGTTCAAATTGACTTCCTTATTACCCTTGGTGCTATTGCAATTGGTACACGCTAGCAGCATGTTGCTCCAAGTCAGCTCACGCTCAGGTATGGGTGCATCGCTTCCAGGAGGCTGTTTGGGCTGGATATGTTCAACAGCCAATGATGCATCTAGGTGCATCTCACAATAGGAACAATTCTCACCCAAGCGCTTAATCAATGCGCCCCGTGCGTGTTTGTACTTTGTATAGGAAATGTCCTGGCCTTGCTCATCCTTCGGGCACGGGCCTCGTACAACTGGACGCATCAGTCTTGTTTCTGACCAGTTGTCGTAGAGGATGACCCCATTCCTGCCGCTAGTCGCTCCATGGCTAAGAATGCGTGATACGCTACATTGTCGCTAAATGGGGCAATCAACTCATCCAGTTTGGTTTTAAGTTGTTCTTTAGTCGTCTCGTCGTCGATTGCCGATTTTTTTAGCAAAGAATAGTACGCTTGGGCTGTCTCATACATCCTCTGATACCGCACACCGCGCTGGGGCACTGGAATGCCCATCACTTTTTCTATGATGTCTTCTATGGAACGATTACTGTACTCGCCACCTGGTCCAGGTGCAGCAATTCCATCGTCCGCGGGAGAAAAGTTACTGCTATCCCAAGGCTGTTCTAAGTCAATGACCTCGCCTGGCTCTAAGGCTTGAAGGATAAACGGCGAATGTGTGGACGCAATAAACTGAAGCGCCGGAAAAGCGGTTTTCAGATTTGTCACAACCTCCCGCTGCCATTTGGGGTGAAGATGCAAATCGATTTCGTCGATCAAAACGACACCTTGTGTGTTCGTTGCTGCGTCTACACCAAGATGGGGGTTGAGTCGTGATGCTCTATGTGCAATGTCCGCCACTATGCCGACCATGTTGCGGTACCCATCGCTTAGGTGATCAAAGGGTACAAAACCGTCATTTTCCAGTTGAATTATTAACTGTTCGTATTCGGTGTCGTAATAGAATTTCACTGCACCGGGGATGCAACACTTAACAGCCTTTTCTACTGCAATCAGAGCGGGAATATCTTGGCCTTTTTGCAGTCTTATGTAAGACAGCTTTTTGAACCATTTTTCAAACGCTTTATGGTCGGACTTTGGGTCCAAGCAGTATCGGTAAGCGTCAAGCTGAGATTGGGGTTTCTCAGTTTCTATGTCATCGTGCTTGTCCCACAGCCGGCCCGCTCCGTAATAGAGTAACAACGGCAAATTAGGGCTCTTTCCTGCCGAAATTTGCTTTCTGGTGTCTGCGCCTCTTTTGACGAAGTCCTTAGCCTTACCACCGCGGTCGCCAACGTCTCTTTGCCAGTTTACAGGTGTTCCATCAACGATGGCGGTGGCCTGCAGCCAGACATCTTGATGAGACTCACGGAACACCTGACCTTCCTTCTCAGTAAACAAGAATCGAGCGTCGGACCTTTTTATTGTTCCCCCGCCGGTGGACATTCGAGAGCCCTGAAAGTATGTGTTCAGCATGATGGACAAGGCATCCAAAACCGTTGTCTTGCCTTTGCCGTTACTGCCGATTAGTACGGTGAAGTGGTTGTGAAAGTGAAACAGCCCATGATCATACTGACGGAAGTTGTGCAATGTCAGACTGTTCAGCTTCATGGTGTATTTTCTTATCTGAGGAGAATCTAAGAACTCATCCTGTAGAGGATGAGCTCCCTAAAATGCCTTTAGTGGTATCTTAATTCATTCCAAGAAATTTAAACTAAGTGCTCTGCCTAGATCCTCGTACGTCAACGAGGCTAGCTAGTTATTCCGAGAGCAGAGTATGCATGCGTTTTTAGATGCATGCTTGTAAATGTAAGCCTCATTTATCGAATATCAGCTATCTGTTGTGATGTATCAGTAGCTATCGGTTAGATCCTAATTAAATTACGAATTTGTCGTAGCATTCAACTTCATGGCACCTCCTACTGCAATTGAGACTACCGAAAATTCTTTGCTCTGGCTAGGGCAGTTTTCGCTTGGTGATAGGGGCCTCGCTACTGAAATGCTCCAAGAACTTCTGATGGTGTCGAGGGATGAGTTTGTGGATGGCATGCGAGCCCTGATACTTGAGAAAGTGGAGGAGATTACTGGAACGGTCGCACTCTACGCAGAAAGAGAGCTGAGACATCGCAACGGCGTACCGCATAGGCTCTTCAAGGAGTCCTCTGGAAAACGGAAGCGGGCGGAAGGAGCGGTGGGACCGCCAGCAGTGAAAGCAACCCAGCCTTACAACATCTCGGTGGGAAGTGAAGGTATCGTGGCACAGCTCATTTCAGAGCTGGCTAAAGAACATCCGAAGAAGATACTTGATCATCCCGGGCCCGAACAAATTCGGAAGAACAAGGTTCGTGAGTTTTGGGTCGTCACGGACATAGTGGGTAGCGGTAACCGCGTGCTGCGGTATTTACAAGCCGCTTGGCTTGTTCGTTCAGTCAGAAGCTGGTGGTCTGGTGGTTTTCTTCGTTTTGGGGTTATCGCCTACGCTGGCACCGAACTAGGCATGCGCAGCGTACTTGGACACGCATGCAAGCCGAAATATATGGTGGTCAAGCCTGCACCAACTATTCGTACAGTGTTTTCTGCCCTTAAGGCGCAGCAGATGGAGCGACTCTGCGAGACGTATGTACCTTTCGCTGATGGCAAAGCACCGCTATGGGGGTGGGGAGGGGCTTCGCATAATCCTTTGGGGTACGGTGGTGCAGGGGTACTTCTTGTTTTCTCGCACGGTGCCCCAAATAATGTTCCGCCAATTTTTCACAAGGCTTCTCGGAATGCTGCGCGTCCATGGGTGCCGCTTTTTCCAGCTCGCGTCAGCGCAAGTATCGGTAGCCAGGTGTTCGGGCTGTCGCTAACTCCAGAGAAGATTAAAGTGCGGCTTGAGAAACTAGGGCAGCACCGACTCGCTCGATCAGCGGTTATCAATTCAGATCTGCCGACTTGGGAAGTGTTTTCGATTCTCACAGCACTATCAAAACCGCCTCGCAATAACGACTCTGTGCTTGCGCACCGTTCTGGGTTCGAGACTACACGAGTAAGACGTCTATGCCGCCTTCTTAGCGAATACGGGTGGATTGATTCGCGCCGGCGGCTTACGGATGCCGGTGACGGCCAGTTGAAGCATGCGCGTAAGCAGCTAGAGAAAGATCGAAAAGAAATCAAAATTTCTGCACAACAAATCAATCAGGTGCCTTATTATCCGAAGTCGTTGAGGCATCCAGTCTAATAATCTAGATTCGGTGCGTGTTGAAAAAACGCGGCCACCATTGATGAGCTTTAGCCCATCAACTGGGCGCAGACTACTGTTGCTCTATGAACCAGCTTCCGCTTACGGCTAAGCCCTCCCGCCACAAGTTGACGTGGTGTGGCCTTCTACTTGCGGCGGGAGATCTCACCCTTCGGGTGTCAAAGTAGATGAAAGATTGGAAGCCTCAACCCTACATTCGAGAGGCCGAGCAACTCGGGATTCCTAGGACAATTTTGGATGCCTCCGTTGCGGCCAGTGAGGCAGTGGTCAGCATTAACCCATCGCTTCCTCCAATTCTCACCCTTGGTCATCTTTCATATCTCACTGGCGTCAGGTATGGTGATCTGAGGGACTGGGTCACGCGGAAAACTGAAGATCCCTACAAGATTTTTCGTATCAAGAAGCGAAATTCAGACCCAAAGCACAAAACTTTCCGAACAATTTGCGTTCCAGAAAGGCAACTGTGTGAGGTTCAACGTTGGCTTTCTCGTAATGTCCTTTCACACGGCCGACCACATTCGGCAAGCACCGCTTTCGCCCCGAAGTCAACCCTCCTGGCTGCAGTTCGACCCCACTGCGAAAGTAGTTGGCTGATGAAGATAGATGTAAGGAGATTTTTCGAGTCCATCTCTGAGTTCTCGGTCTACAAAGTCTTTCGTCGGCTAGGGTATCAACCATTGGTCTCGCTGGAGTTGGCGAGGTTGTGCACGCGTGTTGGGCCAGTTACGCGATTGCATACAACGGCAAGGTGGAGTCGACGAGCTCCCCCTTACGTGGCTACCATTGACAAGTATGCGGTACGCAGATTTGGTCATCTGCCGCAAGGCGCCCCCACTAGCCCAATGCTAGCGAACTTAGTGATGTTTGATGCAGATGTCGTCCTATCAAAGATAGCACGTACCCACGGCCTCACCTACACCCGGTACGCGGATGACTTGACGTTTTCAACGCTACGAAGTGACTTCAATCGACAGGAGGCTGAGGCTGTGGTCAAGCATGTTTATCGCACCCTTGGCAGATTCGGTCTCGAGCCAAACTTGGCCAAAACCCAGATTATTCCTCCACGAGCCCGTAAAGTGGTCTTAGGTCTTCTCGTAGATCAGCATGAGCCACGACTGACTCGTGAGTTTAAGAGCAAGCTGCGGCAGCATCTCTACTACCTTGAACGAATCGACGTCGGCCCACTTAAGCACGCTGAGCGGCGCGGTTTTTCAGCAGTCGCTGGTATGAAGAACTATCTCTTCGGATTGGCTGCTTATGCCAGTCAGGTCGAATCAACCTATGGTGCCAACTTGGTGCGACGACTAAGTGCGGTGTCTTGGCCATTGGTGTACTAACCGCTATGAAACCATGCCCGTAAACAGATCGCCACACCATGCAATTAGTCGTCCCTAGGTTCTGCAAAGGTTTAGAAATGCGAAAAAGCTGAGTACTCAAAGGTGGCAGATCACAACCATTCGGTCAGACAACTGGTCTTGCAGTAGGTACGAAGGTACGCCCTGTTTTTTTATGATTGTTGCAGCTGCGAACTGTACGGTAAAGTGTTCATGAACCGCTCCATATAGTCCCAATCTGGCATACCAGCTGTTGTAACTGGCAACTTGATGCTAGCTTCCCGCATGCGGTCCAGGTGCCATTTGCGCCCATAGTTGAAGCGGTATTTCTCCATTCGGATGACGGTGCAGATGAATAGGGCACTGGGTGGTGTGAGTTTGAAGCCTTTGGGATAAAGCACGTTCACATCGTCGGTTGCCCAATAGTCTACAGGCTGGTAGAACGCTTCCGCCACAGAGCCGTTGTAGCTCACAGTAATGGTTCCGCCCTTGTGGATAGGCTTTTGCCCGATGTGTGCGGTCACGCCGTTGGAGGCGTCTGACGCTCCGATATAGGGTATTGTGCCGGGCAGCATGTTTGCCTTAGTGAGTCGCTGTCCTTTACGGATGTTAAACAAGTCTTGAAGGGTGAAGGCCTTCCAATTGCTTACATTTAGCGCGCCGACTGGATGGGCGCTGGCGGAGGCCTTGACACCCTGGTAAGCATCAGGGTTTGTTGTATGCACCCAGCTTGGAATTTCTTTGGGCGCGGGTAAGTTCAAGTCCTTCAGTGTTCGATTGGCTTGGCGTCCAAATCCGAAGCGAAAACGGTTAGCCGTGATACACATGACCCACCACAGCTTTTCTTGATCGGTCATGGGCTTCTTGGGAGTGAGTACCATGATGTGGAAGCCACTGTAAAAAGGAAATGGCTGCAAAAAGGCAACTCCAGCCCCACCTTGGCCATTCAATGCTACGGTAATCGTACCAGCCGGTGTTGGGGAGATGCCTGAAATGCGTGCAACGCGTGCGGTTACCCCATTGTTCCTGGCTGCCCGTCCAACGAAGTTAACTGCATCAGCTGATATGGATTTTTCCAGACGGTTTAACTCTAGGCTATGGCCATAATCTAGACGGAACAGGTCGTTAATTTTCGGCATCCGCGGCCCCTTCCGCTACGGACTGGTTGCTGTCTTGACCAAATAGTTTGAATAACGCGTAGCTTTGAACGACCTTCTCAAAATCGGTCTGCGTTAGTACCGAGTAATCCGTATCCATGTAAGCTTCAGAGCACCATTCATCATCAGGTCCCACCATCTGCATGACACTCACGCCTGCATGTACTTCGCGGTTGCGATACATCTCAATCCAGCGGTCACGAATGTCTGGCCATGTTCCGTTCAGGTCTATGCGCCCCTTGTGCTTAGTCTTCACAAAACCATCGTCACGCCAGTAACCAAACCAAGTCTTCTTGGACATTTCCTCGTGGGGCACACCAGCAATCCAAACCATGACACAAGTGACCGTGCCTACTGGGTAAAACAGTTCCTGGGGCATAGACATGACCGCATCCAGGGTGTGGTGCTTCATCAGCTCTTCGCGCATGGGATTGGGCGAGATGGCGCACGACATGGGAACAATCGCTATACCGATACCACCAGGCGATAGCGTATCCAGCATTTGCTTGACGAAATACAGCTCATGTAGTTCCGCGTCGCTCTTGGATTGCGAGTAGGGCGGGTTGAGCATACCCACGTTGGGTTTCACCTTCTTAACGGCGGCAATCACTGCATCATCAAAGCAACTGGCTTGGTGCAGGTTGGCTTTGCCGTCACCACGCAAAATCATGTTGCTGGCAGCTAGAGCAAACATCTTTGGGTTGTTTTCAATCCCAATGAGCCGGTTTTGCTTGATGTCGTTGCGCTCTTTCTCTGTCACAGACTTCTTGAGCATTTGCTGCATGGCCGAGATGAGAAAGCCGCCCGTTCCCGCACAAATGTCTAGAACCTTCGACTTGGGGGTGACGTTGGCAATGAGTGAGAACAGTTCCGCCACATGACGTGGCGTTAGCACGATTCCCAAGGCCTTCTTGTCGCCTGCTGTGTATTTCAGAAATTCACCGTAGAACTGGCCAACCACATCAAAATCATGGAATACGTTGATGTAGGGCCACACGTTGTCGCAAATTCGGGTGATGATTTCTTTGAAGACACCATCTGGATACTCTTTAGCCGTCTTACTATCAGGCTTGCCGAGGTTAGGGTTTACTGCAATCGTCGTATATGGCTGCAGCATCGTGTCTTTCTTGGCCTGAGGAATAGTTGCCTTGTCCAATTCCTTCTTGATTGCCGTTAGCCACGCTTCCTGGACCTCTTCGGCTGGTAGGGTGTCAAATGTCTTGATGAATGTGGTATTCATTAGCGCAATCAAGGTGCCGCTGACTAGCAAAGGTTTTTCTTCTTCAGAGATTTTGGCTTTCGTCCAAATTAACTCGTGAAGCTCACGGGAGAACGCTAGTAGGTCCGACTGACGCTTTTGGGCTACGTCCGGGTCGTAAGATGCAAGGCGGTAGTAGTCATCGTAGGGAACGAGTTCGGCGACCGGAGTATTGCTTTCGTTGACCAGCTCTTTTACTGTTGTGGTGCCTGCAGGGACAAGAAAATTGGACACCTTCATGGAGCTGGTCGTTGTACCGCTCACAGCCATCGCTAGCACTGTGTAGTGTTTGGCCAAGTGTTTGGCATAGTGAATGACGCCATCCACAGCAAAGTCCACTGGTTTGTCACGGCTAGGACTTTCGTGTTTCCTAACATCCGGCTTGCACTCCACCACTATTAGGAATGCAGCGTCTTTTCTGTTGGAAATGATGAACTCGGGGTAGCCAGCGTTGCCCTTAGTGTTCTTGCTTGCCTTGGACAGTAACCCCTTAACTTTGGCAATTTCTGACTTTTGCTCTTCGACAGAAATTCCGTTGTTTGGTTCGTAGTAACCTAAGGCTCGGAGTTGGTCTCTCACTAAGGTTTCTGTTTTGCGTTCGTTCGACATTCAGCACTTCACTCCAAAAGAGACCTTGAATCCTTGTGTATTTGCCATGCTGAAACTATAGCTTGCTAAGCGCGTGGATTTTGAGTCGAATGGGTAGGTTTCAGCTCCTTAGTTAAGAAACGACAGGAGTCAACGACCGTTTAAAAGAGTATCGCTGATCGGCCCCTTCGGACCGGACTTACCATTGATCAACTGCATCGTAAAAACTGCTCGCAACCTAAAACCCACAACTAGCTTGCAAAAGCCTTAGCTGTTGTCTTTTTCTAAAACTCGTAGATCATCAGGTAGCTTGCCCAATGCTTTTTGCCATTGGCTATGTACTTTCTCACCAAGCAGGTGAAGAACCAGCAGTTTGCGCACATAGCTAGATGTGGTGAGTCCATGTAATTTTGCTAACTGCGTTAGTTCATCTTTTAGTGTTGATGGCAACGTAATTGTTAGGTCTTCATCGGATTTTCCGATGTGCTCTAGATCATATTGAGTTGTGCGATCAGCACTAAATTTGATACCTGAATGCAGCGCTTTGTCTATGAATTTTGAGTTGTCTGGTATTTTGTGGTTTTTCTTTTTGTCGGCTACATGCTTAATGAATGCTTCGTACGTTACTCTGCCGTAGACATTTTCAAAAATTAACGCACGTACGATGTCAGGTCGACTGACGTCACGGTTCTTGCTGATCCAGTTGATCCGATCAATCAAGATCTGAGGTAGCCAAACTTTCAGTGATGAGTTTGATTTTTCAAAGTCATCAAAGTTTGGCCAGTCTTGTGGCTTAGGTGCTATGACGCCGTATTGGCTGCTGCGAGTCGAGTGTGGCCACATAGGTTTGACCCATAGTTAATTTGCCTAAATTTTAATCAGGGGAGTTTCTCCACAAGATAAAAGCCTATATCTAGGATTGCATCCATGGTGATTGAGTAGTTGATTCGTTGGCTATCACTCACTAAGGATTGATCCACGTAATGGATTGGGGAGGGATTTGCCCGTTGTCGCCCCGGCGTTTTGCCAACGACTAACCGGAGATTGAAATGAAAGCTATTGCAAGCGCTGCTGATGATCGTGCAGCGAAAACCATCACACAACTGTCAGATGTACTTGACTTGAATGCTGAGGGCGGCCGCGCCTCAAATGTTCGGCTGTACCGTTTGCCGCAGGTCCTTGAGCGTATTCCTGTGTCTCGCTCGTCTTGGTTTGCTGGCATCCAAGCTGGGCGCTATCCCAAGGGGTACTGTCTTGGGTTACGTACGACGGTTTGGCGCTCGGACGAGATCGACCAATTGGTCACATCTTTGACACACTGAGGAGTCTGACATGACTAATCAACGCATTGATCAAGATGGCGTGATCACAAGCCAAGCCTCATCAGCCAAGTCGTATGTTGTGGTTCGGTTCAAGAAGCAAAAAGAGCCACAGTCGGTCCGTATTGCGGCGGATCACAATAAGCGTGCACGTTTTTTCTACGAGCAAGGGCACGAACATGCCCCTGAAGGTGGCCAGCTAATCGCGCGAAAGAACGAGAAGCTTTGGGGGCCAGACACCCCCGAGGAGGTCGCTGATTTGGCTCGTTCGTTGATGAGCCAGCATGCGGTCAAGAAGCTCCGCAAGGATGCCGTTCGTGCAGTTGAGGTGCTCTTGAGTCTCAGTCCACGCCATTGCATTGATGACGCAGCTTTTTTCACTGACAGCATGCATTGGTTTGCTCAACGCTTTGGAGGCATAGAAAATTTGCTGGCCGCTGATATTCATCGAGACGAAGCGCAGGACCACATCCATATGTTGTTCTTGCCAGTTCTTGACGGGCGCATGGTCGGTAGTCAAATGGTCGGAGGCAGAGGCAAGATCAAAGGTTGCAAGCTCAGCTTTAACGAGGAGATTTGTCGCCAGTATGGGGTCAGAGTCTTGATGGTGGATAGCTTGAGCCGGCAAGAGAAAGCAATCGCGAGTCGAGCAGTACAAGAGTGCCTTGTAGCAGCTCGTGACCCAGTGTCGACATCACTTGTGTGGGATGCAATACGCTCCAGCATCGAGAATCAACCCGAGCCGTATTTACCTTTACTGGGACTCAATACATCGATGTTTCGCCAACAAAGGACGATAAGGGGGGCAGTGCCGATCTTTGCAGGGACTGGTAAAGACTCGACTCAGCACGCCAACTACAAAGGGGTGGGGCGTTGATCTCAAAGACTAGAGTGAAGTCTGCAAAGCCTACACAAGCTAGTCTTTGAGTTGTCGAGCTCCAGCTTTAAAACAACGTTTTTGCTGGTAACTAGCTTTGTTAACCCTTGCTTGAAACGCTAGTATTAAAGCCCCTTCTGGGGTTGCATAGCGTGTTGCATTGCAGATCGCTTGCATCACCGGTTGCCACGCAAAATCGTCCAACGAGTGGAAACCGGTAGTGGAAACGGAGTTGTTTTTTTTACGATGTCATCTAGGTTTATGTTGCGCCATCAGCAGATTCTTTGATAGACTGAATGCACATTCAGAGATGAGCTGACGCTCACACCAACCGGCTCCCGGAGCACGGTGGTTGCCACAAGCGATGTGACCCTAAGGGGTAAACAAGCCGGTAAACGCGTCAGCCCGCCTTGTGCGGGCTTTGTTGTTTCTGAAGTTAACAGCTTGGTCAGCTGGCGTCACGTTGACGCGAACGACTGGGGGATTTGATCTGATTGCCACCCTGACATATGTCGAATTGGCTAAACCAGGAGGTGCCTTATGGCCGCTATAACCGTTTCGTTGCTTCATCCCGTTGTGCTTACCAATCGAGTCGCGCAAGCGGATCAAATAGTGAAGAACTTTTTGCTCACGTCACAACAGTTTTTGGGGATTGATCCAACATCAGTTCATCGAAAAGAGATATCACTTTGCCTGCGTACTCCGTTTGCGTACCGAGGAACTTCGGTCAACCTTGATAGCGAGTGGATCGATCCCGTGCGCTTTCGGGTGAGCGGTACATCGCTCGTTGCACCATCATGCAGTGATGCCAATCTCGCCAGCGCCCCCTCGAACGTTAGCCGGGGTGTTAGCCATGGCTGATGACGCTACGCCTACTCGTCGTTCACGCGCGGATGCCGCTGTCTTGAAGAATCTCAACTGGCTCATCCGCTACGCGAAGCACTGCGGAGTGTTTACGGACACAAACGAAGCCGTAGTGAGTATCTTGCGCAATAAGTTCACGCCAGCAGCTTGGCGCGTTCTCTGTCGAAGCCCTAAGGAATGCTTCGTACCAATTTTGAGGAATCGCGAGCTGTCGTTCGAGAGCCTTGCGCTTTATTGCGCGAGGCTTGCTGATCATGGGTATCAACAAGCGCCTCAAGGCTTGTTGCTGACCTACTTCATCAACCAGCATCGGTTGTATTGCTCCACAGGGTGTCGCATTCCGGAGGGCGATGACTTTGCCTTCATGCGAATCGCGGGTCGAGAGACAGGGGTGACCTTTGCACAGTTAGCGCTCGTTGAGAACTGGATCATTCAAACCCACTTCGTTTTATCCCGAAACAGTCGTTGGGCTTCGCTTGTGCGCCGAGCGGCTCAATTTCGAGCCAAGGAGCGCGTCACGGTTATTGCGCAGAAAAACCAAGACTGGCACTTTTTCTGTGCGGGCATGGATTGGCAGGGCTACAGGATTGACCCTTTAACGAACGTTGAAGACCTCTGGGTAGAAGGTCTTTGCATGGGGTCGTGCGTCTACCGTTTGAGGCATGAGTGCCGAGCTATTAAGCCAAGCCGCTTTTTCTCGGTTCGGCGCTTCGGCAAGCGTCTCGCAACTCTTGAGTTGGTTTGGCAGCCGCCACACCTGTCATTCAAGGGTATGGATCGTGTGTGGGGTAGGTGGGTCTTGCAAGACCTACGTCTGTCTTTCAACCGTCTGCCCTATGAACAGCTTATGGTGTCGATGGTTCACTTTGCGTCGCACTACAACTTCTTGTCCAAAAGGCTAAGAAGGCTTCCTAGTGACCACGCTCAAGACCTTGAGCATCGGCTGACTTGGTTGTTTGATCAGGGGTACTCATTCACCGAACCGTTGGCCGTGCCTCAATCAGATCAGCTGACCGCATGAGGTCTCGCAGATTTGGTGGCTTACTTTTGTGAGCGTTTGTTCGAGCTGGATGACTTATTGCTTTGTACCTGCGCGGTATCAAGTCGTTCAAGGATGAGCGCGAGCAGGTTATCTCGATCGGTGTCGTTTAACTGGCTTGCCGCAAGAATGATGTTGGCAAGCTTGTCGTCATCACAGTAGAGGTAGCCCAACGGGACTTGCAAGGCGTCAGCGAGTTGACGCGCAGTTTTGATAGGCGGCTCATGAATACCAGCCTCATAGCGGCTGATACGAGCGCTGGCAGTGTGCTCATCCAAGCCAACCATCACGCCTAACTTGTCTTGCGGTATCCCCATGCGCAGCCGAGCCTCCCTCAGTCGGGAGCCAAACACCGACAGGTTGATGAGCGAAGAGGTGGAACGAGTTCTAGACACTCTTCGATTTTCGTAAAGTTAATATATCATGTCTCTACGATAAACGTAGATATGCAAATGTATGAAAAACAATGTGATGTGTGCAGCGGTTGTTCTGTCTGGGTTTGCCTTTGGCGCTCACGCTCAATCCGCGGTCTATACAGAGGCAACTTATTGGCAACTTTCGTCAACCTCGCATACTTCTCCATCGGGAACGACGTCAGCTGAGGGGAAAGTAGCGGCCGCTATCGTGGGATACCAGTTGAATGAGAATTTCTCTGTGGAAGGTATGTTGGGAGGGGGATTGTCAAGTTCAGACGTCAAGCTCAATGGCGCAACACAAACTAATCCCGTAACACAGAAGCTTGATTTAGCCTACGGCGCATACGTCAGAGCAAAGACTGCATTAACTAATGATGTTGAGATTTTTGCTCGCGTTGGACGCAGCGGATGGCATACAACAGCATCAACGGCAAGTGCTTCATTGCCCAGTCATTTGTACGACTGGATGTACAGCGCAGGGCTGAATTACAACATCAATAAGTCGACCTATCTCACTGGAAGTTGGGCCTCCATCTACAACAAGAGCAGCACGAAAGTCGATGGCTATTCGCTTGGCCTTGGCTTCAGATTTTGAGTAAGCATTCCTAAGATTTACCTTCAAACGTGGGCTGATAAGCATATGAGCACATTGGTCGAGGACTTGAAAGCGGAGATAGTGCGCTTGGAAGCCAAGCATGGTTCGGACAACAAATTCGTCAAGGACTTGAAGGAGCAGCTGCGTGCCTCCGAGGCGACATCCGGCAAGACAGTGCAGGAGGTTTTTCGGATACAGGCTGTCGACTTCTCGTCGAAATTGCCAGCAGCGCCGACGCAGGACCAGTTTTCGACGCAAGATGAATTCGATGAAGCTCTGGGCGGTTGGCAGTCAAGGGTAGGCCGGATTAGAGGTCTTGCTGGAATCAAGAGGTCTTCATCCAGCTGATGATTTTTAACCTCAATGAGCGATAAAAAAATGAGTATTCAAATGAAACACAAAGCTATAGCGACTATTGCCGCATCGATTGGAATTGCACTGCTTGTTGTTGGCTGTGCCACTGAGCTACAGCCTGGTGCTGATAAGGTCAGACCTGTTAACGCAGAGCAAAAATCTAACTGCGAGTCACTTGGCATCGTTGTGGCGGATCAGCAGCTTGGTCCATACAAAACACAGAACTCCACTAACAAAGCCATCAATGAGGTGGTTCGTCGAGGCGGCAATGCCATTTACATCATGACTAACGCGCCCAGTGGAATCGACGGAGTATCTGTGACCGCAGAGGCCTTGCGCTGTAAGTGACAAGTGGAGATACAGATGGCTACCCCACCAGACGTTAGTGTTTGGTCGTATGACGGTCGATCTTCTCGGTCAGACTATTTCGTGGTGTTGCTCGCCACAAGCGTTCTTGGAGCAATTTCTGGAACGATGATGGTAAAGGGCGGCGCCCTTGGATTTTTCAGTGGCGTGTGCTTCGTAGCCGTACTGTGGGTCTCAATGTGCGCTTGCGCAAGGCGATTGCATGATATTGGGCACTCAGGCTGGTGGTCGTTGGTAGCACTCGTGCCTCTTGCAAATTTTCTTTTTGGGCTTTACGCCTTGTTTGCTCCTGGACAGAACCAAGATAACGAGTTTGGTCCGCCAACATCGACGCCGAAATCACCACCTCCCCTCGGAGATCAGGTGACCGAAGTCTCACGGCTAGCAGCTTCCCCGATGACTGCTATGGTCGAAGTGACCCTTCAGAATTCGGTTGCATCTGAAGTGGTCGGTGTCGAGCCCATAGATGAGTTTTGGGCGCAGGCATTGCATGAGTGTGAGTCCGGAGCAATGAAAGCAGGTCTCTGGGCTAAGGCTTTCGCCGATGCCGATGGCGAGGACAGGGTGGCAAAAGCTACATACATACGTTTGCGTGCGGGGCAACTTCAAGCGCAGTATGCGGAAAATCAAAATGCGCTGAAACTCGCGCTAGAGCAAGAGCTTCAAGCTGAACAGGAAAAACAAAAAGCGCAAGCCATTGAAGCGGCAGAGTTGCTTGCTCAAATGGAAGAGAAAGAGCGCGCACAAATTCTGTCGCCGCATGGTAGGTGTCCGGCTTGCGAAGTTCTGATTCCGCTTTCTTCTGAGTCTTGTCCGCATTGCAATGCGTTGTTTGGATCGGATAGCAAGTGGAAGATTAAACCGCTTACGCGCTTAGATAGGACCGCATTGATTGCGTTGCGGAACACCTATGCACAGCCCAGAACGAAAGACGATCAAGAAGGGGAGGCAGTCCGCTCATTAGTTGTCGGTGCAGTGATTTTTCTTTTGATCCTATTGATTGCAAACAGTCAAAGTTAAGGAGAGTAAACATGTTTAAAGTTTTTGCAATTTTTATGCTTATGTCCTTGATGGCTGGATGTTCAACGCCGTATCAGGCTAAAAGTGGAATTTCAGGTGGCTACTCAGAGATTCAAATGGATCCTATTACTGTCCGCGTTACCTTTAAAGGCAACGGTTATACAGAACGTGGGGTAGTGGAGGGGTACTTAATTTATAGAGCCGCGGAGATTACGGTTAACAAGGGTTTTGATTGGTTTATCGTCACAGAACGAGAGGGCGAGGGTGAATGGCATCCGCAGTACGGGAGTACAGGATTTACATCAACGGCTGTGATCAAGATGTACCGCGGAGCCAAGCCTGAATCGCTTCCCCGGAGTTATGACGCTAGATTGACAATGCGTACCATGGCTGGAACGATCAAGAGGTAAATCACATGATCGAATCTCCTGCATTAGCCAGTCAAAAGCATCGCTTGCTAGCCATCAGTTGTATTTGAAGTAAGTAGAAACTGAGTATTCGTGTTATTTTTCGTGCTATTTATAAAAAATAAAAGTAAAAATCTATGTTTATATTGGTAATTTGATGAAGATTTGAATCCCTCCGTTGCCAGCTAGTTTGAGCCCCTGAGTAATCAGGGGCTTTTTCTTTGGAAGCCCCACACCGTGCGGGCTTGCGGCGAGCGATCACTTTCTCTGAATTCCAAATCTCGCCATTTCAGGAGTCCATAGTCCACTGGACTTTTTCTCAGTTCGGGCAATGACTAAGGGCGCCGCAGCGCCCTTTATTACGTCTTTTGAGTGGTTGTCTACCTTTTGGGGATGCTTCGCAATTTTCCTAACCGCTGCTTTATTCCCTCTCAACAGTTCAAGATCCCTTTTGAAATTGTAAATATCCCACCGCTTCAAACTATTCGATAGAAATTTTTGCTGCTCGAATTACCTTTGTCCATTTTTCAGCATCTCGTTTTGTCCACGTAATCACTTCCTCGGGCGTGCCAGGATGAAGCTCAGTTCCTGCTGCTTCCACTTTGTCTGCTAATTTGGGATTTTTCAACGCTTGATTAATTGCTTTGTTGATGCGTTCAACTAACTCCTTCGAAGTCCCTACCGGCGCGTACATCGCATACCAAGTCGCATAGTCAAACCCCTGCAGCGTAGAGGACATCAGTGGAAGATTTTTTGTTGCCGGAGAGTTGCTGCGAGAAGTCGCAGCCAAAACACGAACATAACCTTTATCAATGAGACCTTGTAGCGAAGGCAAACTACTAAAAAGTGCACTGACCTGTCCCGAAATCAAATCGTTGACAGAGCCTGAGCTCCCTTTATAAGGGACATGCAAAACATCAGTGCCAGAAAGCAACTTGAACATTTCCATTCCTAGATGAGCAGTGCCACCAGTGCCTGCTGATGCAAAGCTAATCTGTCCAGGATTTGCTTTTGCATAATCAACTAACTCTTGAACAGTTTTGATGGGTAACTTGGACGAGACGACCAGTACGTGAGGTGATGTTGAGATTGTGCCAACTGGTTTTAGTTTTGCCACTAACTCTCCGCCACCGTTTTTGCTTAAGAGTGGTTGTAGAACGATATTTCCAAATGCGGCCATTAGTAGCGTATGACCATCGGGTTCAGCTCTTGCCACCACACTCAGAGCTGGTACACCCATTGCCCCGCCCATGTTCTCGACAGTCACAGACTGCTTGAGATCTGATGCTAATACTTGTGCAATTTCTCGGGCGACCAAGTCAGCAGGTCCACCAGCCGCATACGGAACAACAATGCGAATATTCTTTGTTGGCCATTGATCATGTTTTTGAGCTAGGCAATTCATGCTCAGCAGGAATGAAATAGAAATGACCAATACTTTTGCTAATGCGTTTCTCATAAAGCCTCCATCTTGTTTTTCAGTTGCAATTTTTCTGATACTTCGGTTGCCATATCAGGTGTGAGAAAAAAGCTTTTCCCCATCTCTAGGCAAATCAGCAATCAGCACATGCCCTTGCTCAGAGTCGGTGAGAACTAATTTGGATGTCCCTGGTACAAATGCCACATTTGTAACGGTCTGCCCGACAGGGCTGCGGACATAGTGCGTGACTTCACCTCGTGCATTCATTACAAAGGCACCTCCCAGACTGGCATGCGCAACCACGACGCGGTTCTCGCAATCAACAGCCAAGCCATCAGGGCCACTTGTTCCGAAAAAACTCCGAAACACGCCAACTTTGCTGATGGAGCCATCTGGCAACAATGGGCCACGCCACACTGCATTGCCTCGAGTCACCGCTACATAAAGAAATCGACCGCTGGCATCCAGCGCGATGCCATTGGGGCTGGGCGCATTGGACAGTAGCTGGTCAAGTTTTCCATTTGTCTGCAAGCGATAAACACAACCCGATGGGTTGTGCATTCCTGTTTGGCCCTGGTCAGTGAAATAGCAATTGCCATCGCGATCAAAGGTCAAGTCATTGATGCCTTTGAAACTCTCGGAATTTCGATGACTGAGGATGGATTCAATGCCACCAGAATTTGGATCAATCCGTAGCAATCCTTTGCGGTAATCTGCCACCCACAGCGATCCATCTTGATGAATTGCAATGCCGTTAGGCCACCCCCCTGTGTTGGCGATTTCGTGCCATTCACCTGCTGCCGTGATCTTGAAAATTCGACCGTGAGGGATATCAGTTACATAGAGATTACCCGCTCGATCGAAGGATGGTCCCTCCAAAAAACAATCAATCACGTGGCCCGGCTTGTTGGCATCGGCCCATTCGCTTCGCACTGAACGGCGCAAAGCATCAGGCATGCGGGTCAATACGCGTGCCTCAATAACTTCTGGTGGCGTAAAGCTCAGGTTCCACATGATGAATTCCTTGTCTTTATTCCGGTTGTACGCCAGCTGCCTGGATCAATTTACCCCACCGTTGAGTCTCATCACGAACCAGTTTTTGGAAGTCCGCAACTGGCATCCCACCAGGTTCCGCGCCTTGGTCAGCGAATCGTTTAAGCAAGTCAGGAGAAGAGAAAGACTTTTTGACCTCTGCTTGAAGTTTATCGATGATCGGTTTAGGTGTTCCTTTGGGGGCCGCAATGCCAAACCAATTCGTTGCATTGAAGTCTTTGAGTCCAACTTCTGCCGTTGTTGGTACATCTGGCAATGCAGTTAAACGTTTGGGACTTGTCACCATGAGTGCTCGCACGCGACCACCAGCCACAGCAGGAATTGCAGTAGGAGCGGCTGTGACCAAGATGTCAACTTCGCCTGCCATCACGCCGCGAATTGCATCGCCTGCACCCTTGTATGGAATGTGAGTAATGAAGAGACTGCCGCTTTGCTTGAGCAATTCAGCGCCTAAGTGGGTTGAACTGCCCATGCCACCTGAGCCGTAATTGGCTTTGCCTGGATTTTTACGAGCGAACTCAATAAATTCTTTGGCAGACTTATATGGGGCATTGCTTGCTACAACCACGACCAAAGGCGTAACCGCCAGCGTTGTCACTGGTACTAAATCGTTTGCATGATCCCAAGGTAATTTCTTGAACAGATGCGGAAGCATTGCATATGTGGTGTCGTTGATCTGAAACGTAGAACCATCTGGCTTTGACTTCGCTACAAGGTCGGTGCCGATCGTGCCACTGGCTCCTGTCTTGTTCTCCACGTAGAAAGACTTACCCGTCTGCTCTGTCAGCTTTTGTGCGATTTGACGAGCTGCGAAATCTGTTGTGCCACCGGCAGCATATGGAACTACCAAACGAACGTTGTTATCAGGCCAAGTTGTTTGTGCAGCTGCCGTACCCTGAAGGGCGTACATCAATGTGATCAAGAGTGTTAAACGATTTGCGGTTTTCATTTGTGTCTCCTTGTTAGGTTCAATCAAGTTTGATGTTTGCTGTACGAATCAGTGCGGCCCACTCGGCTTGTTCCGCACGTAGGTATTCGGCAGCTTTTTGTGATGTCCCCCCCAAGGGGGCGCTGCCTTCAGCATTGAGTTGAGCTTTGAATGCTGGATTGGCTAATGCTTTTTCCACGGCCGCGTTGATTTGTTGAATGACCGATGCAGGTGTGTTTGCAGGAGCCACGAGCAGCTTCCAATCCACAGCCTCAAAGCCCTTGTAACCAGATTCAGCAACAGTAGGGACTTCTGGCAAAACGCTTAAACGGCGTGTGGAGGTCACCGCTAATGCGCGCATCTTGCCGCCTTTGATCATGCCAAGCACGCCCTGAGGGGTAGCAAACATGAAGTCAGTTTGTCCTCCCAATAAGTCGGTGATAGCAGGCGCGGCGCCTTTGTAAGGCACATTCAAGAAGGAGATCCCCGCTTTGACTGCCAGCATCTCGCCGGCAAGATGGCCGACCGTACCGCTACCGGCCAAGGCTTGTTTCAGATTGCCAGGTCTGGCTTTGGCGGCTTGAATCACATCATTCAGATTTTTCATGGGTGAGTCTTGTCGCACGACCAACAGCGTTGGAAGTTCAGCGACCAGCGCCACGGGAATCAGATCCTTGACTGGATCAAATGGCATCTTCTGCATCAATGCAGGATTGATTGCTAAGTTTGCAGTCTGTCCCATGCCGAGGGTGTAACCGTCAGGCTTGGATTTGGCGACGATGTCCAAACCCACATTGCCTCCACCGCCAGGCTTGTTGTCGACGATCAGCATCCATTTGGTTTCTGAGGTGAGTTTGTCAAGCAAGTTGCGTGTCACAGCATCTGTGCCACCCCCCGGTGTGTAGGGGACGACAACCTTGATGGGGCGATCTGGCCAAGTGGTTTGTGCGTGCACAGTGAATACGTTGAGGACCGTGATCGCGCCAATGGCAATAACTTGTTTTAAAAGAATGTTCATGGATTTTTCCAGTTTGTTTTATTCGTATCACAAACAAAAAGTTATGCAGCTTTTTGCGGCGTTGACAAGGCTTGAATTTCTGTTGCGCTGTAGCCCAACTCACTGAGGATTTCTGCGCTGTGTTCGCCGAGCTTGGGGGGTGAATGACGCACCCCCGGGCGTTGCCCATCCAACGTGAGTGGCAGCAATACTGCGCGACTGGGTCTACCGTCAGGCAGTTCGATGTCGGCTAAGCCACCTGTGGCGTTCAAATGCGGGTCATCGAACAAGTCGTGCGGACGTGTGATGGGTGCAAATGGCAAGGCGTTTTTTTCGAAGACTGCGCTGATGTCTGCTGCACTGAACTTCGCCATCCTTTCGCGCAGGATGGGCATCATCCACTCACGTGCTGTGACGCGGTCGTTGTTGGTTTGCAGGCGCGGATCGTTTTTCAAATCAACGAATCCAAAAGCGTCGCAAAAAATAGCCCATGCGGTGTTGCTCACCACGGCCAGAAAAATTTGCTCATCGTCCTTGACCTTGAACACGTCATAGATGGCCCAAGCCGAAATGCGCGCTGGCATGGGTGCCGCTGGTTTACCTGTGACTGCAAACTGCATCATGTGTTGCGCCACTAAAAATACATTGTTCTCGTACAGTGCACTTTGGATTTCTTGACCCAGCCCCGTTTTCTCGCGCTGTGCCAACGCGGCCATTGCGCCAATGGCGCCAAACATGCCGCCCATGATGTCGTTCACGCTGGTACCCGCACGCAGCGGATCACCGGGGCGACCCGTCATGTAGGCAAGACCGCCCATCATCTGCACCACTTCATCCAAGGCAGTGCGGTGCTCATAGGGGCCTGGCAAAAAGCCTTTGTGGCTGACATACACCAAGCGAGGATTGAGTGCCTTCAAGCTGTCGTAGTCGAGGCCCAGTTTCTTCATGGTGCCTGGTTTGAAGTTTTCGCTGACCACATCGGCGGTGGCGATCAAACGCAGCGCAGCTTCTTTGCCTTCAGGTGTCTGCAGGTCAAGGGCAATACTTTTTTTATTGCGATTGAACATCGGAAAAAAACCTGCGCCAGACCCCAGCAATTGCCGCGTTGAATCTCCGTTGCGTCCGTGTCCAATGGGTTCGACCTTGATGACTTCTGCGCCCAAATCGGCGAGCACCATGCCGCAGGTGGGGCCCATCACCATGTGGGTGAATTCAACGACTCTGAGTCCTTCGTAGGGGAGGTTTGTGTGTGTGGTCATGTCAGATCTCCTGCGTCCAGCCCTTGGGTAAGCCTGCTTCTGGCGTCATGCCATACAGCGGTTCTTGCGGTAAGCCTGCCTGCAGATAAGCACGGGCGGCCATCAACTTCTCTAAATTGACCCCAGTTTTAATTCCCATGGCTTCGAACATGAAAACCAAGTCTTCTGTCACGACATTGCCGGAGGCGCCTGGTGCATAAGGGCATCCGCCTAACCCACCCTGTGAACTATCGAATGTGGTGACGCCCACATCAAAAGCTGCGAGGCAATTAGCTAAGCCCAAGCCTCGTGTGTTGTGCATATGTGCCGCCCCCGTTTTTTGGCCAATGACTGCCCGAACTTTGTTGAACAAGCGGCGCACCTGCTCAGGGTTGGCCATGCCCGTGGTGTCAGACAAGCCGACTTCATCGGCACCTGCCTTCACCAACTCAGCCGCCATCCAGACCACATCCTCATCCGTGACTTGTCCCTGAATCGTGCAACCGAATGCGGTCGAGACACCGGCCTCGACCTTGACATGAGGCGCACGCTCGTTTTTCAGCACAATGATGTTGCGAACTTCTTCGATCATGTCTGCGCGTGACTTGCGAACATTTGCCAGCGAATGCGCTTCACTTGCCGATACGGGGATGGTGAGCTTGTGAACACCCGCCATCAAAGCAGCTTCGGCGCCCCTCAGGTTGGGGACCAATGCCATGACGGTCAGGCCGGGCAGGGTTAATGCGTGGCTTACCACTTGCGCAGCATCGGCCATTTGAGGCAGCAGCTTGGCAGGAACGAAGGAGCACACCTCGATCTCGCGCAAGCCCGCGTTGTACAGGCCATTGATCCAAGCCAGCTTGTCCGCAGTGGGCATCGTGGCCTTGACGCTTTGCAGCCCGTCGCGCGGGCCGACTTCGCTGATGAGAACATTTGATGTGGTCATTTGACTTTTTCCTATTGTTCTGTAAGATAGAACATAAATTCACTAGATAGAACAAATCCTACACGGTTTTGTGTTCCTATGCCACGCAAGTCATCTATTACCTCGATTGCCGACGAACAAGCCGCCCCAGGCGGGGCTGCCGCAGTTGACCGCGCACTCAGTGTTTTGTCCGCCTTCAAAAAAGGCGACATATCTCTCAGCGTGACTGAGTTGGCCGAACGCACACGGCTCTACAAGAGCACGGTTTTGCGTTTGTTGGCGTCATTGGCACACGGCGGATTGCTACGTAAAACGCCAGAAGGGCTGTGGGCACTAGGTCCTGAAATCTCTCGCTTAGCGTCGCTCTACACCGCATCGTTTTCATTGGAAGATGTGGTGTTGCCGGTTATGAAAGATTTGGTTGCTAAAACAGGCGAAAGCGTGGCATTGCACGTGAAGCAGGGCGATCAACGCTTGTGTCTGTTCAGAGTGGATTCGCCGCAGTTATTGCGTGACCATGTGCAAGCTGGCGATGTTTTGCCCCTAGATCGGGGGGCAGGTGGGCGGGTGCTGATGGCTTTCAGTGGCGCAAAGGGGCGTCTCTACGACAAGATTCGAAAAGACGGATACATCTTGTCCATCAGTGATCGTGTGCCAGGACTGGTTGGCGTTTCTGCGCCAATTTGGAAAGGTAATGGCGAACTCGTCGGGGCGCTCACACTGACTGTGCCCGAAAGTCGATTCAAGGACTCGTTCGTTAAGGATCTGCGAAGCGCATCTGTTTCGCTGAGTAAGCAACTCACTTGACCAAAGTGATAGTCAAAATCTCCATATCAAAGTTTGCTTTGGGTTGATAAAAGATAACCCGAACTCTCCGATCAACCGAAATTCAGTAGGCAAATTAACTGTGAGAGAGTTGAGCCATCAACTCCTCGAAATTACCAAACAGCAATCGTCCATCTATTAGCTTAGACCCATCCAAATCTGTCATGACGATGGCAGGAACACCTTGGATGCCAAGTGCATGCATCAAATTTTGAGCTTTGGCTAACTGATGCGTATTCATTTCAAGTAACTCGTTGTCACGGGAGGCTAGACGATCTGCGGCGCTCATTAAGCCAAGTTCACGAAGTATTTTTTCAACGTGTTCAGTGTCAGAAGTATCAATACCTTGAACGTAGCGTGCTTTTTGAAATGCGATAAGCGCTTGCAACAAACGATCAGCTTGCGTTAACTGCACGGCAGACAATGCAAGCGTCATTGCGCTTGAATCGAAAGAACTGCCTAATTTCCCAAGCACGTTTATTCGATAGTCTTCATTGAATTTCTGGCCCGTTAGTTTTTCAATGCGCACATCGTTGGCCCACGCGTACGAAGCAAACGCTGCGTCTATTTTTCGATGCCCGTCAGCAAACAGTCCTGTTGGAATGGGGGTTAAAGCGATGGCTGGATGTTCACTTAACTTTTGGATTGCCGGTGATGCGCCATAGCACCAGCCACACAGTGGATCGAAGAGATAAGTGACATTTGTTTTCATGCTTAATTCCTTATGGCGTCTTGTCCAGTTATTTGGCCGGCAACATATGTTGGGTAAAAAATGCCTTCAGTTCATTGCGTGCACTGAGTGGGAAGATGCCTGCAACATACTGGTCAGGACGCACGATGACGATGGCGCCCTTCTTAGAGATTTCGCGATCACGGAAGATGTCCCGCCCGTGGCCTGATGCAAAAATTTGATTGACATCGACGAGGCCAAACGGTGTCTTGATGGGCTTGAAGGCCGCAGGAACATGGCCTGGCTCAACCTCGGTGTAGTCTTGTTGATAGATCACCTTGGTGTCGAAGATGGCATCTGTATCGCCACCGTGTGGGGTGTATTTGACGCGGGGTGACTCTGCATCGTTCTGCCACCATTGTGCGAAGTCTGCTGTCACGGTTCCAGAGTTCGCTGGTGCTGCGCCATCTGCGAACACATAAACACGCCAGCGGCCATCCGCCTCGTGCAAGTGACCAATCTGACGCCAACGGTTGTCGGCACGGCGTATCACTTCGGTGGACTTGAAGCGTTTGCCGATGGGGAATCCTGCAGCGAGGTGTTGGTGCTCGGTGCCTGCGACGATTTGGTTTTTGGGGTACTGCGTCATGAAGCCCATGGGGAACTCGATCGTTTTTTCGTACCAGCGCGCCAAGTCTTGAGGGTCATCCCATTCTTCGACGGGACGGGCCATGAGTGTGGACCACTCCTTGTCAAAGTTGATGAGGTCTTGTGCGATCACACGACGCTCGGATGAATACGTGTCGAGCAGTGATGCGGGGGCGCGGCCTTCAAGCACCGCCGCGAGCTTCCATGAGAGGTTCCAGCCGTCCTGAATCGACACGTTCATGCCTTGGCCTGCTTTGGCCGAGTGTGTGTGGCAGGCATCGCCCATGATGAAGGCGCGAGGATGCTGCTGGCCCACGCGTTCAGCTGGCACGTTGTCAAAGCCCGTTGTCACGCGGTGTGCCACTTCGTAGACCGACCACCAAGCAACGCTCTTCACATCCAAGGTATAGGGATGCAGGATGGCATTGGCGCGACGGATGATTTCGTCAAGACTGGTCTTGCGGATTTCGCCCGCATCGTTTTCGTCGAGGTTGCCGAGGTCGACATACAGGCGTGAGAGGTAGCCACCTTCACGAGGAATGAGCAGGATGTTGCCTGCGTTGTGTGACTGAATGGAGCACTTGACCTGAAAGTCTGGGAAGTCCGTGTTGACGAGCACGTCGATCACGCCCCACGCATGCAAGGAGGCATCGCCTTCAAGTTTGTGACCGAGTGCTGCCCGCACGTTGCTGCGTGCACCATCGCCACCAACCAAGTATTTCGCACGCACGGTGCGCACTTCGCCTTGGCGTGGGCCAGCAATGTATTTGATGCGTGCAGCCACTGGGTATTCATGGCGCTCGTCAATTTCTAAGTCAACAAATTCAATGCCGTAATCGGGCGTGACTTTGCCAGAGGACTGTTCTGCATAGCCCAAGAAGTAATCTAAGACGCGCGACTGGTTCACATAGATATGCGGAAATTCGCTCACGCCGTGGGCGTCATCGGGCACGCGCGAGACCCGAACAATGTTTTCGGGGTTCTGTTCGTCGGGTTTCCAAAAACACATCTCAACGTTGCGGTAGGCCTCATCCACGATGGCATTCGCAAAACCAAATGCTTGGAAGGTTTCTACCGAGCGGGCCTGAATGCCGTCAGCTTGTCCTTGTGTCAGTCGGCCTTCACGTCGCTCGATGGCGCGCACATTGATGCTGGGGAAATGGGCGAGTTGCGCCGCAACGGTCACAGCGGCAGGGCCTGTGCCAACGATGAGCACATCCATCTCGTCAGGAATCTCTGTTGGGCGGTTTATGCCGTGGCCGTCTGCCGGTTTGATGCGTGGGTTTTCTGAAACGTAACCGCGGTGGTGGAATTGCATGAGGTGTCTCCTTTGTCTCTATAATTGCGACTATTCTATCAAATATAGAGATAGTCTAACCGAGGCCTGCATTCAAACGCAAGCCCTCAATGGATGACCAGATGACACAACTTAAAACCGTCAATTTGCGCACGCTTAAAGCGGAGGGGGGTTCTCAGACCTTGGCTCGAGGTCTTAGGGCGCTAGAGATCATTGGGAGTGTGTCTGAGCCCATCAGCGTGGCGGCTCTGTCGCAGCAGTTGGACATTCACCGCTCCATGGGGTATCGCCTTGTCAAGACGCTCGAGCAATGTGGCTTTGTTGTGCGCGATGCAGACGGTGGGCTCATCATTGGCACCAAGCTGGCCATCCTCGCGCGTCGCGTGGCCAAAGACCTGTTGTCAGCGACGGCACCCGAGTTGGCTGCCATTGCGGAGCAGCTAGAGATGACCGCTTTTTTGGTGACCTACGACGGCGAGTTTGCGGTCACCTTGAGCAGTGCCGAGCCTAAAAACCTCGAGACCACGCTGGGCAAAAAACCTGGCAGTCGGCATGCCATTGGACAGGGAGCACCCGGAAAAGTGATTCAGTCGCTGTTGAATCCAAAGAAGTTTCCGCTGCAACCGTTTGAGGTGAGCGAAAACGAGGTGATACAGGGTATTGCGTCCATCGCAGTGCCGCTGCATCTCTCTAGTGGTCAGCCTGCTGCAATTGCGGTGCTTTATTTGCCGCACAAGGTGAATGAGGCCAAGGTGGCTAAGGTCCTCACTTCAGCCGCGAGCCGCATCGCCGCCGTCATGGGCTAATCATCACTCGCCTATTTCTTCTGGACGATCAAGGTTTTGTAGCAAGGTGTCGAGGGCGTCATACACCTGTTGCAGTTGTTTGACGCCCACTAATTTTTCAAGTTCTAAATACTCTCGCTCAATGATGGGGGCAAGGCTTTTTCCGAGCTTTTTTGTGGCTGCTGTGACGGTGACTTTGACCCGACGTTGATCGTGCTCCATGCGCTCACGCTTGATCAGCCCAGCCTCTTCCATTCGCATCAGTACCCCGGCAATGCTTGGACTTGAAATCAAGCATCGCTCGCACAGCTGACGAGGTTCCAAACCATCTTCATCCAGCAGCACGCGAAGAATTCGCCACTGTTGTTCGGTAATGCCGTGTTTGTTGAGAACGGGGCGAAAACGACTCATCAAGGCTTCCCTTGATTGAAGTAAGAGGTGTGGCAAATTTTTATGCCTGAGCGGGCTTTTCATGAGATTGAATAACTATTTGGCAATCGAACTGTACAGAGTCTCAGGACTTGCCTGAGCATGGGGTGAGTGTAGGGATAACACCAATAAAAGTCCATGAAGATTCATTGACTTACTAACAAGTGAGTGTTCTAATCACGAACATGTTAGCAAAATGTCTGATAGAAAAGAGTTGACGATGTTGAACATTTCTCAAGCGCCCTTTGGTGGCACTGTTTACGGTACGTTATTGAACCATCGCGAAGCCTTGGCGGCTTTGGGTGACCAAGTCAACGCGGCGCCCTACAAAGCGCCGCCTAAGGCGCCGATTTTGTACATCAAGCCGCGCAACACATGGGCAAAAAGTGGTGACTCAGTGGTGGTGCCATCGGATGTCCCAGAGCTTGAAATGGGCGCGACCTTGGGGCTGGTTATTGGGCGTACGGCATCCAAGGTGAGTGTGGCGGATGCGATGGACCATGTTGCAGGCTATGTTGTGGTGAACGACATCAGTGTGCCGCACGACTCGTTTTATCGCCCCTCCATGCGCTTCAAGTGCCGCGATGGTTTTTGCCCGATGGGCGCATTCGTGCCGCGCGAAGCCGTTGCCAATCCTGATGCGCTTGCCGTGACGGTGGCGGTTGATGGCGTGGTGGTGCAACGCACCGATACAGCGGGGCGCATCCGATCGGTCGCGCAGTTGATGGCTGATGTCACAGAGTTCATGACTTTGCATCCGGGTGATGTGTTGAGTATTGGCGTATCTGCGAATGTCCCGCTTGCACATGCTGGGCAGCGCGTGACCATCACGATCGCTGGTGTGGGTCAATTGGAAACTGTGTTGATTTCGGAGGAGTCGGTATGAAGCGCGCAAAAGTAGCTTACGGAGGTGCCGTTCATGACGCCTACGAACATCCTGCAGGTTTGAAGCTGGCCGATGGTCGCGTGGTGGCTGAAGATGCGGTGGTTTGGTTGGCGCCATTTGAAGTAGGAACCATCATCGCGCTCGGTTTGAACTATGCCGATCACGTCAAAGAACTCTCTAAAGAGTTGACGGTGACCGCGCAAGATGAACCCTTGGCATTTTTGAAAGCGCCCAGTTCTGTGATTGGCCATCGTGCGCAAACGCGACGTCCCGAAGGCGTCAACTTCATGCACTACGAATGTGAGCTGGCGGTGGTGATCGGCCGTACAGCCAAAAATGTGAAGCGTGCGGATGCCATGAGCTATGTGGCTGGCTATACCGTTGCCAATGACTACGCGATCCGTGACTATTTGGAAAATTACTACCGCCCCAATTTGCGCGTGAAAAACCGCGACGGTGGGACGGTGCTGGGCCCTTGGTTCGTTGACGCGGCTGATGTGTCCGATCCGCATGCATTGGCGCTGCGGACCCTCGTTAATGGTGTGGTGACGCAGCAGGGCAACACCTGTGATTTGATTTCTGATATTCCTGCTTTGATTGAATATCTGAGCGAATTCATGACGCTCAATCCTGGCGATGTGATCTTGACGGGTACGCCGGATGGCGTGGTCAATGTCAACGTCGGCGATGAAGTTGTGACAGAGATCGACGGCATTGGCCGACTTGTCAACACCATCGTCAGTGATGCCACTTTTGGTCGTTAAATCATTTTCAAAATTTGAATGTAGGAGAGCGTATGCGTATCGAACACTTGATCAACGGTAAAACCGTCGGTGCCAATCAATACTTTGAGACTGTGAATCCAGCGACACAAGATGTATTGGCGGAAGTCGCTAGCGGCACAGCAACCGAAGTCAACGCTGCCGTGCAAGCGGCCAAAGATGCATTTCCTGCTTGGGCAGGTCGGCCTGCAACTGAACGCGCAAAAATCATGCGCAATTTGGGTGACTTGATTGTCAAGCATGTGCCAGAGATCGCACAAGCCGAAACCAAAGACACGGGCCAAACCATTAGCCAAACAGGCAAACAGTTGGTGCCGCGTGCTGCCGATAACTTTTACTACTTTGCTGAAATGTGCACGCGTGTGGATGGTCATACCTACCCAACGCCTACACATCTGAACTACACCTTGTTTCACCCCGTCGGTGTGTGCGCATTGATTTCGCCTTGGAACGTGCCGTTCATGACGTCGACATGGAAAGTGGCACCTTGCTTGGCGTTTGGCAATACAGCTGTGTTGAAGATGAGTGAGTTGTCGCCGTTGACTGCTGCTCGTTTGGGTGAGTTGGCTCTAGAAGCCGGCGTGCCTGCGGGTGTGTTGAACATCGTGCATGGCTACGGCAAAGAAGCAGGTGAGCCTTTGTGTGCGCACCCAGATGTGCGTGCCATTTCGTTCACAGGATCAACGGTGACAGGTAACCGCATTGTGCAAGCGGCGGGCTTGAAAAAGTTCAGCATGGAGCTGGGTGGTAAATCGCCATTTGTGATTTTTGAAGACGCTGATTTGGATCGCGCTTTGGATGCCGCCATCTTCATGATTTTCAGCAACAACGGCGAACGCTGCACGGCGGGCAGCCGTATCTTGGTGCAGAAAAGCATCTATGCCGATTTCGCTGCTAAGTTTGCCGAGCGTGCCAAGCGCATCGTGGTGGGCGACCCCTTGGATGAGAAAACCACCATCGGCCCCATGATCAGCCAAGCCCATTTGGCCAAGGTGCGCAGCTACATCGAGTTGGGCACGAAAGAGGGCGCGTCCATGTTGTGTGGTGGTTTAGATGCTCCCGACTTGCCAGCGCACTTGCACAAAGGCAACTTCGTGCGCCCAACCGTCTTTGCGGACGTCGACAACCGCATGCGCATTGCGCAAGAGGAAATCTTCGGCCCCGTGGCTTGTTTGATTCCATTCACAGACGAAGCCGATGCCATCCGTCAAGCCAACGACATTGAATACGGTTTGTCTAGCTATGTGTGGACTGAAAACATTGGCAAAGCCCACCGCGTTGCAGCAGCCGTTGAGGCAGGTATGTGTTTTGTGAACAGCCAAAACGTGCGTGATTTGCGCCAACCGTTTGGCGGCACGAAGGCCAGCGGTACAGGCCGTGAAGGCGGCACTTGGAGCTATGAAGTTTTCCTTGAGCCCAAAAACATCGCAGTCTCTATGGGCTCGCACCACATCCCGCATTGGGGCGTGTGAGCGTCAACATCCAAACAAAAATCAAGGAGACAACGATGGGAAAACTCGCACTCGCCGCAAAAATCACCCACGTGCCCAGCATGTACCTGAGTGAGTTGCCAGGCCCGCGTTTTGGCACCCGCCAAGATGCCATCGATGGACACAAAGAAATCAGCCGCCGTTGCCGTGAATTGGGCGTGGACACCTTGGTGGTGTTTGACACCCACTGGTTGGTCAATGCCAACTACCACATCAACTGTGGCGCGCATTTCAAAGGCACCTACACCAGCAACGAATTGCCGCATTTCATCAGCAACATGACTTATGAGTCATCTGGTAACCCAGCGTTGGGAAAGATTCTTGCAAAAGCTTGCAATGACTATGGCGTAGAAACTTTGGCGCACGATGCCACCACCTTGCAGCCTGAATACGGCACCTTGGTGCCGCTGCGCTACATGAATGATGACCAACACTTCAAGGTGATTTCTGTCTCCGCCTTGTGCACGTCGCACTACTTGAACGACAGCGCGCGTTTGGGATGGGCCATGCGTGAAGCGGTGGAAAAACACTACGACGGCACCGTGGCGTTTTTGGCCAGTGGCTCGATGTCACATCGATTTGCACAAAATGGTTTGGCGCCTGAGTTTGCATTCAAGCTCTGGAGTCCATTTTTGGAGCACCTCGACAAGCATGTGCTTGACATGTGGCGCAACCGTGAATGGGCTGACTTCTGTGAAATGCTTCCTGAGTACGCGGCCAAAGGCCATGGCGAAGGTTTCATGCATGACACCGCCATGTTGTTGGGGGCGTTGGGTTGGGGGGCGTATGACGGTGGTGTAGACATCGTGACGCCTTACTTCGGTGCTTCTGGCACTGGGCAGCTCAATGCTGTCTTTGAGGTGACCCCGCAAGATGGTCAAAAAATTCCCCCTGCCATTGCCAGTCAAGCGCAGGGCTACAAAGCCGCAACTCGGTTGTAAGCCATGCCTCATCTCGTCATTCTTTATACCGGTCAACTCGACCACGCCGTGAACATGACGGCGTTGTGCAGACAAATGGCCGATGCCATGCTCACCGTCAACGACGAATCGGGCAAACAAGTGTTTCCCACAGGCGGCACGCGCGTGTTGGCCTACCCCGCACCGCACTACGCTGTGGCCGATGGCGGCACGGCAGGCAGGGCTGCAGGCGGTGATGGTGAATACGCCTTTGTGTATCTGAATTTGCGCATGGGGCGCGGTCGAAGTGAAGCCACACAAAAGCTGGCTGGTGAGACCTTGCTCAAGGTGGTCAAAGCCTTTTTCGGCCCACTCATGGAAGAAAAACACATGGGCGTGACATTGCAAATCGATGTCGGGCAAGAGGTGTTTGATGCCAAACACAGCAGCCTCCACCCACTCTTCAACAAGGGCTAAGCATGTCAGTTTTTACAGAAGAACAAATCCAAGCGCTCGCCGTCGAGCTCAACAACGCGGAGAAAGCACGCGTTCAGGTTGAACATTTTTCCAAACGTTTTCAAGGCATGACCATCGAAGATGGCTATCGCATCAACCGTGCGTGGATGGCTTTGAAATACGCAGAAGGCCGCACCGTCATTGGCCACAAAATTGGTTTGACCAGCCGTGCCATGCAGCAGTCCAGTCAAATTGATGAGCCCGATTACGGCACCTTGTTGGACGACATGTTGTTCACTTGCACGCCGGGAGAGGTGTTGGATATTCCGTTTCACACATTCATCGCACCCCGTGTCGAGGTGGAGCTGGCCTTCATTTTGAAGAAAGAACTGCGTGGCCCCAACATCACTTTAGAGGATGTGTTGGACGCCACCGACTACGTGACACCGGCGATTGAAATCATTGACTCACGCATTGAGCAATTCGACCGCCACACCAAAGTCATGCGCAAAGTGTTTGACACCATCAGCGACAACGCTGCCAATGGTGGCATCGTGTTGGGCGCGAACAAGGTCGATCCGAAAACCACCAATCTGCCTTGGTGCGGCGCCATCTTGCGACAAAACGGGGTGGTTGAAGAAACAGGGTTGGCTGCAGGCGTGCAAGGCCATCCAGCGATTGGCATTGCATGGCTGGCCAACAAACTGGCACCTTGGGGTGAGCATTTGGCGGCCGGTGAAATTGTGTTGGCTGGATCATTTACCAAACCCGCACCTGCTAAACAGGGCGATGTATTTGAAGCCGATTACGGCCCGCTCGGTTGTTTGAAATTTAAATTCGTTTAAGAGGTCACAGATGTCTGATGCATTCATCCGTCCACAGCGTTACAGCGAAGCTGAGTGGGACGCTCGGGTCAAGTTGGCCGCGTGCTACCGAATCTTTGCGCACTTGGGTTGGACCGAACTGATCTACAACCACATTTCATTGCGTGTGCCAGACGAAGAAGGCCACTTTTTGATCAACCCATTTGGTTTGCACTACACCGAGGTGACGGCGTCGAACTTGGTGAAGGTTGACATCAACGGCCACATCATTGGCCACAGTGACTGGCCCATCAACCCTGCCGGCTTCACCTTCCACGGGGCTATTCACGCCACCATGCCCAATGCGCATTGCGTGATGCACATCCATTCCACACCGACCATGGCCGTGTGCTGTTTGAAAGATGGCCTGTCGTACACCAACTTTTATGCCGCGCAACTGTGGGGCCAAGTCGCGTACCACGACTTTGAAGGCATCACCGTGCACAGCGAAGAGGGCGCTCGCATTTTGGCCAGCTCGGCGGGCAAGCAAGTGTTGTTCTTGCGTAACCATGGACCTGTGGTGATTGGCACGTCTTTGGCCAATGCTTTCAATTTGATGTGGCTGGTGCAACGCGCGTGTGAGGTTCAAGTGGCCAGCCAATCTTTGGGGGCCTTGCAACCCATCTCTGAGCAAGCGTTGCAAGGTTGCGTGCGAGATTCCTTGAACTTCAATCCAAAGTTTGGTGCGGGTGAGGATTCATTTGCCGCCATGCAGCGATTGATTGATCGGATAGACCCCAGTTACAGAGCTTGAGACGGCGCTCAGCCGACTTGCGTATTTAAGGAATTCAAATGCAGATCACTGCGAACAAATTTTTAGCTGAAATTCGACAAGGCAACGCCCAAATTGGGTGTTGGGTTGGGTTTGCTGACGCCAATGTGGCCGAGGCTTTGGCAGGGTGTGGGTTTGATTGGTTGCTCTTGGATGGCGAGCATGCGCCCAACAATGTGCGCACCGTGCTCGATCAACTGCGTGCGGTGGCGCCGTATGCCGTGTCAGCGGTGGTTCGACCTGTGCAAGGTGATGTGGCTCTCATCAAGCAATACCTCGATGTGGGCGCGCAGACGCTGCTGGTGCCTATGGTGGACACCCCCGAACATGCGGCCCTTTTGGTGAAGGCCATGCGTTACCCACCCGATGGCATTCGTGGGGTGGGCGCCGCCTTGGCCAGAGCGTCGCGTTGGAACCAAGTTGAAAACTATTTGGACTTGGCGAACGACCAGATGTGTTTGCTGGTGCAGGCAGAAACGCCGCTGGCACTGAAAAACATCGATGCCATTGCCAATACAGACGGGGTCGATGGTGTGTTTTTTGGCCCTGCAGATTTGTCGGCCTCTATGGGCTTTCGTGGCCAGCCTTCACACCCCGAAGTCAAGCAAGCGATTGTAGATGCGATTGCCAAAGTTCGCGCCGCAGGCAAAGCCGCGGGTATTTTGGTGACCGATCAAAAGCTCGCCCATGAGTACCTCGCGCTGGGGGCAAATTTTGTGGCGGTGGGTGTGGACACCACCTTGCTTGTGCGGGCGGCCACGGATTTGGCGAAGAATTTTAAAAACCCCAAAAACGCCTCAGTCACACCGCAGGGTGCCACCGGTGCCACGGGCACGGCGGGCGGATACTGACATGCTGTTCCAACATCTCAAAGACCCTGGCCTTGTCAAATCGTTGTGCTTGATTGACGGGCAGTGGGTGGCTGCCGATGACGGCCGCACCAGCCCCGTCATCAATCCCGCCGATGGTTCGCAAATTGCCAGCGTGGCGCATGCAGGCGCTGCAGAAACGCAGCGTGCCATTCGCGCGGCTGATGCGGCTTGGACCGTGTGGCGCGAACACACCGCAGAACATCGAGGCAATTTGCTGCGCAAGTGGTTCGATTTGATGATCGAACACCAAGAAGATTTGGCATTCATCCTCACCGCAGAACAAGGCAAGCCGTTGGCCGAAGCGCGTGCTGAAATTGGCTATGCCGCCTCTTATGTGGCTTGGTATGCGGAGGAGGGCAAGCGCGTGTATGGCGAAACGGTGCCATCGCCTTGGGGTGATAAAAAAATCATCGTCACCCGCGAGTCATTGGGCGTCTGCGCGGCCATCACGCCGTGGAACTTTCCCGCCGCGATGATCACGCGCAAAGTCGCGCCCGCATTGGCCGCTGGTTGCACGATGTTGGTCAAGCCCGCACCTCAAACACCGTTGACCGCCTTGGCCATGGCCGAGCTGGCCCAACGTGCAGGCATTCCACCTGGGGTGCTCAGTGTCATCACGGGGGACGCGGTGGGCATTGGTGGTGAATTGACAAGCAGTCCGTTGGTGAAAAAACTGACCTTCACGGGCAGCACCGGCACAGGGCGATTGCTGGCTGCGCAATGCGCCCCCACACTCAAGAAGATGTCCTTAGAGTTGGGCGGCAATGCGCCCTTCATTGTGTTTGACGACGCCGATTTGGATGAGGCTGTGGCGGGCGCGATGGCTTCTAAGTTTCGCAACATGGGCCAAACCTGTGTGTGCTCGAACCGCTTCTTGGTGCAAGACGGGGTGTATGACGCATTTGCTGCCAAGTTGCAGCACGCCATTGCACAGCTCAAGCTCGGTTCAGGTTTTGAGGCCGACACCACACAAGGCCCGCTGATTGATCGCAACGCTTTAGACAAGGTCGAGCGCTTGGTATCAGATGCGGTTCACAAAGGCGCTCAGGTGTTGACGGGTGGACAGCCCAGCAGCTTGGGTGGCACGTATTACGAACCGACCTTGTTGTTGAATGTGACTCCTCAGATGCACATTGCACAGGAAGAGGTGTTTGGGCCTGTCGCCCCTCTTTTCCGTTTCCAAACCGAAGCGCAAGCCGTGGCGATGGCCAATGACACTGAGTTTGGTCTCGCCGCTTATTTTTATGCCCGCGACATCGGTCGCGTTTGGCGTGTGAGCGGACAACTGCAATACGGCATGGTGGGCATCAACAGTGGCGTGATCTCCACGGCTGTGGCCCCCTTTGGTGGCGTGAAGCAATCGGGCCAAGGCCGAGAAGGTGGGCATCAAGGCATTGATGCGTATTTGGACAGCAAGTATTTGTGCATGGGCGGCTTGGGCCCCATATAAAAAAGGAGCATTCATGAATCAAAACAAAACGCCACTGTCTGGCGTTGACCGCGTCTTAGAGCGCCTGTGCGACGCCAGCGCCACTATCGGTGGCGTGGTACTTGTCGCCATTGCCTCTGTCACCG
>Ga0228703_1000065_pt1 | contig 105979 bp, 167 predicted proteins | sample McNCre217_Aug_MG_3_FD_178020 | JGI IMG/M metagenome (GOLD analysis project Ga0228703, IMG submission 178020) | Freshwater microbial communities from McNutts Creek, Athens, Georgia, United States - 29-17_Aug_MG | ecosystem: Environmental > Aquatic > Freshwater > Creek | place: USA: Georgia... | reverse complement strand
CAGGACTTCGACTTCGATGATTACGAAAAGAAGGTCACGCACCACTTCGCGACACGCGCAGAGATGCACGCGTGCCTGGTTGAGCTGATGCAGACCAACTGGTTCTGACAGGACAAATGCAACCTGTGTCGGTCAGTCACCGCTGACCGATATATAATGATTTCAGCATTGATTTTGATGCGATTCAACCAAAGAGAAAAGTATGCTAACCGTCTTCATTCAGTCCTACGACGCACACTTCGACACCTTCGCCTGCAACTTCACCACCGACGACACGACGTTCGATTCACTCATTCCTGCAACGATGATGCCCTACGTCGCCCCTGAGCAATGCGCTGAGTGTGAAGACTTGCCCTACGATCTGGTCGGTAAGACCTTCACCATGAGCCTACCAACCACGCTCTGATTAACCACCGCGTCGACCAGGCGCGGTTTTTCGTTGCGCGACCGGCCTAGGAACGCCTAGGCGGTTTGCAGGCCATAGGCAATTTGGCGTTGGAGTAGGAAACGCCTAGGCCTTTTTGAACGCGCAGGCCATAGGCGATGCTCAGGCGATGCTCAGGCGATCGTTCAGGCTATCTTCAAACTATATCAAAAACGCATTTTTTTCTGTTACATTTATATCACTGAGATTTTTCAGTGCAGAAAGAAGTGTATGACCACAAACAACCTACCTAAAGTCGTCGCCTGTATCAAGCTCGGTGACGTGACCTTCAAAGTAATGCAGGTGCAGGAGAACCAGTTCGAAAACGCTGCATTTGACTACGAAGGAGCAGAGTTCTACCGCGCTCAGAACCTCGTCTCCCTGACCGACGCGATGACTGACCTCGCACAGTTCACCGCAAGCGAGTACGCAGGCAGTGATGAAGATGACCGCCTGTCGATCACGCTCGGTGACGACTTCGAAATCTAACCAACAGGAGCGCGACCATGATGCAACAACAACACCATAGCGCTCCTGCACGCTCTCGCACAGAGAGTGCTCAGGATTTCGACCAAGAAGACAACTACTTCGACCAGCTTCAGGAAACCGCAGAGACTGAGTTCCTGCGCCTGAACAGCTCTCATCACCGCACACCACGCCTGTACGAAGAAGGTCGGTACTGATGCAGGACAGATGAGCAGGGCACTTCGGTGTCCTGTGTTGGTGTCACTCGGTGCCTAGGCAAGCCTAGGGGTAGCCTTGGGTACGGCTGGCCCAAAGTCGCGTGAAGCCTAGGAGTACGGCTGACCTGCTGACTAGGTACGGGTAGGGCAAAGGCAAGGTACGGCTGACCTGCTGGTAGGCGGTGCCTAGGCGATTTTCGGTACAGCGCGGTGCCTGGTCGCGGTGCCTGCGCCTGGTCGCGCGGTCGAGTCTCCTATAAGACACAAGACCAGTCTCCTATAAGACATAAGACACAAGACAAGTCTCCTATAAGACTCCGGTGTGTGCGCGTGCATACCACAAAAAGAGGTGGATTTTGATATGTGCAAAAAAACAACGCAAAAAAATATTTTTAATTTATTTTTTGCAAAACCTCAAAACCAGCGTTTTTTTTGATATAGTCTAGTTGTCTTGATTTTGAGACGTAACCAAAAAGAGGTTTTCACTATGACTAAAGCAACCACCACCAAAAAAGCAACCACCAAAAAAGCACCACCAGCAGCAGCAGCAGAGATAAACGGTCAGACACTCGCACTGTCGTTTATAGAAGCTGCGAAGGTGCGACAAGAAGCACGCACCGCAGCAGGTGCAGATTGTAAAACAATCATAGCTGACATTAACGCGTTCAACGATTCGTCATTCTCGCGTCAACTCGACAAACTGGTTGAAAAACAATACTTCACCGCTGATGCACTTGCAGCACTTGCAGCAGATATGCAAGTGACCAGCGAAAAAGATAACCGCTTTATCGGTGTAAAAGTCATCACGAAAATTCGCACCGCATTAGAAGCACTCGCACTCGACCAAAAAAGCGACTTCGACAAGTACACGAATTCAATCTTGCACAATCTTTGCAAGAATCAAGAATTGTCGAATAAGTCAGCTTTGGTCAGCTTGTCTAAAGCGATTGAATACACGCAAGACGAGCAAGAAGCGCACATTGTCAAATTGATTAACTGTTCACCTTCTACCGCTTCTACTCAAGCGTCATCGTCTCGCATGATGATGCGCGCTTTAGGTCTTGCAAATGTCACGAAGCGCAAGAGCAAAGACGTTATCACACCAGCAGACACACCAGCAGCGCGTGCAGTGGTTGCAATGTACGCACTCTAAACGCTTCAGTCAGTGGTGACTACATTGTCACCACTGACCACCACCACACCACCACACACACGAAAGAGAATCAACCATGCAACCACTCGACACACTAGACAAGATTGTTATTTTGATAGGTTTCTTCTATGTGCTTTACTTGATACATGACGCGCTGACCGTGCGCGACTGACCACCACCAGCACCGACCGAAAAACGCGAAGTCTTAGGAAATTCGCGTCGGTGCGAGGGCGACCCCTTCCTCGTTTTCCGGTCACTTTTAGCGTCCTTATACATAGGCCCCAGACCCCTGACCGCAATCCTTATACAGCGGCGCCCCTAAACCCAAACCCCAGACCCCAATCCCCCTATCCTTATACAAAGGTGTGGCCAAAATGCCCCGATGGGGTCATTTCAGACCGAAAACTGGCAAATCCTGACCGAAATGTCCCGATGGGGTCATTTCTCGAAGTGAGGGCGAAGCTTCTCCGCAAACAGGACGCGAACTTTGGCGGCTACCGCCGCCGCAGTCATGTCCCTTGTGCCCGCACCGCCTTCAAATGCGATGACGAGATCAGGCTTGCCCAGTTCCAGCATCAACCTGTTCCGAACAGGCCCCGCTCGAGTCCCGTGCTTTTTCCAGTCCGCTGGCACCCCGTAGGAAGTCACCCCGTCGTGCCTGGCGGCCCATTCTTCCCCAAAGGAATCCGCCCCGCGTGCGCAGCCATGAATGAGCAGGGTGATTGATTTTTTTGCGTGAATGCAGTCCAGAACGAAATTCACGAAATTAGAATCCGTGAAGTCGCGACCGCCACAGACGAGCACTCTCACCAGAACGCTCCTTCGGTCGTGGGAACGTCTTTGAGCGGCATCTGACGCAGCGACTTCAGGGTGTGCAGCGCGTTGAGCTGGTGCTCCTTCAGATGGGTGCGAGCTGCCTTCATCCAGATGCTCGCCTCGTTGATGTCGAGATTGGCTGCCTGGCGGCGCTTCTTGGCGTTCAGCTTGGCTCGTTCCAAGCCCTGTGGGGAGCGATCCAGCAAGTCCTCTTTGCGGTGCTCGATCTCACGCAGTCCCCATTGCAGCAGACGCTCTTGGATTTCGTGCCAGGACTCTCTGATCGCTGTCGCCTCGCTCACCACACTTCTCCAAACTGAGCTTGGTACAGGTCAGCCTTCTGCTTTTTTGCAGCCAGAACGCACTCAATTCTGAACTTCATCACTCCAATGGAGCCGAGCTGGTGGTCAAGCGACCAAGACTGCCATTCAACCTGACCCGCAGGTGGCGTGGGGTACTCGCACTGCGAGTGGAGGTGCAGATATTCTTCGTATGCAGTCACCACGCCACTCCGTAGCGTTGGTTGTACTGAGTCTGGCGAAGCAGCGCGTCTTGCACCTCTTTGGCGCCTTTTCGCATCTGAGCCACCATGTTCTGCTGCGATTCCCGATCGCAGGCATCCCAGACCGGCCGGCTGATCGCGCCGAAGTCGTCATAGCCACACGCGCGGCGCAGCTCGCAGTATTGGACGTAGAGGTCTTGCGATTGGCTCACCACAACTCCCCTTGTGTGGTGGGTGTGTCGTCATCGGGTGCCCCCTCGACCTCCAGACCCCCGTAGATCGAGCCAGGCTGGTTGGGTTCATTCGAATTGGTGCAGGCCAGCGTGTGATCGGTGGCTTTGGGGCAGCGCTTGTTGCCGCAGAGCGGACACAGCAGCATCTGAGTGAGAAAGCCTCGAGCCAGGCACTTGTGACAGCAGTAGGTTTCACTCATGCGAATTCGTCCTCGCCTTTTTCCGAGACGCGAGCCACCATGTAGCGATGACCGTCGCTGCCTTTGTGGACACCCTCGATGAAGTTGTTCTGAAGTGCAGCGCGGTCACGCCAGGCGGCCCAAAGCACTCGCGTCGTCATGTCGTCGTAGGCGAACTCCCCGTTGGGGAACTGAACCCACTGGCCGCACTTCCAGCAGTGACCGTCCATCCACGCTTCGAAAAGGAGTCGCTCGTGGTCGTCGACGGTGGCGCCTCGCCTACCCATCTCTCGTGCTTGTTCGACGGTCAGCATGTCAGTACCTCGAACAGAAGTTTGAACCGATGTAGCGGTCGTTTGCTTGAGCCGCAACGCGCTCGTAGGTCTTCAGACACTCTTGGTACAAGGCACGGTTCTGAGCACTCGTGTAGAGAAAGGCGGCGGCGATAACGATGACGATCGACACGAGCGTGGTGCCGATGGTCAGGGTGGTGAAGTCAAAGTCTTTCATGCGGTTTCTCCATCGGCGATCGACACCATCCCCTCGAGCGTGGCGTGCTCTTCGGGCGTCATCGTGGCCATCGCTTCATTGGCGTTGTCACGGTGATCGAGGTACAGGAACTGCGCGGTCATGGCGGCTTCGAACTTCTCGTCACGCACGCACTCCCACAGGTGCGTCAGAAAGTAGGTGGCCGACCATGCCTCGATCAGATAAATCATGGGTTTGTGGATGTGGGTCATGCTTGGTCTTTCTGGGGGAGTTCGTAGAAGGTCAGTGCCTCATGTGGGTCGATCAGGGCAGCTCGAACGCGGTTGCCAAAGAAGAGTTGCTGCTCCAGCTTTTCCTTGAGCCGACTCTTGGCTTCCGGTGTCCAGACGACGGGTTGACTCAAGGGCGCTTCCACACGGTTCAGACGCAAGCGACCGCAGCTGGGCGTGCGGCAAACGCTGCCTTTTTGACAGTTAGGGCAGGGGTCTTCGTCATTCGTGACTGATTTCACAGCAAGAACGGGGTCTTCCTGGCCAGGACGCTGGTTCGGCAGCGCTACGGCGTCGAACAGGTCGCACATGGCCAACTGCGTGTGGTAGCGCCCTTTGGCGCCATGCACGCGGCGAATCAGCTTGATGAGCAGCTCCAGCTCGGCCTGATAGGGGTTCTTTTGCTCCATCACCACTCTCCTGTGCCGTGAATCAGCTGCGTGAGCCGGTTGCAGACGTACTCGCACAGGGTGCCGACCAGTCCGATCGTGATGACGGGAATGAGAAAGAGGGCGCTTTGCATCGGGCGGTTGGGGACGAACACCAGACAGAACCACACCCAGATGGCAAGAAGGAAGAGATCGAAAGCACTCATTTTTGTGCCTCCAACTGCATGGCCAGCGCCGCCAGGTCTTCAGCCGACAGCTTGGAGAGCTTTTTGAGCAGCGCGGTCTTGCCGGTGCGCCCGTTGACCTTGGATTCGCGCTTGGTGGCGAACAACTCGGCGATGTTGGGGGTGGTGTTGGCCAGATCGACCAGCACTTCGATGACTTCGCTCTGGGAGAGCTTGTGTTCGCGGGCAATGACAGCCACGCGCTGCTGGACTGGCGGGTGAAGAAGAATGGCGAGACGTTTCTCGTGTTGAACCATGATGTGCTCCGTTGAGATCAAAATTGATAGTGAGTCTTCAGTATATCGAAAACTTATACAAAAACTCAGGGACGAAAAAAAAGCCCCCGAGTAGGGGGCGGTCCAGGAGGTAAATCCGTTGTGTGAAGTATACGCGATTATTTCGGTTTTTCTTCGTGGTGAACAAATCCAATGGGTTTTGACTCGTCGTCCTCGTCATCTTCCATCGTCAAGAGTCCATACGGCATATCCTTCAAAAACATCAGAGCCAAAAGCACTGTGGCGTCACTGGTCAAGACCAGTGCAAAAGCAACAATGAGAATGATGGCGATGTTGAGCGCGGTGGCGTGATTCATGGAGCGGTTCCCTGTTGTTTTTTCGCACTATATCGGAACCTTGCCAGTTTGTCACCTGTGACTTATGCTGCCAACTTCTTCAGCCCCAGTGCGTCGTAGTCGAAGTCATGACCGTCCGGCAGGATGTTCTCGCCGAACCCCTCGGTGTCCCGAATGATCGACAGGCGCTGGATCGAGTGGTCTTTCAGGTAGCGGTTGTGCTCATCGAAGAAATCCACGATCAAGGCGATGTTCGGGCCAGACTTCTTGGCACGAAGACCGCGACCGATGCGCTGACGCAGCGCAACCTCGGCCTTGCCCCCACCCGCCAGGATGACCATGCCGACCGCCGGCACGTCCACACCGACATCCAAGATGGTCGAGCCGATCAGCACGTCAATGACACCATTGGCGAGCTTGGCCAGCGCTTCCTTGCGCTCAGTCTGGTTGTTGTCCCCGTCGATGAACACCGCACGCACGCCCCGCGCATCCAGCATCTCCACCAGCTTGTGCCCGTGCGCTTTTTGCTGGATCAGGATCATGGTCGACATGCCATTGGAGGCAGCTCGCTCGGCTTCGTTGCATACCTGAGTGTTGCGCTCAAGATTATTCACGATGCCCAGTCGATAGGCACCTTGCCACGGTGTGCCACGCATCAGACCGGCCGGCTTGTCCTTGAGCTTGATGATCTTGAAGATCGGCTTGGCCAAGATGCCACGCTCGATCAGCGTCTTTTCCGACACCTTGATGCCGATCGAGCCGAACGCGGCCATCAGGCGCATGTTGGACTCTTCGTCCTCCTTCATGAACGGCGTGGCGGTGATGGCCAGGCGGTAGTGCGCGTTCTTGCAGTGACGCAAAATCTCGTAGTAGCTGTTGCCCGACGCTTCGTGCGCCTCTTCACCGATCACCAGCTCAAACTTGGACAGCAGGTCGATGGTCTGGTTGCGGATCGCGGTCTGACGGTTCTGTTCGGCAGGCGAATCGTCGGGATTGGCCTCTTGCAGACGCGACACCAGTGTTTGCACCATGCCGACACACATTTTCTTGATGAACTGGCGCCCTTTGGCGTCAGTGTGACCAAACTGACCGTCGCCCAGCACCGAGCACGGAATGCCAAGGTCTTTTTCGAACGTCTCCTTCATCTGGTACATGAGGATGCCGCGCGTGGTCAGAAAGAGGGTGGGGCGGTTGATGCGCATGAAGGCCAGGCGTGCAATGCGCGACTTACCGCCACCTGTGGCCACCTGCGCAATCATCGAGCCATGCTTGACCAGGCGGTCCACCGTGTCCATCTGGTAGTCGTAGCGCGGGTCTTCGGGAAACGCGTCCACGACAGGGCGGTCAGGGCCAAGCGGCAGCGGCAGCGGCTTGCGCACGCGATTGATCTTGTGACCCGCACGCGTGAGGTTGCCCGTCACGTAGTTCACAAAGCCAGCGGGGAACGTGCCGGTGCGAAAGTCAAAGAACGAACTGCGCCCGTCCCAGTTGCCGGTTTTGAACGCTCCGGTGTGCTCGGCGCCCTCAACCTTATAGGAGAGCAGCGCTTGCACCTTCAACTTCACGGCGCGAGAAGGCTCATGCAGTTTGGCCACCGTCGCGTTGTGGGCGATTGTCACTGATTCGTTCAAATTCATGGTCATAGGCTCTTGCCAAGTTCTTATATAAGGATTATAGTCCAGTCACTGATGACTTATCTAGCGCTATGACTACACCGAACAAGATCAAAGTGGAGATGCTTGACCCGAGCACGCTTGCACCGAACCCCTGGAACACGAACATCGTGTCGCCGGAGAACCAGCAAAAGCTCGAGGAAAGCGTCAAGCGCTTTGGCATGTTCAAACCGATCGTCGTGCGCGAAGTCGACGGCAAGCTGCAAATCATTGGCGGTGAGCACCGTTGGGATGCTGCGCGAGCGTTGGGTCATCCTGAAGTTCCTGTGGTCAATCTGGGCCGCATTTCTGACAAGAAGGCCAAAGAGATCGGTCTGGTGGACAACGGACGCTACGGCGCCGATGACACCCTCCAGCTGGCTCAACTGCTCGACGGACTGGGTGTCCAGGCCGATGAGCTGTCCTCCTTCATGCCGTACTCCGAGAGCGACTTCGCATCAATCTTCTCGTCAGTGAATATATCGCTGGATGACCTTGATCTACCGGACGATGTTGAAAACCCCGTGACGCCGGCAGTCAAGCCCCCGCAAACCCACCAGATCATGCGATTCAAGGTGCCTGTCGATGACGTGGGCGCCATCACCGACATGATCGAAAAGACCATGAAAGAGCAGCGTTTCACCGATGAAGATTCACTTTCTAATGCCGGTAATGCCCTTGTCCATTTGCTCACGCAGAAAGACGGCTGACGTGAAGGCTGAAGACCCTTATGACGAATGCGACTCCTGCGTGAACCGCAAGTACGACCCCGAGCAGTGCGAAGACTGTGAGGACGCCGATAACTTCGAGCCGTATGACGATTTCGACGAAGACAGCCTGCACGATACGGAAACCGAGGACATGACGATCGAGCAGTTCAAAGAATACTGGGGTAATGCCAATGAGTAAGACGACATGGACAATCGAGAACATTCAGCCCTATGAGCTGAACGCCAAGATTCACGACGCCAAGCAGATCGACAAGATCGCCAAGTCGATCAAAGAGTTTGGCTGGGTCGGCAATCCGATCGTGGTCAACGAAGACGGCGTGATTCTGGCGGGCCACGGTCGCCGCCTGGCTGCCCTGAAGCTCGGTCTGAAAGCCGATGAGGTGCCGGTCAAGGTCATCACCAACCTGTCGGCGGACGCGCAACGAGCCTATCGCCTGGCGGATAACCGTGTGGCCCTGTCCGACATCGACAGCGCGTTGCTGCAAAAGGAGCTGGCCGATCTGGACTTTGATCTGGACGGCATCTTCGATGCCAAGGAGCTGGACTTTCTGGCCGCCGATCTGGGCGACTTCAACACCGATGCGTTCGTGGAAGACATTGAGGTGGAGGTCAACAAACAGGCCGAGGAGAGCGCCAAAAAGGTCGAGGAGGTCGACAACCGCGAGGTCAAGATCGACAAGGCTCTGGGCTTTAAAGCGATCGCCGGCAAAGACGAGCGCCACGTCGCTCGATTCATGGCGCAAGTGGAGGCCGACATGGGCTGCACGGGTGCCGATGCCTTCGTGAAATTCATCAAAACGGTTATGGCTGCGCCAGAGGTTAAGTCATGAGTGATGTATATACAGGCTTGCCGCGCCGCGTGAAGATCGGCCAGTACACGTTTCGCGTGATCGTCTCCAACAAGACGGACTCGCCTGATCTGGAGGGCTGCGACGGCATCACGGACTTCGAGAAGTTCCGCGTTTACCTGGACGAGAGCCTTCCGCTGCAACGCGCCGTGAACGTGGTGCAGCACGAATTGACCCATGCAATCAACTGGGTCTACGGAGTGGATGACGGTGCTCTGGAAGAGCACATCACCACGCAACACACGAACGGGTTGGTGGAGATGTGGATGTCCAACCCGAAAGTCGTGAATTGGTTTGTCAAGCAACTTCGCGCTCTGAAGAGCGCCAACAAAAAGGACGAAGAATGATTCACCTTGCACTGTGGCAATTTGTCATCCTGTTCATCCTGGCCACGCCAGGCATCCTCATGTCGTTCTTCACCGGCTGGGTCGTCTTCAAGATCATCCAGCTCTCGCTGTGGGGAGACGGCCACCCATGAGCGTCTATGTCCTCGATAAGCGCTTCACGGCCACCGTGGAGCGTACCGACCGCGTGCTGGAGGTGGCTGAAGCCTTCGGCCTGGGCCTGAACGATAAGGAATTCGTGATATTCGACAATCAGCCCCTGGAAGTCATGCAGGGCGATGTTGTCTACATCACGGGCCAGTCCGGTTCAGGTAAGTCGCTGGCCCTGCGCGAGCTGAAGGCTCAGATGTCCGAAAAACATATACAAGTTTCGGACATCGACGAGATCGCGCTGGATGCCACCAAGCCGATCATCGACCAGATCGGCAAGACCACCGCTGACGCGCTGAACCTGCTGTCGATTGCGGGTCTGAACGACGCATACCTGTTTGTGCGCAAGCCACAAGAGCTGTCTGATGGTCAGCGCTACCGCTTCAAGCTGGCAAAGCTGATCGAGTCGGGAGCGCAGGTCTGGGTGGCTGACGAGTTCCTCGCAGTGCTGGATCGTGTCACCGCCAAGGTGATCGCGTTCAACCTGCAAAAAACCGCCCGCAAGCTGGGCGCAACCCTGATGGTGGCCACCACTCACACCGACATGGTGGATGACCTGGCGCCGAACCTTTACATCGAGAAGCGTTATCGCGAAAAGATCGAGATTATCCGAAAGATTGAAGAATGACTGAAGTTCCTGAAAGCCCAAAACCGACCAACTGGAGCGAAGAGACGTGGATGACCGCCACGCACCTGTCCAACTCCCTGCCTGAAGAAAGCGTCTACGTCGCATGGACGGCGCCTTGGTGTGCCCCCTGCAAGGCCATGAAGCCCGTGCTCGAGCGCGTGGCTGCCGAACAAGGCAAGCACCTTTACATGGTCAACGTGGATGAGTTCAAAGGCATGGCCGCCGCCTTCGGGGTGCGCGGTGTGCCCACCGTGATGGAGCTGCGCGACGGCATGCCGACCATGCGACGCCTCAACGGTGCGACCACCGAAGCCAAAATCCGCGAGTTCTTGCAATGAACGCCTTGACGCTGACCGACTACGGCATGCTCTTTCTGGGCAGCTTCACGGTCGTGTTCCTGCTGGGGATTCAGTCGCGCAACGTGATTGCCGGCCGTTACCTGGCGGCCGTACTGACTTCAGCCGGTATCAGCGTCTCCAATTTCATCTTCGTCAAGTTCGCAGCGGGCGGCGCCCTGTCTGTGCTTGGCGTCTCCACGCTGGGTGGGTGCTGCGGCATCGCCTTCGCAATCTGGTTCTACCAACACGTCATCGAAAGGAAACGACATGGCAGCAAGTAAAAGCCCAACCCCCAAAGAGGTGGTTGAGAAAATCGCCAAGACCAATGGCAACACGGATGTCTCCAAGAAGGACATGCGCGACTCGGGCACGAAGTTGCCACCCGTGGTGAAAAAGAAAGCCAAGTAATGAGAACGTGGACGGTCTGCGACAACGCCGACATGCTCGTCGAGCGACGCGAGGTGCCTGACAACCACATGCTGTCACTGCTGCCTGAGATTTACGTCGAGCGCGGCGACATCGACGATTGGAACCTGCTGCACGAGCTGCACTACAAGGCGGAGAACCTGGGCATCGGCCCGAAAATCTTCCGCTGCGTGCTGCGTGGCCAGACCATCGGTGTTGGCGTCATGACCGTACCCAAGATGCTCTTGAGCGGACGCAACGAGGTCTTTCAGCACCTCAAGCCCAACACGGGCGGCATGGACAGTCGCATGATTAACCGTCACCGCGCCTACTGGATCAACGACCACGCCTGCACCAACAGCCGGCTGGTGCTGGACACCATGTATCGGGGCGCTGGCATTGCCTACCGCATGCAGAACCTGATGATGCGCATGACGGGGTGCGAGGTGATCGAGTTCCAAAGCTCGATGAGCAAGTTCAACCCCTTTGCGGCCAAGGCGGGGATGAAGTTCACCAAGCCCAAGCGCAGCGCCAACTACAACAAGGGGATGGAGTTTTTCCGTCGCTGGTTCGATGCGAACCCCTCGGACTTCACCGCCATCATGATCGAGATCGCCGGCATGCCGCCGGCCATCAAAGACAAATGCGTTGCCGAGATGCGCAAGTTCTACTACGCCTGTTCTGCCCTCGAGAAGACGGGTAACGCCCGTTTCCGTGGGGTAGAGCGCTCTGAGACGATGGACGTGGGATACCTGCTCAAATCGCTTCAGCAACTCACCCTGGCGAGTCCTTTGTACGGGGTGTACCTGAACCCTGACCGCAGCCCCGAAAAGAACGTATCGACGTTGCCGGCGCGTTTGCCGGTCACGGCGTTTGATAACCAAGCACCGGATCAGCCGCTGGATGTTTCCAAGCTGCCGGCCCAGTACCGATAACCATGCACCTGACCACCAAACAACTGGAGCTGCTTCGCATCATCGGGGAACGCAACCCTGACGGAGCGGCGACCGACCTTGACCAGATTCTTGAGCGGCTGTCGTATCAACCCACCAAGCAATCCGCGCAGTTTTCCATCCGAGCACTGATCGCTCATGGTCTGATTCAAAAGGACGCGTCTGAGAAGCGTCGGGGCCGCACACGCACGATTATTTCGCTCACCAAAGCGGGCGAGATTATGACGGGCAAGCGGGAAGTCAGTTTTGTCTCCGATGTGCTGGATGACGAAATGCTGGACGAGCTTTCCGAGGTGTTCGAACAATGAGCGGGGAATCCATCTCCCGCAACGGGGATTTTTGCTCCCGCGTATATGTTATATATAACTAAGAAGTGACTTAGTATGAATGTAATTAAAGAAGAGACGGGAAACGAAACCCCACACGGGAAACTCCCAGACCTGGCGCTTGAGCTGGATTGCGCGATTCCTCGCTTGCTCGGATTGCGCTGCGAGGTCGTGGATCACTACGTGAAGGTCTGGCCCAACGATGTGGTGCCCGACGACACCAACTGGCTGGTCGGAGAGCGCTTTACACAGAACATCGACGAGTGCATGAACATCCTTCAGGGTCTGAAAGCCGAGGTCACGTTCTTTGAGGAAGCGAACTGCCACTGGGCCGAGGTCGTGTTCCCCGAAGGCAGCATCACCACCACCGAGTGCGAGTCCAAAGAGATGGCCGCCGCTTTTGCAACCTACGCAGCGCTGTTTGGCAAACGTCACGGTGCTAAGTCACGAATGACTTGACTATGTGTTGCAAATCTGCTACATTCGCCCGAACTTTGGCTATCTCCTCTGGGCGTCTTCTCCACGCCCTTTTTTTTTGAACGAAAGCAGTTGAAGTGCCTGAAGCAAAGAAAACAACCCCACCACCCGCTACGAAGAAGGCTCGCCGCCCGAATCTGACGCAAAAAGAGTGGACAGAAGCCAAGACTCTGTGGGAGTCGGGGGAAGTCACGCTCCCCGAGCTGGCCAAGAAGTTCGACCGCCACGAGCAGTCGTTTTCCAAATACTTCGCTCGCCACAAGATCAAAAAAGGCACCAGCCGCGCCAAACACCAAAAGCGCGTGGAAAAAGAGGTCGAAAAAGCCGCTCTGAACGATGCAGCGATCATCGCCGCGCGGATCAAGGAAACCAAGGAAGAGCACTACAAGATGGCCAGCGGTCTGGCCAAGCTCACCTGGGCGGAGGTGCTCAAGACCAAACAAGACGGCGTGCCCGTCTCATCGGCACTGAACAACCTGAAGGCACTGGACACCGCGATGACGGTGCTCAAGAAGGCGCGTGAGGAGCGCTACTCGGTGCTGGGCCTGGATCGTCCCGACGCGATCGACGAGAACGACATCCCTGAATTGGTGATCTCGGAGCTGACGGCCGAGCAGATCGCCTCACTGCGTGAACGCAACTTCCAGGATGTCGGAGACATCGAGGACGTGGACGTGAGCGACCTTCAGGCGGACGGCAGCGATGTCGTTGAGGAGACTTAATGGGGTCGAAGGTCGGACTGTCGCTGCACCCGAAGCAGATGGAAGTGTATCGGTCGATGTGCCGGTATCGGGTGGTCGTGGCCGGCCGGCGCTGGGGTAAGACCGCGCTTTCGCGAGTGCTCATCATCAAGAAGGCGCAAAAAGCAAAGCAAAAAATCTGGTACGTGGCCCCCACCTACAAGATGGCCAAGCAGATTATGTGGGTCGACCTGATGGATGCGATTCCGCGCAAGTGGATTCGCAAGGTCAACGAAACCAGTCTGACGATCACTCTCATCAACGGCACCCGTATCGAGCTGAAGGGCGCCGACAAGCCCGATTCGCTGCGTGGCGTAGGTATTCATTTCCTCGTTCTGGACGAGTTCCAGGACATGCACGAGGAGGTCTGGACGCTGGTCTTGCGCCCGACGCTGGCGGACACCGGCGGTCACGCCATCTTCATCGGCACTCCCAAGGCGTACAACTACCTGTACGAGCTTTACAAAAAAGGCCAAGACCCCAAGGCCAGACGCATGTCGGAATGGGAGAGCTGGCAGTTCCCCACGATCACGTCGCCCTTTATCCCGATCTCCGAGATCGAGGCGGCCAAGAAGGACATGGACGAGAAGTCGTTCCGTCAGGAGTTTGAAGCCAGCTTTGAAACCATGTCCGGTCGCGTGTACTACCCGTTTGACCGCGCCTCGCACATCGGCAAGCTGCCGTTCAATCCGAAGCTGCCGATCTGGGTGGGTATGGACTTCAACATCGACCCGATGTCCACGGTGATCTACCAGCCCCAGGACAATGGCGAGCTGTGGGCGATCGACGAAATCGTGCTGTTCGGCTCCAACACCGAAGAGGTGTGCGAGGAGCTGGAAAAGCGCTACTGGCGCCATCAGGGTCGCATTGTCATGTACCCCGACCCTGCCGGCGGACAGCGCCAGCACGCTCGTGGTGAAACCGACATGGACATCTTGCGCGAGAAGGGCTTCAAGCGCATCAAGTACCGCAAGAAACACCCGATGGTGGCCGATCGCGTGAACGCCGTGAACCGGATGCTGCGTGACGCCAACGGCAAGATTCGTCTGCGCGTGGATGAGAAGTGCAAGCACTTCATCGCCGCCCTGGAGCAGACGATCTACAAGAAGGGCACACGCGAGGTGGACAAGTCGATGGGTATCGAACACTCGGCTGACGCCGGCGGTTACTGCATCGAGCTGGAATACCCAGTGCGCAAAATCGAAATTGGGGGCATGTCAATATAAGGCATTGACTAACTCACTACTGACGTATAAGATAGGAACATTATGGCGACCAACTTCCAACTCAAACCAGGCGAAAGCCTTTCCGTCGATGCTCGCGCACCGATGGCAGGCGGCTCGACCGCGCCACAAACCGACGAACAAAAGAAGCTGCGAGCGCTCATCGAGCGTCGCCACCCCGAGTACGTCGAGAACGTGGATCACTGGGAGTTCATGGAAGAAACCTACGAAGGTGGCCGCGAATGGTTCAAAGAGAACATCTTTCGCTACATCAAGGAAGGTGACACCGAGTTTGCCGACCGACTGACCCGCGCCTACCGCTTTAACCACAGCCGCGAGGTCGTGGACTTGCTCAACAAGTACCTGTTCAAGCAGGTCATCCAGCGCAACGACACGGACGCGCCGCAGTCGGTCAAAGACTTCTGGAAGAAGTCCACCCGCAACGGTCTGGGCATCAAGGACTTCTCGCGCCAAGTGTCCAAGAAAAGCTCGATCTACGGTCGCATCGGCATCGTGATCGACAACACCGCAGGCGCTGCCGCCGGCCCCGTAGTATCCAAGGCGGACGAAAAGAAGGTCGGTGTGCGCACCTACGCCTACATCGTCGGCCCCGAGCAACTGCTGGACTACGCCTTTGACACCGAGGGCGAGCTGGAGTGGGCACTGATCTCCGAATGCACCCGTGACGACGCCGACCCAATGGAGTCCAGCGGCGCGGAGATCGAACGCTTCCGTCTGTGGACCAAGCAGGACTGGAAACTGTTCCAAGAGATCAAAGAAGGCCGCAAGAAAGTGGTCAAGCTGGTTGCGGAAGGCAATCACGGACTGGGTATCGTCCCCGTTGTGTTGGCCGACAACATCATCACCGACGAAGAATACTGCGCTCCGGCGCTCATTGACGACATCGCGTATCTGGATCGCGCGGTCGGCAACTACCTCTCGAACCTGGATGCCATCATCCAGGATCAGACGTTCTCTCAACTGGCCATGCCCGCTCAAAACGTGCTGCCAGGCGAGGACAACTACACCAAGCTGACGGAGATGGGCACCAAGCGCATCTTCCTCTACGACGGTGAGTCCAACACGCAGCCGTTTTACCTGTCGCCTGACCCCAAGCAGGCACAGATGATTCTGGCTGTCATCAACAAGATCATCAATGAGATTTACCACACGGTCGGCCTGGCAGGTGAGCGCACCAAACAGGACAACGCGTTGGGAATCGACAATTCCAGTGGTGTGGCCAAGGCTTACGACTTCGAGCGAGTGAATGCTCTGTTGGCAGCCAAAGCAGACAGCCTGGAAGTGATCGAGAACAAGATCATCAAGATCGTGGCCAAGTGGAACGGCGAAGACGACAAGCTGGAAAAAGACCTCGTGTCGTACCCAGATAACTTCGACACCCGTGGTCTGTACGACGAGTTCGACATTGCGGCTCGCCTGATGCTGATTGACGCACCAGAGACAGTGCGCCAGGAGCAGATGCGTGCCGTGCTCGACAAACTCTTCCCCCAACTTGGCAAAGCACTGCGAGCCAAGATGGAGGCGGAGCTGAAAGATTGGCCGGTCGACCCAGCCGACCTGACTGCTGACCCTGCCTCGCAGGGTTCTCCAGATCAGCAAGCGCTGGACAAGACTGGCAATCGCCAACAAGCGAAAGCGGTGATGGCGGGGGTGTAAACCCCAAACCTCGATGGCCGGCATAGCGACTTGCCGGCTGCAACAACCCCAATGACCAAGAGACAGGTCGAAAGGAAGAAAATTCTATGTTAGTTACTCGAAACGTATTTTTGAAATATCACGCGCCTGCTGGAGATGATGCAGGTGGTGGCGGTGGTGGTGGCGGTGGTGGTAGTGGTGATGACGGCGCAGCCGCAGCCGCAGCAGCCGCCGCAGCAAAGGCCGCTGAAGAGGCAGCCGCAGCCGCCGCAGCCAAGGCAGCCGAAGACGCCGCCAAGGGTGGTCGCAAGCCTTCCGATGAAGAAGCGCGTCTGCTCAAAGAGAACATGAAGAAAAAAGAGGCGCTGGACAAAACCAACGCTGACCTGGCAGCCGCCAAGGAAGCTTTGAAGCAGTTCGAGGGCATTGACCCCGTGGCCGTGAAGAAACTTCTGAACGACCAAAAGACTGCCGAAGAAAAAGCGCTGGCCGCAGCCGGTGACTGGGAGCGTCTGAAAACGCGCATGGCTGAAGAGCACAGTCGCGAGATCACGGCACTTCAGGCACAACTGGCCGAAGCCAACAGCAAGATCACCAGCACGGTGGGCACCATCAACGATCTGAGTGTCGGCACCCAGTTCTCGCAGTCCAAGTTCATCATCGAAGAGATGACCCTGACACCGGCCAAGGCGCGTGTGATCTATGGCGATCACTTCGACGTGGAAGACGGCAAAGTGGTGGGCTACGACAAGCCGAAGGGCGCTGCCAATCGCACCGCGATGGTTGACCAGTACGGCAACCCCGTGAGCTTCGAAGAAGCGCTCAAGAAGATCGTGGAAGCCGACCCCGAGAAGGATGAACTGCTCAAGAGCAAGGTCAAGCCTGGCGCGGGTTCGGAATCCAAGAAGCCCGCCGGCACGACAAAAACCGAAGTCAATACTGATGGTATTTCCAAGATCGCCAGCGGTCTGAAGGGCCTGAAGTTCTGATGTAGAAAGATAAGTCACCGATGACTTGACATTTCGCCATAATAGTGATATAGTCTTGGCTCATCGGTGACTTAGAGCGACGTAAGAGCCGAAGCGTTGAATTCATAAATTTGAAAGGAACCTAAATGGCTCTGCTCCGTACCGAAGCTGAAAAACTCAGCAACAACCAGCTCATCGCTGGCGTCATTGACCAAATCATCGAGCGTGATGACTTGTTCTCCGTTCTGCCTTTCGTGGGCGTGAATGGCAAGGCTTACGTTTACAACCGCGAGAACACTCTGGGTTCTGCTGACTTCCTCGATCCTAACGATCCAGTGAACGAAAGCGCCGCAACCTTCACTGAAGTCGTTGCCAAACTGCGCATTCTGGCTGGCGACGTGGACGTGGACAAGTTCCTGCAAACCACAATGGGTGACACCAACGACCAGATGGCGATCCAGATCGCTAAGAAGGCCAAGGCTGTGGCTCGTGCGTTCCACCAAACTCTGGCTACCGGCGACTCCACAGTCAACGGCAAAGCCTTCGACGGTCTGCCAACCCTGGCTGCTGCCGCTCCTTCGACTCAGCTCGTGTCTGCCGGCGCTAACGGCAACGCACTGACCCTGAGCATGCTCGACCAACTGTGTGACGCAGTGCCTAACGGTGCTGACGTGATCGTGATGCGTCGTGGCACAATCCGCGCCTTCCGTGGCCTGCTGCGTGCAACTTACGGTACAGACGCCGTGATGCAACAGCTGGAAAACTTCGGTCGCCCAATGCTGACTCACAACGGCATCCCAGTCATCATGAACGAGTTCTTGGATGGCGGCGAAGACCAAGGTTCCAACAGCGACACCTGCTCTGTTTACGCTCTGCGTTTGAACGAGCTGGACGGTCTGCACGGTCTGTACGGCGGCGGTGACGCTGGCATCGTGGTCGAGAACATCGGCACTGTGCAAAACAAAGACGCGACTCGCATCCGTCTGAAGTGGTACACCGGCCTGGCTTTGAAGTCTAGCCGTTCGATCGCTCGCCTCAAGGGTGTGACAAACATCTAAGGCTTGCGGAGTCAGTCACAACTGACGTAGAATTGGGCGGGTTCAAAAGACCCGCCCTTTTTCATTTGTAGGAGTCATCCATGAAAATCAAAATTACACAAGCTGGCAGCGAATCGTTCAACGGCTGGATCGGTGATGTCGAGTTCGTCAACGGCGTGTCCGTGACTGACCAGCCTGAGCAGGCAATCGCCCACGTCGGCGCCATCTACTCGATCGAGCTGGTAGAAGACGTTCAAGCCGAAGCTGAAGTTGAAGCTGAAGTCGAAGTCAAAGTGACCGAAGAGGTCAAGACCGCCGAAGTCAAGACACCGGAGCCGACCGTCGAGAAGACCGAAGCTGCCGCTCCAACCGAAACTGCTGAAGAAGAGGGCGCCAACGCCACGACCGACGCTGACGTGAAGGGGTAAGCATGAAGCTGAAACTCACACAGGCGGGTTTTGAAACCTACACCGGCCAAATGGGTGTGGTGATGTTCAAGAATGGCTTGAGCGAGGGCGACGTGCTCCCGATCGACGCGATTCGCATCTCCGCTGCCATCGGCGCCGAGTGGGAAGACGGCTCTGCCGCCAACGTCGGCGAAATGTACCTGAACAACATGCACGCACCGGCTCACGTCGGCGGCCACGACATCAACGAAATGTCCATGCCCGTTGAAGAGAAGGCTGGCCAAGTGACCCAGGCGCCCGAGGGCACCGAAGTGGTCAGCGAAATCCCGACCTACACCGAAGACAGCCTGGCTGCCATCGCGGACAAGGAAGGCATTGCGGGTCTGCGTACCGTTGCAGACACCTTGTCGGTCAAAGGCACCTCCATCGTGGGTCTGATCGCCGGCATCATGAAGGCGCAAGCCGCCAAGACAGGGGAGTAAGTCATGGCGCTGGATGTCTATCTGCAAAGCACGGACGTGACCTTGGTGGTCGATCTGGTTGACGCCTCGGGCAATGCCCTGGAAGTCACCTCGGCCACCTACCGCGTCATCAACCAAGACGGCACCGAACTGGTGGCTACCATCGGTGTGCCCGACTTTGCGGCTCAGGACACCCAAGCGACCATCGTCATCCCTGGCAGCCTGAATACGGTTGCCGCCGGCAACACCCGTGAAATCCGATCGGTGGAGCTGTACTGCGTCACCGCCTCGGGCACCGTCGCGTTCAGCCGCAACTACGCTGTGGAAGTCACCGACCCGCTGCAAATGGCGGTCAACACGTTCCAGAGCTTTGCTCAGGCGCAACTGACGGCACTGGACATCCCCAACATCCCCGCCTGGGACGCCGCCAGCGACCAGCAAAAGATTCAAGCACTGATGGATGCCCGTGAGCATGTGGTGCAACTGAACTTCAACCTGCTCAATTCGAACGTGAACTTTGGCCAAGACCAACTGGCCTACGTGCCAGAGGGTCAGTTTCAGTCGAGCTACGTGGCTCGCAACAGCCTGTTCATCTTCAACGGCAACCTGGCCATCCTGAACGCCACGCAATTTGCCACGCTGCCCGAAAAGTTCAAGCGTCAGCTTCGCCTGGCGCAAATCGTCGAAGCCAACGCCATCCTGGGTGGCAGCCCCGACGAGGACAAGCGCATGGGTGGCATCGTGGAGGAGACGATTGGTGAATCGACTCAGAAGTTCCGCACCGCCGGCGTACCGCTGCGTTTGCCCGTGTGTCGCCGTGCTTTGGGCTATCTGAGCTACTACGTGACCTTCGCCAAGCGGATTGGACGCGCGGGATGATCTTTGATGACTTCGCAACCAAACTGAAGCAGGACTACGACCTGTTTCTGTTCGCGCTTGCGGGGCGTTACCTGACCTTGATGGCGCCTGGCGCCGAGGTCAGCCCCCACATGGTGCGACAGATGCAAGAGCAGGGTGCCGCACTTGCGAAAACCTTCTTGAGCAGCGCCTCCGCACGCGTTGACGACTTCGCACAGTCATACCCGCTGGCGGACTCTGACGTGCGTTCTGCGCGGTTCAAGCGCGAGCTTTCGAACATCGCTGCGCAAAACATTTACACGCTCATGCAGCGCATGAAGGGTGGCGCTCAGAATACCCTGGCCGGCGTCAAAGAAGCGCACGGCGCCATCGGACTGCTGCTCCAGCAAAAGCTGTCCAATCCCGACTTTCGCATCAAGACTCCCAAGGGTCGCTCGTTCGATGCGGCCTCGTACCTGCTGGCCGAAGCCCGCAACTACGCCTACCAAAGCTGGATTGAGTTCACGCTGGCGCAGATTGCCCAGACCAGCGATCTGGCACAAGTCAATTACCCCAACCCCGAGCATGTGGGGCACGGCACCGTCTTTTCGATCTCTGGCCAGACCCCTGGCTACAAGAGCTTCGAGCAGATCAAGCTGATGTTCCACTACAACTCGACAGCCTTCATCACGCACCATGTTCCGGCCTAACCTGACCTGCATCATCTCCGTGTCGTCGGGTGAAACCGATGTGTACGGCAAGCCTTTGCCTGCCAAGCGCGTGACCGAGCGCTGCGCCATCGTGAAGCTGGACATCAAGAGCCTGAAGACTTCGGTTCGCGCGGACACATCAGCCTCGCGCGGCAACGCCCGTGAACTGACGGCCGATTCAGTGATTCTGCTGGCAGCCACCACGGTGGCCAACATCGACGACATCATCGAGGTGTCGGGCGCCACGCTGCGCATCGCTTCCAAATTCCCGCGCCACAGCGTGTCGGGCAAGCTGGATCACTATGAAATCACCGCGACCGTCTGGAGCTGAACATGGACATGATGCCAATCGCTAACAAGCTTCAGGGGAACAACCTCGGTGTGCAGGGCAAAACACTGTTCATCAACTTCATGCCGATGGAGTGCAAGAACGGCATCTTGCTGCGCAGTCCGCTCAATGGCACCCATATCGACCACGAGCTGCCTGGCTACTACAAGACCGAGTTCAATGTGATCGTGCGTGGCCACGACTACGCTGCGGCAGCCGCACTCATGCAAAGCGTGATGACGGCGCTGTGCTTTTTCGAAACCGCGATTGACGGCGTTCACTACAAGTACGTGCGCCCCAAGTCGCTGCCCGTCACATTCCCTGTCTCGGAGGGCAACTTCTACGAGATTCAGGTGAAGTTCGACGCCAACTTCGTAGGAGCAACCTATGGGTATGGAAGTTGAAGGGGTCGAGCGACTCCAGTTTCTGCTGACGCAGCTGGGCGACAAGGCGACCGAAGGGGTGGCCGCTCAGATGAAAAAAGAAGCCTACGCCATTCGTGACCTGGCTCGCAAATACGCACCGATCGACCACGGCAACCTCGAGGAAGCCATCAAGGTGGAAACGCTGGGTGGCGGTCGTGACAATGCAGGCCGCTTTGCGCGGAAGTCGTACTCGGTGTTTGTGGACTTGGACATGAAGGGTCATGACGGGCGAGACATTCGCCGCTACGCCTACCTGATGCACGAGCATCTGACTCCGTATGGCCCCTACAACCTGGGGCCAAACTCGCAGGCCAAACAGGAAGGCCAAAACGAAATGGTCGGGGGCATGTATCTGGAACGCGCCGCCGCCGATATAGCCTCCAGCGGCATGATGAACCGGCTGATTCAGGTGGCACAAGACTTCCTGTAAGCCTGGGGCTGGACAAAATGGTCAATCTGTGGTAGAGTCGCGGGCACCGGCTAAGTCAATCGTGACTTAAAGAAATCCCCTTTGCAAAGGAAAAGAAATGGCATCTAGTACCAAAAACGTGAAGCTTGGCGTCTGCCAAGTGATTTTTGACGGCGTTGACCTGGGTTACACCCAAGGCGGCGTGGAAGTGACTGTGAAGACAGACACCCACAAAGTGAACGTCGATCAGTTCGGTAAAACTACCGTGAACGAATACATCATGGGTCGTGACGTGAACGCCAAGGTTCCCCTGGCTGAAACGACTCTGGAAAACATGGTTGCGATCATGCCTGGCGCGACACTGCTGTCCACTGGCGGCGCCGTTGCTCAAGGCAGCATCACCATCGCGACCAACCCTTCGACCAATGACACGATCACTGTCAACGGCAAAACCATCACCTTCAAGACAGCCGCTGCCGCTGCCGACGAAGTGACGATCGGCGCAACTGCCACCGCAACGGCTGCTGCCCTGGCTGCCGTGCTGACAGCTTCGACTGAAGTGGCCGTGGCTCAAGCCCAGTACAGCGCGTCTGGCGCTGTGGTGTCGGTGACTTACGGTGCGGCTCTGTTCGGCGCAAACGGTGTGAAGACTGCTGACGGCAACGCCTTCACCCTGGGTGCTGGCACTGCGGGCGCAAAGGTCACTCTGTCGGGTGCAACGCTGTCGGGCGGTGCGGACACGACTACCAAGTCTGTGAACGTGACAACCGGCATCGGCACTGACTTGCTGACAGTGGCCAAAGAACTGCGTCTGCACCCAGTGGGTCGCCCAGCTTCGGACAAGTCTGAAGATTTCGTGATTCCTCTGGCCGCTACCGCTGGCGCGTTGAACTTCGCGTACAAGCTGGAAAACGAGCGCATCTACAACGTCGAATTCATGGGCTACCCTGATTCGGCAAACGGCGGAAAGTTGTTCACTGTTGGGGCATAAGCTCTTTCACAACTGACTTATCTGTTATAGAATAAGCCTCGCCTAGTGCGAGGCTTTTTCTTTTGTGAAACATAGGAGTACACATGACAAAACTTTTGAACCTGAACCAACTGAGCGCCAAAGAGACACGCGAAGTTCAGATTGGCGAGACGGTCTACAAGATCAAGGAGATGTCGGTTGACGACTTCATCGAGACGACCCGTGTGGCCGAGCAGATGGAAAAGGAAACCAGCTATGCGGTGCAGTTGAAGGCGACGGTGGAGCTGATCCAGCGTGCCATTCCTGAGATTGACCCCAAGGTGCTGATGAGCCTATCGCTCGATCAGTTGCGCGGTCTGACTTCGTTCATTCGTGGGGAAGACCCCGCCAAGATCGTTGCCGCCGCCGAAGGTGAACAGGGAAACGTGTAAGCGGCCTGCCTGAACGGGAAATCGACTTCGGTTTCCTCTGCTGTCAGGTGAGCCACTTCTACGGAATGTCATATCAGGACGTGCTGGCAATGCCAATTCGCGCGTTCTGGTTGTTCAGCGGCAACATTCGCCGCGTGCGTGCAGAGAACGACATGCGTGCGCTGATGGTGGCGACAGCCTCCCAAAGCGCCGAGGGCATCGAAAACCATCAAGAGCGCCTTGTGCTTGAGATTGGCTTGGTGATGACCGACAACCCAGTGTTGGATGTCGATCGGGATGAGAAAGGGTTCTCCGAACTGAAGATGATGGCAGCAGAACTGTGAAGGAAGTGCAATGGTAGGTGGTGAAATCAAAGTCTTGCTGACCCTGGACAACGGTCAGTTTACGATTCAGACGCAAAAGGCCGGACAAACAATCCAGGAGCTGAAGCGTTCGCTCGACCAAACCGCCACCTCCAGCCAGGCGCTCGAGAAGCACTTCACAGGTCTGGGTCAAAAGTTCCATGACGTTGTGCGCACCGCATCGCTGATGCGCTTCGCCATTCAAGACGTTCATGACATCTTTCTGTCGCTGCCCACTGCGGTACTGAAATCCTCCGGCGAGATGGAGCGCATGACCCTTCTGATGAAGGGCATGAGCAAGGAAACCACCGAAGCCGGCAAACAACTGGACGCCATCAAGAACACCAAGTTCGTGTTCGACATGGCCCAGAAGAATCCGTTTGACGTGAAGACACTGACGGACTCGTTCGTCAAGCTCAAATCGGCGGGCATCGACCCCACCAACGGCAGCCTGCAAGCGCTGTCGGATTCGGTCGCCCGTTTCGGTGGCACCTCCGACACCATGCACCGCGCCTCCATCGCGATTCAGCAGATGGCCGGCAAGGGCGTGATCTCGATGGAGGAATTGCGTCAGCAGTTGGGTGAAGCCGTTCCCAACGCGATCAACCTGATGGCCCAAGGTTCGGGCGTGTCGCTGCAAAAGTTCGCCGCGATGGTCAAGCAAGGCACCGTGGGTGCCACGACCTCGCTCCAGAATATGTTCACCGTCATGCGCTACGAGAACGACGGCGCGGCGGCGGCCATGATGGACAGCTGGACAGGCATGCTCTCGCTGCTGTCTACCAAGTTCGAACTGTGGAAGGTTGAAGTCGGCAAGGGCAGCTTCTTCAAAGAAGCCAAAGAAGAGCTTCAGCACATCATCGACCTGTTCGGCACCAACGAAGCCAAGAAGTTCGCCAACCAGCTGGGTGAAGACCTGGCCTCGGTGGTCAAAGCCATGCGCATCGTGGTGGACTTCACGATCAAGTGGTGGGACACCATCAAGCTGGCGGGCGAGGCGTACCTGGCCTACTTTGCCGCCAACAAGATTCTGGCGTTCGGCGAAGCCTTCAAGAAGTCGATCAACGAGCGCATCGGCAAGTACGGCGAAGAGATCGCCGCACAAAACGCGGCCAAGGCCGACAAGCTGCGCCTCATCACCGAAGAGATCGCTGCTACGGAAGCGGCGTTCCTGAAGAAGCAGGCGCTGCTGGCCAAGGAAACCGATGCACAAAACGCTGCGGCTGCCAAGGCGTCGCAGATCGCCATCACCAAGATGGAGAAGGAACGCGCGGTGCTGGCCACGGAGCTGGCTGACCGTGTTGCGCATTACCAACAACTGAATACGCTTCAGCAAGAGTTCCTGATGCAGCAGATGGCTGCCGAACTGGAAGCTGAAGCACAACTGCGCCGCAAGAAAGCTGGCTCGGCTGCTGCTGCCGCTGCTGCCAACGCCGAAGCGATGCGCATTGCCAACAACGCTTCGGTGCTCTCGGGCACCGTCGCTGCGACCAAAGCTGAAATCGACGCGCTCAAAGCGAAAGAAGCTGCGCTGCTCAGTGCCATTGCAGCACAACGCGCACACACCACTGCTCAGACTGCGGACGCTGCGGCGGCTGCGCTGACCGCTGACTTTTTCCGCAACAACGCCCGTCTGCTCAATGAGAAGGCGGCTGCGGCCTCGGCTGCGGCAATGGGTGTGGGAATGCTGGGTCGCGCCATGACCGGCCTGAAACTGGTGTTTGACGCCTTTGGTGGCTGGGTGGGTGTGGCGATCGGCGTGTTGTTCACGCTGGGCGACATGCTCTACAAGTACATGAACCGCTGGGAAGAGTTCGCTCGAATCGTTGAGCGCACCAAAAACGGCATTTATTCGAAAGATGACCTTGAAGGCGCGAAGCGAGCCGAAAAAGACTTGCAAGACAAAATTTCCACCAAGGAGAAGATTCTTGCGCGGCTGGAAAGCAACGTCAATAGTCGCCAAAGTGCATCCCGCGCCAAAGACGCTGGTTTCGTAGGCAAGGACGGCCTTGGCGACATCGAGGCGTACAAAGAGTCGCTGCGCAAGCAGATCGCCGACCAACGTCGCGAGCTGGAAATCGCCACCAACACCCGCACCGAACAGCAAAAACTCGAGGGCGAGAAGGGTTCGCAGGAAGCGGTGAACCTGTACCGTCGCCAATACGAGCGCGAATCGACTGAAAAGCAAAAGATTTTCCGCGAGGGCACCACCAAGTCCATTCAGGATGAGGAAAAAGCCGTCAAGGATGAAAAAGACGCGCTGGCCGCCCGTGGCCAGAAGCTGTCCGGCCCGCGTGAAGACGCGATCCGTCAGCCCTACATCAACGCCCGCAACGTGCTCATCAAGCAGTCCAATCAGGCTGCTCTGGACTACGCCTTGGTCAAAGCCAAGGAAGTCGACGCGATGATCGCAACTGAGACGGACGCTGCCAAGAAAAAGGAGCTGGCCGCTCAGAAGCTGTTCCTGGATGAGCAGGTCAAGCAGGCTCGCCAACAGAACGTCCAAGCCAGCACGCTGGGCACCGTGGACGTTCGCGGCAAGGAAGCCAACGATCGTCCGATCAACCCGCTGCTGCGCTACGTGACTACGCTGGCCAATGACCTGGACAAAGCCAAGTTGAAGCTGGAAGCCAGCATCGACGGCGTGCGCGACATGGCTGCGCTGCGCAACGAAGCGGCGGTCAAAGTGCTCGGCGACATGGCCGAGGGCAAGTTTGACGAGTCGTTGGGCAAGAACGACGACGGCACGACCAAGCGCGACTACGTGGGTGGCATGAAGCAGCGCCAGACGGCGGTCGCGGACTTTCTGAAGCAGCTCAAGGCAGGTAAGGGCGACATCGACGAGTTCGTCGGCGGTCTGCAAAACGTCAGCGAAGCGCAAAAGAAGATGATTCTTCAGGCGATCAACTACGCTGCCGAACTGCCTGCCGTGAAAGAGCAGCAAAAGGCGATGAATGACGCCTCCAAGCAGGAAGCCAAGACCCTCGAGGACTTGAACGCCGCTCGGATGCGCTACTCGTCGGAAGGTCTGGTCAAAGAGTCCGAAGGCATGCTGGCGCTGGAAAAGCACTATGCAGAACTGGCCAAGTCGATCGCCAAAGCAGGCACCGAATTCACTGAGTTCCAAGCCAAGCGTGCGGCAGCATTCGCCAATCAAGCGATGGCTGATGCGCTCGTCTACGGTGCCGACCAGAAGAAGGCGCTGCGTGACGCCACGACCGCGCAGGTCAAGGCCACCCAGACCATTGCCGAGGCAAAGGAATACGAACACAAGCAAAACCTGGCTCGCATCCAGGCCGAGCAAGACAAGCAAGAAGAGGCGATCTGGAAGCAGATCGCTCTGGAAGGCCAAAGCGTTGAGAAGCGCAAAGAGCTGGTGGAGTCTCTGAACGTGGTTCAGAAGGCTGCCGGTGATGCACGCGCGGCGGAACAAAAGCGCCACGATGACGCCATGCGCACGCAGCTGATGGAGCTGCGCAAGACGTGGGGCGACTCCGTGAACGCGATGAACCAACTCAGTGCGAACTGGGCCACCACCTTCATGGACAACCTCGTGAACGTCATCAGCGGCACGAAGGTCGACTGGAAGAACATGGTGGCGAGCATGGCCAAAGACCTGCTCAGTGTCTACATGAAGAAGAGCTTTGGTGAGGCGATCACTGGTATGTTCAGTTCGCTGGGCAGCACGATCGGTGGCGCCCTGGGTCTGACTGGTTCGGCTGCCGGCGGTGCTGCGGGTGCTGCGGGCGGAGGCTTGGCTTCCGCAGCGCAAACCACCGCGATCGAGACAGCCATGACCGCCATGACAACAAGCGTGACGACCGCGCAGGGCGAAATGTCGCTTGCTACGACCAGCAGCTTGGGCGAACAGTCTCTGGCGATGGAAGAAATGGTGTTCAGCGTGACGACCGCGATGGAAGAAATGACCTTCGCTGTGACGACCGCCATGAGCGAAATGGCCACAACCTCGGCTGCCGGCGCCGCGTTTGCCAACGGCGGCATCATGACTTCGGCTGGCTCCATGCCGCTGAAGATGTATGCCAACGGCGGTATCGCCAATCGCCCGCAGGTGGCGCTGTTCGGTGAGGGCGCCACGCCCGAAGCCTACGTGCCGCTGCCAGATGGTCGCACCATCCCCGTCACGATGACCGGCATGAACACCACGACCAACAACAGCCAGGGCGGTGTCTACATCAGCATCAGCGTGGCCAATGGTACGGACAACACCAGCTCCAAAGGCGACGATGCCGAGACATGGAAACGTGTCGCGCAGCGCGTCAAGGGCGTCGTGTTGGAAGAGCTGGTGACACAACAGCGTCCAGGCGGCGTGCTGGCGCGATAAGTCAGGAATGAACTATGAGTAAACCTACCTTCACATGGCTGCCCGAGTACGAAAGCTCGCTGGATCAGGCCCCGACCGTCAACGTGACGAAGTTCGGGGACGGTTACGAGCAGCGTACCGCGCAGGGCATCAACAACGACCCTCAGAAGTGGACGCTGCAACTGAGCGTCTCCAACGCCGGCACGCAAGACGCGCTGGCGTTCATTCGCGCCCGCAACGCAGTCGAAGCGTTCATTTGGACGAACCCGCTTCAGGAAACCGGCACCTACGTGTGTCGCAGCTGGAAGCTGAACCGCAAGCAGGGCGTGAACGTGCTGCAACTGACCTTTGAGCAGGTGTTTGAAGCATGACGATCGCCGCTGAACTGCAATCGCTGGCACCCTCGGCAATCATCGAGCTGTTTGTGCTGGACATGAGCGACAAGCCTGGTGGCCTGCCGCTGTACTTTCACGCCGGCACCAACGGCCTGCAACAGCCGGTGATCTGGCAGGGCATCGAATACATGCCGCTGCCAATCGAAGCCGAGGGCTTTGAAATGTCCACCAAGGGCGCCATGCCGCGTCCGCGCATTCGTGCAGCCAACGTCAACGGCATGTTCTCGGCTGAAGTGCGCGACAACGACGACTTGGTTGGGTGCAAGGTCTATCGCAAACGCACCTTCGTGCGCTACCTCGATGCGGTGAACTTCCCGAACGGCAATCCCGAAGCCAATCCCGACCAGCACCTGACTGACGACCTGTGGTACGTGGAACGCAAGATGAGCGAGAACCGCTACATGGTGGAGTGGGAGCTGGCCTCGGCGTTCGACCTTCAGGGTGTGATGTTGCCGACGCGCCAAGTGATTCAGAACACCTGTGGCTGGCGCTATCGGGGCGCTGAGTGTGGTTGGACAGGTGGCAACTTCGATAAGAACGATCAGCCATGTGAAGCAGCAAACGACTTTTGCGGCAAACGACTGTCGTCCTGCAAGGTGCGCTTCGGCTCACCCGATAGCGCATTTGCCATTGTCAACAACATCCTGCCCTACGGTGGCTTTCCTGGATCGGTACGCAATGAATCGAACAACTGACCTTGAGGCGATCATGCGCCAAGAAGGGGTGAGCAGCTACCCCAATGAAGCCTGCGGCCTGGTCGTCTCGGCCAACGGTCGTCCGCGCATCATCATTTGCCAGAATATCGCCGCTGACCCGCGCTCGAACTTTCGCATCAACCCGCACGAGTACATCGACGCCGCCAAGCTGGGCGAGGTGATCGGCGTGTGGCACACCCACTGTGATGTGCCGCCCAATCCGTCTGAAGCCGACGTTGCCGGCTGCAACGCATCGCGCTTGCCGTGGTACATCCTGGCTGTGTGGAACGCTGAAGGCGGCCTGCAATGCACGCCCGTCACGACACTGCATCCTCACGAAACGGAAGTGACCTATGAGGGGCGCACCTACCTGTTCGGCGTGAATGACTGCTACACACTGGTGCGCGACTACTACCGCCAAGAATTTGGCGTCACGCTGGGTGAGTACCCGCGCGTGGAACGCTTCTGGGAAAAAGGTCTGGACTTCTTTGCCAACGGCTATGCCGAGCAGGGCTTCAGGCTTCTGATCGACGAGGAGCCGCAGGTGGGTGATCTGTTCATCATGCAGGTCGGCGCCAAGCTGCCCAATCACATTGGCATCTATGTCGGCGACGACAAGATGCTGCACCACTGCCAGGGGCGCCTGTCTCGCATCGACACCTACGGTGGCATGTGGGCCAAGCACACCAGCCATCACTTGAGGCACGAAACGAAATGACAACCACTGTAATTCTGGAAGGCGCACTGGGTAAGGAGTTTGGTCGCGAGTGGGAACTCGAGGCAGATTCCGTGCCGGATGCGCTGCGCATCATCGACGCCAACAAGCCTGGCCTGTTCAACTGGATTCGCAATTCGCTGAACAACTTTCCCTACTACCAAGTCGTGTGTGAGTACGACGACGGCCACAAAGAAGACCTGGATAACGACACCTTCTGGGCCAGTCGCAAGCCCAAGAGCATCTATGTGGTTCCGGTCATTGAGGGTGCAAGCTCGGGCGTGCGCTTTGTCATCGGCGCCGTGCTTGCGGTGGTCGGCTTCGGCACGACATGGTTCAGCGGCCCCGTGGGTGGCGCAATCGGCAGCTTGGGTGTGTCCTTGATGCTGGGTTCAGTGATTGAGGCGCTGTCGCCCAAACCCACCGCCAGTGACCCATCGGCTCGAAAAGACAAGACCTCCTACTACTTCGATGGCCCTGTGAACACATCTGTGCAGGGTGTGCCCGTGCCATTGATCTATGGACAAATCCGCGCTGGCTCGCATGCGATCTCGGCATCTCTTACAATCGACCAACTGATGTAATTGGCTATGCAAGAACAAAAACAAACGATGATCGCTGGCGCCGGTGGTGGCGGCAAAGGTGGCGGTGGTGGCGGGCGTCAAGCGGTAGAGGCCGAAGACAGTCTGCAATCGCGAGCCATGATTTCGCTGCTCGACCTGCTGGGCGAGGGCGTGATTGGTGGTCTGGTCAAGGGTGCCGAGTCCATCTTTCTGGACGACACGCCACTGGGCAACGCGGACGGCTCCTTTAACTTTCAAGGCGTGTCCTGGGAATCGCGCAACGGTGAGCAAAACCAAGAGGTTATTGCCGGCTTCTCCGATGTTGAGACACCCTATAACGTGGGTGTGCAGGTCAAGTACGACACACCACACGTCATCACGGTCAACGGGGCGCAAACCGACGCGGTACGCGTGGTTGTGTCACTGCCAGCGCTGCGCGTGCAAGACAAGACTACGGGTGACATCAATGGCACGACCGTACAGTACAAATTCAGCATTTCAGTCAACGGTGGCGACTATACCGATGTGCTCATCGACGGCGACCCCACGCTGACGATCAGCGGCAAGACGAACTCCAAGTACCAGCGCGGCCACCTGATCTACTTGCCCAAGCCGGCTGGCGCTCTGATGTGGAACATCAAGCTGACCCGCTTGACCGCTGACGCGCCCGATGCCTCGTTGAGCAACGAGACGTGGTTTGACTCCTACACGGAAATCATTGACTCCAAGCTGAACTACCCGAACTCGGCAATGGTTGGTGTGCGCATCGACTCGTCCCAGTTCAACCACATTCCGCAGCGCTCGTATCTGGTTAATGGCCTCTATATCCAGGTGCCATCGAACTACAACCCCGACACGCGTACCTATTCGGGCATCTGGAATGGCGGCATGAAGGTAGCGCTTTCGAACAACCCTGCCTGGGTGTTGTACGACCTTTTGACCAGCAAGCGCTACGGTCTGGGGAACTACCTGTCTGCCTCGCAGATCGACAAGGGCAAGCTGTATCAGATTGGCCGGTACTGTGACGAAATGGTGTCAGACGGCTTTGGCGGCACTGAGCCTCGCTTTGTCATCAACACCGTCATTCAGACTCAGGCAGACGCCTACAAGGTGATCTCCGATCTCAGCTCGACGTTCCGAGGCATGACCTACTGGAACGGTTCGATGGTCGGCTTCACACAGGACAGCCCCTCCGCACCTGGCATGGTCTTCACACCCGCCAACGTGGTGGACGGCATGTTCAACTACACCGGCTCGGCTCGCCGTGACCGTCACTCGATTGTCAACGTCACTTGGAACGACCCACAGGACAAGTACAAGCAAAAGATCGAGTACGTCGAAGATGCCGATTCGGTGGCCAAGTTCGGCGTGCGCAAGACGGACATTGTGGCGTTTGGTTGCACCAGCCGTGGCCAGGCTAACCGCGTTGGCCGCTGGCTGCTTTACAGCGAACGCCTGGAGTCGGATGTCATCCAGTTCAAGGTCGGTCTGGACTCGACCACCCTGATGCCTGGCGAGATCATTCGGGTGCTGGACACCTACCGCGCCGGCAAGCGCATGGGTGGTCGCATCATGGCAAGCACCGCCACCTCGATCACGCTGGATGCGCCGATTGATCTGGCCAACAACAGCGCAATGGTGTCCATGCGCCTGCCCGATGGCAGCTTTGTGGATCGGGTGGTACTGGAAGCGCCTGGCACCTACACGACGCTGACGTGGACGGCGCCTTTAGCCGTTCAGCCGCTGAACAACTCGATGTGGATGGTGTCGGAGGCGTCACTGGAGCCAATGTTGGCTCGCGTGATTGGTGTTGCGCAAGACGGCACCAAGCTGGATCAGTTCAACATCACCGCCGTGGAGCACAACGCCTCCAAGTTCGACGCCATCGAGAAGAACCTGGCGCTGGAAGCGGCCAAGACTTCGGTGATCGACCCGAACGCGGTGACGGTGCCCACCAACCTGAAGGTGGTGGAGTCGCCCTACGAGGTCGCCCCTGGCCTGATCGGAACGCGCCTGACATTCTCGTGGTATGCACCCATGCCGCTGTTCGAGATTCGCTGGCGTCGGACGGGCAAATACGCCTCGGGCGTGCAAACTATCACGACCAGCAGTATGTCGATCGACTTGGACAACGTGCGCAAGTCCAACCACGACTTCGAAATCCGGTCGTTGAACAACTTTGGACGTAAGTCCAATCCCGCCGCAATCTCCTATACGCCTCTCGGCAAGACGACTGCGCCTGGCGACGTGCTGAATTTCGTGGTGGCTCGCCGTACGACTGACTTGCAGCTGACTTGGGACGCCGTGAAGGACATCGACGTGTCCGGCTACGAGATTCGCTGCGGTAACTCGTGGGACGACTCCACGCTGCTGACGACCAACTTCAAGGGCACGATGATTACGCACGACCAGCAAACCGCTGGCGTGTTCTTCTATCACATCCGTTCGATTGACTCGCATGGTCAATACTCGGACAACGTGACCACCTATCGTCTGGTGCTCGACCCACCGGCCGCCGTGAGCCAGTTTGACTGCATCCAGTCGGGCAACCGCCTGGAATTCCGCTGGCGCCCCAACAGCGAACTGAATATCGTTTCCTACGAGATTCGTGAGGGTTCGGAATGGGCCACCAGCCAGCTCATCACGCAAACGCTGTCCACCACCTACACGATGCCATCGGGCACGACGGGTTCGCGCACGTTCTGGATCAAGGCGATCGCCTCCCCAGGCATCTACGCGGACGAGGCGGCGTTTGTGATTTCGGGCGTGGTCAAACCGCAGAACTCGAACATCGTCTATGACGTGGACAAGCACGCCGAGGCCTTCCCTGGCGTCACGCACGGTGTGTTCTACTACGACGACGCGCTTCAGATGGAAGAGGGCTACTCGCGCTCGGAATATCTGTTCGACGTGGCGCTGCCGTACCGCCTGCGTGCGCAGAACACGATCTTTGCCAACCTTGCTGCGGTGAGTGAAGCTACCTTGAACTGGGCCAACGCCCTGTTCGCCTGGGATTCGTCCGATGGCGGCAAACCCTGGGCACCCACCGGCAACGCGACCGCGATCTCGGCGCAGTTCCAGATCGCCACGGACATTGGCTTGTACGCCAACGACGTGGACGGTTGGCGTCTGAATGGTGGCTTGACCAGCGTCTCGGGAGTGCTGCCGACCCAGAACCACGGCGTGACCTATGGGGAAGGGCGTTACGGCCAGGGCGTCTACGTTCAGGACACGACGATGGTGTCGTGGGCGGTGAACGTGCCAAGCGCATTCAGCAAGACCTTCTGGATTCAGCCAAAACAGCTCACCGACGCCGTGTTCATCACCCTGACTGGCAGTGCCGGCACCCTGAAAGTGGGGTACAGCCTGCGCGAAGCCTCGTTCTACCTTGAAGACAAGAACGGCCACCGCAACTTGGTGCCGCACCTGCTGACCGTGGACGAGCGGGTGTGTATCGGCATCAGCCAATCCGGTACTGACCGTGCGCTGTTCGTCGGCAGCATGGATGGCAGCCAGATCAACTCGGACACACAACCTTATACAGCGGTTGGCGCCTTTACGACGCTGGCTTTGTATTAAACTTGTCATTCACTCAGGAATGACTTAGAATCCCCGCAACCTTCAACAAGGAGCCTCTCCAAATGAAAATTCAAGACACATTCAAGCTGCAAGGCGCACTGACCCTGATGCTCCAAAAAGCAGACGGTACAGTGGAAGTCACCCAAAAGGACAACATCATCGTTGACGTTGGCTTTGACTTCATTGCTGACGCAATCGGCAAAGCTGCCAGCCGCCCCGCGTGCATGGGTTACACCGCTGTCGGTACAGGCACCACTGCCGCCGCCTCGGGCCAGACCTCGCTGGGTACTGAAGTGTCGCGCCTGGCTTCGACCTACGCACACGTTGCCGGTACGAAAACCTTCACCTTCACCACGACTTTCGCCGCTGGCGTCGCGACGGGTGCCATCACTGAGTCGGGCGTGTTCAACGCCGCCTCCGCTGGCATCATGATCGACCGCGTGGTGTTCCCCGTGGTGAACAAAGGCGCTGACGACACCCTGACGACCGTCTTCACGTTCACAATGTCCTAATCAGTCACCACTGAGGGACTGCAATGGACAGCGTTAGCGTCAGCACGTCCACTGGTGCGCCGCTGACGTGGGCCGGCGGCGCATTTGCGTGGAACTCGATCAATGCGGGCAAGGCTTGGAACAGCCTTGCTACATTGGCGTACACGCTCGCCGTGGGTGAAACGCTGGGTGTGGCCGATAACGGCGCCAAGCAGCTCACCAAGCCTTTGGCTGAGTCCTTCGGTACGGTAGACAAATACTTCACCCAGTTCGGCAAGGCGCTCGCAGAAAGCGTCCAGACTTCGGACGCCATCCGGTTCGACACCAGTAAAGGGGTGTTCGAGACGGTCGGCTTCGGTGAAGTGCTTGGCAAACAAGTCTCCAAACCCTTCTGGGAATTCTTCGGCACCTCTGATGCCTACGCGATTTCGTTCACGAAAGCAACCGCCGAGGGCTTGGGTGTCCTGGATACTCTGGCTCGCAGCCAGGTCATGAAGCTCAGTGAGACGCTGGGGGTAGGGGAGAACCTTGCCAAAGGCGTCGCCAAACCCTTCAGTGAGAGCTTCAGCACCACAGATGCCCGTCGCTTCGATGCAACGCTGGCGCTGTCAGAAACCCTGCATGTCGATGAACTGGCTGCCAAGCAGATGACGCTACCCAAGAGCGAAGGGTTCGGCATCGTCGAGTCCTCGGGTCGGGGCATCGGGAAGAACTTCAGCGAGTCCTTTGGTCTTGCTGACGCTCTGTTTCGCAATATCGCATTGGCGGTGTTTGAAGACCTCGGGGTGCGTGATTCGTACCTCGATAACATCGCTTTTATCATTCGAGTGTGTGAGCACATTCGATTCACCGACACGCTGGGCAATGACCTGACCAAACCGCTGTCGGAAACCTTCGGCGTTACCGACGCGGGCGCTCGAAGCCTGGAAAAGAGCTTCGCAGAAGGGTTGACGATTGCTGACGCCTTGCGCAAAGCAACCGTTGTCGCCTCCCATGAAACGCTGGGCTTCGCTGAAAACCTGGCCAAGACCGTTGTCAAACCTGAGTTTGAGAGTTTTGGCGTGGGTGATGGGTTGGCAAAAGGCATCACCAAGGCGTCGTTTGAGCAAATGAGCCTGGCTGACGCAGTAGCCAAGCTGTCGGAGAAGTCGATCTCTGAGTCGATCGGTGTGGCGGACAAACTGGCCAAGACCGAAACCGTTGCGGTCGCCGAGAGCTTTGGCATTGCGGAAACGAAGTTCGAAAAAGTGGTCACGCTGGCGGTGCATGAAGTCATCGGCGTTCTGGAGCTGTTCGGACGCTCCGTCGGCTACCACGTCTATGTGAACGAAGGCTTCAGCACACGGGATGCGATCAAAAAGGCCAGCACACTGTCGATAGCCGAATCGCTGGCAATGTTCGATGAATACCGTCGCCATGCCAACGCGGTGGTGTCGGACATGCTGATCTCCACCGAGCCAATGACGTTGGCCAACTTCATGAATATCGTCGATGCCGGTCGCGCCCCTGGCTACGCGCCATTTCGCGACTTCATCCCTGGCGATTACGAATACCAAAACGCGATCTTCCGCGCTGTGCTCAAGTCCACCACCTCTGATCGCGCCAAGCTCAAGCAGATGAAGGTGACGGTGGATGTGCCCGACGTGTTCGATCGCGGCGCCACTACGATTACCGTCGACCAAGCCGCCACTGGCGTGCGGGTGACATTCGAGCGCTCGTTCCACATTGTTCCCGAAATCACGGCAACGCTGAAGGGCGGCACCGTGATGGCAATTCCCAAGATCGTCAGTCCTGACGATGGCGGCTTCACCCTGATTCTCGAGACGCCATACGGCACTCGAGTGGGCGGCACCGTCTCGTGGACGGCTCAAGGCTACTAATCCCTCGACTTAGTGGCTATAATCAGTCACGACTGAATAGAAAGAGAAACCATGCAGTCCTATCAAGACATTCCCGATACCACCACGCTGACTGCCTCGCGCAGTCTGCTGTTGAGCAACATTCTGACGGCGATGTCACAGTCGTCTGGCACCGCATTCCCCACGACCAACCTCGTGCTGGGTATGCCTTGCTATCGCACCGACCTGAACAAGACTTATGTCCTGACTAACCTGACCGGCCCCGTCTGGACGCTGGAGCAGGACAACGCTCGCACGGTCGCGTACCTGGACGATACCATTGCCGCCGCTACAAAACTGGCTACCGCTCGCACGATCAGTATTTCAGGCGACGTGACCGGCACAGCAACCTTCGACGGTACAGCTAACGCCGCCATCACAGGTACTTTGGCCGCCTCGGGCGTAGCTGCCGGCACCTACGCCGCAGCAACGATCACAGTGGACGCCAAGGGTCGCGTGACATCGGCATCGGCCACAACTTCACTGGTCAACACATTCAACTCGCGCACAGGCGCGGTGACGCTCAGTTCGGCTGATGTGACGGGCGCATTGGGTTTCACACCTGCAAACCCTGGAGCAAACTACACCTACACCTCAATTCGAATGTTCCGTTCGAACTTCGATACCGCCGGCGGCTCATACGCTCCATTGATGGCGTATTCGGACAATTCATCTGGAGCGACGATGTCGTTCCACCGCGCGGGAGCGTATGCGGTGAACTTGGGCCTGGACTCAGATAACGTATGGCGTCTGGGTGGCTGGTCTGCTGGCGCATCACGCATCGCAGTGAATATGAGTGGCCAAATTTATGGCGCTGCTTACGGCTGGCTGCATGACTACTTCTTCAGCACAATTTCCAACTGCGCTCGTACCACCGGCGCCGTTAGCGGAAACGCGGGCAACTGTAACAATTCCGCTAACTGCGTTACTACGGTAGCAAATTGCGGAAATCTCGCGCAATTCGTCACCGTTCTCGAAGATGGCGGCTCTAACGTGCGCGTCAACGGCTACCAATATAACTTCAACTGTAATTGCAACTGTGATTGCAACTGCTGCTGCTAAGGAAATCTCATGAAAGTATATGGCGTCAAAAACGATCACATTTCTCCTCGATTCAAGCCAGCAATCAGCTTGACTTACGATTCGAAAACCACAATTCTGCGAATCGACGCAGTGATTACGGCATCAGTAGGCGATATTGAAGGTGTCGCTCCTGGAGAAATTCTGCCAGCAACATTTAATGCGTCCACAGAAGTGAAGCTGAATGACTTGCGCAATCGAGCGGACTGGTGTGAGCATCAAACCTACTTCTTGGCTATGGAGAATGTGACATTCACATTCGACCCAGTGTTCCCACTCTTCGTCGAAACTCTTCAAAGCCGCGAAGCTGCGTCCGAATACGCCAAACGTGTTCAGCGCAACCTTCTCGTTGGCATCAACGTTCCATTCGTTGACTCGACAGATGAGGACATTTTCATCACGGTCAACCTGAACATGGACGCGACCGAGTCGGACTTCATTTGCAAAGGAAACCTCGAGCGTATCTGGAGTGAATACTCCAGTAGCGGCAACGAGCGGACGATGAAGTTTCCGTCCATCGTCGCAAGCGCCAACCCATCTGTTGTGGCAGAACAGTCGACAACGATTGATGTGCGCCTTGAAGACGCGCGTGGAAATCTGATCGAACGAGACGCAACCATCTACATTGAAGCGGTGCATGGCATCGTGTCAGGAACCCGTTTGAAGGTTAAGAATGGTATTGCAACATTGCCAGTCTCTTCGGTAGGGTTGACTGCGGGTGACGATGTGCGCGTCAAATTTGGATGGAAGTATTTCCCTGGCGCGGAAGATGTGACGATCAAGGTGGTGTGATGCTTACTCAAATTTTCGCAACTCCGATCTATCGTGGAGTTCTGGGAGAGTCGGAAAGTTCTCGAACGCGCCTCAAAGAGCGAACACTGGAGCTTTACGAAAAATACAACAGCAACGGAAAGCCTTGGTCGCGCTCGACCCGTCAATCGCTTGAAGAGTGCGACGCCATTTTCAAGCCAATATTCGCCGCTGTAAAGCAGCGAGCAGAGCTGGAATATGGAGTTAAGATTGCGAGCGTTACTGGGCGTGAGCTTGTTCAAAAAGAGCATGATTTCGTACCGCCCCATGTGGAGTCCTCACACCTTTCTGCGATCTACTGGATCGACTGTGATGCGCACCCCGATGGCTCCAAAGACGAGCATGACGGCTGCTTGGTTCTGAACCACCCAGCGGGCACATTCGGCTCGAAATGCTTGCCAGATGAGCGACGCAATTACGTTGTTGAGCCACGCCCTGACGCGCTGCTCATTTTCCCCAGCCACATTCTGCACTTTGGCCATGTGTACTTGGGTAAACGTCCAAGCGTAGAGATTCACTTTGAAATGGAGATTGCTTAATGCCTGTATTTAAAATCGTAGGAATGAACGAGCGTGGAGAGAAAAAGACGTTCGAATACAACAACATCACAAGCGAATTCAAGGACGCTTGGGGCAACCCGATTACGGAAGTGCTGAATGTTGCCGAACGTGGTTTTGCCACAGTCACCAGCAAAGATACACCGACTTCAAAGGGCACGCCACGGACACTCAAAATCTCACTTGGCCTTTCGTGCAACTACGAATGTGACTATTGCAGCCAGCGTTTCGTGCCCCGTGCCGCTGAAACCAATCCAGGCGACATCGACGAATTCCTTGCGGCTCTGGATAGCTGGGTTACACAACCACCCGAGCGCGTGGAGTTTTGGGGTGGCGAGCCTTTCGTCTACATCAAAACAATGCGCCCTCTGGCAGAAGCAATCCGTGCCAAGTTTCCAGAAGTCGAGTTCACCGTCATCACAAACGGCTCTCTGCTGAACCCAGAGATCAATGAGTGGATCGACAGCATGGGCTTTCAAGTTGGCGTATCTCACGATGGGCCTGGCCAGCATGTGCGCGGCCCCGACCCACTGCAAGACCCTGAAAAGCGAGCTGCAATTCTCGACCTCTATGCGCGTCTGATTCCAAAGCGACGAATCAGCTTTAACGTCATGATGAATCGCCAAAACGTCTCACGCGCTGCCATTCAGAGATTCTTCATTGAGTTGACTGGCGACAAGAATGTTCCGATCGGTGAGGGCATGTTTGTGGACGCTTACGACCAAGGCGGGGTAGAAAATTCTCTGCGTGAGGACGAGTTTGCGGACTACCGTAATCGCGCGTTCGCAGAAATCCGAAGCGGCATGGCGTCCAACTTCGGTGGCGTCACGTCCAAGGTGGCCTCATTCATCAACTCGATTCGCACTGCTCGTCCAGCATCCTCGCTGGGCCAGAAGTGCGGCATGGATCGTTCTGACAATATCGCGGTAGACCTGAAGGGCAATATTTTGACTTGTCAGAACGTGAGCGCGGTGAGCGTGGCGCCAAATGGAGAGTCACACAAAATCGGGCACGTATCTGACATCAAGAGCGCCAAGCTCACCACTTCGACTCATTGGTCAAAGCGCGAAGAGTGCCCCAAGTGCCCGATGCTTCAGGTGTGCTCCGGTTCCTGCATGTATCTGGAAGGCCCCCTGTGGGAGACATCCTGCGACAACGCGTTCTCGGACGCGGTTCCGGTGTTCGCAGCAGGTATGGAGTTTCTGACAGGGTTTGCTCCCTTGACGATTGACGGGCCGCAACGCGAAGATCGCAAAAATCTTTGGAAGGTTGCAGCAACAACGCGCAAGAGCAAAGTCATTCCAATTACAGTGGCCGCCTAATGCGAATCATTGGTGTGCCGTTAGTCAATGCGGCAATATCTTCAGAGTTTCTAGAAGCTATTCGGGGTGATGGCGTGTTCGTTAGCGCGGCATACATCAACCCAAGAGCACTGGAAACAAGCAACGACTACAACTGTGCCGCTGCTGGGTTTGACAGGCTGATTGCGGAGGGCTACACCTTCCTTCACTCGTCAGAATTTGAGACGCTGCAAAAGCACGGCGACGTTCCGAAGAAATGTGTCGTCTGTGTAAACGCATGGCGAAATGATGATGGAACGAGAAAGACTCCGGCTCAGGCCGCTGAGATTGTGTTCGCATATTTGAAACACGTAAGGCTCGCAACAGCCAAAGATGTTGCCTACATTGTTCAAGGCAGCCCGAAACTGTACGACAGCATCGTCCCTCTATTGGAGAGTTTCGAAACGTGTGAGATTGTGGACACACAGTCTTCGGCCGATCTTGCGTATGGTTGCGTGGAAGACTTCTGCAAGTTGCCGCGCAAGACAGTGACTATGGCCCTTCGTGAAAGATTGTCCGAAGGCTACGCAAACGTGATCGGATGTATTGGCGGCACATATCGTTATGATAATCCTCCACCATTTACGCTTGATCTGGTTAAGGCGGCTCGAGTATGGCTTGTTCGAATTTCCGATGTGCCAGAAGTCGAGCAATGCACGGGTTTGGAGCTGCTTGAGCGCATTAAGCGCCAAGATTCGACTCTGAACTACAAGACAGCCGTTATTGAAATCGAATAGAATTTGACAAAAGGAAACAAAATGGCAACCAAACCCGCAGCACCTCAAACGCCTGTCGCAACGTCGAATCGAGGCATTCACACGGCAGCTAAAGACGCACCACTCAAGCAAGTGGATAAAGATGGCGTCGCAATCGTAAAAGTGGCAGATCGCTACTTTAAAATGCAGAGCAATACTTTGGTATTTGCCTACATTCCAATGGATTTTGCCGTCCCTGACGAGTGGGAAGCGGTGTCAGAAGATGATTTCCACCGCAGTGTGGCCATTTCCATGCTAGGCATGGCGTAAGTCACCACTGACTTGACATAGAGCAAAAGGCGGTGGACAATACCGCCTGTTGTCGTTTGTCCCGAAGGAATACTAATGTCTAAAGCCGCTGACTTCATCGCTCTGATGTTCTTTGCCCGTAATTTCGCGCACCGCGAACACCTTCGGACAACCTTCCTGTCGCGTCACCTCTCTCTGGAAGCTTTTTACGACGAGATCGTAGAGCTGGCTGACAAGTTCACCGAAGTCTACCAAGGCCGCAACGGTCTGATCGAGGACGTTTCGCTGGACACGGTTGACAAGCCTAGCCAAGACGCACTGACCTTTCTGCAAGAGCAGCTCGATTGGATCGAAGCCAATCGCTATCTCATCGCCCCTGTCAAAGACACGCCGATTCAAAACATCATCGACGAAATCTGCGGGCTGTACCTCCACACCATCTACAAATATCGCACCCTGATGTAAGTCACGGGTGAGCGCATAACTACGGGGGCACAATGCCAGAACCAATCTCAACAGCTACGGCCGGCACAGGCTTTGTCATCGGCAAAATCCTGTCGGCACTCGCCGGACTCATCGGGGGTCTGAGCGTGAGCGTCTTCTGGCAACCCGAGAAGATCAAACAGCACGGCAAGCTCGCAGCGGGCGCCATCATCGGGGGCATCTCCGTTGGTGGCTCGTTCACGCTAGGCGGCATGGTCGCGAAGTACCTCGGTATGGACTTCGCAGACATGGACACAGCCCTGGGCATTGGCTTCGTGGTGGGTGTCGCATCGGTCGGCCTCATCAATTTCATCGCCAACTTCTTCGATCACCGCGAGACGGATGACATCTTGGAAGTTGCGCACGAGGTCAAACAAGCTCGTCGTCGCACGCCGGCTAAACCAAAGGCCAGCGCCACCCGCGCACCCCGCAAAGTTACACGCAAGTAAGGAGAAGTCATGCGAGAAACACTTCTGTACGCCAGCGTACTGATTGCCGACATCATCGGCGTTGCAGTTATCGTCCTGGGTCTGTTCCGCGAACATCAACGCTTTTACCCCTCATGGCACAAGATCGGCCTGATCGTCATGGCCATCGGAATGTTGGCTCAAGGGGTGGAGTGTGTTCACTTCCTGATGACCGGCTCCACAAGCACAGTCTTCGGTCTGCCGACCTGGGCCTTCAAGGACTACTCGGTCGCCATCATCTGCGGTGGGTATATGTGGATGGCGCATCAAGAGTTTGCCGCCTCGCGCAAAGCTGCACAAACCAGCGTTGTAGCCGCTCTCGCAGCTACGGCAGCAAAGCGTACCGAACCCGCTAAGAAGACGCCTGCCAAGAAGGTTGTCGCCAAGAAGGTGCCGGTCAAAAAGACACCCGCTAAAAAGCGCGTGCACGCATGAATCCACTCGACACCATCAAGCGCTACCTCTGGGTGCTTTGCCTGTGCGCAATCGCGGCCAGCTACTTTGTTGGGCATCACAAAGGCTTCGCCGAGCGCGATCTGGACATGCAGGTCGAAATTGCCAAGCGTAACGAAGTAGAGCGCAAGAAGGAAGTACAACACGTCGCCACGATCAATGATCTGGCAACTCAACTGGCACAGGAGAAAGACAATGCCAAAGCTGCGAATGACAAATATCGTGCCGCTGTTCGTGCTGGCACTGAGCGCCTGTACGTCAACGTGCGTCCCGTACCAGCCAGCCCAGATTCCACCCCTGCCACCGGAGATCGCAACGAAGCGCGAGCCGAACTTGATGATTCGACTGCGGAGCAACTTATCGGCATCGCCATCGACGGCGACGACGCCATCCGGCAACTGAACACCTGCATCGACGCCTACAACGAGCTGCGTAAATGATTCCCACCAAAAAGTACGTCCAGCTGGCGTGCGAAGCGACATCGGCGAACACTGACAAGTTCTACGATGCGCTGGTGGTGGCAATGGTGCGTTACGAGATCAACACCCCCAAGCGCATCGCCGCTTTCTTGGCCACCATCGAAGTTGAATCGGCCAAGCTCACCGCAACGGAAGAGGGCTTGTTTTACTCCAGCCCCGAACGACTTGCATCAATCTTCAAACGGGCTTTCAAATCACCCGCTGAAGCGACCCCGTACATCAAAAACCCAAAAGCCCTCAGTGCGAAACTCTACAATGGGTTTCATGGCAGAGGCTTGATTCAACTGACATGGGAAGAAAACTACCGCAAGTGCGGCACCGGACTCGGTGTCGATTTCGTAGCCAACCCCAGTCTGCTGTCAACACCCCAGTATGCCGCGCTATCAGCCGGCTGGTTCTGGGACGTTCACAAGTGCAATCAATGGGCCGACCAGAGCGATATGGATCACATCACTCTGGAAGTCAACGGTAAGGCGAAACTCGCTCTTCAAGAGCGCATCGCGGAGTTTAAAAAGAACATGCAACCGGACATGGTGGCAATGATTGTGTAAGCAGCAAATGGAGTAAAAATGGCAGCAGTATCAGAACACAACATCGAAGAGTTTGTAGAGGCGTACAACGATCTGGAGAAATACCCCTCGGTCGCAGACGTGGCTAAGGTGCTTGGCATTTCAATCAAGACCGTTCGCAACAAGGCGGGTTTCATTCGCACGATGGGAAAATCCGACCCGCATTCGCCGAAGCTGATTCAACGAGCCAGTGTCTCTGAGAACCCGCTTTCTGAAGATGCTTCCAAGTTCATGGAACACTGGGGGCCAGAAGAGTGCATCGAGGAGCTGCAACGCATCTCTCTGATCGACACCGAGAAGGTCGTCACCCGCAACTACTTCCGCAACCACAGCGCCATCTCCGAGTCCACCTGGAACCGCTACTTCGGCACCTTCGAAGAGTTCAAGCGCCAGGCTGGAGTCAAACTCTCCCGTCAGCAGCACGCCCATGAGCGTGCGATCGCCAAGCATGCTTCTGTTGACCACTACCGCGCCATGAACATTGAGCGTGCGGACTGGGCTGAGAAGTACGTGCGTGATAATGACAACCGTTTCAAGACCATCCTGACGTGCTCTGACCTGCACGACATTGAAATTGACCCCTTTTACCTGCGCGTGCTCATCGACACGGCCCAGCGAGTCCAGCCCGATGTGATCTCTCTCGTTGGCGACATCTTCGACTTGCCTGAGTTCGGCAAGTACGGCGTCGACCCACGCGAGTGGGACGTAGTGGGGCGCATCAAGTTCGCACACGAAAAGATTCTTGGCCCACTGCGTGATGTGTGCCCTGACGCTCAAATCGACTTCATCGAAGGCAATCACGAAGCTCGTCTGTTGCGGCAACTGGCTGACGCTACGCCTGCACTGCGAGCCGTATTGTCTGACCTTCACGGCTTCACTGTGGCCAAGCTGCTTGGTCTGGAGAAGTTCGAGATCAACTACATTGCCAAGGCTGACTTGGCCGCCTTCAGCAAGCGTGACTTCGAACGGGAGCTGGCTTCCAACTACAAGGTCTACTACAACACCGTGCTGTGTCACCACTTCCCGCACGCCCGCAACATGGGTCTGCCAGGCGTGAACGGACACCATCATAAGCATCAAGTGTGGAGCGAATTCAACCCGATCTATGGCGCCTACGAGTGGCACCAGCTCGGCTCGGGTCATCGTCGCAGCGCGTCCTACTGTGAAGGTGAGCGTTGGCACAATGGCTTTGCCCTCATCAACGTAGACACGCACACGCGCTCCACCGCGTTTGACTACATCAGCGTCACCGACTTCGCAGTGGCAGGCGGCAAGTGGTATCACCGCGAACCGCATGAGGTTGACGCATCAATCCCTGCACGAATTCGCTGAACTTATATGGTAAGTCAGGAATGACTGAGGTATATTCGAGGCCAGGATTTACTCTCTGAAAGCAGCAACCTGATGGCACGTCACCGCACCACCCCTCCCGCTCCAGCCAAGCGCAAATCGAAAAAGGGGGGTGCGTTCATCGAACGTGACAACCTCCATACTCAGGACGACTTCTTTGAGCCACGAAAGACCGAAAAAGTCGATCGCTCCCCCATCGAGCCGCTGAACGACTCGCAGCATCGCTACATTAGCGCCATCAAGACCTTCGAACTCGTCTTTGCCACCGGCCCAGCGGGTACGGGCAAGACTTGGTTGTGCGCGGCATTGGCAGCGCAAGCCCTGTCTGAAGGCGTCATTGACCGAATCATCGTGACCCGACCCGCAGTCGAAGCAGGGGAGTCGCTGGGCTTTCTGCCAGGCGAGATCGAGGAGAAGTTCGACCCCTACCTGCAACCATTCCGTGACGTGCTGAACGAGCGCCTGGGCAAGAGCTTCGTGGAGTACCTGCTCAAGACCGGCAAGATCGAAGCAGCACCGCTGGCGTACATGCGCGGTCGCACCTTCAAACGGGCGTTCGTGATCTTGGACGAGGCGCAGAACACCACACCGAACCAGATGAAACTGTTCCTGACCCGCATTGGCCATGACTGCAAGGTGGTGGTGAACGGCGACATCCGTCAGAAAGACATTCACGGGACTTCGGGCTTGCAGGACGCCATCCAACGGGTGTCGCACATTCCGTCCGTCAAGTGCGTGCGCTTTACCAAGGAAGACGTAGTGCGCTCCGGCTTGGTGCAAGAGATCGTGGAAGCCTACGAAACCGACGACGGCACCGAATGATCTGAATGCGGGGAATACGCGGGGATTTTTCGCCCCGCGTATCTTCTATATCTATACTGGTCACTAATGACTGATTTAATGATTACGCCACCGGCCCCAATTTCCCATCCCGCAGACTGGCTGGGGTACTTCTACGGGCACGACCTGAACCTGCTGCACGCGGAGCTGCTGGCGATTCAACATATTCCCGATTCGCTGCTCAAGAAGGAAGCGGCTCTCATGCGCACCAAGTGGTTTGACTACCGGCGCATGCACCCCACCAAATCGACCTACTACCTGGCGCAGTGCTACAACCGCGCTTATCAGGACTGCGTGTCGGTCATGAAAGACCGCAGCGGCAAATTCATGCGCGGATTCAAGGGCTTGGACGTGCTTCAATCCAAAGAGAAGCTGGCTTTTTGGCGCCTACGGCAGCTGATCGACTCGCTGGGGATGCGCTACGACTTCTTTCTACGGCACGCAATGGACTGGCACGTTCTGAACGGCTGGTTGCAACCCCCGCGCCCAAGTCACCTGGGTGCCAACCAAGACATGATTACGGACGTGATGATGGCCTGGGAAGAGGAGTGCGCCGCACGGCTTCAGTTCTGCAAGGACGAGCGCTACAAGTCGCGCAACTTCTTCGGGCACATCGACCAGATCGCCTATGAAGACTTCATCGTCGCCCAGCTTGGCATGCGCCGGCACCCCCAATATGGTCTACACGCTGCGCTCTATATAGAAGACGCGATTCGCATCGAGCGGGCGCTTCAGGCGTTCGATCATCGGGTAGTTCAAGCGGCAATCGACGAATGTGGTGCAGAAATCAGTCAGCCGTGAGCTATACTGCAAGTCTTCGGTTTCAAATTTTCAATCGACATTACAAGGAGAATCTATGTCTGACCAACCCCACTTCACACCCCGCAAGCCATTCGTGAAGAAACCTGCCGCACCAAAAGGCCATGAAGCATTCCTCAAGGCCCTCGAGCAAGCTGGCGCCATCATCAATGTGACCTTGCTTTCGGGCGAAGTGATGAAGGGCACGCTCAAGCACTCAGACAAGTACACGATCTCCCTGCGCACGGACTTTGACGACGGCACCTATCAGGTCTACGTGGTGTTCAAGCACGCCATCGAGACATTCTGGACGAACCCCGCTGACAAGACTGCGGACTGACTATGACCGAAACCGCAACCAGTGCGGTGGAGGGTTCCATCGCCGCTATGGTCGGCGCTTCCTTCGAGGGTGGTACGGCATCAGAGCCGACCGTTCTCGATGAGAGCGTGGAGAAGTTTGACTTCGACGCCGACTTTCAGACACGGGTAGCCACGTTCGCTGTTCGCGATCTGGAGTTCATGAACCGTGTGGGCCACCTGCTGCGCCCTGAGTATTTCGAGAACGCTGGTGAGGCGGTGCTCGTCAATATCGCCAAGAAGTTTCTCGACAACTACAAGGCGTTGCCGGATCGCCCCTTGATGGCGCAACGCATCAAGGACGACTACGCTGCCAAGATCATCAAGCCGGACATCCTGCCGACCGTCAAGGAGTTCTTCAACGCGGTCTACGCGACCAAAGACTTCTCCGGTCGCGAGTATCTGGAAGAGCAGATCGTCAAATTCGCCCGCCACCAGGCGACCACCGCAGCCATTCTGCGCTCGGTCGATCTGATCGGAAAGGGTGAGTTCGAAAAGATCGAGCGCAACATCAAAGAGGCCATCGAGATCGGCATCAACGAAGATGGTGGCGCCTACGACTACTACTCCAACATCAGCTTGCGTACTGCGCAGCGTCTGGACGATGCGGCCGGCACCAAGCCGCCGCGCGGCATCACCACCGGACACCTGAAGCTGGATGAGATTCTGTATCACCGTGGCTGGGGTCGCAAAGAGCTGGCCACGATCATGGGTGGTGCCAAAGCAGGTAAGACCACCGCGCTGATCGGCTTTGCAAAGGCCGCATCGCTCAAGAAATTCAACGTCGCCTATATCACGCTCGAAGTGGCCGCCAGCATCGTCGCTGAACGTCTGGACGCATCGGTGAGCGACACGATGATTAAGGAGCTGGGCAAGCACATCAAGGATGTCGAGGCAAAGGTCGCCGCGCTCGAGGGGCACACCGGCCGTCTGGACATCTTCGAATACCCATCGGGCACGTTCACCCCGAACATGCTGCGAGCCTTGCTGGATCGTCACGCTGCCAAAGGCATTCGCTATGACCTCGTGGTGGTTGACTACGCCGACATCATGGCGCCGAACTTTCGCTACAACGATGTGATCGAAAACTCCAAGAGCGTGTACGTGGACCTTCGGGCGATCGCGCAGCAAATGGACGTTGCGATGCTCACTGCCACGCAGACCAACCGCGAGGGCTTCAAAGCAACGGTGGCCAAAGCCGAACACGTTGCCGAAGACTTCAACAAGGTGCGAACCGTGGACTTGATGATCTCAATCAACATCACGGACGAAGAACGCGCCAAAGGCGAAGCACGACTGTACTTTGCCGCATCACGGAACCAGGAGTCCGGCTTTACGCTCTTTATCAAGCAAGACATTGCCAAGATGAAGTTCATCGAGTCCATCCTGCGCCGCGAATGAGTAAGTTCGGCGGCACGGGCAACGAGGAGCTGCAAGAGGCCCTGGAGACGATCGACATGGAAGCATGGCTCGATCGCGAGGGCATCGACTACAAAGTCACGCGAGGCTCGCGTGGCGTGCAGCTGAACGTCAAGGAATGCCCTTGCTGTGGCGGCTCGAACTGGAAGGTGTACCTGAACGCCGAATCGGGGCTGGGTAACTGCTTTTCCGGTGACTGCGAGACGAAGTTCAACAAGTGGAAGTTCATCAAGTCACACTTGGGTTCGGCCACAACACGCGAAGTCGTGGAACACGTCAAGCATGTCGCCGAAGAGCAGGGCTGGAAGCCGGTCGTGCGCAAGTCCGCTCCGGTGGCCATGTCAGAAGAGCTGAAGCTGCCCGAGTCCATCGCACTGCCTCACAACGGCCGCAACCTGAAGTATCTGGAAAAGCGCGGCATCACAGCGGATGTCGCCGATTACTTTCACCTGCGCTTCTCGCAAAAGGGCAAGTTCTGGTTCACCGACCCTGAAGGGCAGCGCCGTGCTCAGGATTACGCTCATCGCGTGCTGATTCCGATCTTTGATCTGGAAGGCAAACTGGTCAGTTTTCAGGGGCGCGACACCACGGGTACGGCTGACAAGAAGTACCTGTTCCCGCCTGGCTTTGCCTCCACTGGTACGTACCTCTACAACGGGCACAACGCACGGGGAGCGGAGCACATCGTGATGGGTGAGGGCGCCTTTGACGTGATCGCCATCAAACTGGCACTGGATGCTGACCCCAACCTGCGTGAAGTCGTGCCGGTTGGCTCCTTTGGCAAGCATCTGTCGGTGGGTGGGGACACCAGTCAGCTGGGCATGCTGATGCGTCTGAAGGCTCAGGGTCTGAAGATCGTCACATTCATGTGGGACGGTGAAAAACGCGCCACCCGCGATGCAGTGATGGCAGCGCTGGAGGTGCGCAAGATTGGTCTGATGGCTCGGATTGCGTTCTTGCCCAAAGACAAAGACCCCAACGAGGTGCCGGCCAGCGTGGTGCGTGAGTGCTTTTACAAAGCCGAAGCACTGACACCTTCATCGGCCGCCAGGATCAAACTCAAGTGCATGGGCTAATTCACAGCCACGGTTGAGAACCCGCGAATCGCTTTCTACAATTTGCGTATCGACACTATGTCGCAGGAGAACGAATGAAGAAAATTACAACTGAGCCGAGATATTTTGAACACGACGGCGGCACCAAATTCTACGAGGTCATCGAGTTCTGGAACCCCGATGACAAGCGCTTCGTACTGGTTAAGCGCTGGGGCAAGATCGGCACGCTGGGCGAGACGATGTGCGAAAGCCATAGTTCGCTGCGTGCGTGCAACGCAGCCGCCGAAAAGCTCATCAAATCCAAGATGGGGCGCGGCTATCAGCGAACGCCCTCAACAATCGGCCTTCACGCCCGCGCACGCAGCTTCACCGAGGTGGAACTGATCGGCGCCATTCAATCGCATTACCGCAGCACGCCGTTCTTGAGCGAACTGACTGCCATGTTGGACGTGGACAAGATTCGCGGCATGGAGGCTGACATGCTCGTAGTGGATGAACTCAACGAGATCGTTAGCGAGGAACCAGGGCCAGAACCCGATCGCGGCGAGAGCTGGGGAACGTGGTGAGGGCAGTGTGCAGGACATCGCAGTTTCTCACTTGAAACCCAATAGCTGCACGGTATAATGCAGTCATCAGTGACATATCACTAAGGAGCAACTATGAACGACGCAATCTTTCAAGCGGTCAAAGCCCGACAACCCGCATATCCACCCGAACAGTCAATGGGTGGCATCAACACCTACAACTTCGCCTGCCGCACTGTGGGGTTCAACCCTGGCTACTGCGTGTGTCTGAACAAGATCGCTGCCTTTGAGCGCGATGGCGATCTGACCAGCTACGTCGAGTGCGGCAAAGCCATTCGCAACAAAGAATGTGTCGCGCTGAAGATGCGGGCCGAAGAGCGTGCAGCCGGCACCGCCTTGTATTTCATTGACCGCGCACTGCTGCGTGAGGAGATGGATCGGCACTTCGCCGAAACGACGCCGAGCTTTCGACCAACGAAGGCTGAAGCATCCAAGACGGCGCCCGTCAAAGTGTCAGCGGCGAAAAAGGTTGCAGATCATCTGACGACGATGCCGACTCCAGAGATCGACGGCTACGCCGCTGCGATCAATGCCGCCATCACTGCATTGCCAGCCGATGAACCAAAAGAAGAACCGAAGGTTGTTGTCCCATCGCCTTCGGTTGCAAAGGCACCGTCGCTCGTCGATATGGTGCGTATGCAGATGGGCAAACCTTCAGGAACCTAAACATGACCACTCAACCCACCGCCGAGAAACGCACCCCCAACGAAGCTGAAATGGAGCACATCCGTAAAGCGTCCACCGCCTTCATCGACACGATTGTCGCGTTGAATGTGGCTGGCATCGCACCACCCGCCATCGCAACAGGCGTGGCCACCGCGTATGTGAACTTCATGGCAACCGTTGCGGCAGCCATGAAACTCGAACGCGGTTCGGTCATCGGGCAGTGCGTGGAAGGTGTGCAGATGCTCGAAGAGTACGCCAATCACGTCTTCGATCACTTGTCTGCCGACATTGCCGCTGAAGAAGCTGCTGCCGGCGCCGCAGTCAACTAATCATCAACTCTAGGAGAACCACATGGATCAGCAGCAAGCAGAACGCCTGCAACAATACCAAATGAACGACGCGATGGGTCAAGTTCAGAAGACTGTTCACGCTTTGGGTCAGCAAGGCATTCCCGTCGAAGTCACGACAACGACCCTGATGGTAGCTCTGACAGGCACAATGGCCGCAGCAGCGGTATACGGTGGCGTCTCACATGAGGAGGCGCAAAAGCAACTCGAAGAGGGTTTCGTGACCATGCGCAATTACATGGCCAAAATCTACTCTGAGATCGCCGCCGAAAAAGCCAAAAACGATGCGGAAAAGGCCGACCAGCCCGACTGGATGAACCCTGAGAAGTTTGCCAGCAACGGCATCACCGCACAATGATCTCGGATCACATCTTCAATCTGATTGAGGAGATCGCGGCGACCTCGAGCAAGACGGAAAAAGAAGCGCTCATCCGTACCAACGGACATGACGCGGACTTTTGCAAGGTGCTCGAGGCGGCTCTGAACCCCTTCAAGACCTACGGCCTGGCCAAACGCCCCGAGCAGCCAGGCATGGTGCCTTCCGAGAAGGTCGCCTTTGACGACTCCACTTGGAACGTGCTTGACCAGTTGCGCACTCGCGCACTGAGTGGCAATGCCGCCAAGACCGCTGTCTCGGAAGAGTTGGGTCGCCTGACTGAAAGTTCCAGCGAACTGTTCTGGCGCATCATCTCCAAAGACCTGCGTGCCGGCTTCTCCGAGTCCACGGTCAATAAAGCCATTCCCCGCAGCATCCCCACGTTCGACTGCATGCTGGCGCACAAGTTTGAGCCAGCTCGCGTCAAGTCTTGGCCGCAAGTGGCTGAACCAAAGCTGGACGGCGTGCGCGTGCTGGCGTTCGTTGATCTGTTCAACTGGAAGGTTGGGTTCTTCTCCCGTTCGGGCAAAGAGTTTCTGACATTCGACCACCTGAAGCAGCCAATTCTGGATACGGTGAGCAACTATCGTGACGCACTGCGTGAAAAGGCGCATGACGAGTACGACAGTCTGGGCTTGCCGGACGGCGAGGCGACCGATACGGGCGTGATGGATGAACTCTACGACAAGCACGGTGCCGACGAGGTTGGGGAAGTCGTGCTCGATGGCGAGATCGTCTCAGGATCGTTCAATAAAACCGTCTCGGAAGTGCGCAAGAAGGATGCTCAGGCAACCGATGCCATCTTCAATGTGTTTGACATGCTGCCTCAGTCGCTCTTCAAAGAAGACGACAAGGTGCCAAGCAGCAAGAACTACACCGAGCGCCGCCAGCAACTCGAAGACATGGTGGGGCACAAGGCTGAAGGCCCCGTGCAGCTTTTGCCGCGCTATCTCGTGTCCAGCGAGGCTGAGATTCATGCGCTGTACGAAAGCGTGCGTGCGCGTGGCTTGGAGGGACTCATCATCAAGGAGCCGAAGGCGTTCTACCATCGTCGTCGCAACCATGCCTGGATGAAGATCAAGGCTGAAGAATCGACCGATGTGCCGATCGTCGGCTACGAAGAGGGCACTGGCAAGTATGAGGGCATGCTCGGCGCGATCATCGTTGCCTTCGACAAAAAGTGCCACGAGAACGGTGCGCACGGTGCGAACCACGACCATCCGGCTGCGGTACGTGTGAACGTGGGAAGTGGTCTGAGCGACAGCCAACGTCAGAGCTTCTGGGAAGACCGCGAAGCACTGATTGGACGCATCATCGAGGTCGAGTTCCACGAGATCACCCCTGACGGTTCGCTGCGCCACCCGCGCTTCAAGCGTTTCCGCGACGACAAACGGTAAGTCACGAATGACAGACGCACAATTCAAGGCTATCCAGGGGACGTTCCCCTGGACGCACACCGTCCAGCCCTCTGGGTTGGGCGGCATCGTGCGCGTGATGAACCGTCACAACGAGGAGGTGCCGATCTTTGACATGGTGGCCGTCCTCGAAGTGGTCACGCAAAAGCTCAAACCGAAAGAGGCCCCCGATGCTCAAAGCTAACTTGACCATCAGCCGGCCAAGCAGCAGCAGCCTCTCTGACGAGCCATTTATCAGGATGGTGGTGCGAGATGGCGGCAGCCGAACTCAGTTCTTGGAGCTTGATGTTCCGCTGGCCACGTTTGCGTTAGCGCTGACGGGGCTGTCCGAGGTCGAGTGCAGCATGAAAGTGAATCGCCTGGACACGGTGGGACTCGTCAAGGAAAGCAAGTCGCTTACTTACGTGCTGACCGCCGACTACCTCAAAAAGTATGGCGTGTCCTCTTTTGACCGGCAAAAGCTCGCCTACCTGATGGAGCAAGACCCCGACGATCTCTTCGCGCAAGAAGAGGGCTGGGTGCTCTCAACCTACCTCGGCTCCCAAACCAGCATCGTCCACCTGCCGGATGACGCCGTTCGCATCAATACCTCGGCGCACCGATATGTAAAACCCAATAAGGAGAACCCATGAACCCCTTCATTGTCAGCTTGACCGGCCCTTCCTGCGCCGGCAAATCCACGCTCGAAGCAAAACTCAAGGAGGCTGGCTTCGAAGCGGTGATCTCCACCACCACACGTCCACCCCGCGCTGGCGAGGTGGATGGCCAGTCCTACCACTTCATCAGCAAGAGCGAGTTCAAGCGGCTCGAGGCGACGGGGTACTTCGTGGAGACGGTCGACTTCAATGGCAACTACTACGGGGTGAGCGCCTACGAAATCATGCGTGTTGCCGCAAAGGGCAAGCCGATCGTTGTGATTGTTGAACCCGAAGGCTGGAAGCAGGTCAAGGCGTACTGTCAGAACCACGACTGGCGCCTGTTCTCGGTGTTCATCGACAATCCAGGCGACGTGATCGCCAAGCGCTTCATTCAGCGCATGATCGGCGATCTCAAGCTCGCCCACCTCCAAGACAGTCTCGACAAGGTTGGTGACATCTACGCCAAGCGCCTGGGTGTGATGCTCAAGGACGAGTGCTGGTGGGGTGAGGACATGGGAACCGCGTGCGACCTGTGGCTGCACACGTTCGATGAGCGCAACATCGAGGAAGTCCTGGAAACAATCGGTCGCCAGGCGGTCGAAGCGCTGTCACCGGCCTGATATACTCGCCGGCCCTGGCGCGGTGGCCGATCGGTTAGGCAGAGGATTGCAAATCCTTGCAGGGCGGTTCGACTCCGCCCCGCGCCTCCAGGGGTACGGATAGCAGACAGATAGCACCAGGCGTAAGGTCTTGATTTATATCAGACTGCAACGCTTTGCAAAAGTCCCACAACCCTACCATTCGACCACCCTGTTTCAATAAAATCAACGACTTAGCAAAAACAGAGTCGGCTGAAATTGCCTAAAGTCTGTGCAAATCGGTGCTTCGGATAGCTGATACTATCCGGTGTTTATCACCAAAGTCCGTCTATGCCAGTTCCCAAAGGTAAATACTGGGAAGGTCGCGCCAAGCACAAGATGCTGCTGAAGTACCGCGCCAGCGGCACGATCACCCGAAATTTCCCCACCTACGATGAAGCGCACGAGTGGGAGCAAAAGGCCCGCAAGCAGCTTCGCGCCGGCATCATCCCTGAAGAAGTTGAAACCACCGAGGAGCGGATCACCACGATCGCGCAAGCCATCAAAGGCTACCTGATCGCGGTCAACGTGAAGGGCGGCGACCATTCCAATTTGATGGTCAGCTACGTGCGCATCGGCGCCACCCAACTCAAGGACGTGGACTACAACTGGGTCGAACGCTGGGTCGGCTCGATGAAGCACACGCACCACCTGGCGCCATCAACCATCCGAAAACACGTCGGCGCCCTGGCCCGCTGCCTGGACTGGTTGATGCGCACCGGCAAGTCCACCCTGATTCGCAACCCACTGCGCCTGTTGCCAAAAGGCTACGGCACCTATAACGAGACGGATCGGCAAAAGCTGGTGGCACTGGACGTTCAGGTGCCGCAAGACACCGAGCGCGACCGCAGGATCGAAGACGGCGAGGAGGCGGCGATTCGTCACATCCTGCAAGGCGCCAAACCGCAGGGCAGGGAGCGTGCGCTCAAGCTCGAACACAAGACGCACCTGCAAGCCTTGTTCGAGGTCGCACTGGAAACAGCCATGCGCATGGCTGAAATCTACACGCTGACCCGAGGGCAAGTGGATCTGGAGCGGCGCACGGTATTTCTGGACAAGACCAAGAACGGCGACAAGCGTCAGGTGCCGCTGTCCAGTGTGGCCATCAAGCTGTTCGAGGCGCTGACTCAGAATCTAAGCGCCACGCAGCCGATCTTTCCGTGGTACACGGGCCTGGCCGCCACCCCCAAAGAGGAGGCGTTGCAGCGCAAGGTCGTCACGCGCAACCTGTCGGCACAGTTCGGTCGGGTGTTTGCCGCAGCAGGCTGTGCCGACTTCACCTTTCATGACCTGCGTCACGAAGCCACCTCGCGTCTGTTTGAGCGCACCAATCTGTCCGATGTGGAGATCGCAAAGATCACGGGGCACAAGCGCCTGGAGATGCTCAAGCGCTACGCCAACCTGCGTGCGTCAAACCTCGCCCAGCGGCTCTGGTAGCGTCTGAAGGAATGAGGGCAGGCGCTGACCGCGACGGCGCTTGGTCAGGGGGTCGGGCGCACTGCGGGACTTGGCCACATGCGCCTCGAGCTGGTCGGTGGTCAGCTGGGTGTTACGGCGCTCCGCCTGCTGCCGCTTTACCTCATTACTGAGGAATTCGGCCAGCTCGTTCTGAGGGAAGACCCAGGCTCGGCCAATCTTGGCGCCAGGCAAAACGCCTTGCATGGCCAGCTTCAGCACCGTTGTGCGATCCACCTTGAGGTAGGCGGCGCATTCATCGAGATCAAGGCTGTGCATAAAAAACATCAGTCAGTAGTGACAGGCGAAGAATACTCCGATAGTATTCGTTATGACAAGTCACTACTGAGTGATTGACGCCGAAACACAACGCGCAAGCCAGGTGGCCTGCGCACCGCACTGAAGTTCCTTATGAACCTGAATCAGTCCTCACGCGCCTCGTTATCGCCCTTCAGGGTGTCCACAAACTGCTTCAACTGTCGTTTTTCTTCCACAGTTCGCAGCTTCGGATTGGCCACTTTTGACGATCGGATGACGGTGATGAATTCCATCTCGTTCTCCGTGATGATCGGCTGTCCGGTGATCGCGGTGATGGCCGGCATCAGGTCGGGCAAATACTCGTTCATACAGAGCTTAAAGAAGAAAACAGGGTCCACGCTCAAGGCTTTGGCCATGCTGCCGATACGCTCCAGCGGCACCTTGGTTTTGCCCTGTTTAATCATCGTAATGACGTTCGGTTTGTTAAATCCGACCTCTCTGGCGATCGTTACCTGATCTTTTCCGACGAGTGAAATCTGTTGACTAACGTACTCTGCCACGGTCGTAATTCGCTTGTTGGTGTCCGTGACTCGGATGGCTTTTGACTTTGAACCAGCGGTGGGCATGAAAGCTCCAAAAAAAGTCGTTTTAATGAAAAAGCGTTACTGGTTGCAGTGTAGCGCGGGGTTTGGTCGCTACTGAGTGAATAAGACAGGGATTCCCACTCGGAAAGGAGGAACAAACGCGGGGGTGCGTTATATGTCGTTACTGAGTTATATACTACACGAAAGAGAAGACAATGTTGTCCAAGCTAGCAAAAGACCTAGTACGTACGACGCAGGAAGAATTGACAGGCCTGCTTGAAGACTTTGAAGTACAACAGACGCTCGACATTGGTGCTGCCCTGATTCACACGGGCCGCCATGACAGCATGGGACTGCTCATGCTGGTCAGCGACCTGACAGGAGGAGGGGCCTACCTTCCTCTGTAAGCTCTAGGGCGACTGCGGTCGCCCTGTTATTTCCCCTGTGGTTACGGTTGTTCTTCCTGGGTTCACCGTCTACATTACGTTATCAGTCATTTGTGACATAAGGAGAAACCTAGTGAAAAACGATCGCGTCTTTATTTTGCGTGAGTCAGTGGTGAAGATCACCCAACTGCTCTCTGGCAAAGGTATCAAGGTCACGCAGCAGGGCGTTCAAGCCTACGTTCGCGCTGACCACAACGGTGTGCCGGTTCTGGTCAATCTGCCGTATCTGCCCGACAACGCCACCGAAGACCTCATCAACGCCATTCAAGGCTTTCTTGACCACGAGGTTGCGCACATCCTTTTCACCAACTTCCCGCTGATGGGTAAAGCCAATCGCCAGGGTCGTCAGATCGGCTTCATGCTCAACGCGCTGGAAGACCCGCGCATCGAGAAGGAGATGGCCAAGCGGTTCAGCGGTTCAGCCTACAACCTGGCAAACACCGGCAAGTTCTATCTGGACAAGTTCGTGGTGCCCCGCCTTGAAGAAAAAGCGCGTGCGGGCGATGCGCAAGGCGTCATTCAAACGCTGATCGTGCCGATGATTCGCGCCATGTCGGGCCAGCAGGTGTTCAAAGAGTTCATGAACGCCGACGACAAGTGGAAGACCGTTGCCCCCATCTACGAACGCATCAAAGACTTGCAGCCGAAGATCGAAGCGGCCACCTGCACCGAAGACTGCTTGGCGCTGGCCGAAGAGATCGGTAAACGTCTGAGCGAAGACGGCGAGGGCGGCGGCAGCGGTAGCGAGAAGAGTCCGAAGTCCAGCTCGGGCGGTGCGGCAGGTAAGGGCGCTGGCAAAGCCAGCAAGAGCAGCGCACCAAGCAAGGCGGAAAAGGCGTCAGGTGCCGGCAAGAGCAAGTCCAAAGAGGAAGAAAAGGACGACGAGGAGGAGGAAGAAAAGCCCGCCCCGTCAGCCGGCAAGCCCAGCAAGCCTGAGAAGGAGGAGGAAAAAGAAGAAGAAAAAGCCCCCTCTGAGGAGGAAAAAGACGACGACGAAAAAGACGAGGAGGAACCCACCCCGTCTGACCCTGACCCCGCACCCGAAGAGGAACCTGCTGACGGCGAAGACACGATCGAGGCCGCACCGCAAGAAAGCGATGACGATGGCGAGATCGGCGAGGGCGCTGACCCCACCGATGCCGATGCGGGTGACGAGGAGTCCGATCTGGAAAGCTCCGCACCGATCTGGGAGGCGATGGACAAGGATGGCACCAACGCGTTTGATGAAGCCATGTCGCGCGTCATCTCCGAGCAGAGTCTGGCATCGGCCACCAACGCCACCTACCTGCCTTTCAGTAAAGACTATGACGTGGTGGAGAAGCTGCCGATCGGCACTGGCTATGAAGCCCGCATGACCAAGAGCATGGCCGACAAGGTTGACCACATGGTCGCGCCGCTTCAGAAAGACCTTGAACGCGCCATCAGCGCCCGATCGCTGGCAACGCGCTCACACGGGCACAAGTCCGGCCGACTGCACGCGGCCAACCTGTCTCGACTGGCGGTCGGTGATGCGCGTGTCTTCTCCCGCAAGCACGAATCGACCAGCAAGGACGTGGCGATCGAGCTGGTGGTGGACTGCTCCGGCTCAATGGGCGGCTCCAAGATTCACACCGCGTGCCAGGCAGCGTATGCGCTGTCATCCGTGCTGGAGCGGCTGAACATCAAGAATGAGGTGATCGGCTTTACGACGAAGGACATCGGCGGAGCGCAAAAGGAGATGTACGAGCAGCAGTCCAAGACCGGCATTCGCTTCTCACGCGCCGAAGGCATCTACATGCCCATCCTGAAGGGCTACGACGAGCGGTTGACCGCCAATGTCAAGGAGCGCTTCGGTTGGCTGCCGCACACCAACATCTTGCGCTCCAACGTGGATGGTGAGTCGGTGGAGAACGCTGCGCGTCGCCTCATGGCACGTCGCGAGGAGTCCAAGATTCTGATCGTGCTCAGTGACGGCTATCCGGCTGCTGCCGGTTCGCGTGGCGATCTGGAGCGTCATCTGAAGGAGGTGGTGCGCAACGTGTCGGCTGCCGGCGTCAAAGTGGTCGGCATTGGCATCGAGTCCGATGCGGTGAAGTCCTTCTACCCCAAGAACATCGTGCTGCACTCGGTTGAGGAGCTGCCCGCCGCAGTCATCAAGGAGCTGCGCCACCTGCTGATGAACCCGTAAGCAGGACAGATCACAGGGTTAAGTCATCAATGACTTGTTAGCCCTGCGATTGCTGGTTATCATTTGAATGTCGAAATTTTTTAGCAACCCGTTGAATATCAACGAATAAAGGAGTGTCTCAATGTCAGACGGAAAAATCACTTGTTCCATTTGCGGTGCGCAAGCACACGCCATCCAGCTGCACTTGCAAAAGGATCATCCAGAGGTCACGATCGAGCAGTACAAGGAGCGCTTCCCCGATGCGCCACTGCTCTCGGAGCTGGCTCAAAAGAAAATCGCCGAGCGCAACGCTGCCAAAGCTGCCCCCGCTGCCGATGACACCACCAAGGTGGCAATGGCCGGCACCGAGAACGTCGCCGCCAATGTGAGCGCACTCGTGCCAAAGGGCGGCATCTTGAAGAAGGCGCTCAATGAGGTGTTCAACTTGGGCAAGGTCAAGTCGGCCATGAACGCGAAGGGCGACCCCATCCCAATCACCGTGCTGGCCAACACCGACTTCGGTGATTTCGTGCCAACCGTCTCGGACAACTACGTCTATGACATCGACGAGTTGAAGAACGTCATCCTCGCCCTCGAGCTGCGCTACCCATGCTACGTCTGGGGCCACAAGGGTGCCGGTAAGACCGAACTGTTCGAGCAGATCGCCGCCCGTACCAACCGTCCGATGATTCGTGTCCAGCACACGGTGAACACCGAAGAGAGCCACATCGTCGGTCAGTGGACGGTCAAGGGTGGTGAGACGGTGTTCGAGCTTGGCCCGTTGCCGCTGGCCATGCAAAACGGCTGGATGTACGTGGCTGACGAATACGACTTCGCGCTGCCTTCTGTGCTCTCGGTCTATCAGGCTGTCCTCGAAGGTAAGTCACTGATGATTAAAGAGGCTGACGCAGCGAACCGCATCATCAAGCCGCACGCGAATTTCCGCTTCTGCGCAACGGGCAACACCAACGGCAGCGGTGACGAGACGGGTCTGTATCAGGGCACCAACTTGCAGAACTCTGCCAACTACGACCGCTTCGGCATGGTCATCCACAAGAAGTACATGAAGAAGCCCGCCGAGAGCCAAATTCTTCAGAACCAAGTGGGTCTGACCAAAGAGGACGCCGACAAGCTGGTCGAGTTCGCCACGCTGGTGCGTGATGCGTATGACGGCGCCAAGATCAGTGATGTGATCTCGCCACGCACGCTGATCTACTCGGCCAAGATTGGTGTGATGCGCGGCTCGTTCCGTCAAGGCATCACGCTGTCGTTCATCAACAAGCTGTCCAAGATCGACCGCGAAGTGGTGGACGGTTTGGCTCAACGCATCTTCGGTTCGTAAGCATGAGCGCAGCCGACTACTACAAGGCCAACGTGGGTCTTGTTCACGCAGTGTCGAGGAAGGGCCACCTTCGTCTTGTCAAGGCGGGGGTCGGTGTGGAATACGACGACGTTTTCCAGGAAATGTCGGTCGTGTTCCTGAAGGCGTACAAGGGGTTTGACGCCACCAAAGGCTTCAAATTCAGCACGTACTACTTCATGGCGGCCTACAACAAGCTGAACACTTGGGCGCAGAAGATGATCGAGGAGCGCCTCGAGCATGGCGTGGTGAGCATTCAGGAACTGAATCACACGGACGATGGCGAGAACTCGCTGGAAGACGTGCTGATGGTGGATCACACCACCCCAGAGGCGCAATACCGCGTCACCGAGTTCCTGAATCACATCAATGAAAACCTCACGCCGCTGGCCTCGCTGATTCTGGCTTGGGTGCTGCAACCGCCACGCCAAGTGATGACCGAAATCAGGAAAGCTGAAGCGAACGCCCGTTTCGGTCGCTCACTTGGCTACAACAGTCGCTGCATGGTCAACGTCTCGCCACGCTACATCGCCAATTTCATTCAGATGATCTCCGATGTGAAGCAGCCCGAGGTGGATCGTGCCTTGAAAGAAATCGAGCGTCTGCGTTATGCCGACGCCAAGCAATACATCGGAGTTTGATTATGAACACTGCCACATTCATCGACACGCCGCGTGAGGCGCCAGGCTGCTACGCATCGCCCAGTGTGTATAGCCAGGACTCGGACATCTGCCGAAGCTGTCCGACTTTTGATGGGTGTGCGCAGGCTTGTATCAAGACGCTGAACGAATTGCGCGACCAGATCAATGTGGAGTACCTGCTGGCTCGCCACAAGAACGCCCGCGCCGCCACCATCGAGTCTGCCGCACCGAGCGAAAAGCCCGCAGCGAACTTCATGAAGTTCATGCCTTCGGTGAAAAAGCCGGACGCGCAGGTTGAGCGCAAAGTGCGTGCGGAGCCGGCCGTTCACGAGGTATCCGAAGCTGACCAAGCCATCATCGGCACCTTGAACAAGAAGTCTCAGGAGCTGGCGGTGACGTGGTGCAAGCGCGGACTGATCGCAAAGATTCGCGAAGACATGCTTGAGGGACGCAACCCGTTCGCGTCAGAAGCTCGCCTTTCTCACTGTGGTGTCGTGTGTGACGAACTGCTCAAAGGCACGGTCACAAAGCAGTCTCTGACGAAGGCGTTCATGTCGCGACTGGGTGCCAAGACACCGTGGGACAAGAGCACCGCCAGTGCGCATGTGGGGATTGCCCTGCCGGTGCTGGTTGCCTTCGGTATCGCACAGGAGACTTCAGAGGGGTTCGTTGCAACTCCTGCGATCGGTGGTGACAATGTATGAGTACAAGACAACAACATGCTGGGGCGCGACACTGCCAGGCGATCTCATTGCACCGGCCCCAGGGTTTCGGTTGCGTGACTTCAAGGCGGTGACGACGATGGAAACCGAGTCGCACACCGTTGTGGATCGTCACAGCTCGATCGCCAACAGCAGTGGAGTCCTCTCGTCGCTCAACATTCCGTATGTGACGAGCATCACTCGGAACAACCAAATCCAGTGGGTGATATTGTGGGAAAAGTTTGTAGAACAGGAGATTAAATGAATTTAAATCACATGCTTGGCTCGCGCTCTGACTTCAGTCTGGGCGAGTCGATGCTCCAGATCGAACATCTGGTGGCAGATGCGAAAGAAAAGGGCTACGAGTCCGTCACGCTGATGGACACGATGTCGCTGAACGGTCTGGTGGACTTCAGTAACCGCTGCAAGAAGGCGGGCATCAAGCCGGTGATCGGTTGTCGCATCCGTGTGGTGGCAGACCCGACCTACCGCAAACCGCCCAAAGCGTCCGGCGAGAAAGAAAAACCCAACCCCATGTTCATGCTCAAAGCCTACGTGGTCGATGAGCGTGGCATTCACAGCCTCATGAAGCTGCTGTCCAAAGCGTTCAGCGAGGAATTCTTCTACTACCACGCCCGAGTCGGCATGAACGAGATCATGGAGCTGGAGGGCGTTGTGTTCTCCACTGGCGATCTGTTCAGTCTGTACCACATGCCTGACTGTGGCGCGATCATCAACGAGCTGCAAGCCAAGTTCGGCAAAGACGCCCTCTATTCGGAGCTGGTGCCCATCAACACGCCGCTGTTTGATCGCCTCAATGCGATGGCCGCTGAGTTCGCATACGTGTCAGGTATGCCTTCACTCGTCACCTATCCCACCTTTTACCGCAACGCGCAAGCCGCTGAATCGTTGGAGGTGCTCAAGTGCATTGTGACCAACACCAAGATGGATGTTCGGTATCGCTCGGTGCAGTACGTCAAGGACTTCTACATCCAGGAACCCAACGACTTGGCCAAGCGTGCGGTAGCCAGCTCCAAGCGCATTGCAGAGCTGGACGGTATCAAGACCGCGCAGCGCTGGAAAGAAGGGCTGGAGAACATTGAGCATCTGGTGGCACGGTGTGCGTACAAGTTCGACAAGCAACCCGTCTCACTGCCTCTGATGGCCCCCAACGAGTTCGTGGCGCTGGGCAAAAAGTGCATCGAGGGCTGGAAGCGTCGGTTTGGCACCGAGGTGCTGGGCCACAAGCCAGACAACACCGAAATGAAGGTGTATCAGGAGCGCCTGGCGTATGAGCTGTCGGTCTTGAAGAAGATGGGGTTTGCCGGCTACTTCTTGCTGGTGGAAGACCTCGTGGTCTGGGCCAAAGAGAACGGCATCATCGTGGGGCCAGGACGCGGTTCGGTCGGTGGTTCGCTGGTGGCGTACCTGATTGGCATCACTGACGTTGACCCGATTCGATTCAACCTGCTTTTCGAGCGCTTCATCAACCCCGAACGTCTTGACTTGCCAGACGCCGACTTGGACTTCATGTCGTCCAAGCGACACATGGTCATCGAGTACCTGACAGCCAAGTACGGTAAAGACCGCGTGGCAGGCATCAGCAACTATTCGACGTTAGCGAGTGCCTCCGCACTGCGTGACGCTGGTCGCATGTACGGTCTGAATGGCATCGAGCTGACCGCGACAAAACTCGTCCCCAAAGAGCACGGTCAATCGTTCACGCTGACCGACGCCGCGAAAGCGGTGCCGGAGATCGACAAGTTCCGCGACGACCAACCGGAGATTTGGGCACACGCCTTGAATCTGGAGGGTGCGATGCGTGCCTACGGTCGTCACGCCGCTGGTGTGGTGGTGGCCGGTGAGCCGCTGGTCAATCGAGCCGTGGTGGAGACGCGTGCAGACGCGCCGGTGGTGAACTGGGACAAGCGCACGGTCGAAGACTGGGGCTTGGTCAAGATGGATATTTTGGGTCTGTCCACACTCGACGTGATGGAGATTGCCAAGTCGTTCATCAAAGACCGTCATGGCATCACGGTGGACTACCTGGCGCTGCCCCTTGAGCAACCCGACGTGATGGAAGCGTTCGGTCGAGGCGACACCACGGGCGTGTTTCAGTTCGAATCGCCTGGCATGAAAAAGCTGCTGCGCGACCTGGCCACAGGGGGCACGCTGACCTTTGAAGACATTACCGCCGCGACCGCGCTGTACCGTCCAGGCCCGATGGACTCGGGTCTGATGGATGATTACGTCGCGATCAAGAAGGGCATTCGTGAGCCGTACTACGACCATCCGTCGATGGAGAACGCGCTCAAGGCCACCTTCGGCGTCATCGTCTATCAGGAGCAGGTGATGCAGGTGGCGGTCGATCTGGCGGGCTTCACGCGTGCGGAAGCTGACCACTTGCGCAAAGCGATGGGCAAGAAAGACAAAGACAAGATGGCCGAAATGCGTGAGCAGTGGAACCAGGGCTGCAAGAAGAACGTCGGCATGGACGAGCGCACCGCTGGTGGACTGTTCGACAAGATCGAAGCGTTCGCAGGCTACGGTTTTAACCGCTCCCACGCGGTCGAGTATTCCATCATCAGCTACTGGACGATGTGGTTGCGGGTGAACTACCCCGCTGAATACTTCGCCGCCTGCATGTCGATCGTGGACGAAGAAAAGCTGCCAGGGCTGGTCAAGGATGCGCGTGAGTGCGGCATCGAGGTGAGTCCTCCCGACATCAACCTGTCCAGCTACCGCTACACCATCCCTGACGACAAGACAATTCTGGCGCCGTTCTCGTCCATCAAAGGGGTCAGTGAGAACACCGCCAAGCGTATCGTGGAGCTGCGTGAGCGCAACCAAGACTGGAAGGTGGCCAAGATCAAGAAAAAGCGTGACGGCTCCACCGAAGAGGTGTGGGAAAAAGACGACACCACGCCGGTCAAGGGCGTCTTCAGTTCGCCGCAAGAGTTCGCGCTGGCTGCCGCTGAACCAGGCTCCAAGGTCAATGCCACCGTGGTCGAGCGGTTGCGGCTGGTGGGTGCCTACGCCAAGCTGGACGCCAAAGAGCTGCCCGCCAAGCACTTCAGTCGCCGCAAAGATCAGATGGAGCTGATGCCTGGCCTCATCATCGACAACGTGAAGGCGGATCGCACGACCGATCTGGGCGAATCATTCTTGCGTGCCAAGGTAATTCACCTGATTCAAGACTTCAAGCGCTGCGATGGCTGTGACCTGAAAGACGCACCGCACCCCGCGCCCCGTGCCAAGTCCACCGTGAAGTTCATGGTGGTGTCGGACTGCCCGACCTGGCAGGAGGAAAAGAAGGACAAGCTGCTCGAGGGCGATGCCGCTCAGTACGTGAAGCTGTCCATCAAGAATGCAGGGCTGAACGTGGCGGAGGGCTACTACACCACGCTGGTGAAGGCCAAGAAGTCTGAAAAGTTCCTGACCAACGGGCAGATCAACGGCTGCTCACAGTGGTTGAACAAGGAGCTGGAACTCATCAAGCCTGCGGTGATCGTGGCACTTGGGTCGGCAACGATCAAGCGCTTCGTGCCAGGGCTGAAGGGTGGGGCGGGTGAAATGGTGGGCAAGACCTTCTATGACCCCGTGCTGGACGCCACCATCGTTTGCGGACTGAACGCGCAGCAAATCGGCTTTGACCCCGACAAGCAAGAGGTTCTGGACGCAGTGTTCAAACAAGTTGCCGATGTTTTGTCCTGAAGATCAGTCACAAATGACTATCTAACCCTGCAAACGCACAGTAACATTCACGCTGTTAGAAAACATTTTTTTGTTAAGGAGAATCCATGTCATCGAACCCTCAAATCGCCGTTGACGACGACGAAATCGCCGCCTTGCTCGATGAGCTGGAGGCAGAAACTGGCATTGCCAGCACCGCACCGGCTCCCGCCAAGACCGTCAAGCCCGCCGAACCCGAACCTGTCAGCGCCAGCGAGCTGGACGATCTGGAAGACCTGAACGAGTTGGATGAGGTAGTCGCGCAAGCTGAACCCGAACCCCAGTCCGAGCCAGCACCGGAACCTGCCCCAGCTCCCAAAGTGGCCAAGAAAGCTGCACCTGTGAAGGAGACGGTCGCCCCCGCACCCGTGGTGGAACCCAAGACTGCTGACTTTGCCGATGTCGCCGATGCGTCTGAACTGAGCGAAGACGTGCCGCAGACGGCCGGCGCCAAGTTGCAATACTTCGTGGACGTGAACCAGTTCAACCGCGACACCAAACTCACGGAAGCGACGCTGGATGGCGCCATGATGGAGCAGAGCAGTCTGCGTGCCTACTACGGTACGCAAGCGGCGTATGCAGAGGCGCAGCACGCTCGCCTGAAGGTGCGCTTTGACGTGCTGGAAGCCAAGCTGTACGACGAGATTCGCAAGTCCCTGGCTGCCGGCGGTGAGAAGGTCACTGAGAAGATGGTGGAAAACGGCGTCAAGCTCGACCCGCGCTGGCTCAAAGCCAAGAACGCGGTCATCGAAGCGGACACGATCGCCAGCATCAACAAGGGCTTGGTCGCATCCCTGGCTGATCGTCGCGACATGATGATCCAGATGGGAGCTGACCGCCGCGAAGGATACAAGGGCGCCATGCGCGTCATGGAAGCCAAGAACGAAGCCGAAAACCTCGGTGCCCGTGCGAAAGCTGCGTTCCAGAACGCTCGCCCTCAATAAATTGTGGTTCCCCGTGACAGGATAAGTCACGGATGAACTATAATGTAAGTGCTCAAGACGTAAAACTCAAAAGCATCAACCCAACTAACCAAACTAGGAAAAATCAAATGGATACCTCGAAACTTCTTGAACTCATGAAACAGAAAAAGGCCGCTCTGAAGTCGAAAGACAAGACGATCAAGCCCCAACCTGGCTCGAACCGCTACATCTTGCTGCAAGGCTGGCGTAAAGGCGAAGAGCATGTGTGGTATCACGACTTTGGCCAGCATTACATCAAGAATGCCGCCGACGAAATTCAAGCCGTGTACCCTTGCAACGAAGCGATCTATGGCAAACCTTGCCCGATCTGCGAAGGTCTGAACCGCGCTCAACACGCTGCCGGTGACGACGAAACGGTCGAATTGCTCAAGAAAGCCAAAGCAGGCCGCAGCTTCTTGATGAATGTGCTGGCTCTGGACAGCGAAGACCCCAACACCCCTCAGATTCTCGAAATCAAGGCAACCGCGTTTGGCCAGTTGGTCGATGCTGTTGAAGAGTGGGCCGCCTCCATGTTCGATCCAGACGAAGCGCAAGTGTTCGTCATCACCCGTGAGGGGAAGGGTCTGAACACCAAGTACGCCGTGCAAGTTTCTCCCAAGAAGCAAGCCGTGCCGAAAGCTGCATACAGCAAGCTCGCCAACCTGGACGAGTACGTGCAGCAAGAGTCCGACGAGCAAAAACGCAAAGCGTTGTCGGCGATCAACAACGTGGCTGGCATCTTGCCCGCTGCGCACTCTGACCGCCCCAGCACTCGCGCTTTGCCAGCCGCCAGCACCGATGCTGAAGTGATCGAAGAGGCCGCTCCGCGTGCCGCCAAGGTCGCAGCACCTGCACTGGACGAAGAACTCGACGATCTGTTGGGCGACTTGGGCTAAGTCACCAATGAGGCAATGCAGTCTGGAGCTTCGGCTCCAGGCTTGCTGCCCTCTCATCTCATGCCTAAATACCTACTCATCGACGGCAACAGCGTCGGGTATGCCAGCCACCATGCAACGAAGCTCTCGTCCGGTGGTCAGGAAACCCAAGCTGTTTTCGGCTTTCTGAAGACCATGCGCGAACTGCGCGTGACTTACCCCGACCACACGCCGATCGTGCTGTGGGACGGACGTGCGGAGTGGCGCTTCGCACTGAACCCCTCTTACAAGAGCAACCGCAACGACGACCCCAAGAAGGTCGCTGTCAAGGAAGCCTACAAGAGTCAAACGCCGTTCATTCGTGACGCCCTCGAAGCGCTCGGTATCCGTCAGATGACGGTGGCCACGCACGAAGCGGACGACATGGCTGGTTATCTGGTGAGCACGCTGATGCAAAAGCCGGACACCGAAATCGTTCTCATCTCCGGTGACGGGGACTGGATTCAGTTGGTGCGCACGGGGGTGACGTGGCGCGACATGCGCGACGACGCCAAGATCGTGACGATCGCCAACCTCTTCGAAAAGACCGGCTACAAGACCCCGCTGGCGTACCTCGAGGGCAAATGCCTTCAGGGTGACTCGTCAGACGTGATCTCAGGCGTTGGCGGTATCGGTGAAAAGGGCGCACCCGAGTTCCTGGCTGAGTTCGGCAGCGTTCGCAACTTCTGGAAGGTCTGTGCTGACGGCACGTTTGTGCCGAAAAAGAAAGCGCACATCAACCTGAACGAAGGCGAGGGACGCAAGCTCTTCGGACGCAACCTGAAGCTGATGCAACTCATCAAGGTCGCCAAGCCAGACCCCGCACACGTCGAAGTGCGCAAGGGCCAGCTGAACCGTGAACGCTTCCAGCAAATCTGCGAGGAGCTTGGCTTTGCCAGCATCCTTAAACAGCTGGACGTGTTTATTAACCGATTCGAGACGATGTGATGGCGACATTCTTCGTCATTCGACACAAGACAGACGGGACGTTCTGGTCGCCACCTGGCGTCTCAAGCACGCCCCAACTGTTCTCTACACGCGGCAAGGCCGAAGGTCGCCGCAAACAACTCTGGCATCCCGACGATCGCGAGGTCGTCGAAGCCACCCTCACACTCAAGGAAAACAATCATGGCAACCTCAGTAGCTGATCTCGTGGCTCAACTCGACAAGGAGTTGGGCGCTAATGCCGATGGCCAACAAGTCACCAACTTCATCGACACCGGCTTTCCTCCCCTGAACAAGATCATGTCAGGCCGCTATGACGGTGGTCTGCCAATGGGTCGCATGGTGGAAATGTTCGGTGAGTCGTCAACTGGTAAGACCGCGTTGGCAACACAGTGGATGGTCAAAGCGCAACAGATGGGCGGCGTGGCTGGATTCATCGACTGGGAGCGCTCGTTCGATGTGGGTCTGGCTGAAGGCTTCGGTCTGAAGTCTGAGCGCCCCTACTGGCTCTACTCCAAGCCGAAGACGTGGGAAGAGGGCAACGTGACTGCCGCAAAAGCGTGCAAGATCATCCGTGAGTCCAAGGTCATCAAGCCTGATGCACCAATCCTGTTCGTCTTCGACTCCATCGCTGCTGCGCTGCCCAAGAGCCAGGCAGAAAAGGAGATCGACGAGTACACCATGAACGACACCACGGCGCTGGCCCGTGTCACCTCGACGACTCTGAAGGCGATGGCGCAGCACTGCGAAGAATTCAACGCCACCTTTCTGTATCTGAATCAGATGCGATTGAAGCCTGGCGTCGTCTATGGCGACCCACGCACCACCCCTGGCGGCAAAGCGATGGAGTTCTACGCAACGGCGCGACTGGCTCTTGGTCGTCAGAAGATCATGGAACTCGTCGACGGCTCGAAGGAGTTCATTGGGCAAAACGTCTCAATTCAGTGCGTGAAGTCCAAGATGACAAAGCCCTTTCAGGAGACTTCGATCCGCATGAGTTTTGATGAACTCGGCGCGGCACAGTTCGACACAATTACCAGCCTGCTGGAGTATCTGATCGCGAACAAGCTGATTACGTACTCCAAACCACGCGTGACGTGGACGGACGGTAAGCAGTATTTTACAAAGGCGCTGGCCGAGAAGATTCGTGCTGATGGGTCGTTTGCCGAGCTTGTCGCAATGTTGCCATAGCCGAAACACCACCACTGCGTTCTATACTGAGGGACTTCTGGGACTCAGGAGAGTGCGGTGGTGGATCAGACGGTAATAGGTTTCATTCCTCCGATCATCGGAGTGGAGGGTGAATTTAATACCTTCCGGTTGGGTAAGAAATTCGCGAAGTTGCCGATCGGTTCCGAAGTGCTGCTGATGGACGAGCGACGCAAGGTGGTCTTCGGCAAAGCGGTTGTGTTGGACACTTCGGTAGGGCCGATCAGCGCGTTGTGCGCGGTCTACGCTGCCGAAAATCACACCGAACTTCAGCATCAGGACGGCCAGCACGCCGAGCGCTTGTTTCAGACCCTGACCAAGATTTACGGGCCACACATTGTCAAACCCAACACGACCGCCACGGTCATCAAACTGAGGAGAAGAGATTAGTGAAAATCGTGCCCCACAATGTGAACTTCAAGCATCAAGGGGCATGGTACGAACTCGAAGACGGGCGAGGCATCTACTTAGCGCACCGCAGAATGTCGCAGGTGCTCGCCAAACGCAACGCTTGGTGTATCGAGCGCATTGCGCTGGAGGACACGCTTAGTCGTGGTTATCAGTTCGCAGGCGTACTGGTCAAAGACGGCAAGCGCAAGCTGCTGTACGCCACCAAGGTCGAGGACTTCTTCGGTGAAGCCTCCTTTTCGAACCCCAAGAACATTCTTCAGCGGTGTCTGCCGCTGAGTCGATTTCGTATCACGCCATCCATGAACAGGGTAAATGTCGAAGCCGCGATGCGTCTCCGGTAAGCCTTGTTGTAACCCCTCTAATCGGTCACTAAGATTGGTTTATCGCAAAACTGAAAGCACCACATGATTCTGGAGTCTGCCGTTCTCTGTCTCGCCTTGAACATCTATCACGAAGCTCGCTCGGAAATGATTCCTGGCCAGTACGCGGTGGCGCAGGTGACGATGAATCGTGCAGGCGACAAGTCAAAGGTGTGCGAGACGGTTGTTGCCAAGCGCCAGTTTTCGTGGACGAACAAACTACTGACCAAGAAGGGTAAGCGCTACGTGCTCAAGAAGGAGGGCGTGCCGCGTGATGCACGCGCTTGGGAGCTAGCCACCCACATCGCAAGCTACGTGCTCAAGAACCGACCTTCGGACGCTACGCGCGGAGCCACCTTCTACCACTCGACCGCCGTCGCACCAGCCTGGCGCAAGGGCATGGTGAAGGTGGCCAAGATCGGCCATCACATTTTTTACAAGACCGCATAAGTCACCACTGACAGGAGCATCCATGAAACCATACGGCGTCATATCTGACACACATCATCACAACTGGACGGCGTTCTCCAGCACCAACGGTGCAGGGGTCAACACGCGTCTGAATCAAATCCTCGACGAGACGCGCCGCTGCGCCGACGAAGTGATCGCAGCCGGTGGCAACACCATCGTGCATGGCGGTGATCTGTTTCACGTTCGCGGCTCGGTCGCTCCATCGGTGCTGAACCCCACGCTGGAGCTGTACCACGACCTTATCAAGAAGGGCATGCGCATCCTCATCAATGCAGGCAACCACGATCTTGAGGGCAAGGAAGCGACCAAGGTCGGTAGCGCCATCACCGCACTGGAGAAGGTGGGCTGCCAGGTCGTCAACGAGCCACTGCTGTTCGCAACGGACGGTCTGGTCTTGGTGCCGTACATGCAGCGCGTGGCCGACCTGAAGGTTGAGCTGGAAAAGATCGTCGCCAAGACCGCATGTGGCGCTGTCGATCTGGTCATTCATGCCGGCATTGATGGCGTCATCAAAGGTCTTCCCGATCATGGTCTGGATGCCGAGTACCTGTCCAAGCTGGGGTTTCGCCGCGTCTTTGCTGGTCACTACCACCACCACAAGGAGCTGGCCGAGAACGTCTGGAGCATCGGTGCGCTGACCCATCAAACGTGGTCGGACATCGGCAGCAAGGCGGGCTTTCTGATCGTCACCGATGAAGGGGTGAACTGGCGCTCGACCCACGCACCGAGCTTCGTGGAGATCGACGGCACGACCAAGCCGGACGACATCCCGCTGATCGTCGATGGCAACTATGTCCGTGCCAAGATTTTCTCGTCCAAAGCGTCTGAGATCGAAGCGCTGCGCCAGTACCTGACCGACAGCGGCGCAAAGGGCGTGACGATCGTCAGTCAGCCACCGACCGGCGTGACCCGCACCAAATCCACCGTGACCGCCGGCGCCTCCATCGAGGTGAGCGTCACCGACTACATCAAGGCGTCGGACTTTTCCCGACCCACTGAGCTGGCCGTCCTGTGTGACGACATTCTGAAAGACGCAAAGGAGAGCGCATGAACATCGAATCCATTTCCATCACCAACTTTCTGACCATTCAGCACGCCGAAATCGAGCTGGCTGAACGCGGGTTGGTGCTGATCCAGGGCGTCAACAAGGACGACTCGTCCGCCGATTCCAATGGTGCCGGCAAGTCATCCATTGCGGACGCGATCTGTTGGGCGCTGTACGGTGTCACCGCGCGAGGCGTCACTGCCGATGCCGTGGTGAACAAGAAGGCCAAAAAGGACACCGAGGTCGAGATTCGACTGACCGATGGCGCCAACGAGTACCGCATCATCCGGTATCGCAAGCACTCCACGAACAAGAACGTGACGCTTGTCCAGCAGCGGGGCACCGCCGTTGGCATGGCACCCACCGACCTGCACAAAGGCACCGAGCGCGAGACTCAAGAAGTCATCAACGCGCTGGTTGGGTGCAGCCTCGAAGTGTTCCAGGCAGCGGTCTACGCAGGGCAAGAGAAGATGCCCGATCTGCCCGCCATGACCGACAAGCACCTGAAGCTGATGATCGAGGAGGCTGCCGGCGTCGAAGTCTTGGCCAAAGCACACTCCATCGCTCGAGCCAGGGCGTTGGCTGCGCAAGCCGAGTTTGACAAGATCGGCGCCACGCTGGTGGCCTCTCAGTCACAGCTTGCGAATTCCAAGACGCAACTGGCCGACACCGAGCTGCTGGCGACCGCCTTTGAAGCTGACCGCCCTGTGTCAGCCAAGATGGAGCTGACCAAGATTCCACCCATGACCAAGCGGCGCAAAGAGTTGGAGACTGAAGTCGCTACCCGTGATGCCGTTGACTATGCGGGGGAGCTGGACGCCATCAAGAAGAAGTTTGCCGCCCTGAAGTCAGAGAACGACGAGCTGGCACGGCTGGAGACGCTGGCGCAGGCTGCTCAGAAGAAATTGACCCTGGCTGAGTCAGCAGCACGTCTGGCCAAGCAAAAGCACGCCAACGCTCAGGTCGCAGAGGAGAACGTCGGCAAGAAGGTCGGTACGCCCTGTGGGGAGTGTGGCAAGGACTACTGCGCTCATGACGTTGAAGCGGTGCGCCTCTTGCGCGAATCGGATGTCGTCGTGGCGCATGGTGAGCTGCGTAAAGCTGCTGACGCATACAGAACCGCACGAGACGAAGCAGCGACCGCGCAGAACGCAGCCACTGCGTTCAAAGCAACCATGACAGACGTGACTGAAATGGCAGAGCGACAGCACGACATTACGACCGAGGTGGCGTGCATCAACCGCTTGAAGGGCGAGATCGAGCGCATCGACCTGGATATTGCCAACGTGAAAGCGGCGGCCGCAGTTTGGTTGAAAAAAGACAATCCTTATACGAAGGCCAAAGAGCTGCTGGAGGCTCAGATCGCCAAGCTGGAGGCGACCATTGCGGCAGGCGAGGGCGATGCCAAGCGGGTCGAAGACGCGCTGATGCTGGCGCAGGATGCGGTGAAGGTCTATGGCCCCGCCGGTGTTCGAGCGCACATTCTGGACACGGTGACGCCGTACCTGAACGACCGAACCAGCCACTACCTGTCAGCGCTGGCGGACGACAACATCCATGCAGTCTGGAACACGCTCACCACCAACGCGAAGGGCGAGGTCAAGGAGAAGTTCCAGATCGAGGTGACGAACGACAAGGGTGCCGAGAGCTTTGAGGGTCTGTCGGGCGGGGAAAAGCGCAAGGTGCGCCTGGCGACCGCGATGGCCCTGCAAGACATGGTGGCCAGCCGCGCCAGCAAGCCGATCAACATCTTCATCGCCGATGAGGTCGATCACGCGCTGGATGAATCGGGGCTGGAACGCCTGATGACGGTCTTGAACGAAAAAGCGCGTGAGCGTGGCACCGTGCTGGTCATCAGCCACAACTCGCTGTCCGATTGGATTGATGAGGTCATTACCGTCACGAAGGAGTCAGGCTATGGACAAGTTGCAGGCGCTACTCGCAAATAGAGACAAGCCCGTGCGGGTGGATCGAGCACGGTTTGCCGCTGAGTTGGCACATCTGCTGCAAACCCCTGGGTATACTACCAATCAGTCAGTAATGAGAGAGCGGCCCGAGGTGGCTCGCTTTGAACCGAAAAAGGAGGCGCGAATGCCAGAAGACAAAATTGCACGCACTGCCGAAGGGCAGGCTGAAACCGACGAGCTGCAACAGGAGCTGGAGCTTCTTGCCGAGAAGATCACTGAAGTCCTGAAGGCGACCACTGAAACCTTCATGCTGGCGGCCCCAGAGACGCTGACCGTCAAGCGAGCCAATGGCGCGTACTCCAAGCAGGCGCACATCGGCTCAGAAGACTTTGCCCCCTCGCGAGCCTACGTCGGCAAGCGGGGTCGCATGATCTTCGTGTTCACCCCCGTGATGGTGGCTGAGTACATCGAAATGGAGATGGACGAGAACCAGGCACGCGAGAAGCTGATGGGGTTCAAGGACTACCTGAAAGAGAACATGGGTGACGTGCATGCCATGTTGGCTGAAGCCCGTGTGAACGCTGCCGCCCGAGAGGAGCGCAAGAGCATGGAGTCGCGCTCTGAAGCCTACAAGGACATCGGGTTCGGCTCATGGTGATCGAAGGCAACTTCAGCCGCGCCGAGTACACGCTCGTCGGCCAAGAGAGTGCGCTCGTCAAGATGGAGCTGATGCTGACCAATGAGGAGGCGGTCAAGCTGCAAAACGCGCTGATGAACCGGCGCATGGATCAGATTCAATTCGTCGTCAACAGCGCTCCGCCAAGCTGGGAGTCTGAAACTCCACACGACACCCCCAAAACAACAACCGAAAGCTGGTAATGAAAGAAGAATGGCGGCCAGTTGTGGAGAACCCTGACTACGAAGTGTCGAATCTTGGGCGTGTCAGAAGCTGGCGCAAAGGCAATGGTCACGGACGCGCCGACGAACCGAAGATTCTAGGTGGCACGATCACGCCGAAGGGTTACGTCGTTGTGGAGTTGGGTAGAAAACGGCCAGGCGAACGGCATAACCGTCGCTGGGTTCATCGACTGGTGCTTGAAGCGTTCGTAGGCCCACGGCCAGAAGGCACGGAGAGTCGCCACAAGAACGGCACTCCGAACGACAACACCGTCGCCAATCTTGAGTGGTCAACTCATGTGGACAATATGAGAGATCAGTTCGGACATGGCACGCGAATCATTGGCGAGAGACACCCTCGAACAAAGTTGACGGATGAGCAGGTTCGCGAAATTCATGCAGCTGCCAACGCTGGCAAGCATGGAATCGGAAGGCAACTGGCCGAGAAGTACGGCATCAAGACTGCCACAGTCACTCAAATCAAGAAAATGCAAACTAGAAAGGCAGCATTATGAAAATCCGAATCGTCGGGATGGACCCGTCAACCTCGAACTGGGGTATTTGCAAAGCCACGCTTGACGTGACATCAATGGAGTGGGTAGTGGACGATCTGATCTGCATCGAGACGGAAAGCGAATCGAAGAAGGGCGTCATCAAGCAGTCGGACGACCTGCGTCGTGCCCGTGAGGTGCGTCAAGGCATGGTGGACGCGTGTGAGGACGCCTCGTTTGCCATCAGTGAGATTCCGTTTTGCAACCCCGCAGGCTACGCAGCGGCGAACTTCAACTCCGGTCTGGTGACTGGCGTGCTGGCAGCGTGCCCAATTCCCCTGATCCAAGTGTTCCCCGCCGAGGTCAAGTTCAAAGCCACTGGCATTCGCTCTGCCACCAAAGGTGAAATGATCGAGTGGGCAATGGGTCGGTTCCCTGATGCGCCGTGGCGTATGCGCAAGCTCAAAGGCAAGATGGTGCCGATGAACGTGAACGAGCACTTGGCGGACGCGGTAGCGTCAATCAACGCCGGCTTGGACTCACAACAGCTCCAGCAAGCCTTGGCAATCTATCGCGGTATGAAGACTGCCGCGTGACATAAGTCACCCGTGAATATACTGCTTGCATATAAGCAACACCATCTATGGCAACCTCAGACACACCCTTCGACCCAACAACGCTGCACGAACTCATCAAGGCAGTCTCGCCGCTTCTGAGCAGTGATAACTTCGCCAGAGAATATCTGACCGGCAACTTTGAGTCAGAGCCGCAGGAGATTCACGTCAACGAGAAGACGGTCTTCGCCAACCCTTTGGCGATCTCGACCGTGGTGGACGACTACACCGCCTCGCACGCCAGAGACGACCGCATGGTTGCCAGGCTGCTGGAGGACGCTCACCAAAAGCTGATGCGCACCGTCGAAAACGAGACACGTTGTGCCCAGTGCCGGCGCCTTGATGTGGCGGTGGATCAGAACCCAAACCCCATGTCAGGCAGCACCGAGTACCGACTCAGGACGGTCTGCAAACAGGCTCAAAAGGGCATGACCTCGCTGGTCTGTCCTGACGGATCGCTGACATCTGTGAACACCTCGGGTCTGGATCGTAGCCGCGTGAGCTTTCGCCCGCCGCCAATGGTCTGGAAACCCGAAGAAAGTCACAAGCCGGCTGACCAGCCAACCACCAACACCGGCGACACCGCCTGGTAAATGCTTATATGGTGCCTAAGTCACAACTGAGTTAGACTCGCCATCCCGATTTTTTAACCCCCATGAAAACAGAAAAAGGAGCCTCATGAGCCTGTCCACAGAAACCCCCGCACGAAGTTACGCCAAAGGTATTGGTGATGCCGTTGCGGATAGAACTATCAACCGCAAAATCACCCGCCAGGTGGACACGTACACCAAGACCATCGAGCTGCCACGCCGTGACGACATGGCTCTGGATCACGAAGTCGATGAGTGGTGCAAGTCCAACAACCTCGTGATCGAGTCCTACCACGTTGCCTATGGTGACGACCTGATCGTCCAGATCGAGCTGAAGGTCACGGGCCACGTTGAGGTGGAGACTTGGGCTGACGTTGCGGCGCGTGTCGCTTACGGTTCGGCCACGCTGCATCCACTCCACAGCAATGAGAATCTTTCTCAACTGGCTGCCGAGCGCACGTTCGAATTCGAGAAGATGCACCACCACCTGCGCCAAGCCTCGATTCTGATGTCCGGTCGCCACTTGCAGCACGGAGATGAATCGCAAAGCCTGCGCAACATGGAAGTCTTCACGAACTGCTCGACCTCCGCATCGACGTTCCTGTCCTTCTACCTGCTCTTGAATGGCTCGGGTGTCGGTCGCAGCTATGACAACGAAATGATCCGCGCTGACCTGAACAGCCTGCCTGTGACCGTCTGCACCATCGACATGATGCACAAGGACGCGCAGACCGGCGAGATCAACGCGCTGGACTTGCGCAACGCCAAGCACCTGTACGCCGGTCGCGAGATCGAAGTGTTCGAAGTGCCAGATTCGCGCGAAGGCTGGGCCAAAGCCCTCGAGAAGATGGAGTACATGGCCTTCCGTGGTGACAAGCGCAACACGGTGCTGATCTTGGACTTCTCCAACGTGCGACCACGCGGCGCCCCGATCGCAGGGATGCAAAACCGCCCCGCATCCGGCCCTGGCCCGATGATGACCGCCATTCAGAACTTGGCCAAGTTGCGTGACGCAGGCATGTCGCCCTGGCGTGCCGCCATGTACGCCGACCACTACGTTGCCGAGTGTGTGCTCGTTGGCGGTGCGCGTCGTGCGGCTCGCATGGCCACAAAGACCTGGCGCGACAAGAACGTGATGGAGTTCATCGAGGTCAAGCGCGGTGGCTTCCTGTGGTCTTCGAACAACAGCGTGACCGTGGACGATGAGTTCTGGAAGCTCGTGAAAGCCGACATTGCGGAGGTGGTCAAGTACGAGAACGAGGCGACCGTTGAGTTGGCCGTTCACGCCAAAGCCGTGTTCGATGCGCTCTGCTACGCCGCCTATCACGACCAGACCGGCGAGCCAGGCATCATCAGCGTGGACAAGCTCACTTGGAGCAACGAAGGCATCGAAGCATTGCTGGACGGCAACTTTGCCGAATCCGAGCGCTACAAGCTCGATACCGCCACCCTGGAGCTGACCGCAGCGCTGGCAAAAGCCTGGCAGAACTGCCCGTACAAGACGATCACCAACCCCTGTGGCGAGATCGTTCTGGGTGCCCTGGGTGGTTACTGCGTGATCGCTGACGTGGTGCCTTACCATGCCGGCACACCGATTCCTGGCACCGTGACCGATCAGTCAATCGACGGACGCAATCGCCGCTGGGACGACGATGCAGAAGATGCCTTCCGCACCGCCACTCGCGCTCTGATTCGCACCAACCTGATGGACAGCCTGTACGGTAAGGAAGTCAAGCGCACCAACCGCATTGGTGTTGGCATCACCGGCTTTCACGAGTACGCGTGGGCACGCTTTGGCTACGGTTGGAAGGACATTGTGGACGAAGCCAAGTCGCTGGACTTCTGGCTGACTCTGAGCCGCTTCAAACGCGCCGTGCAAGACGAGGCAAAGGTCTACTCGACCAAGCTGGGCGTGACCGTGCCGCACACCAACACGACGATGAAGCCAGCCGGCACCACGTCCAAGCTGTTCGGTCTGACTGAAGGCGCTCACTTGCCCTCCATGCGTGAGTACCTGCGCTGGGTGCAGTTCCGCAACGACGACCCGTTGATCGACCAATACCGTGAGCTTGGCTATCCTGTGAAGAAGCTCAAGAGCTACTCCGGTACGACCATCGTGGGCTTCCCGACCGTGCCAGAGATCGTCGCGCTGGGTATGGGTGACAAGCTGGTGACAGCGGCAGAGGCCACACCGGAAGAGCAATACCAGTTCCTGCGTCTCATGGAGAAGTATTGGATCACGGGTGTTGACGAAGACGGCGTGACCCCGCTGGAAGAGCGTGGCAACCAAGTGAGCTACACCTTGAAGTACGACCCGAAAAAGGTCAGCTACGAGGACTTCAAGCACACCCTGTTGCACGGTCAGTCCACCATTCGTTGCTGCTCGGTGATGCCACAAGCGGACACCACAGCCTACGAGTACCAGCCCGAGCAGCCTGTGACCAAGCACGAATTCGAAATGATTTGTGCCGCCATCAAGGAATCCGAAGCCGTCAAGGAAGACATTGGCTTTGAGCACGTTGACTGCGGAGCCGGCGGCTGCCCGATCGACTTCGGTGACAACAAGTAAGGAGCTTTGCATGGCACATCCCGAAACCCACGACGACATCGACGAACCAGTGGAGCTGGTGTCTGAAGAGGAACGTGAACGTAGCGGGGTGGCCGCCTTCACAACCTTGGCCAGCTCCCTGCAAGACTGGGAGCAGTTCGAGGTGAACAACAAGGCAAAGCGGTAGTTTTTTGCAGGGTAAGTCAGCACTGAGTTGACTTCCCTCGAAAACTTATATAAGATTCACGTATTGAAAGAGATTGCAGCGGGGTAGTTCAGTTGGCAGAACGCTGGGTTCATAACCCAGAGGCCGCAGGTTCAAGTCCTGTCCCCGCAACCAGTTTCGTTGGCATATAGCTCAGTTGGTAGAGCACTTGACTGTTAATCAAGTTGTCCCTGGTTCGAGGCCAGGTATGCCAGCCAATCGGCGTTTAGCGCAGTCTGGTAGCGCACCTGCTTTGGGAGCAGGGGGTCGTAGGTTCGAATCCTACAATGCCGACCATGTTTTCTAGTGTCGAGAAGAGGAAGTGCAACGGGTCAGCGCCGTTGCTACCGATCAACCTCACTTTCGAAAGGAAGGGAGTCTGACTCCGGTAGGTGGAAACCCACTGCTTCATGTGAGCTTCCACTTCTCGATGCAAAGTTTTGTCGGGGTGTTCTAAGAACTAACCAGCGTCAGCGTCTCCTCTTGATGGAGTCCAGCACCTGAAGGTCACGACCATCCCGACAGATCGCCGCCTTAGCTCAGTTGGTAGAGCAGCTGCCTTGTAAGCAGAAGGTCTGGGGTTCGATTCCTCAAGGCGGCACCAGATGCTCTGGTGGTGGAATTGGTAGACGCGCCGGCTTCAGGTGCCGGTGTCGAAAGACGTGCGGGTTCGAGTCCCGCCTAGAGCACCATGTATTTACAATCCCTTATCGGCAGCCTTCAGTGGCTGTTGGACGAGGGCGAAACCACCCGCTTTATGCGGGTGTTTTCATTTGTGAGTGCAGTTGCCGTGAATGCCCTGGGAAATCTGGGTTCGCGCTCGGTATACTGCAATAAGTCACTAATGACGTTACAAAGGAGAATAGATGACGACACCGACCATCCATCCTCGCCAGGCGGAAGCTCAAGCCAAAGCAGCAAAAGTTGCATTGGTACGTAAAGCCCAGGGCGAGATCATTGAATTCGCAGCCGAGCAAGGCATTCGCTTCGTCGAAGTGGACCCAAGCACCGGCATCATGGAAGAGAGCAGCACCAAGCCGCCCAAATCAGGGCGTCTGACCATCGCTTACGTGGAAAATCGCCGCAACATCGTGCTGATCTCCACCGCGATCTGCCATCCAGGGGACAAATTCGACAAACGCACGGGCCGCGCCGTCGCTGCGTTGAATATGTTCGAGGGCAGTTCCATCCAGTTGCGCAAACCCACCAGCTTTCACGGCTCGGTCAAGCGCTGGATTCAGCAAACCTTCACACAGTACGGCGCATGAAAGCCCTCACGCTCATCGCCGCCGCTGGCTTGGTGCTGACAGGCTGCTCTGACAACACGGCTCCACAGCCGCAAGCTCAGGTGCAAAGCCAACCCGCACTGATGCAACCACAAGCACCCGCGCAGCAACCTGCGTTGGCTGCACCACAACCGCAGCAGGTCATCGTTCAGCAAGCGCCAGCGCAGCAGAACAACTCACACGACATGCTCATGGGTGGCATGCTCGGTTACATGCTGGGTAGTGCAGGCAACCGCAGTGCGGTGTCTTCACCCGCCATTGCACCGGCCCCTGCACCCACCGTCATCCACAAGACCATTGTGAACAAGACGGTCATCCAGCAAGTGCCGCCCAAGGTGGAGCCAATCAAACAGGTGGCACCCCCGACACCACCTGCACCTCCCGCACGAGTGGTTCCGGCGCCGGCGCCGTCATCTTACAAACCTGCCACCACGACCTACGTGGGTTCGGGCGCGTCTTCATATCGTCGAAAGTAAAGGAGTTTTCCATGCAAGAAATCAAACTGGGCAGCCTCGTCACCGACCTGCAATCCGGCTACGAGGGCACCGCCACCGCACGCATTGAATTGTTCAGCGGCAACATCCAGTACACCGTCACGCCCAAAGCGGCCAAAGGCTCTGAGAAGTTCCCCGAGCAGGTGAACTTTGACGCCGTGACGCTGAAGGTCAAAGGCAAAGGCATCAGTGAGCTGGCGACCGAGCCGCAGCCCGTTGACATTGCCATCGGTGACGAAGTGCAGTGCATTTTGACCGGCTTTAAGGGTGTCGCCAGCATGAAGTCCACCTTCATGAATGGCTGCGTGTACTTCGACGTGCTCAAGCCCGAAGGTGCCTTGAAGAAAGAGGGCGCTGCCGAAAGCATGTTCATCTCCTCGACCCGTCTGAAACTCATCAAGGCCAAGAAGGTCACGCCGATCAAGGCGTCCATCAAGGCACCAGGCGGCCCCAACACTCGCGCCATGCGAGCCAACTAATCCCTCAACTCTAGGAGAAACTCCATGAAACGCCTTTTCTCATTCAATCGCTTCGCATCTGTGAGCGCCATCATCGTCGGCTTGGCCATCGGTTGCGGTCTGGCTGCGTGCAGCAAAGACCCCGCACCGTTGTCCGTTGAGCAGCAGCGCGAGATCAACCTTGCCAACGCGGACAAGAACCGCAAGCTGCAAGACCTGTTGGAGCAGCAACGCTCAACCGCCCTGGCCAACGCCTCGCGCAACGCCTCCAGCTACTTTGCGGCGAACCCTCGCTTTGATGCCGGCTGGAAGATTCTCCCGCACACCGATGACCAGATTGACGCTGCATGCCCTCAAGGTTCCGGCTGGGCTTGGGTCAGCATCATGAAGGTGACAGGCAAGGAAGTGGAAAAGAACCGCATCTGGTGCAGCACGTCCAGCTCGTCGCTTGGCTGCTACATCGAAGCTGACTTCGCCAAGCTTCCGTACTCGGCACAGGCAGCAGCGTGTGACGTGAACCTTCCTCACCCCTTGAAGCCCATCAGCAAATGATTGCCACCATCACCTTCTCATCCATCGCTGAGTGGGTGGTGAGCGCTGCCATCATCGGCTTCATCGCTGGTGCTGGCACCGCCACCTGGCTCATCGTCCGTCTGTCTCGAAAGAAGTAATGACTACTATCTCCGCCAAAATGATCGAATACTCGTGCTCCACCAGCACGGGCATTGAACTGGCGACGATGCAACTGTGCTACCCACGGTTCATCCACGCCGAATTCATGACCCATCGGGTCTTCAGCCGCAACGCGTCGTCGTCTCGTGCCATCCCTGTGGCCAAGATGATCGAACAAGTGCGCACCGACCCCGCTATGCCGATTCACTGGGGTAAGAACCAGCCAGGCATGCAAGCCAAAGAGGAAATGGAAGGCCAAGAGCTTGAAACCATGATGCGTGCGTGGCAGCAGGCAGCGCGTGAAGCTGCGGCGACCGCTGAGTTCATGGAAAAGCGTGGTCTTCACAAGCAGGTGGCCAACCGCATCCTCGAGCCGTTCCAGTACATGCACGTCATCGTGACGGCAACGGAGTGGGAGAATTTCTTCGCTTTGCGTGCGCACCCCGATGCACAGCCGGAGATTTTCGTTCTGGCAAAGGTGATGCAGGCAGCGATCGACCAATCGACCCCGCGCTGGATCGACCCCGACGAATGGCACCTGCCTTACGTGCTGGCCGAAGAACGACTGAGCTTGCCCACCGAACTGCTCCTGAAGCTGTCGGCAGCACGTTGCGCCCGTGTGTCCTACCTGACCCACGACGGCCAGAAGCCCGACATCGACAAGGACTTGGCGCTGTATGACCGACTGGTGGGTGGTGTGCCCCTGCATGCCTCTCCGATCGAGCATCAAGCCACCCCAATGGCGACAGGCGATATGTGGTCAGGCAACTTCCGAGGTTGGATGCAACACCGGCAGTTGGTCGAAGCGACCTTCAATCCCGCGCTCTGATCGCTACACTTCAATCACCAATGACCTAACCGGAGGACTATGTTCCAAGCATTCAAACCCAAAAAGACCGTCGCATCCGTGATGGCCGGCTTCCATAAAACCATCGCCGATCTCACTGAGGTTGAGCAGGTTCAGGAGGCTGAAGCTGACTACCACGTCAACGTGGCTCGCAACGCCAATGTTGCCGCATCTGCTGCGCTCAGTGAGCGTGACGCCGCCATCGAGGTTCGCAAGAAGCTCGAAAACCTCATCAACGCGTAAGGACATCATGAACTTCAAAGAGTACCAACAACGCGCTCTCCTGACCGAGAGCAAGCCTGCTGAACTGAACTTCGGCGAGATCGGCCTGCACATCGTTCTGTGCGCCTCGATCACGATGGCCGAGATCGTCAACCAGACCAAGCGCACCATGTTCTATGGCAAGCCCCTTGACGGTGCTGGTATGCGAATCCTCGCTCAAGACCTGGCAGGCTTTGGCCAACTGCTGTACGAAATGTCCGACCACCTTGCCACCAAGAATGACAAGGGGAACTACGGCGCACTTCCAGAAGCAGCCCGCAACATCGACCCCAAGAACCTGAACCTGCGCCTGGCACACGCTGCGCTCGGTATCTTCTCGGAAGCAGGTGAGGCGCTTGAACTCATTCGCGACCAGTTGGAAGGCAAGGCTTTTGACACCGTGAACTGGGGCGAGGAGATCGGTGGCGACATCAGCTGGTATCAGGCGCTCGGTCACGATGCGGCTGGCACCGATGAGGATGTGGAGCGTGCCAAGAACATCAAAAAGCTGGAGCTTCGCAACAAGGGTCAGACGTTCAACGCGGAAGGCACCCTGAACCGCGATCTGGACGCCGAGCGCAAGGTCTTGGAAGGCCAGGCATGAAATACCTCATCATCTTCATATTGGCACTCATCGCCATCGGCGCCTTTGCAAAAGGTGGTGGTGGAGGTGGGGGTCATGGAGGTGGTGGGGGTCATGCCAGCAGTGGTCACTCCAGTAGCGGTCACGCAGGGTCATCGCACTACACCGCCACCCCGTCCGAGTCCCATTACACGGGTCGGGCAGGGGGTGCGGCTGTGGTGGCCCCTTCATCGCGCTGCTCGGACGAGCGTCGCAAGAAGGAAGGCTGCTGATGGCGATTGGATTGGTCGGAGCGCACCGGACAGGCAAGACAACACTGGCCCGTCTGTATGCAGAGAAAAGCGGTATCAAGTTCCTTGAAACCTCGGTCAGCGCCATCTTTCGTGACTTGGGCTATGACGCGGCAGTGACTTACGACTTCGACACCCGCCTGACGATTCAGGAAGAGGTGTTGAAGCGTGTCGATGCCAAGTACGCCGAGCACGCAGGCACAGACTTCATCACTGACCGCACACCGCTGGACATGGCAGCGTACCTGATGGCCGATGCAATCGGTGATCGGGTGCCTCCAGAGTGCCAAGTGCGTGTGGCTCAGTACGTCAACGCCTGCTTTGAGACGACGAACCGGCGCTTCGGAGTGGTTCTGCTGGTGCAGCCAGGCATTCAACTGGTGGCAGAAGAGGGTAAAGCGGCCATGAACGTGGCCTACATCGAGCATCTGAACAGCCTGATGTTCGGCTTGACAGTCGATGAACGCCTGACCTGCCACAACTACTACATGCCCCGTCATGTACTCGACTTGGAAAAACGCCATCAGGCACTCCAAGCATCGGTGAGCCGCTCACGAGAGCGTGTCAACGCCGAATACGCCGACGCCAACCGCGCAGGGCGTGTTCTCATTCACTGAGGGCAAAGTCACGGGTGACTGCAAAGCCCGTGACTTACTCGCTAGAATTCACATATCGCAAGTATCGCGATGCTCATAAGGAGAACCCATCAATGTCCCTGAAGTCATTCTTCACCAAAACCTTCCAGCACTTGTTTGGTCAGCCGCCTGTGGCAGCACAGCCGATAGCGGCCAAAGCTCGCACGCCCAAGCGCATCAAAGGCAACAGCTACTGGATCAAGAACCAAATGAAGGACTACGACGGTCAAGGCTCCTTCATCATTTCAGTGCCCAAAGGTATGACCATGAAACAGGCTCATAGTTCGGTGTGCACACACATGGCGTTGCGCTTTGGTAACGGCAACTACAAGACGCGCCGCTACCCATCGGCTCGCACCATTCATGTACGTCCTTTGACTGCGTGATATGTCTGGCGTCCCCATCCTTCAAGACGAGGTGAACCGCAAGGCGTATGAGGCCTTGAGTTACCTCACGATGGCGGTCACGCACAAAAAGATCACGCCAGCGCAGTTCTCGACCGGCGTCGATGTGCTGTTCATGGCCGTATCCGGTCTTGTGACCGACCCCGATTTCATTCACATCATTGGCGAAGCACAACGGCTTTGCGAGGAGAAATAATATGGCAGATAAAGAATTGAACCTGAAGACAGACGTGACCGTCACCCACCGCCTCGAGATCAGCGAGAACGCCTTTTGGCTGGTGGTCTGGTCGATCGTGGCAACAGGCATCGTGGTGCTGGTTGCGATTCTTGGCAGCAACTCGCTGGAAAGCGACCGCATCTTGGCCAAGTCCTCTGACCCCGTTGCCACCGCGTGCGCAACCGGACTGGGTAGCCACATCACCAATCAATGCACGGTCTTGCTGGCTCGGAAAAACTGAAAATCCAGGCCAAGTTTTTTAGCAATTTTTCATCATCCTTATACAAAGCATGGACAACACCACAAGCAATGAGATTACGGGCGACCGCCTGGCCACGAAAGCGGCCAGCGAAGCCTTTCGATCGAACTACGGCACCGTCTTCGCCAAGAAGAAGGTGGAGCAGCCTGATCCGCTGACTGAAGCGCTGGAAAACCCCCAGCAGATCACCCACGTCGCCCTGAAAGACGGCAAGAAGGTCTATTCGCTTCCAGCCCCAAATCGTCACCACGATGTCATCGGAATGATTGGCGGGACGCACGGGCAAGAGGTGCAGGGCTTTTTGGACGCAAACGGCGTGTTTTTGAACCGCAAGCAGGCGTTTGTGGTGGCTCAGATGACGGGCCAGCTCAATCGTCGTCCAGGGCCAGGCCACTATCAAGGCCCCGAGCTGTTCTCGGAGGATTTGTGGTGAGCGTGGAAGTCGTCGAAACCAAAAACATTGACGTTATGCCAATCCGTCTGCTCAAGGGCGACACCTTCTCCGTCTCGCACTCGCTGGAAGGCGGGCCGAGTCGGGAGCTGGTCACGCACACAATGGAAGAGGACTTGATCGTCAATCGCGTGAGCGTCATCAAGGTGAAGGACGAGTTCGGCTTCAAGACTGCGATCGGCGCGATCTTCGGCGAAAAGGCGTGACATGAAGTGGTCTGGCACTGTGATGTACCTGATCGGCATGCTGCTGACCGCTGCCAACGTCTATCCGGTCAATCTGGTCTTCGGGGCGATCGGCGGTGGCATCTGGGCGATGGTCGGTATGCAGTCGCAGGATAGGGCGCTCATCACGGTGGAGCTGGCGTCGTGCGGAATCTACACTGCCGGTCTTTTGCACTGGAGCGAGACGAAATTTCACACTTTCAGCTCGATCTTGGCGTACTATGGTTTCAGTCACTACTGAACAACCTAACGCCTATGTATTCCCATGAGAACATCAAACGCCACGCTGAAAAAGCCGCTGACGACAGACGCGAGAAGAGCGCCTGCCCCTACGACCTGGAAAGTCCAATGGGGCAACTCTGGCTCGATGCGTACATCAGTCGGATTGTCTCAGAGTCAGGAGACTTGAAGTCCTGATGCACATCCCCTGCGCGGACAGGTAAAACCCCGCAAATCGGTTGCTACACTGCAATCAGTCGCTTATGACTTACAAGGAGGAAATCAAATGGCCCGTTTAACCAAATATCAACGCCAGGCATTCGTCACGGCGGTTATGCACGACGTTCCCACCGTCAACTACGAGGAGCAGGCGCACAAGCTCGTCAAGGATGCCGCTATCGCGATCCTGCCACCCCAAATTCAAGCCATCGCAGCCGACAAGAAGCTGTGCCACTACCTCGACACGACGAGTCACTGGTTTGGCTACCACAAGGGCAACTTCGGCAGCGTGACGGTCTACGGCGGTCACAACGGTGGCTACATGACCAAAGAGGTCGAGGAAAAGCTCGATGCAATTATGCAACTGAGCCAAGCCCAGGATGAGCGCTTGAATGACATGCAAGCCAAGCTCAAAGGCGCCATCGAGTCCTGCACGACCGACAAAATGGCTCGTGAACGTCTCCCCGAATTCATCAAGTACCTCCCAGAGCCGGAGGTCAAATCGCAGTACCTGCCGGCAATCTCCAACATCGTGGCTGACCTTGTGACTCTGGGTTGGCCAAAGGACGGTTCCGCCGTCGCAAACGCATAAGTCATCACTGAAGTAAGGAGCTTCTATGCCATCTGTGTCCACCTCAATGGCCGCCCTGCGGTCAATCAGTCCAACCCACCTCGAGGCAGAAGTGCTCAAGGTGATCGAAGCCTACGGGGTTCGAGGTTGCATTTCGGATGAGGTGCGTTCGCACTTCCCCTCGCTTGCCTACTCATCGGTCACGGCGCGGTACGCAGCGCTGGAGAAAAAGAAGCTCATTCACCGCAGCGGCAAGCGGGCAGGGGACTCCGGTCGCCAGCAGTCGGTGATGTTCGCCAATTCAGTCGTGCCGCTCGTGTCATGAGAGGCGGAATCATCTTCCAGGGCGTTCTTCTGGCACCTGGCTCACACGCACACAAGCTCCACACCGAGAAGAAGTGGAGCGAACTCACGGCTCACATGAAAGAGCTGGAGCGCAAGAAACAACAGTTGGAAGGAAGAAACAAATGAGCGAATTCAGCTGCCCAGTCGTCCGCGTGACGATCGTGCCTCACCCCAACGCAGATGCCATCGAAATCGCGCAAGTGGGTGACTTTCAGTGCATCGTCAAGAAGGGCCAGTTCTTCAGCACCGATTTCGGCGTCTACATCCCCGAGCAAGCGATCGTTCCTCAATGGCTGCTCGAGGAGATGAACCTGTGGGACGCCACACGCAACAAAGGCGGTCTTGCTGGCGCTGCTGGCAACCGTGTCAAGGCGATCAAGCTGCGAGGCGTGCTGTCACAAGGTCTGCTTCTTCCGGTGCAGCTATACAGCCCCACCGAGGTGCTGGTGATCTCTGAGCCGCATGAGGGTAACCAAGGTGCGGGCATCGTCGCGATTGGCGGTGACGCAGCGAGCTGCCTGGGCATCGTCAAGTACGAACCGTCCGTTCCTTCGCACATGGCGGGCAAGATCGCAGGCGTCGATCTGGCGGCCACACTGGGTTACGACTTCGACAACATCAAAAAGAAGCCTGATCTGTTCACCGAGGGTGAGGAGGTCGTCATCACGGAAAAGATTCACGGCACGCTGATGCAGATTGGCGTTGTGCCAGAGAGCATGGCCAACGATCGCTACTACAAAGGGCGCGTGACCATCTCCAGCAAGGGCATGGGTCGTCAAGGCTTTGTCCTTGACTACACCGACACCGACAACCTGTACGTGCAGGCAGCAATCAAGCATGGACTGTTCGAGAAGGCGCTGGCGTTCTTCGGTGAGGCAGCCAACGAAATGGACATGCCTTACTTCATCGTTGGCGAGGTCTACGGGCGTACCGCCAGTGGCGCAGGCGTTCAGGACTTGGTGTACGACGGCGAAACGCTCGGCTTTCGGATGTTCGACGTGGTGTGTGGCACTCGAGGCCATGAGCAGTGGTTCAGCTTCGAGGAATTCGTCAACACGGCGCAGGTGATGGATGTGCCGATCGTGCCAGTGCTTTACGTTGGCCCGTTCAGCAAGGCTGTCGTCCTCGAACACACCGATGGCAACACCGTGGTGCAGCCGGCCGTGACGCGAAACGTCATCAGCCAGATTCGTGAGGGTGTGGTGGTTAAGTCCATTGACGGCGGTTATCACCCTTCCTACGGTCGAAAGGTCGCCAAGAGCGTGAGTGAGGCGTACCTGCTGCGCAAAGGCGAAACGACTGAATTTGCGTGATGCAGGGCAAGTGCGTGAGGCGGTCAGCGATCCAGTAAAACCCCGCCCCGCGCTTGCTAAAATTGCATCAGTCAGCAGTGAAGTAAAGGAGGCGCTATGGCGGACATCGCAATGTGTCACGGAGGGCAATGCCCAAGCAAAAACGAGTGCTATCGCCACCGCGCGGTCGCCAATGATATGTGGCAGTCGTATTCGAACTTCACGCCCAATGACAGTGGCAAGTGCGACTACTTCTGGGCGATCGAAGGACGGCGCGTCGCGCCAGAGAAGGAGCAAGAATGAAAATCATCGGACTCGACACAGAGACTACGGGCCTGGAGCAAGAGAAGGGGCACCGAATCATCGAGATCGCCATGCTCACCTACGAGCTGGAGACTCAAGCGCTGGTGGATCGCTATGTGATTCGCATTGACCCCGAGCGTGCTATCGACCCGATGGCCCAAGCGGTTCATGGCATCAGCTACACCGACCTGATTGGCGAACCAAAGTGGAACGCCGTCGCGGAAGAAATCGCCAAGCGTATGAGTACGGCGGACTTGCTGGTAGCGCACAACATGGGTTTTGACGGCCCCTTCATCGCCGCAGAGTTGATGCGAGTCGGCATCGAGGTGCCCGATGTTCACAGCCTTTGCACGATGGAAAACGCACGCTGGGCGACACCTGACGGTAAGTTGCCCCGTCTAGGCGAGCTGTGCTTTGCGCTCAATGTCGCGTATGACACCGCCAAAGCACACGGTGCTGACTATGACGTTCAAGTCACAATGGCGTGCTTCTTCAAAGGTCTAGCGCGTGGCTTTTACAAGCTGCCCAAGTCGCTGCAACCGATCGCCGCCTTCAAGAACTGCCATGACGCAGAGGCGGTGCCAGCATGAACATCTTCTTCGAAATTCTAGGCTTCGGGGTTGCGCTGCTGTTCGGCGTCTACTTCGTCATTCTCGGCTTGGTCATCTACGTGGCAGAAGGGGCGGGCTTCGTTCGAGGCTCGTTCATCGGCCCGACACTGATGGCGTTCGGGATGGTTTGCATCTGGGCCGCCTGCCACTTTTCACCCTTTGTCATCACGGTGGCGTCATGACTGAGGACTTCGTAAACAAACCTCGCGCCAAGATCAAGAGCGCACACATCGAGCAATGGGGCGCCACAGAAGTGCTGGTTGGCTTTTGCACCGAGCACGCGGGTCGTCCTGACCTCGTGAACCGCGTCATCCACACCTCGGCGATCGTCAAGATCGAAGGCAACTATGTGGAGACGAGGAATACCCGCTATCAGGTGGAGTGGCTGCTGTGAATTGGCCGGAAGATTTAGAGGCTGTCACCTGCGTTGGCTTCAACGATGCACTGCTTCACATCCTCATGAGCGCCATCGAAGCCGATCATGTGAAGTGGGTGACTCGTATCAAGAGCGACAAAGCCTCTGACGGTCGCTATTCGGAGTTCGACTACCTCGGGTTCCGCTACGCCCTGGACGAACTGTACGAGGCGGTCAGCACGCCCACTGGCGAGGACTGGGGCTTTGTCCCCGTACGCGTTGAGAAGATCGCCAAGGTGGACACGGACGACAACGGCAACACCATTGTGGTGGAGAGCTACCCGATCACCGTGCCGCAGGCTGCTGTGCAGAAGTACGCCGGCGCTTGGGCAACATTCTGAGGCGACTATGGCTCTGTTTTTCACATCAGACACCCACTTCGGTCACGAAGGCATCATTAAGCACTCCAGCCGCAGGTTCTCCGATTCCTTTGCGATGGATGGTGAGCTGGTACGGCGCTGGAACAAGACGGTGAAACCGGACGATACGGTCTTTCACCTTGGCGACCTGTCGTTCAAAGGCGTGTCTTACACAGCCGACATCCTCGCGCAGCTCAACGGCAACATCAACTGGGTGCTGGGCAACCACGATAAGGCGCTCAAGGGCAAAGCAGAGATCAAGGCTCGCATGAGTTCGATTCAGCCTTTGTTGGAGCTGAACCTCGACGGCCAACACATCGTGATGTGCCACTACCCGATGCTGACGTGGAACAAGGCGCATTACGGCGCTTGGATGCTGCACGGTCACTCGCACGGCACGCTCAAGCACCCGTATGAGGGCATGCGGCTCATGGATGTCGGCGTCGATACCAACAATCTCGCTCCCTACTCACTCGATGAGGTCAGGGCGTACATGCAAGGCAGAGGGCACACCTCTGTCGATCACCACACAACAAAGGAGTGATATGGCCAAAGGCACCTACAAAATCCCGTTCGACCAGCAAGGCAACCAGCTGGACTACCCCGAGCACAGCTACCTGCGTGGCGTCATGACGCCCTGCAAGATGGAAGAGAACTACGAATTCTCCGACACGCTGACCTTTCAGAACTACGGCAGAGGGCGCTCGTCGGTCACGTTCACAATGAAGCGGGCTAACACAGGCAAGACGGTCACGATGTTCGTCTCGGACTTCGCCGACATCATCAACAAGATGAACCACGGGCACGTCACAGGACGCTTTACGTTCGTCAAGAAGGGCCAGAACTACGGCTGCAAGATGGTGGCGCCATGACGGTCAAGATGATCTACATGATCCGCCACAAGGCGACCGGACTCTGGAAGCTCGGTGGTTCGGGTCACAACGACGGCAAGGGCGCCTGGAGCAAGAAAGGCAAGGTCTGGATGGGCATCGGCCCGCTCAAGCTCCACCTGAACCTTTACAAAGATTGGCGCACCGAGCAATTCCCCGATCACGTCATCGAGGAGATGAAGCAGTGGGAGATCGTCGCCATTCAAGTCACCCAGGCCGAAAGCCACACATTCACCATCAAGCAACTTTACGAAGGACAACCATGATTCAGTTCCACACCTATGACATCAAAGAAGAACGCACCTGGGTTCCAACCCCGATGGAGTTCCGCCCAGGCCACAACCCGAACTACATCGAGTCCCTGGTCGCCGGCTGCTTCTCGCCAATCCTGCATCTGCCTCAGATTCTGTGGTTCAACAGTTGCTGGCCATTCCTGAAATCGTTGTGTGGCGGCTTGGTGTTTATCGTCATGTCCATCGTCGCAGGTCTTTTGGGTCGCGCCAACGGCATTCGCACGGTCAGCGTCACGCCACGCGAACCGTCCCTGGCTGAGAAGGAACTGGCCCTGGCCAACCTGCTCGAAGGCACAGGCTACAAGGCGGTGCCGATCAAGACGGTGCTGGCCCCGAACGCGCAGGGCTTCATGCAGGGCAAAGAAGAAAACCACTACTAAGTCCTGCTTTTGGTGTCTACACTTCAGTCATTAGCAACTTATTGCAAGGACTGATATGAAATTCACTCTGGAAATCAACTGTGACAACGCCGCCTTCGCAGACTGCTGGCGCACCGAAGTAGCGACCATTTTGGAGCTTCAAGTGATGCCCAAGCTGCTCAGTGCGTCACTCGACCCAAGCAACATCACGCTGCGCGATGGCAACGGCAACGTGGTGGGTAAGGCAGTTCTGAAGGTCAACGAATGAACTGCCTTCACTGCGGTAAGCCGCTCTTTACGCCTGATCTGCTTGGTTTTTGGCCAGGCGTTCAATGGGTTCACGTTTGTAATGTGCCGAGTTCGGCCAACGAGGAGAAGTATGAACATCCAAACAAGTGAGCTGAGAGGCGACGCTCTCAACTACGTCGTGGCTTTGCTGCTCTACGGAAAGGCGAACGTGAATGTCAATCCCACCGTGAAACGAAAAGGCGTTTGGGTTCACGGTGGTGACGGTCAGTGGCGTCACTACTTTCCAGAAACCAACTGGCTTCAGGCTGGAAAGATCGTGGAGTCCTACGTTTGCACGCTCATCAAGCGCGACAACGAATGGCAGGCGGAAGTCTTTGGGAATGACCGCTTCTGCTACTCCGTCAAAGCCACAAACCCTCGCTGGGCAGCGCTTCGCACCTTCGTCGCCAGTCGTCTTGGCCCGACAGTGAGTGTGCCAGAGGAGTTGGCATGAAATCACACCCAGTCCCCAAAGTCGGTGACACCGTAGTCCTGAACGATTGCGGTCTTCAGCAAATCTTCGGACACGTTCACGGGCTTGGCCACATGAAGACCCTGAAGATGAAGATCACGTTCAGGGAGGCGCAGTCCTTGACCTATCCCGAACTGACGTTCCCAGTCTCGGTGGACAACGAGGAGATCAACGCCTACCTCATCGACCACAACTGTTTCGACGTGGTGAGTCCATGAGGGTGCCTGTACCCAAACTCAAAGGAATTGCGCTCGACTGGGCTGTGGCTAAGTGTGAAGCGGAGGCTGTTGGAGCCACTCTCAAGCTAGAAGCCTTCCTCCACCACCATGAGCTTGAGTGTATGGAGTTCTCAACCGACTGGGCACAAGGTGGCCCGATCATTGAGCGTGAAAAAATAGCAATCATGCACCATGACGGTGGCCTAGTGTCGGCAATCGTGTTTCGCAAGCAAGCTAAATCCGCACAGGGTGAATCGCCACTCATTGCAGCCATGCGCTGCTATGTTGCATCAAAGCTAGGCGACGAGGTAGATGTACCAGGAGAGCTGATATGAGCAAAGAAGAACTGATCGCCTTTCTGCGCGAAAACTTGCGGCTCGATGTGAACACCACCAGCGAGTACACGGGCGGCATGGACGGCCCGCTTTATGTCAATCGCCACTTCGTTCAGCTTGTGCTGGATGGCGAAGTGATCTCGGAGGTATCGCTGTGAAGCGCAAGAAGGCACCCCCTAAGAAGCGCAACCCTGTGGTTCGCGAGTTCATCGCCAACCCCAAGCGTAACGCAGGCGCACACAAGCGCAAGGCACCAAGACGTGATGAAGAAAGGATTCAGGAATGACTATCACACTGAGCAACACCGATTTACAGGACTTTCTGGGCGAGATCGGCACCAGCCGCATCGACAACTACATTCTGCCAGGCTTGAGCAGCATCATGCTCTCAGGCGAAATGCACTCGATTGCCTCGGTTCGGATGTTTGAGAACACCCGCAACCAGCAAGGGCACATCACGCCACACAGTCATCGGTTCAGTCTTGCCTGCTGTGTGCTGCGAGGCGAAGTCCACAACAGCTTGTATACGGAAGCTACCAGCCCAACCGCCGTAGGCCTCGACCTTGACGAATACGCGGCCAGAGCCTTGAAGTACAAGAGTGAGCCAGGCAAATACGAAACAGCGTTCGGCTATCGAAGCAAGTGGCGCAAGCACACGACGAAATACTCGGTAGGCCAGTGGTACTTCATGCGCGACAACGAGATTCACTCCATCGACTTCTCGCCTGACGCGCGTGTGCTGGTTATCGAGGGGCCGGATGTGTCCGACACAACGACGATTCTTGAGCCTCTGGTCAACGGTGTGGTGGTGCCCACCTTCAAGGTCGAAGACTGGATGTTCATGAAAGGAACGAAATGACAATTTATGTGAGCAAGGAAGGGTTGCGCCTTCAGCGTGTCGAGTGGATGCGCCTTCAGGAAACGCCCGACTACAAGGTCATCAAGGAATTCGACAACGGGCGTCTCCGAGCAACGCTGTATTGGCATGGCGCCATCAGCAATGCACTGGCAGCGTCGCTCAAGGAATACTGGCCCATGTTCTGCCTGAAGGTCGAGAACTACAACGCTGCCGGTGGACTGGTCAAAGACCCCAACTACGATGGTCAGACATTCCCCACCGAGGTCACGGCGATCGAAGGCTATGAGCAGTTCCTGATCGACTGGGGTTTGTGTGAGCGAGACGAGGAGGGCGCCTTCATCGAGGTGGATAACGCACTGACCCCACCGCCGCCACCCGACCCCGATGCACCAACGTCCACACTGCCCAGTCTGCCCCAGGATTTCTCCGCCTGGTGAGGTACGGCAACCACCCTGTCAGAGCAAGAACAAGGCGCTTAGGCGCCTTTTCTGCGGGCCAATGCAAGCCTTGGCTAACAGTCCCTAATGCGCCTCTTATGAGCCATAAGCCCTGCTAATGGTGCAAATTTGATCCATTGGAGATTGTCATCTTCCCTGGGAGGCCGGTTGAAAGCCCTGTTTTGCGGTGTTATTCACGCGCCCGCGCACGCACATTCTTAATCAGTTCCAAGCGGTGCCTGATGGCGCATCTGCCCTGTGATTCGCCCTGTGAAAAGCATTGTTCATCCAAGCCGCGAGGGTCACAATTCAATTATCGAAAGACGCAACGAAAGAAATGCAGAGCAACCGGACAGATTCACATACCCAAGCAAAACGCTTGTAAGTCCTGAAACCGAGCACTACATTTCATTTGTCGAATTTTTCGACGCCGTTCCATCATCTTAATTTTCTCAAGGAGTTTTTCCATGAACACACAACCTACCACTCACGCCGCTGCCACCACTGACGACGCCATTCTCGCTTCCATGCTCGGTGAGCTTGGCGACGACGAAGTGATTGAGTCCCATGACCACGAACCCGAAGCGGTCGAAGCGGCAGTCGCCGACCTCGAAAAAGCCGAAGCGAACCAAGCGGTCTACGCCGATGACCACCACGAAGAGGCTGAAGTCGCTGAAGCGGACAAGCCTTCCACCGATGCGGTGAGCGAGAAGCCCGCCAAGGTCAAAAAGGTCAAAGCTGCCAAAGAACCGAAGGAACCCAAAGAACCGAAGGCTCCGCGCATCACGTCCATCACGCACAAGCCAGGCGATCGTTTGGTCGCACTGCTCGGTGGCAAAGACTGGCTGCAATTCATCGCAACGGACGATGATGCAACCCGTGCCACTCGCGCTGACCGCTTCATTGAGGCGATGAACAGCAAGGACGAGATCGCCGATAAGGTGCGCGAAAAAGCCATCATGCTGATGACTTGGCTCGCAAGCGGTAAGGACAAGTCGGCGCTCAACGAGGTGCTGCTGCGCTCCTTTGAGACGCTGTTCCGTGACGGTGAGCTGACTTCGGGCAAGGACGGTAACTTGCAAGTGAACCTGCTGTCCAAACCGTACAGCCCAGGCACCGCTGCATCGCAGGCAAACCAGATGTTCCAGCTGTTCCCCCTCTTGCTCATCACCCAGCGCGAGAAGGGCAAGATGGTGGCCAACCCCGACAGCGCAATCGTTCAGGCGATGAAAGTCAAACTGGGCGCATAAGTCACCTGTGACGGAGTGAGGGCTTCGGCCCTTACTCACCGGAAGGTTTCACCAAGTGGAGCTTTGCGGTGAGTAATTCGTAACACAGGAGAACACCCATGAAGTTGAGCCAAATATTCAGGCTGACCAAAGACCGCCTTTGGGATGGCCAAGTGCCAAAGACCAGCAGTCCCTACATCTGCGACACGATCAAGCACTTGTCGTCGAAGTGGAACATGGACATCCCGATAGACGATGGTGCGCGTGCCAGGGCCGCAGTCGCAGCACTGCTGGACGGTGAGTTCGGCTTGTGCGATTGGCTTTACAAGCATGGGTGCGTCACCTTGGAGGAGAACCGAAGTATTCGTGACTCCGAGCGCATGGCAGGCACCGAGGTGATGGTCAAACTTCAGGCGACACGACACGCTTGGCTCGATCACTTGATCGCTCACTACGAGGCATTGGGAGACTGATATGGACTTGCAAAAACTCGAAGCGCTGTCCACTGACGCGCTCGGCGCCATCAGGGACAAGTGCTCGGAGATTCTGCGCACGCGCAGCGATGGAGCACTACGCACTCACGCGGTAGGCTTTTTCAACGACTCCAACGGTAAGCGCCACTACATTCGCATCCAACGCATCAACCAGAAGACGGTCAGTGGCGTGGAGGTGGATGCTGCCGACCATGCGATCACCTTCAAGAACAAGTGGAAGGTGTCGCCGCAGCTTTTGACCATCGTCGGCACAGGCCCCAAGCCAAAGCCGATCGTCAAACCTGCCTACGTGCCTCAATCAACCGCTGCTGACCAGTGGTGAACCAATGCGCACGCTGGTGCCGCCTGCCACTAGAACGCGCTACAAGCGCTTTCCTCAAGCTGGTAGGTGTCAAGGTAGCACCGAACAAAACAGCGCAAGGCCAAGCGCTCTACGCAGGTCAGGGCAAGTTTGAATTCACCCTGCCGGATCACTTGTTCATCCACAAATCGCAAAAGACACTTGCATCAGTTCAACAACAGAAAGACGCCATGTACTTTTCCACATCAAGCGGACGCATCGAGCTGAAGCTGACCAAATCACAGGCTCGCCAGGCGTCGCACCCTGGGCCATGTGACCGAGACGTGCAGGCATTGAGTCGCGTCCCCGAGATTCGCCGCCAACTCGACAAGATCGACCCCGAAACCTTGCGCCAGGAACTCAAAGAGTATGGCGCTTGGGACGCGGGTGAGCTGGAGAGCCACACCGACAACCTGCAACGCATCCTCTGGATCGCAGCAGGCGACATCACTGAAGAAGCCAACCGTTAAACAAAGGAGAACCTATGAAACTCGTACACATTGATTCCGTCTCGGACACCCAGACCTTTACCGTCGAATCGGGCGCCTTGCGCGTCACCGACCCCTGCTACGACATGGACACATGGTGCGCCGGCACGCTGGACACCGTGCGCAACGGCATCTGGAACACTCACGTTGGCTACCACAAAGACGCCGACGACATGGCCTACTACGAGCGAGCCGCCAAAGAACGCAGAGCCGAGATCGACAGGCATGAAAAGCTGTTGATGGACAAGTGCGGCACAAATGCGGAGGTCGCCGAAATGATTCGTCAGGACTTCACGATGTTTCGCGCGGATTTGGACAAGCGAGAAGCGGAGGCAAACGCTCGCCCAGGCCGCGTGGCATTTATCCACATCGCACATGCTGAGAGCGCGGCGCGGTTCGACCCCAAGACACCGCTGGACTCCAATTTTGTGTTGGCTGACATTGACGTTGGCGTCGACTCAGGGCAGGCGGGCTTTTTTGACTTGGCCAAGTACGCGCTGTCGCTGGCGGACAAGGACGACAGTCGCTCACGCCGAGAGTCGAAGGACTCGGTATTTGAAGCCTTCTACGATTCCGTCTGCAACCTGACGCTGGACGACAAGAGTTTCGGCACCTTGCAGTTCGGCACCGTGTCGAGTTCAGGCTATGGCGATGGCGGCTACAACTGCTATTACCGGCGCGACAAGTCTGACGAGATCGTTGAGGCGTTCATCGTTTTCTTGGAAGACTACGAAGACGAGGACGTCAATGAAGAAGAAGGCGAACTTGCAGGGTAAGTCACCTGTGACGTGGTAACTCCAAAGTTTACCGTTTACAGTTCAATCATCGCAACAACAGCAGTAAGGAGAAACCATGCAATGACACCCGAAAGACTCGATCACATGACCGTCCAGTACGTCTGGGCGCTGGAGAACAACCAAGCATTTATGGTCAGAGCCAAGAACGAAGTGGAGCGAGGGCATTTCTCTCAGTTCCGCCGCATCGTTGGCACGTCCATCATGCCAATTCGTAAGCTGCTGGGTGAGGAAGATCGTTTCGCGCTCTCAGGCCCTGAGTGGTCGTTCCTCTACCTTGAAATGTGGAAGCGACTGGGTGGGGCGTGCTCCGCTTATGGCTTCTCCAGCGACAGCAATATGGCCGAATTCCACTTCCAGTTGGAACGACTGCAAGCGGCGGGCTACTGCTACACCACGACCGGCGTGCGAAAGCGCCAAGACAGCAATCCATGCGTTGAGATTTCACTCGGCGCACCACAACCCTGCCAACTCAATCCTGAAGGAGAACTTCCCATGAATGACAACTACTCAAAAGCCTACCCCACTGGCACCGTGACTTTGGCACCTGCCTTTGAAACCAAGTCCTACATCTTCGGCAACGATGTGAAGAACATGACCGAGGAGGGCCTCATCAGCGCCATCAAGCGTGTCGAGGAACAGATCGCCGACCTCAAAGCCGTGAAGACCAAATCCAAGAAGATTGCCGCCAACGTCGCCAAGCTCGAAGAGGCCCTGGCGTCGATCGTCGCCGAACTCGACGCACGTTAAAGGCTAACTGTAAGGGTAAGTCACCGCTGAGTATTGCATGTCCAATACTCGGTGGTGACAATTCAGTTATCGAAACAACAGCAGCGAGGAGCACTAAATGGATTGGCTAATTTTGATAGACCACATCGCCGAGCCAGGCGAGAAGAAGGTCAGTGGGTATGGCAAGCGCACCAGCGGCGAACAAGACCTGCTCGTGGCGATGCCCTACGAATTTCAGATTCTGGATGGCGACGACATCCTCTACTACTCCGGCATCTGCGGCGATCTGAGCCAAGCCGACGAGCTTGAAGCCTTCGAACCGCTGGACTGGGCCGCTGACTTTGCCGGCGCAACCACCTTCCAATATCGCAAGCGAGGAGACAAGCAATGGCAGATTCTCTGATCTACCAATACCGGCGCGTGAACCTGCGCACAGGCAATGAGTACATCGGCACCTTCGACGAAGCGCAGCTGCCTGACCTGAACTTCTTGCCGCACCGAACCATCGAGCAACAGGCAAAGGCCAAAGTCGCTCATTGGAACCGCAACCAGCCGACCGAGTGGCGCTATGTCTACTTGGGCGCAAAGGTAGCCACATCGTGACCCTTTTGATGTGCTGCTTTCTTTACGCCCTTTTCTTCAACTGATTGGAAGACCCATGCGACTTTTACTGATTCAAGGCGACCACTGTGCCATCTACGAGAACCGAAAGCAGTTGGCCATCTACACCGGCGCGACAGGGCTTGACCCCGAGACGGCAGAGCAAACCCGCCTGGCCAAGTTGCGCCCCAAACCACTGCCGCAGGAGAACAAAGATGAATCACATCCAGCTTGATTTTGTTTACGCCAACGACGAGGAGTATGGCGGTGATGGGTGGATACCCAAGCTAATGCCAAAGTTCAACGCCAGTCAGGGACTTGGCGTTGCGCACGACACGATGGAGCACTTCGACGTGACCGCAGGCACGCTCGAGGAGGAGATTCTCGCCTTCGGTGCCATGCTCTACCTCAGAGTGGAGACAGGCTGGTTCTACCAGCAAGGCTCCTTCCACGCGCCTGCTGCCGTCCTGGGTAGCGACCTCGCGCGATTCCTGTCCGATCGCTGGCACGCTGGGGAAATGCTCAAGAAAGTCACGGGTAGGCCGCGCCACCTCGATGATGACATGGAGCATGAGCTGCAAGAGATCGTCCGAGAGACGAAACGCAGCCTGAAAAGTGAGCTGGACGACGCTGACTGGCGACAGTTCAAGTACGACACCATCGACGTGTGGAACCGACTCACTCGCTGGATGCGTCAAGGCTACTGGCGCTCGGTGAAGCGATTCGACGGTGCGTCCAATCACGAGCTTGCCTACTGCTTCACCACCATTCGGGACACGGTGGACAAGATCAAGTTCGCCGATCTGGGCGAGGAGCTGCACGTCAAGATCCACATCAAAGATGGACGCGCCACGCCTGAGATCAACCGTCTGCGCTTGGACGATCTTTACCCTGACGATTTCATTGATTAGCCACCTCAGTCACTGGTGAGTCCACAATTCAGCGTTTACAGTTCAATCACTGAAACAAACCAAGAAGGAGGCGTGTATGCCCAAGTACCTAAGAGTTGATTTGCTCGAACCCATCAGCGACATGATTGTCATGGATCAAGAGGATGCGGACAACGCGGTCACGGAGCTGCGGGACTACCTGATGAACGAATTCGACAATCAGGGCATCCGTGCGGTGCTCACCATCGTTGAGGAGCCAGCGCAATGAGTCGCCTCTCACGCCCCAACACCTGCAAGCTGCTCGACATGATGGAGCAGGGCGAGTTGAACCCGCTGGTCGTTGCAAAAGCCTGCCTCGACTTCATGAGCGAGGACGATGTGACCGACATGGCTCACGCCGAAGAATTTATCGAGGAGAACGAAGAATGACAGTTACATCACGACCCCTGGCGCAACCGCGCCACTTTGCCAAGTGCCTAAAGACCATGCTGCGTTACGACACAACGGAAGATGGTCAAAAGTGCTACCTGCTGCCGTACACCGGCAACCTCACCCAGTCCAAGTTTGAGGAGCTGGCCACCAAGTTCGCCGAGAAGGTCGCCGTGCATTACCGCCCGAACTTCAGCCAAGACAGCGTGCGCGAGGCACTGCTCAAGCGCCTCAAGAGCGAGTGGTACACCGGACGCGAGAAGAACGTGCGCCTGTCCCAGTACGAGTTCAACGGTAATTGGCTGTGTGAAGGCGAGGGCTGGTTTTCGTCCAACTTCCCAGACGGTCATTTCGTGGTGGTGGAGTAAGCCATGAGTTACGCCGACGCCATCAACCGCGCTGTTCAGGAAAGCGCCGATCAACTGCGTGACTTTGGCGGCTTTCTCGCTCAGGCGGGAATCACCATCGCCCAGGCTCACATCGACCACGCCTTTTCGTTCGAAAGCTGGAAGCTGGTGAAAGAGGGCTACGAGCGCCAGTGCGCGGACTACCCCAACGGCTAACGCAATCTGCCCTGGCCATTCGCTTGTACGTCCATAAGTCATTCGTGACAATACATTATCGAAAAACAAAACCAAAGGAGTAATTCGATGCACAAGAAACCAACGCCTCAAGAACTACGCGCCATCCTGGCCAACTACTACGGTTCGGAGAACATCTACGACCACAGGCTGACCAAGCTGCGCTACACCGATGGCGCTCGGGCTTTCGCCATCAACGCCGGCGCCTACTGGTTCATCGACATAGTTGGCACCGAGATTCTGCCAATGAATCTGGAGTTTGGCGTCGTCAAGCTCGTCTCAAAGGACAACGCTGCCTCGGTCGTCGTCGAAGACGGTAACGGCAATCCCTCCTGGACAAAGAAGATCGAATTCACCGACTGCCCTGAAGGTGTTTGGAGCTTCTACCTGATCGACGGCACCTTGCTGCTGCCTTCGGAGTATTGAGATGGCGACCTGGCATCAAGAACGAGCGGGCAAACCCCTGCCAACACTGAACCATCCAACCAAGTGGTCGAGCTACAACTGGAGCGGCCACTTGAGCGTGATGCGCCATGAGAGCGAACAGGCGTGCATGACGTACTGCGAAAAGACCGGCGACATTCCATTGCCACCCAGCGGAGAAGCGAAATGACTGAGTGGGTCATCCTCCTTCTAGCCCTCGTCGCCGTGGTGTCGCTCTACTGCCACTTGAGCAGTTGGCCAGATAGAGAAGGCATGCTTTCCTGGGCCATCGTCGTGTGTGTCATCTGGAGCTTTTGGCACTGGCGTGACACGCCCGAAGAATCTGCTGCCAAGACAGCGTTAGAGGCAGCGCAGCGCAAAGCGCGAGAAACGCCTCACATCATTCGCAAGGCAGATGGATGCAACGTCTACGCCTTCGAAAGCGGTGGACGCGATCACTTCTTCACCCGATGCCCCGCCTCAACCGACACCGAGACGACTTGGAGCGAAAGCTGCGGTAAAAGCTGTCGTCGAGAAATGTCCGACCACATCGTTCAGGAGAACAAGTAATGGGAATGTGTGACCCGAAAGCCGTGCGTGCCGGCCGTCCCTGGCACGAGCAGGTCAACGATCCAGGCTTCATCACCGAAGCCATGAAGCGCCACCATGCTGAATCGCATGGGATTTATCCAGGGCTTGTGATTGGACGCATTGCGCATCCTTCTCTCGCTTGTGACAATAAGTCATCAGTAACTAACGCACAGGAGAACTAAATGTCACAATTAACGCCCGAGCAGAAGCGCACGGAGTACCTCAGAGGCATCGCCTCAAGCGCCCCGCAGCGCCGAGTGACGCTTGATGTTGCCAGGCACAACATCCTCAAAGCCGCCTTCGAGCAGGTGGAAGACAAGACAGACTGGAAGAACCCGATCAACGCGCTGGTGGTCATCCATGAGTACGACACGATCGGATTAGGCGTGTACCTCGACGCCATTGAATTCTTCGTCGGCACTAAGCCAGAAGTATTCCTCGTTGACAGCAACGACGCCAAAACCGTCTCGACCTTCCGCATCGTCAGCGAGGGCTACCGCCTGGCTCAGTAATGGCAGTACGTCTTCCAAAACGACTGCTGGAGCAGTTCAAGCTATACGCACGCGAGGGCTTCACCGTGAAGTCCGTCGAACGCGCCACACGCCACTTCAGAGTGGTGTTCAACGAGTTTCCCCAAGTGCAGTTCCTCACTGCCGGCTCTGTTGACCCAAGAGCCTACAAAAACAACGTCAACCAATATCGACGACTGGCAAAGGAGCACGCAAATGTCACTGCAAACTTGGAAAGCTGAGTTCTATCCGGTCGAAGCAGACCAATGTCCAATCGACCAAGCGGTCGCGCACAGCCTGCTCAAGTGGAAGGGTCTCACCGCTGAGAACCTCGCCAAGCACGGGGTGGAGCGTTGGCCCGACTCCAACAACATCGGTGCGGAGGACGACACGCTTTGGATCGGAAGTGAAAGCTGCGCCTTGTGCCACCACTTTCACACGGACGACCCCCAAGAGAACGAGCATGGCGATGAAACCTTCTGCCTTGAGTGTCCGCTGGCCATCGCACGAGACGGATTCGCCTGTGACAACCATCGTCACAATGAGGCGGGCGAGTACATCGAGTCCGAGTCGCCCTGGCACGCGTTCACTCATGAGAACCGCGACCCACAGCCGATGATCTTCTGGCTCACTCAAGCACAGGAGAAGACCGCATGAAAACCAGCGAAGTCTTCCGAGCCGCCAAGAAGCACCTGTGGACGGGTGTCGGGCGACGGGGCATCAAGGCTCAGTTCGTCTGTCAGGCTCTCAATCGCTCGTGGGCTAGGGGCTACGTGACTTTTGGAGACGCTCGATTGGCCGAGAAAATCATCGACAAGCTGCTTGGGCGTCATTGCAGATTGGAAGATTGGCTCGTGGCCAAACGACGTGTGCCGTTCACCGACCTCTACTCACCCAGGTCCGAGAAGCCCAGAAATCGACAAAAGCTCCAAGCAACCAGACACGCTTGGCTTGACCACCTCATCCAACACTACGAATCCATCGGCGACTAAACCAACCTTATAGGAGAAACCACCATGCAAATTATCAACGGAGTGAAATGTCGCACCGGCAAAGAATCGCTGGAGCACATCATCAAGCAGGCCAAGAAGGGCAAGATCGGCGCGAACCTCGACAAAGGCGACGACTACGGAAGCTGCGAGTACGTCTATCCGTCAGGAAACAACTGCGCGGTAGGCTCGCTGTTCAGCCAGGCACAGCTCAAGGACATTCGAAAGCACCACCACAACGGATCGAACATTGGCTTCGTCGCAGCAACGCACGTAGGCCACAAGAACATTGAAACTGTCACCGGACTCAAAGTCAGCCAACTGATGCACATCCAGAACATCCATGACAAGCACGAAGGATCGACCCGAATCAAGAACGTCATCAAAGCCTGTGAAGAAGCACTCAAAACAGGCACACTGCACGGTCACCCCATCACTCAGTAATGAGGAACAACCCTACACACCGTAGGGTTATTAAACACCTCAAATCCGCCTTGGAAAGACTGTTGTAAATCCGCAACAAACAGCAAATCCAAGAGGCCAAAATATGTATAAGAAACTTACTGCCAATGTATAAGGTTTCCAAGAGATTCACACATCAGAAACCTATAACTAAAAACAAGCACAGGGAAACGCATCAGAACCGCACCAGAGCGCTGCCAATCAAGGTTTAGCACCGCTGACACACGAACAAACGGAAAGCGCTCAAAACGCGTTTAAATCGGTCGAATCCAAGTACGGGAAGAAACCAAGTCTGGAACAGCTAGGAGAAAGAAGAAAGAACAACGGAGACGAACACGGACACGGACGACACTCACAGGCATCAGATCATTAGGGAGGATGAAACTCATGGGTACAGGCATAGAAAGAACACTAGGAATGATAGAGACAGGAAAAAGTAAAACGGTAAGGACGAGGCGTTTGTATTCCCTCGATCATTTTCATTTTTCTGGCGCGAAACCTTATAGGGAAAATTTTCGCCAGGCAAACTAAGTCAGCCCTGAGCTATACTTGCCGCCAAGGCACTCCCCGCCTGAAGTCTATGAGGCCTAGTTCGGCTGTCGGGAAGAATAGAGCTACTGGTAAGCCAAGGCGTCATGCCAAGGCCGGTGCAACTCCGTAAGAATCCAGCGTCCGAGCGCATCTCCAAGGACGAGGGCAGTGGCCTAGGCAGCCACATGCAAGTTGGAGAACCCCCTTGTGGGCCTGAATCTCAAACCTCCTTTATCCCTTGGCGTGAGGGTAGGGGAGCTTTTGCCTGAATCTCTACGCAACGGGGGTACGGCAAGCATCCTGTATGTATAAGAAGGCGCTTTCACCGCTTGATGCTCCTATAAGACTCAATCCGTGGCCGCGTTGGAAGATTCGCCTAGAAATGCCTAGGCCGGCTCCTATAAGGTGCCCTATAAGAATCCCTGGCCAAACAGCTTTTCGCCTGTATTTGCTGGTTACAGTAAATCATCTGTCAACCACCACCAGGAGCTTTCATGATTCGTTTTTACCTCACCACCTTGGCTTTGATACTGAACATGCTGGCGTCGGCGTTTTGCATTGTCGCGCTGCATGACTATGGATTTGGGTTCGCGTTCGCTTGGGCGTTGTGCGTCTCGTTGGGGTTCATGGCGTTGTGTGCGTCATCGCTGCTTCGGATTGCCGATCAGTTGGATCAGGAAGCGCTGGTGATTGCTTCGTCCGATGATCTGACGCCGATTGAGGTACGGCTGGACAAGAGTTGGATGACTCAGGCGTAACTGAAGACCTGCGTCGGGGTACGGCGCGGACAAAGTGTGTGCAGGCGACTTCCGAGTCGCCTTTTGTTTGTCCGGTTCGTGCCTAGGAAGGTGCCTAGGAACGCTCAGGAATCGGTGCCTAGGCGTGCCTAGGGATTGATTGGCGAACCATTGGCGAACCACCAGGACAGATGCGGTGTCCTGCAAAAATCGTCGCTTTTCTTGATATAGTTATCTCACTGTGATTTTGCAGTATCAAAGAAAGAAGCTATGCACCAAGAACGCGCAGACAAGATAATCGAGCAGGCGACCGAGATTTCAGACGGTCTGTTCCTGTTCATCAATCAAGGTCAAAAGATCATCGACTGCACGCAGTACACCACCTCCGATGACGAGCTTTACACGGTCGATGTGTATGAGCCTAAAGACCTCGTTGAGTTCGCACCTGTTATGAACGTCACCTTCATCAAACAGGACTTCGACTTCGATGATTACGAAAAGAAGGTCACGCACCACTTCGCGACACGCGCAGAGATGCACGCGTGCCTGGTTGAGCTGATGCAGACCAACTGGTTCTGACAGGACAAATGCAACCTGT
>Ga0228703_1000063_pt1 | contig 108754 bp, 147 predicted proteins | sample McNCre217_Aug_MG_3_FD_178020 | JGI IMG/M metagenome (GOLD analysis project Ga0228703, IMG submission 178020) | Freshwater microbial communities from McNutts Creek, Athens, Georgia, United States - 29-17_Aug_MG | ecosystem: Environmental > Aquatic > Freshwater > Creek | place: USA: Georgia... | reverse complement strand
AGCTTGAATTTCTTGTTCAAATGGGTCAGCTTCTGCGGTTGCAATGGCATCAAGTATTAACTGGCCAGCTTGGCTAGTTTCAGACATCTTGACTAGTTCTTCTGCAACTTGCTTAAAGCCTTCTACTACAGCGTCATACTCTTCGTCAGTCAACTCGTCAATGGAAATTCTTCCGTGATAAACATCGAGTATGAGATCCTTAAGTTCGCTCACCGCTTGGCCTTAATGTCAGCAATGACTTGTTTGGCTTCTGCAAAGTCCGAAATTTCGAGAATCTCTTGGTCTACATAATCACACCATTCGGTGTAGATCTGTGTCCAGTGCATAGTGTATAGTTGTTCTTTATTCATGATATTACCCTTTCGGTTGTACTACGGTGGCTAAACAATTTTTGTCCACGTTCACGAATCAACTCAACTGCCGATTGCGGATCTTGTTCAAACATTGTTTCAAATTGATCTTGTGTAATTGACTTTACAGTGTGAATAAAGTAAAGCTCATAATTACGCTGTGGATTGAAACGGGCCCGCATACTCATTGAATTGATCATATGATTAACTCGATGCACATGCTCGTTATGTGGTTCTTTTTCTGGATTCTTGATACGCTCAAAAATGCTGTCGCGGTCAAACTCGTTACCACGTGACATATCCTCTGTAATGTCGATGCAGGATTCAAGCCCATGGCAGTCCCAGAAAATCAAAAAGACATTGCTGTCTTTGTAGTCAGGCAATGTGTCGCTCATAGCTTTTAATAAAGTGCTTGCCTACATCCAGGCTCACATAGTTAAGGCCTTGCATACCTTGCTCGCTGTAGCTGACATCTTTGCCAACTAGGCCAATGCTGGTCAGGTAGGCTTTTAATTCCTTTTCAAATTGGCGATCAGTGTAGATCAAACTATCTTTGTTTACGTTCCACGATTTAGTGTCAAAATAGACACGCAGTTCGCCAAACTTTTCGCAGTCACTGATGTAGGCCAAATCCATGCCAACGATCTTAACAGCTTTAGCAACTTCGGTCCAGTAACCGCAGCCATCTGTGTGCAGTGTTGTATTGAGTTTACGCATTTTTGAAGTTCCAGTTTGTTGCAATAGCTATATTATAGCACAAAGCTCGAGCCAGTACAATGTGTTGTAAAAATACAACAGTTAGATAAAAACAACCAGGCAAACCAGTCCCATTAGAACTATTAGTCCAATGGAGTCCGCAAAATCTTCGCCAGCGGTTTGCTTACGTGGGGGTTCTAGTGATCTAAGCCATTCTTTAAAAGTCATGCCACTATTGTAGCACAAATTTGGTTAATGGATTGTGTCATTTCCGTCAAGTAGTTCAATGTCCCAAATTTTAAACATTTTTAGTATTTTGGATACATTCTTAGGAGATTCAAATGGAAGGTCATCCGGGAGAATAACCTGTTTAAGCTCACCATTGGGCCCAATAACAAATACATAATCGTCGTCTGCAATGTCTGCATCGTATGCTTCGTCAAATGCTAGTTCTACTTCTGTGGCAGGCTTAGTCATTGTTTTGCTCCAGTCTATTTAAATATTTAAGTATTTCTTTTTCTAATTTTACTATCACTGAACGGTCTTTGTCAAAAGTCTTTCGATACACTTGGTACATAGAGCATTTCTTGTAATGTCTATTGTACACTAAACTTTCAGCACATATGCTAAATGCATATGCATCAATCTCAGACTCGTCGCCTAGATAGCTTTGATCAAATTGATCACTTTTGTATTTCTTAAACTTTTGTTTTGTTCGGTCCTGGTAGTCGTGTATAAGTTCGTGTGTTAGCACTTCTGCAACATCAAACACCAATCGTTGCCAGTCTATGTTTTTGCTCTTAAAGATTCTCTGCTGCGGGTTGTAATAGAGCACCAGCTCAATCTCCCCATTGTCGTAGAATCCACTAACACAAATTGTATCCTTGGATACTTCACTGGATCTTAAAGTTGAAAAAGAATAATCCGTAGCAGAAAACTGTCTACGGATTATTTGGGTTATCTCACTAGCTGCTAGATTACAATTTTTCGCTTGATAGTAGTCTCCTACATCTAGCAACCGGTAATAAGTTTCAAAAAACATTTAGATATCTGCGTAAAATATATGTCCGCCTATACGTTCAATTCTACGCTTCTGTGGGGCCCAGGATGGACGAACTTGACGTGCATGAAAAAACAAGGCATCAGAGTATTTAACCCTTAGCTCCTCATACCCGCCTGATAATAGTTCTTTAGCGATTCGTAAACTTTCTTCCCACTTACTGTCATCCTTTTTAGGAGCCTTTACATTTTGGCACTTCCAACTAAATTGGCAGATGTTGATCTTGTTCCAGATTGTTTGTTCAACTGTAACTGTTTGTGTGCCGACCCAACGGCGACTAACTTCCTTGGTAGTTAGTACTGTGCGTGAAACTGATTTAGTCACACGTTGATTAACTACACCACATACTGATGAGCTAAATCTACTATCACCAACTCTGTTGAGAGTTACTACTCCAACAGCGACCATTCCTTCCTCAGGTTGGCCTGCACTTTCGTGATAGATATTTCGAGCCAAACAGTCAAGTTCTGAGTTGGCTGCAAAGGCAATGCTTGGCATTGCCAGGGCGATTATTGATACGATGATCGAAATCATTTTTTTCATTTTCGTCCTCCTTTTATTTTTCGTAAGAATATTTAAGGCGAGAATCTACCAGTTAAACTAGCAGATAAGTTTAACAGTAATCAAGTAAATACAAAATCATGCCATTAACGGCTTACTTATTCTGGGATAAGTAGGTACTTAATGGTAGATTTTGGGCCTTTGCCTGGTACAAAGCGTTGTCTGGACTGGCATCATTGTGTGATGTAATTCCCACCGAAGATAACAATCTGATGTTGGTATTCTCCGAAACGGCGGCCCTGAGAGTGTCACCTGCTGCATCTTTAGTGACAAGATTTGCCAACAATTGAGCGCTCTGAAAGCGATCAGTGTCGGTTGCATACCCAATGAAACTAGTGGCAAAAGTTTTCAACATACTAGAACTAGTGGGCAAAAATTTCAATCCAGCTGAACTGACCGCAGACACTTCAACTGACAATTTATTTAAAATTTGATACTGTGCTGTTTGGCCGTCCAATAGAGCTTGGGAGTTTGGCAATGCGTTTAGTGCAGAGTTAACCGCGGTGACTGCATTAGTTACAGGAGTCACAGACGGAATGACCTCGGGTGTGAATTCATCACCGGGAGAGTATCCACTGACCCATGTTACCACGGCTTGGTCTAATGTAGTCAAAGCCGATGCAACTGCTGTCGGAGCAACCTTGGTATAGTTAGACACCATGGAATTAATCTTGTCAGTGTAAGGCATTCCGGCAGCAGCACCAAAGTAGTCAGTCATGATAGGATTGCCCAATTCCCCGGATCCTGTGCCATTGGCAGATCGTAATGTATTAATTGTACTAGCCGACAATATAGGAGCATTGGCAGAGGTTGTAGTGTTAGACAACACTGGCACCACAATTGATTTCAAAAACTTAGACACTGCGGCCCAGTTTATAAAAGATCCTTGACCGATCTTGTTGTGTAGATAGCTACCAAAGTCGTTGAATGTGCGAACATTTAATGCAGCCAAAGCAGGTTGTAATCCTATTGCAACTACTTTAGAAAAATCCAAATAGTCTGCTAGTGTTTTTAACTTGGTAGTATCAGCGACAATTCCTGTGGCAGTAACAATGGCCTGTAAGTCGTCACCAGTTACTTGACGGTAAATGTTCATTACAACTTCAGGGCTGCTGCCAGTCACCAAAGTAGTGCTCGACACAGAGTTAAGGGTAGGCAATTCAACCTGGCCAACAATGGTGTTATTGGTTACAGAACTATCTAATTGAGTTGTGGATGTAGTGGATACCGGAATTTTTGTAATGTCTGCAATATCCAGGCCGGCTGCTGTTAAGTTAACAGCAAGATTTCCGTATGAGCCAAGGCCTTGATCTAGTAGGTTTTGCCCAAATACATAAGGGTCGCCTATCAAGTTCATGTTATTGATATTGTACATTGTGCCCCAATTGGCCACAGTGTTGCCCAACAACGGGCCGTTGGATCCAATGCCATTTGTAACCAAGTCAGCAATACCATTGTATCCTACACCGGACCCTGCGTATGTTTTGTTCTCTAAGATATGTATAGAGCCAATGGTGTCAAATCCACCAGATGCAAAACCATATGCAGATGAAAATACGTTGGCAAATCCAGCAACTCCGTAAGTAAATGGCAAGTTTGCTTGATTACTGACAGTATGTATTACACTAGGAACGTTGGTAGAATATAGATATACAGAAGATGACGATACCGCAGAGATGTTGGCTGGATACAAATCAATTAACCAACGTCCGGTAGTAACCCCGGATCCCAATTGCTCCAATGCAGGGATCAGCACAGCACCGGCATTACCGGAAATAGCACCAGCATGTGTATAAATGCTGCCCACTGTTTTTACAGTCGACAAGTTACTAAATGACGATATTGCAGAAAGAACGTCGGGACTGGTAGATAGACCTTGTCCGTTGATCAGTGTGCTTTGTGCATTTAACTCTAACGCCGTTGCCATATTATCCTACCAACACATTGGGAATGCCCAACGTCACTTTGTGTTGTCCACAAGTGCACACTGAGCCAACATAGGCAATAGGTTTAAACTCTACTAGAATGTTGGGAATACCTGTTGCAATTACCGAAGCAGCGCATGCTGGATTAAATCCCGGCTGCTTGGGATTAACAGGGTTACCGTGCGGACTAACTGTGGATGCAATAGTTGCTACCGGCATACCATTGATGAACGTTTTTACTGCGCCCATTGTGATTGTCCCGGGCCCTAACGGAGGTACAGGAAATCCTGTTACTGAAGCTGGTAAACCTACTACTGCGGCTGGAAATGGCATTACTTAATTATTCCTTTGCTGACCTCAATGCCTGTTGTAGTACGGATATAGTGAGATTCAATATCTGCGATAACAGGGCTATGCATCATCACGTGTTGCTTTGAGACAGTTATATTACTATTTATATCACCGCACATTAGGCTTTGCATCAGCCCTAGTCCTTGTTGGCTTGGAATAACCGTGCACGGTTTGCTTAATACAAACTTAGCAGCATCCACTTCCACAAGTTTTGCCACAATTTCGTCACCATTGAGTAACTTGAAACACAGGATGTCACCTGCTTCGTAATCTTTTTGTTTTGCTATTAACATATTTTCCTTAATTGAATGGTTATAACTTTATCGATCGAATACTATCCCACCCGGATGCCACTAATACATAATCTTTGTATAGCTTGGGCCACAACGGTCCGTCCATCCCAGGTAATTCACAAAAACATGTTTCTCCTGGATTTGCGTAGCCAGGATGAAGAGTTGGATCGTTGTGGTCGTAAAGACTGCGATGCTCTTCTATGTAATCGTCCTCAAATGTCAGCCCACGGTCTAACAATACAGCCTGTTCTTCTGCACGGGCTTGATCATTTCTATCCTCTAGGTGCTGATAATATAGATGCAATCTCATTGTTTTAGTTCAGTCCAGAACTCTTCGCCTTTGCCAGCAATGCCTTGGTATCCGCCTTGAATCAATGTTGTGCCGTTGAAGATTTGCGGAACACTGCGTAGTCCCATGTCTAAAAGGTGCTGACGTGCATCTTGATCTTCTTCGATACTAACTGTTTTGTATTCCACACCTTTGCTCTCTAATAGAGCTTTTGCTCGGTCGCAGAATGGGCAGTTGCTTTTTGAATATACTGTTAACATTTTATTCCTTTATATTATTTTATCTTTGTGTAGTCGGTCAACAAACAAATCTATCCAATATTTATATCCTAGTTCGCTAGGGTGAAAATCATCAGGACCTAAAAGATCAAGTTGCTTGGTAGTTTCGTGCATGCCTTGGTTGTTGTCTAATATCCAACGTTGGCGATCTATTGCATTTACTAAGCAAGCATTAGCAGGATATCTACGTGCGCCGTATTCGCATGTTTTCTCATACATAATGTCGGGACTTGCATCTAGCTGATTAATCATTGATGTAAAATAATGCGGAACATTCAATGACCCAAGGTAGCTTTGTATCTTTATCATCTCTGTTAGACTGTTGAACTGTAACTGTTCTTGGTCAACAAATCTATGATATCCACCAAACAACATGTCAGCAAAACTATGTTCCAATTGGTCCCAACTACCTACACCCCCAGTGGAAATATATTTCAGGTTGTAGATACTTGCTCGGTTGACCCAATCATCAAACAATCTGTAGTTAGCTGAATCTATTAGAACATCGTGCCGACTAAGGCCAGTCCAACTAACATAGATTAAATCAAACTTTTCTTTGGAAGTAGCAACAACTACACTATCAGATATAAACCGATTCCCAACACCACAATGCGAAACGTTAGTAACAGTGGAGCCGGGAATCTTTTGTTTAATAATGTCAGTTAACTCAGTTGCAAAGCTACACCCTGCAACGAGTATCTTCACAAACTAAAGCCTTTGAACGTGTTGCTATCAACGTCCTGCTTGGTGCCGCCAACTACATAACTAGAAATTTCAGTTTCTTGTGGTGCCACTTGCACTTCGCTACCTGCGATCCACTTTTGTGTCCACGGTAGTGGGTTCGATCCCGGTTTGATACCACAGTCTAATCCAGATGTGTTCATACGCTTGCAAGTTAGCCAATCAATGTATTGGCACAACAACTGAGTGTTAAGACCAATCATTGAACCATCTTTAAACAGATATTCTGCCCAGGTCTTTTCTTGCTGCGCCGCACTTAAGAACATGGCAGTACATTCTGCACGACATTCTTCCTTGATTTTTGCAAAATCCGGATCATCTGTTGGTAACAACTTGATCAACAACTGTGTGCCGGCCAAGTGTACGTTTTCGTCGCGACAGATCAATTTAATAATCTTGGCGTTGCCTTCCATCTTCTTAAGTTCAGCAAACGCCCAACTACATGCAAAGCTAACATAGAAGCGAATACCTTCTAGTGCGTTGACGCTGTTGATACACAACCACAACTTCTTTTTTAACTCATATTCGTCAACAACAATTTCCTTGCCATTGATAACGTGTTTGCCGACACCCAATGCACGATGCCAAGTACTGTATTCAATGACATCATCATAATACTTGCTAATGTCATTGGCACAATTAACAATGGGCTCAATGGTTAATAGTTCATCAAAGACTCTGCCAGGATCACTGTAAACGTTACGAATGATATGGGTGTAAGAACGACTGTGGATCGTTTCATTGAATGCCCAAGTTTGTACCCATGTTTCAAGTTCAGGTAAACTGCATAAAGGTAAAAAAGCAAGATTGGGGCTACGACCCTGGACACTGTCCAAAAGAATTTGTCGTTTGAGATTGCTTGTAAAAATATGTTGTTCAAAATCTGTTAGTTCCTTGAAGTCTTTGGCATCTCGCATAACATCAACTTCTTCGGGTCTCCAGAAGAATCCCAATTGTTTGTCTGTTAACTTGTCAAATTGTCTGTACTTTAGTGTCTCGTAACGCTGGACCGCAGTGGGACCTGCGCTATCTAAGAACGCCAATTTTTCAGTGTGTTTTTTCTTATCGTTTAAATTGAATACGCTCATTGTTGTTCCTTTATATATCTATGCAATTCTTCTGCTATAGTTGCATGTGCAGCCGCAGTAGGATGGGCAGTAGCTCGATCCAGCTGGCCAATTTGCTGCAATTGCTTTACTGAGTTATGCGAATATGCACCTAGTAGATTTAGCCATGGCACAGAATTATTCGGTGCTGGAATATTATTTACACTGCATAGCAAACTTAACATATCATTATTCTGTTCTTCAACTCTATAAAAATACTTTGACTCTATGTTAGAGAAAAGATCCTTTGCATTATAACTTTGAAAGCTGTTGAAAAACAAGTGATCTATGCTCAAATTATTCAAGTATCCGTTTAATAATGTAATGTTCTTTCCAAGTTTCTTTAACTCGTAATCTTTGTTCCAATGGTTGGAAAAATAATGTTTAACTGTATCTTTAAGATCAGGGTGTCTCATATATCCGGTCATTGTGCAATTCTCTACCTTGCCAATGGAGTCAATGTACAGGTCCCATCGATAAATGCTAGTCAATCCCCATATAACATAAACCTTAGAATAATTATTTTTATTTGATTCAATAAAATCCACTAGTCCCTGCAATTGCCTTTCATTATTAGAACCATGTGCAGCAAGTAAGACCAATTGATCTAGTCCCAATTGCTGCCTAAGTAGTCCTGCAAAACTCAATGTTTCGACTACCGTAGGATCCTCAACATGATCAAAATTTAATGTAGTCGCAGCAGGATCAACGTCGATAGCTTTTGCTGCTACCCAACTGCATCCTGCTGCAATCAGTACACTGGGCTTCATATCACACAGCTATCGCAGTTTGCGTCATCGTCAATGTCGGTTGGCATTTGCAGGGCTGTAGACATTTTATCAACGTCAATTTCGCCCTGGCCGTCGTTGGTGTTGAAATAGTAAAGTTGTTTAGTTCCGTATTTGTAGCACATGATCAGGTGCTGGAGCATCTCACTCATTGGAATCTTTTCGTCTTCGTAGAACTTGGGATTATACGAAGTGTTGACACTAATGCCTTGATCAATATATTTCTGTAATACTGCACAAAGTTTTAAGTAGCCTTCAGGAGATTCTTGGTCCCATAACAATTGATACTTGTTCTTGAGTTTCTTAAATTCAGGTACAACCTGTTTTAATACGCCATGCTTGCTTTGCTTCACTGATACATAACTGCGCGGAGATTCAATACCGTTTGTGGCATTACTGATCTGTGCACTTGTTTCTGCCGGCATTAGAGCCATTAGTGTTGCATTGCGGATACCATAAGTTAAAATTTGTTCACGGAGGGCACGCCATGGCATACGCTCTTTGTGTTCTACTAGTTCGTCAACTTCTTTCTTACGTGTGTCAATTGGAAGGATGCCATCTGCATACTTTAACTCTTGCCATAGTTCACACGGACCTTGTTCCTTGGCCAAGTCTGCACTGGCTTTGATCAAGTAGTAGCTCCATGCTTCTGCATATTCGTCGACTAGTGCCAATGCCGCTGGATCACTGTAAGATACATCATGCTTGGCCAAGAAGTAGGCAAAGTTGATAATACCGTTACCAATTGGACGGAACTCTTTAGTGGCAAGTTCTGCTGCTTTAACTGGATAGTTCTGATAGCTCAACAATGCATCTAATCCACGCACTGCCAATGTACACATACGTTCAAAATCTTGTGGCTTCTTAACGTTGCCCCAGTTTTGTGCACTCAATGTACACAAAGCAATACGACCCATTTCATCATTAATGTCATTTAATGGTTTAGTGGGCAAGTCGATTTCAGTACACAAGTTACTCATTTTGATAGGATGTAATTCTTCTTTAAAAGGACTATGCGTATTTGCATGATCCACGTTCATTAAATAGATACGACCTGTGTCTTTGCGCTCTTGCATAAACTTGGCAAACAAATCCGCTGCTTTAAATGTTTTCTTGCGTAGTTTGGTATTGCGTTCTGCACGTTCGTAAAGTTCTTTAAAGCGCTCTTGGTTGTTGAAGAAAGCTTCGTACATTTCCGGCACATCGTGGGGGCTAAACAGGGTAATATCGCCGCCTTGAATGAGTCTTTCGTACATTAATTTGTTAAATTGGACGCCGTAATCCATCTGGCGTACTCTGTTATCCTCTGTGCCTTTGTTGTTCTTTAATACCAACAGATCTTCTACTTCTAAATGCCAAATTGGATAGTATGCTGTGGCTGCGCCGTTACGCACGCCGCCTTGGCTGCAACTACGTGTAGCTGCTTGGAATAGCTTTAAGAATGGCGTAACACCAGTGTGGTATGCGTCACCTGAACGAATGGGACTTCCAAGGGCACGAATACGACCTGTGCCGATTCCGATACCGGCCTTTTGACTTACGTACTTGACAATTGAAGATGCAGTGGCATTAATGCTGTCTAAGCTATCGTCTGACTCAATGAGTACACACGAGCTGAATTGCTTTTGAGGAGTACGCAAACCAGCCATAATAGGTGTGGGCAAACTAATGTCAAAATTGCTGATACCGTCATAGTAATCCTTGATCCATTGCATACGTGTTTCTTTTGGATAGGCCATAAACAGTGTTGCAGCAATCATCATGTATGCCACTTGCGGAGTTTCAAATATTTCGTTAGTAACACGGTTTTGTACAAGATACTTACCGCGCCATTGCTCCATGGCCACATAGGTAAATGTTTCATCACGCTCGTGCTTGATATACGAGTCCATTTGATTGATCTCGTCTTCTGTATAATTCTCTAGTAATTCTTTTGTGTAATAGCCAATGTCAGTATTGCGCTTAACCAGTTGCAACAATGGCCATGGCTTATATTCCCCGTAGACTAGTTTGTGAATGTGATAAGTTAATAAACGACCCGCAACGTATTGATAATTTGGATATTCTTCGCTAATTAAGTCTGCTGCGCTTTTAATAAGCGTTTCTTGAATGTCTGTGCTTTTAATACCATTATAAAACTGTACATGGCTATTAATTTCTACTTCGCTAGCACTAACTCCTGTGATTCCTTCTGTCGCCCAAAATACAACTTTATGTAATTTCTCTAAATTTAGCGGCTCTTTGCGTCCGTCTCGTTTTGTAACTTGAATTTGTGTCATTGATACCTCTTAATATTATTCTATCTTTAAATCTGCGCTTAGTAATGTTTGAACTAACGTTAGTGTTTTATCGAACTGTTCGTTATTTACGAGTTCTCCGTCAATCAAATTAAGAATATATTTCCCCTGATTGATCCATGCTAAATTATAGACGTGTCTCGATTTTGGATCCACGTAGCTTCTATACTCAATGTCTATGTCGGATTTATGTACAGTTAATGATATAGTATAAATTATTCCGAGACATTTTGCAATATCACAGTAGTAGTTTTCGGTGATTAATTCCCAGGGATTTGGCCACGCAGAAGGATCTGCCGGATCGAGGTAGTAGGGATTAAATGGAGCTGTGGCCCATAGGTCTGCTGTACGTGATAACGCCTGGTCAAGAGGCAACGAATCTAACGTGTTTCGAAAATCACGCCAGGACCTCAAGCGGTCCTCGGCACTTAGTTTGAACATTAATTAATTAGTGAAAAAATTTAGACTGTAAGTTAAAGTGGCATTGCTGGTTGAAGTATATTCAATGTCACCTGTTGTTGGATTTGCTCTTAGAGAAACTCCAGAGCTTCCGGATTCAACACACTCATCAGAGTAGTTGTATGCTCCACCAAAGCCCGTTGCTTGCAACGTACCAGAACACTCGCCAGTGGCTGATGTTATTCTGTATCTTACGTTTAAGTCAACATACGAAGATGGAATTTGAAGTAGTGCAGCAGATACATAAGTGCCGCTAGTGGGCAAGCTGACCACAAGTCCCGGGGAGCTTGTGATTTTACCATTGACTAATCCGCGGTCTTGGCCAAAGATGTAGCTAGTATAGTTGTTTGTTTCAACATACGGAAAAGACAAGTCACCTGTGACTACACGTTGGAATGTGTCTCCAACGCTGAAGTTGTTGTCGCTGAAGAATGAAATAACAGGAGTCTGTGCATGACCAGTTGGATTAATAACAGGGGCGTCTGCTTCGTAGTCAGCTAGGCCAGAACGGTCAAAATAGTTAGCTTGACTTACAAAACTTCTAGAGTCTGTGCCACAATAAACCGCTTCAGCGGCAGTGTAGTGAAAATAGTTGTCAAACATAGCAACACCGGCAGTTTGTTGACCTGCACTGTCTTTGCCTGTTGTTACGCCGTAATACAAGTGATTAAAATAACTGCCTGTGATACTAACGCCAATGGTTGTGTTGTTTAGTTCTATACCATAGTTGTGATCAATAAAGTCACATTGGCTAAACACAATGTTTTCTGCAGGCTCATAGAAGCTTAAATTGTTACACGATACACCAGCAACGCCGGTACCTTTGTCTACATCATATGCCGCCGTACCGCCATAGACTGCAAGGTCTGGTGTTGTAGTATGTGCCATACCTCTAAACTGAACTCTGTTAAAGTATGTGCCATAACAGCCGTCGATTACAAAGCAACTTTGGTCACCCTGTGGACGTTGGTGATGAAACTTCATGTCACTGATGTGATACTCTGCCGCAGTGGGTGTCGCACTGGTTACAGGATTTGCTTGCCCAAACGATGTACCGTATTGGTAAAACTCGTCAACTAGACGCATCAATGGCTTGGCCATTGTACTAGTAATAACAGTGGTGTTTTTACCTTCTCCTTGTAAACGACTATACGGTGGCAGGTTTAGTGTGTCGCTAATAATATATGTACCAGCTGGAAAGTTAATTGTTCTGTGCTTGTTTTCCAATAACGTCAATTGGTTACCTGCGTACACACGATCAATTGCACGTTGGATAGCTGCGGTGTCATCTGTAAAACCGTCACCTTTTGCTCCAAAGTCTTTAACACTAACATAATCATCTAACTTGTCTTGTAGTGTACGCACAACAGGGTGCAACGGATCAGGTCCGGTTTCGACTGTAAAGCCTGCTGATAAACCTTTGAAGGTATAAAAGCCCAAGAAGCTAAACAGATCGCTGTGTTCTGTTAAGAGTTCTGTTACTCCTTCTGTAGGAGCGCCTTCCTCCACGGTTCCGTTACCAATGTACAACCTACGTTGATCGATACTCCACCCAAGTTCTGCACTAGCTAGTTGTGGTAAATCTTGTTGTAAACCACGTCTATGCTGAATTCTACTAATTTGAAGAATAGCCATTCTAATATCCCAATAATACTATATTTAGTTTGTCAGATAATATAGCTCAACTCGTTTGGTCCATTCGTCAGTCCAGTGTGCAAATTCTTCGCCTGTGATTTCAAATTCCAAGTATTCTGGGGTAGAATATCCGCCTTCTGGCAGTTCTTTTGGCTGACATGCCATTAAAATAACCCCAGTATCTATTTTGGTATTAAAAGTATGGTTGTGTGCCTGTGCATAGGCTGCTAATTGCAGAAAGTAATCACTGATATACTCCCGCTTTTTCACACGATTGCTTTGCTTAAAGTCCAGAATAGCGGGCTTGCCTTTCCATACACCAATACAGTCTGTTGTACCAGCATATAACCCACTATAATACACCGGAACTTCGCTGCCCCAATACTCAGTTACATTGGGTTGTAGTCCTTTAAGAATAACTTCTGCTGCCATAAACCAACTTGGGTGTGCAAACGGGTTGCTGGGCAAAGGCTTCATGTCATTGCTCAACACATAAGACTCAAGATAACTGTGCATACGAGTCCCCCGATTAGCTGCTTCTGTGGTAATTTCTTGGGCTCGTTTTTCCCCTGTGCGCTTCTTCCAATTGAGTAGGGCTTGTTTGCTTTCTTCGCTTTTGGTCTTGTCTAGTATAGTAGTGACGCTGGGTACTTTGCTACCGTCCGGCAAACAATAGTGTCGTTTACCCTCAACGGTTGTTCGGTTTAACGGAGTGTAATTGTATGGTGATGTAATCATTATCTAGCCTTAATATATTCTTTGTATAGTTGTTTGTTCTTTGCTGCAACATGGTATAGCTGCTGTATTATGTCCTCTCTGTCCGGGGCATCGTAAATGTCCTTTAACATATTCATGGCCATGTTTATTCTCCACGTCGGAGTAACTGCCCGGTCATATTCTGGATTCAGCCATTCATCAAATATGTTAAATCCCTGGCTCTTTAAATTTTGTAGGCTACCGGTTCCGGAAATCAACACAAACGGCTTGCCAATGGCCAGGCATCTAGCAGTCTTTTCAGTGACCCAGAAGTCACTAAATGCATCAGTCTCGGATATAATTTCAATCTGATACTGGTTACACACATTGGGATATTGTTTAGTACTGGCTGGCCAGTCTATCATGCCTGAATGGTGTGTACTTTGCATGTCAACGTCAAATGTCTTGTTTTCTAACCAGTCCATCTCCTGCTGGTACAACGGCATAAAGTGTCTGTATTCGTGTTGCACCTGTTGTAGCTTAGGTTGGAACACTACAAAGTTATCATTGGGAAATGCATGGTCAATTGAGTACGCAAGTCGTAACCTGGTAGGATTAAATCTTCCTAGTAATGCACCAACAAATTTGCCATTGGCATAGTCATGTACAAAATTATCAGGCAAGTAGCTGCCGGTACTATGGAATATACCTGGGCTCATCGGTATATGCTCAAACTCCTCAGTATGAGGGTCGTGACTCTCAATGGTAATTTGCTCTAATGGAATATTAAAGTACTGTCTAATATTTCTTACACAATCAATAAAGTTACTGAACTGCGTATTTTCCCCATCCCAGAAAAATATGTGTATCTTTTGTCCAATGTAATTCATGCTCAACACATCAAACAACAACTCTTTCTTAGTCATTGAATAATCTTTGTGCACAAATAGATGACCAGCAATGGTAATCTTATGGGGAGTAATTGTTACTGCCTGTTCTATCATAGTTTACTTAATAGATAGTTGGCCCAAATAGCATGACCGTGTTCGTTAGGATGACGACTGTCTTCTTTATAACAGTATTGGCATTGGTCTAACAAGTCCATTCTAGCAGCAGCACGATCCATAATGTCTAGTACGTCGGGAAAACGTGAATCATAGTTCATTTGATCTATATGCTCACTAACAACAATATGTGTTCCGTTTTGTATTTGTTTACCCAGCATGACTTCTAACCAGGACTCCTGGCAAGGCATTGAACTCGCACCATCTGTAAAGTTGTGAGCCACTAGAAACTTAATATGCGGATGCTTTAGCATTATGAATGTTAGTTTTCCGTATGTTTCAAATAATATTTTTTCTAATACACGCTGCTGTGTACCTAAACTTTTGTCTATTAACTGTAGATCTTCGTGCCTGCCCGATTCGGTTAATGTCACAACGCATGTTATGTCTTTGTACGTCTGAAATGAGTCTAACCTGTCTAACAACAGCGACACCCAGTTTACCATTAATATATTGGATCCACCGGGCAATGCTAGATTCATCCAATCAACGTCCATAGTCCGGGCCATCAACTGTCCGTAAACGTGATCAAGGCGGTATTCAGTGTCATCTCGTCCCTCACGGACTTTGGTATTGCCAAGGCTATCTCCGTAGGTCCAACTGTCGCCTACTGTAATTAACAGTTTATCTGTTTCAAATCCAGCTTGATGGCGAATTGAAAACGGATTAGATATCATTGACCAACTTGGTACTTCAAACATAATTGGTTAGGTCCAATTTGTACAGTTTATCCCACTGTTGGTATACATAGTTGCGAAAGTTGTTTTTGTTTTGCTGACATCGACCAAACAATCGTTGATATTCTGCCGCTGGATCTTTGACACGTTGAATTGCATCAACTGCAACCTGTGCATACTGAGCTTGGCGCATGGGATCAGCTGCCATTTCGTCAACTAAACGATAATCAAATATATCTTCAAATACGTCAAACCCCGATTGTTTTAAATGCTCACGTAACTTTGGTTGACCGTATACAAAGAATGGGCGCATGCCCAGAATAGGCTTCCAAGTCTTTTCACTTATAAAGAAATTGTAAGGATCAACATTACTAAACTCTGTTTCAGTTACTAAGCACAGGAATGATTCTTTCCACACATTCATATTACCCAAGCTGAAAATATCATTGCGTATCTTGTTACTAACAAAGGTTTCCTCAACGCCGAGATTTCCATATTCGTCTGCAATACCTTGTTCTTCCCTAAACTCAGTATCGACTACAATGGCCCTGTCACCAGGTAACCCTAAACTAATGTGTCCGCTACCTTGTAGTCCTGCATCTAGAAGATGGTGCACTAACTGTATCCTGTGCGGATGTGGCTTGCGATTCAAGCAGATATACTTACGTGCCGTGTCTCTAATGGCAACATCGTGTTCTTCGTAATTTTGAAAATACAAATCACATACCATAGCCCAGAAGTCAATACGATACTGCACAGCATTGCCTAGTATCAAATAAGGCTTGCCAGATTTTTCAATGGCTTCAAATATTTTAGGAACTACAGGGTCAACAAAATTGTGACAGATAATAAAGTCTGGGTTCTTGTCAATGATGTCTTGAGAGATATTGTCTTCGTGCATCCATGTGGGGTTAATGATCATTACCCTGTTGACGTTTAGCTGTTCTCTTGCTTTGTTTTCTAATATCGAACGTATTAGTTGTTCAACCCTACCGGCTTTCCATGCATAAGGAAACCCATTGGTGTGCTTAATTATTTCCATTAATATTTGATTTCGGAGTTCTTTCGTGACGAAACCCACATATGTGGGTTCCAGTAGTGTTATTACTATGTGTCATAGTAACAGTATAGACAACTTAGCTTCGTTTTGCAAGAGCCCGTTTAGCCATACCGTCAACTGTTTTAGAAGGATCGCCTGCAGGAGCATCTGCTGCACCCAATGGGTCACTTGGATCTTCGTCTCCGCCAATGATCGAATCGGCTGGTTGCAAGTAAATGTACTTCTTACCAGTTTTAGGATCATCTTCGGGCTTGCCTTTGACCAACTTCTTTACAGTTTCGTTATCGTTCATGGCATTAACTAACAATGTGTAGTTGAATGCCTCGTTGCCCGGGATAGAAGCAACACGGTCGATAACGGCATTGATCGATACGCGAGGAGTCACTGCGTTACTAACCGCGGCCTCGTCACGTAATCCATATAGGACCGTAATTAAGGCCTCGTCGCCGCGAGTATCTGCTTCGTCTTCGATGGGGTCAAGCCCCAAATCATCTTCAAATATAATATCGCGGATACGCATATTAACGACGACTTCTACCTAATTCAGGAGTTGCAGTGTCTTCAATGTCGCCGCCTACAGCAGCAGGCTCAGCATCAAATGTATCCATATCTGTGTCTAAGTCGCTAGTGCCCATTCCCATGTCTGCGCTACCGCCCATGCCGCCAGTAGGGTCACTACCCATACCGCCCATGCCCATTGGAGTACCAACGTCTTCTCCGGCTAGTGCACGAACAGCAGTATCACTGCCTTCACGTGCTGTGCTCAATGCTGAATACAATTCAGTTAACATTGGGCTAACAGAAGCCTTGAATTGTTCTGCTTGTTCGCCACCGATTTGGTCACGGATAGTGTCAATCAATGCAGGAACTTGTTCGTTTTGGATCTTGCTGATCTTTTCTAGCATGTCTTGTACACTGTCAACAATGTCTTTGGCAGCTAATACAGCTTCACTACGACCCATTTCGCTTTCTAGCAAACCTTGTTCGCTATTGAGCCACTTGCCCAGGCCTTCTTTAACCAACATTAACTCAATGTAACGTGGATTCTTTTCAGCGGTGTGAGCGCCGAAGCTTTTTCTAATAGAGTTCATGCTCTCTGAAAGAGCTTTGTTTAAACGTTGAGCTTTAGCATAGCTCATGTTATCGTAATCCACTGTAAACCCAAAGCGGCTTTCCATTACTTTGTTGATTTTCTGTGGTGTTACTGCTGTGTGCATTTCTGATAGTCGCATAGTTGTTATTCCCAAACTTTATTATATTTAGCCTGCTTGTGCAAATTTGATATTTTGTTTCGAGCATTTTCCAGTCTCGATTGTGCAATTTCTAACCGAGATTGCCTAATATCAGCAAGATCATAGTCGTTTATCTTAATTGCACCTGTTACTGCACGGCGTAGGCTCAGTACATCTGTATAGTTTTTATTTATTTCTGTGTCCCACATCAATATTTGGTCCGCTGAACGATAAAAACTTTTAGAAGTATAGATTGTAAACAGTACTGCACTTACTTTGTTCTCGAATCTATGGATGAGTTCGTTGTGTGCATTATATACTTCACAAGTCTTGTTCTGCAACACTTGTAAACGGAAACGCCCAATCTTGTAGCCATTTTTAGTGGCTACAATAATAGGTGTGTCTTTTTCTGTTCGTATTCTAACAATCTCTTTGTTAGTCCAGTCTTTGATGTAACTGGCAGCATAGTCGATTGTTTCTAGGATTTCCCTAGGAGTTTCTTCAACGTATTTTTTTCTGATAGATGATTTGGCCATTTTCATTGAGACGTAGCAATACGTCCTGCACTGTTAATTGATTTGCAATGACTTGCTCTCTTTCACTGAGAGACTTTTTGTAGATCTTAGGTTCTTGAGTAAACCTACCCAATAGATCCGCTTGTTCGTTTGTTAACGGTAGGGTAATGTTATTGATTAGTTCAACTACTTTCATTTTAGATGTACTATTAATGTAATTATTGCACCAACCAATGCACCAAATATAGTGGTTCCAATGGCAATGATTGTTTTGTTAGACTCGTTGGGCGCCGAAGCAATTGCTTGTTTTACCTCGCTAATTAGCGTTTCAATTTTTCCCATACGAGTATCTAAACTCTCCAGACGTTCGTCTAGATTTTTATAACGCTCTGCACATAACTCTACGTGTGCTTCAAGGCTTTTCTTTTCAATATCTGTGGATGCCATTTTGGTCCGGTCTCTCTTATTTTTATGTCACTCAGTGACTCATTTTTTATTTATTCAGCCCGGATCTGTTTAAAGTATATGTTTTTAATTGCACCATGAGGATAGAAGATAGGCAACATAAAACGTGCTGTCTCTGCTAGTCCAACTATAATAGGCACTTGCTCAAAATCTTTAATCAGACCACCTAGCTTTTTACCAGGAAGATCGTAAACCTCTGACTGGTCCACTGTCCAAGTCCATGTCCACACCGCTTGTTCGTTGGTATATAAATCACCAAACTCAAGAAGACTTAAATCAAACGTCACCTTAACAGGCGAAGTAATATTTTGTGGTTGGGATCTTAGTCCCATGCACTGTAAAACAGTTTCCCAATTTCGTTGTTGGTTACGCTCAATGCTGTCCGGATCGTTACTGCGAGTAACACCAGTGGCAGTGATGTCCACTAATGTAATTCCTTGAAATAATTGTAATCCGGTATTGCTCATACAGTATTTAGCGGCCACAAAAAAAGCGCCTAATAAGACGCTCTTTTTGATATTAGTGTTAACTAATGATTAGGCTAGTTTGAAGCCACTGTTTGTAACAGTAACGCCGCCGCCCATCCATACGTTTGCGCCAACACCGATGTTGCCAGCGATAGCACGTAAACGTGTTTGGATACCTGTTGCGTCAGTTCCAGTTGCTTCAACTAAAACGCTCAATTGACCGCCAGTTGCTTCAACTTGGTACATAACAACAGTACTGTCGATAGCGATTTGACGCAAGATGGTTTCAACTGCACCACCTGTAGCCATTTCACCAGCGCCAAAGTTTTGGCTGTTGCCTAATAAAATTTTCAATGCTGTAGGAACTTTTGTAAGACCTGTAGCAATAACGATGCCAGTGCTAGAAGCTGGACTTGTTAGACCTGCGTCTACGTTTAGAACTGGTAATGCATCACCTGCATAACGTGTTTGGATAGCCATTTTTAATTCTCCTTAAATGTGTGCGCTTTCACGCATACATTTATTTATGAAGATTGTAAAAAAGCGGCCGTTAAGATGGATTTTTGTTGAAATGTGTGCCGCCGAAACCGGTTGCATCACGTATAACTAGCTTGGATAATCCAGTAGAAGTTGGGAATACAAACCCTTCTCCGCCGGCTTTACCGTCAATTGTTTGCCCAAAGCCCTGCACTTGTGCATTTAATTGTTGTACTAGGTTTACTTTTAGTGCATAAATTGCGTTCCAAATAGCAATCAATGCTTCGTATCCTGCCATATGCTGTGGGATATAGCCAGTTTCGCCGTCACCAATTAGCTTCTTGTGTTGTGCAGGATAATGTGTTAGATACTGAGCAACGCTGTCAATGGGCTCGCCATTGATTTGCTGTCCTGTGATCTTTTTGTTAAAGAATGTTTTTAACGTGCCCATAGCAGATTTAGTACCAACTCCGGTTCTAAACTCGTCTGCTAGACTACCGTACGAACTGATAGCAGCATAGGCCGCATTCAACAAGTTAGTGGGTTCGTTTAATACAAAAGAGTTTCCGGCAGTGGGACTAATAATAGCCACGTTGCTGTTATTGGTTAAACCTGTAACCCCGTCCCACGGGCGATCATTGTATTTGTGCACAACCATGATGCCACTCTTGCCACGTACCAATTTGCCCATTGGGCTATTCTCTGGGATAGAGTAAGTTACTGTGGTTGGTTTAAAAACAAAATTTCCGTTGACCAATGGTAACTTTCCAGTGTGCATTAGGTCGCCCATGAATACACCCGGTGTTTCGCCCACCGATTCTTTAAGACCCTGCCAAATCATAGTTAGTTTAGCGGGCAAGTCAGTTCGTATTTTGCCGTTCTTTTTATTGTGATCGTACTCTACCCATTGTTCTGGGCTAGTTGCATATATGCCTTTTGGGTACATATACTTGTCAGACACAAAGAATCGTCCATCTGCTGTGTGTCCAAAGTACAAAGCAATGCCGCCGTCCCACTTGATAGTAATACCACGAGGATCTCTGATTATCGCTGCGATATCATCTACTGTGCGCTGTGACTCAGCTGACCCCACAAAGATACTGTCTTCAGGATGCGGAATTCTAGGGTTACTTGCGTCAATTGTGGACTCAAACAGATAATCAATAAAATCTAACTTCATACTATATTATAACATTCAGTGTCTTTTAGGACTTGATGTCTCGCGTAGATTTTTAACAAAATTAGATAGCTTTTCGTATTCTGGATGACCGGGTTGATATAATGTACCGGATTCGTCGCGCCATGCATTAATGTTGGCAGGCATAGACCATTTCTTGCCCAGCTTGTCAGTTACAGTGATGCTGCCATCATTGTTTCTAATCATACGTGCTTTGGCCTGTGTGGGTGTAGCAGCAGGTGCAGTAGCAGCAGGACGGTTACTTCTCCATACTGCTGGACCTGTTGATCTTGGAGCCCATGGCTTTTTGGCTGCTGTTTTTGGACCACCTGTGGGCTTACCAGTTGCACCTACTGGTAAACTTGTACCTGCAGGTTCTGTAGAAGTTGCAAGTGGGCTAACTTTATCTAGAATCGATGTAAAACGTTCAGGTGCTTCTTTACCAGTTCTAAAATCAATCCATTTGCCATATTGATCACGTTGGAATGTGTTGTTCTTGTATTGCACAGTAGGAGGATCGTTATCTACTAATTCAAACTGTTGCTGGAATTTAGTGGCTTGAGGAGCAGGAACTTCAGTTTTGTTAACCATTGCATCAGCGGCTGCACCGGCATTGCCCTTGATATTATTTACAACATTCTTGGCGTACTGTTTAGCCGCTGCTTTATCTTTGCGATTGATATTCCATTCGCCAGTGTCGCCGTAGTTTTCTGCACCAACAACATTGCTGATTACATTGCCTAGTACACCCTTAGCTCTGCCGGTCTTGGGGTCATAGCCCATGCCCCAAGCTTCATTGATAACATCTTTAATCTTCACCCTTAAATCTCCTAACGCCGCGGCGGAATTTATCAGGTTCTTGTGCTCGAATACTGTTAAGTAATCTGCGTTCTAACTCACCTGCTTGCTCACTATCGTAATTTTCACGTATAAAATTTATTAGATTGATGGCGCCCTGTATCACATGGATAGCACGACTCTCAACCAGACTTGCTCTGTCTTTATGACTTAACAAGGTATCCAGCTCATCTAATATACTACGAGTACGTTTCTGCAAGATTTACTCCAATTGTTTATATTTAGCGAAAATAGTAAGAAAGGGTTTTAACAAAAATATGGAGCCAGGTCCGGGAAGATTTTAGCAAAATCTAAATTTCGTCTTGCGCTAAGTTCTGCTATCTTAGCTTTGGTGTGGTTGTATTTTTCAGCGTTAAATTTAAATGACTGCACAAAGGTGTTGAACCACGGGTCATCTTTATTATAGTCTAGACATTTTTTCATCAATTCATCGGGCATAGAATCCAATTCAAATGACCTAAATACATTGTGTCTAGTTACATCTGTTACATCACCCAGGCGGTTAGTATCAAAGTATTTCTTTTTCCAGTTTAACAACTCGTAATGGTGTAAAGTGTTTAGACAACTCATAGTAGGCTGAATGGTAAACATTGTGTTAACTGGGCAGGTGTCCTTGTACCACAGCATGTTTTCTTCAGCTTCGCTCCACACCGCACCATAACGAATAAACTCAAATCTTGGACCAACATCGTCAATGCTAAAGAACACTTTGATCAAACGACACTTTGCCCAGAGATCTAATACACGTTGCGATACCTTGATAGTGCCATTGGTGTTGTACCATGCATATATGTTCTTTAATCCAACTCGTTGATCTATGTAATTTAAGATAACTTCGTGCGTGTCAGTAAACAGTGGATCTCCACCGTAAAAATGTATGTTATCTAAATTAGAAAGATCAAGTGTATCTAGCAGTGCAATAATGTCGGGTTTACTAAGTCTAATAGGAAACACAGTCTTGGGAGTGTTTTCCTCTAGCCGCCATTTAGTACTGTTGTATGGACCACAGTATACGCAGGCAATGTTACAGGTGTAATCAATCTTAATCTCTAGGCCACGTGGCCCCGGCAGATCAGTTGCAGTTGAATTGTAGTAAGAGTTAACCCCTGTACGTCGACTTGTGCCGCCATGTTTTTCCATATAGATGCACTGCTCACAGCCCTTGCTATGCAACTGATCGGTTTTGTTTAGTTCACGCAGGTCTACTAACTTTTGAGTGTTCCAAACATCGTCACCAATTTGTGCAATCGATGTATCTTTGTACCAACAACATGCACCAACTTGTATACCACGGCTAGTTAACGTCAATGCTAGGTTGTTGTGTATGTCTGCACAAAATTTACTCATTGGATTTCTTAAGCTCCGATAACATTTTTCTTAATTCTGCGTTCTGTGCTTCGCCAGTTACTTTGGGGCCTTGTGGGCCTTTTTCCCATGCAGGTGTACCTGTTGCTCTTTCAAAGGGTTTAGGTGCACTATCGTCACTGGCTGCTTTGTTCTTAATCTGACTCATGATGCTGGCAACCGGTGGTGGCCCAAATCCAGAGCTTGCATTTTCAAGTCCCGGATCACTGATACGCATAGTCTCAATGTTGTATTCAAGATCGATTTTCTGCCCAACGCCAGTACTACTACGTGACTTCAAACATTGAATTTGATACTTGCCTCGTTCACGCATAGCTCTACTAGTAAAGATACCAAATACGTTGTCAGCAGTGTTGATTTTACTAATACCACCACTAATATGACTGTGGTCAAATTCAACTTCGTCAACAGCACTACGGTTCAACTGACTTGCTGTAACCAACAATACGCCCAGTTCTTTTGCCAAGTTACGTAGTTCTTCTGACACATACTTGTCCTTAACAAACAAGTCGTTGGGACTAACCTTGGCACTAACTGGCATTAACAAGTCCAAATAGTCAACCATAACAAAGTCGACTTGGTTTCCTGTTTGTATTTGATATTCTTTTAAGAACGCACGAATATCATTGATGTTGCTTTGTGCAGGCAAGGCTTTAACACGATAGCTACCAGACTTCTTGCCAACCATCTTGACTTTAAGTGTGGTTGTGTCAATGTCCTTGCGAATGTCTTTGGTACTCATACCAGACAACATAGCATCAGTACGCAAGCTACACAGTTCTTCACTAAGTTCTAAGCTAATGTAAACTCCACTAAGTCCGGATTGTAACCAACTTAATGCCAAGTTCATCATAACCAAAGATTTACCAGAGCCCGAGCCACCTGCAAAGATATTGAGCTCACCGCGACTGAAACCGCCATAGAGCAATCTATCTAACTGTGGCCAACCAGTGCTTACTTGTCCTCCGCTATTAAAGTATTTGTTAATACGTTCACTAGGGTCAGCAAAGTAATCAGTACCCAAGTCTTTTGTTAGGCTAATTTGTACTGCATCTTTGATTAGTTTTTCAATTGGAGCAAAGTCGCCTTTTTCAAGTAAGTCTGCACCTTTGAGAATTGCACGTTCTAGTTCTTGACGTTTGGTAAAGTTTTCGAACTCATCAATGAACCATTCGTTGTGTGCAGATAAGTCTGCCGATACTGTTAGTTCTGTGCCTGTTGTTGCTAAAATCTGTTCAGCTGTTGGCAAGGATCTATATTTGTCACTGTATTCACTGATAAACTTGGCCGTTTCACGTAGACTACGATCAAAGTTTTCAGGATTGTAAATGTTTTGCACACGCACAAAGTTTTGTGCGTCCTGCAACATCATTTCTAAAAATAGTTTTTGTATCTCTGAGTTATATTCTTTATTCATTATTAACTATGTATGCGTTTACGCATTAACTCTATCTTTAACCTACTCGATTGTTTGGCATCTAATATTGTTTTTAATGTAAACAATCGTCCATATGTGTGTACTGCTTCGGACACATCTTTAACTTCCTCGTGCCATACCGGAAAACTAACACTCCAACCATACTCAATTGCTTGTTCAATTAACGTGGATCCGGCCCATACTTCTTTACCTTTTACAATCTTAATATCAAAGTCCGGAACTACGATAACTTCTTTCCCCAAGCTGTCAATAATGTCTGCCTGCACTTCGCTGCACTCATTAGACAATATAGCAACGCCATCAATTGCCATCGCGTCAAACGGGCCTTCCACAACAATAACAAACTTGTTAGCTTGGGCTTGTCGATCCATGTTAAAGACGAAATTGGGTTCATAACTGTTATGGTACTTGGGTTTTATTTTATCGTCCCATGCCCTGGCTGTGTATCCTATTAGTTCATTGTGCCAAGTAAAAGGAATAATGGCCCTTTTGTGCATGTTGTGCTCAGTGTCATCTGTGCAGTAAAATTCATAATTTTCAAGCAGATTACCTTTACGTTTGTACACATACTCAACTGCGCCCTTTAGGTAATCTGGGGACACATAAGAATCATCTGTTAATTGCAAAAAGGTCTTCCACTCTGTAAAGCTCTTTGCGCCGACAGGCAGTGGACGTGGTTGGAATTTAATTTCTTCGGCTGGCTCTGATTTTAGTTCTTCTGGAGCAACCAGCTCTTTAACACGGATCGCATCAATTACTAAACGCTTAACGGAGTTCTCATCTGCTCCGAGCCAACTCAGGAGTTTTCGAAACTTATAGTTAAGATGTCTTCCTGGTGTGTAGTTGGCTTTGAAATTGCAGTTAAAACAAGCATAACTGACGCTACCATTGGGATTAGAAATAATTCCACCACGCCCACGAGTGTCACGGCTTTCGCCATTGTGTTCACAACATACTGCGTTAAAACTAGTCCAGCCGCTACTAGAAGTTTTCTTCTTGGCGGGTAGGTATTGTTTTATTGCATCCTGTATTGTTGTTAACATATGACTATTATATAGTCTTGTTTATCTTAGATCAAATAATATGAGCTCTGACTCTTCAGTTACGGTAAGGCCGATACTGGTTTCGTTTGTGTAGGCAAAGCCATCTCCTTCAGAGAACAATGCATTGTTGATTGTACCGGTGCCTCGCACAATGTAAACATAGTAACGTCTATCTCCGTTGATAGAATAGTTAAAGGGTTTGGTAAAAATCCCAGCAAGTAGACCGGCATCTGCTCTAATAGGTAGCTGTGCTGTTATATCGCAGAACCGGTTTAACTTGTCTTCTCGGGTAAATTGATGCCAGCTATACACAGGAGTAGCATTTTCAACTTCACTTCGGATCCATAACTGTAGATAACGTATGGGTTTATCGCTGGCGTTACCTTCGCCGTGGAACATGCCTGATCCGGCGCACATACGCTGAACGGCACCCGAAGGTATTTCTATAGTTTGCGTGTCGTCCTTGTGGTAGCAGGGACCATCTACAACATAACCAAAGATTTCCCTGTTAACGTGACGGTGACGACCGACATGATATCCAGGTTCTACTCTGTCGTCATTGATAGTTTCTAGTGCCCCAAAGTTCAAGTAGTCAAAGTTGAAGTACTCTTGAAAATGAAAGGTCCTATAACTTAATATAGAACCTTTCTTATCAATAACGCCTCTGGTATTAGCAGGACGTTTTTCAATCATATTAGCAGTCGAACCAACCGTAGTCTTCTTCGCCAATGATTAGATCAAAGCGGTAGATAATACGAACCTTGTATGTGATACTCCAGTCGTAATATGTGTTATTACTGAAAAATACAATACCACGGTCACTAAAGTCGTACATTGGATAACAACTCTGTGCGCTATCGCCCCAGTTGCTTACACTGTCATTCTTGTAAGGATCTCGAGGTTGTCTCTGATTGCTACCTAATCCTGTCCAACCAAAACTACTTGCTAAAGAACCGCTACTGGCAGTCCAGTCACCGATTGGCTGACGGTATACCTGCATCAAGTATTGACCTGTTCCACCTGCTACACCGTTGCCTAAACCAGGACTGTATTCAGTAGCAATGTCATCTTTCCAATCAAACCACTTGTAACCGTTGTTCCAGTTAGACTGTGCGGTACCTGGACGGTAGATGTCAAGTTGAATTTGTGTATAGCTACGATAGAAAGTAACCGCAATAGTGTCGCCTTGGTTGTAGCTTTGTGCTGTTTGAGCCCAGTTTAGATAAAATTCAGTTGTTCCGTTACTGTTACCGTACCAGTTAAAATCAATTGGACTTCCGCCATTGATAGTAATATATCCACTACGATAAGCACTACCAGTATATTTGTTAGTGGTTGTTCCAAGCGGGTATGTTACTTCACTGGCAAATGTCGGATACACCGACATTGGTAAAGTAATCTGCCAGTTGTCAGTGCGTGTATCTGTTGCGGTATAGGTAAATGAAGCTGTATCTGTTGTTTTACTTTGATATGCGGCACCGTCAAATGTAATAGTAATAGTACCATCGTTATTGTCAACTACACCGGTAATGTTTCGGTTATCGTTTGCTTGATTTTGTTTAAAAACAATAGACTGTTTGGCTAGATTAGCTGGATCTAGAAATGCTTCAAGAGCACTACCTGGCCCGCTACCTAACCAAGTGTATTCAGCTAAGCTGATAGTTACTGTGTTGTCAGCGGTGGATTCGGTTACATCGGGAATAAATGTGCTGTAGCGGTCATAGTTGCTGCCAATATAAGTTGTGCCTTCTGACCAGTACTTAACAACGATTTGATCACCTGGGGCAAACGGTACAGGTGCGTTATTTGCTACATATACACCCGGAGCTGGATTAGCAAGATTGCTGAAGAAACTGCTAAAGTTTCCAATGTCGTAATCACCTTTTAGGTAAAAGTAGATTTGATTTTCACGGGTCCAAGTTAGCCATACATCAGCCATTTGTGGCGTATCGCTGTCAGTAAATGTCAAGTTTCCGTTGTTGATATCGGCTACCATAGGAGCAGTTAGCGTAATCTCAAACTTCTTGTAGCCTTCTGTTTCAAAGGTAAATTCTCGCTTGCCTTGTTCGCGAACAAAGTGGAATGTGTTATCGTTAACACCGTCAGTAAATCCTGTGTTAAAGTCTCCCGCCCCGCCTGATCCACCTGCGGCATAATCAAGTAGGTTCCAAGCTGTTGAGCCGTCACCGTATTTGACTTTGTTTGTATCTGTTTCTAAACCTGGCTCACCTTGGGCTAGTACAGGGTTTGTTGCGGTCCAGTTTGCTGCCGAATCGCGTCTCAATTGAATTTTGCTTGACATTATTGTTTCTCCGTATTCTTATTTATTTAGAGCAATCTTTCGATGCTGATGAAGTTGTTGTTGTAATATGGGCCAATCATTAATATGATTCTATAGACCCTGCCGTTATTGTAATCGTTTACAATATATGTTGACCCGTCGCCTGCGTTGGGAAAGTGATATCCAAACCAACTTCCGCTGGGTGTTGTGTTATAGGTAGCGCCCGGCCACGCTGTTGAATGCCCGTTGCCGCCACCGTTGCAACTATAAGTAGCAGATATACTAAGAGTTGCTGTGCCGCTTACTGTAGCACACGACAGTCCTCTATTTCCGCTAGTTGTTACAGTAAACTTAAGATTGTCTAAGGTAACAAACTGCCCGGCATTTACATAACCGCTAGCGAATCCTTTGATACCTACGCCTGCTGGACCTATAGGACCTTGGGCACCAGCGGGTCCTGCCACTCCTTGCGGACCTGCGGGGCCTTGAGCACCATCCTTACCCGCTGTTCCCGGGAGACCGTCTTTTCCATCTTTACCCGGAAGGCCTTGAATACCCGTGGTGCCCACTGCTCCCGGAAGTCCATCTCGTCCGTTGACACCATCAACACCATCTTTGCCGTCCTTGCCAGCAGTACCAGGTTCGCCTCGTAAACCCTGTAAACCTTGCTCACCACGCTCGCCTTGGGGGCCAGGAATTGTTACAACACCTTCAGCATCAACACCTTGTATTGCTGTTGCAAGTGTTTCAAAGTTTTTGTTTAGCTCGCCTGTTAGTTTATCTAACTGAAGATAACTAGGGACACTTAGTTTGTCTAATTCTATTTTATTAATCATTGTTTATCCTTACCAACTAAAGTTGCTAGTTACCCACCATATAAATCCAAGTCCCGGGAGGTCTATAGATATAAGTTTTATGCTCCATCCTGGGGACATTCCGTATGGTGATCCTGGCCATCCTACTACACCAACTTCACTCTGACTAGTGTTTATTACAGTTATTTCTATACCAGCACGGGTTGGTACAGGTAGGCTAATAGTTTGTGCGTCAGTGCCTGTATAACCGTCAGCTTGTGTTACTAGAAACAAGTTATTAGTTACGTTAGTAATACCGATACCGTTAACACTTGTTGTAGCATCAATGAAGATAGTTTCTTGCCCTGTAGTAGCAAATGGATACGATCCGCCAGGATTAGCTATCCCAACGGTATCATCTCTACCATTGACTGCCATCATTGAGCTTCCTGAACGCAAGTATATGCTACCAGGATCAGTGTTAACTGGACTGTCAAGAGCAATAGTTAAATCGGCTCCTGCAAATTCTGTTAGTGCGGTACCGCCGCCGCCTACTAGTGCAGAGTTAGAACTGTCAGATGGGTAGTCTACTAATAGCAACTTAGTGTAGCCTGCGTCTACTGTAGCAGGAGCACTAGGAACAGTGTAGTTACCTGAGCTTAGGTCAACACCTTGTCCAACGTTAAACTTAAAGTCTCGCATATAGCCAACTAGGCCAGCATCGTGTGCTGTTTGGTTCGCAACGCATAGAGGAACTGTACCTGAAGGAATATCAGTTGAGTCAGTCCACTGATTATAAACAGTACCGTCTAATCCCAAATACATGTGACCGTTGTAGCGAGTGATTAGGAAGTGATGCCACGTGTTAAGACTTAGGGAGCCGCCAATACCGTAACCAAATAGGCTACCGTTCATCCAGAAATACAGCATACCGTTTTCTGAACTAACTGCCAACGGGTTGGTTTGATTCCATGTACCAAAGCTGAACAAACGTGGATTGTTTGCGTAGCTGTCTTGATATACCCAGAAACTAACAGCAAAGTCACCAGTACCAATATTAAAGTCTGTGCTTGCTGGAGTTTGTGCATATCCATTTCCAAAGAACTGCATACTGCGATCAGTAAAGCCTGGGTTATTACCTGCTAGTGCTTCATCTGTTACAGTAACACTTCTATTGCCAGCTGTTAAGTACGGAGTATTAGTACTTCCAAACACGGGTATTGTACAGTTAGGATCACTATACAACTCAAGCTGATTCGACGCAGGAGTAGTAACATAAAAATCTTGGTCGTTTAATTCTACGGTAGTAGTGATACCGCTAATTCTAATCTTAGTTCCACTAGTTAATGCGTGATCAACTGATGTAGTGATAACAACAGGATATACAGGATCTGCTTGTACAATATTAACAATGTTAAACGTTGTTCCTGTGTAACCTGGAACAGTTGTAATAACACCGTTTGCTGGCAATGTCATCTTGCCTAGTGCGTCTAATGTCCACTTAGCTGTACCTACCCCGTCTTCACTGGCCTTTATTTCTACGCCGCTTAGTGATGGAAGTTTAACATAGTTTGCGTCATCACCTAGGAACAGATCAAACGAGCTTGCTTTGTTAATGTGAAAGTGACTAGGTAAACCTGGAGCTTCTAAGTTAACACCAAACTGTACGGTGCCGCGGTCTGTGACCATCTCAACACCTGCCGCTGCCACCAGATCCATCTTACCCGATGCGTCTGTAATACTGTTGCCACCGGGCACAGTTACTCTGCCGTCTGTGCCTAGAGTCAATACTTTATTGCCATTTACTAATCGGGCATGTTCTGGGCTAGTTAGGAATCCTAGTGTGTTCCAGGGTGTAGTACCATCACCTAACTTAATCTTATTGTTAGTAATATCTAACCCTGGCTCGCCATCGGCAAGTACAGGATTAATGCGACTCCAGTTTGTAGCTGTGTCTCTTCTAAGTTGAATTTTATTTGCCATTATGCTCCGCCACCATCTAAGTTGTATAAGTTGTTTTCTGTTAGTCTGTTGCCACCGTCAAAGGCTGCGTCAGCAACGCCGTGTCTTGTTGAACTAAATCCGCCATCAACAAACACAGTATCAGTTTCGTAATGTACGCTAGCACCACCACCGTCTAGGTTAGTATTGCGTGGAACATAGGCAGTTGCTTGCTTAGTACCATCCGGGAACTGTACCTTGCCGTCACCGCCAAAGATCCAGTTGTACTGTGTGCCCACTCCATCGTTATACGGAGCATCTGGTATCTTGTTGTTTGATGTAGTGATCATCAAACCGTTTTGTGTGCCGTTGTCTGTGACTGCACTAACAGCTACCATTTCTTCATGGCCAGCAACTCCGCCTGTGCCTTTGAATACCCTTAGTAGTTGTGATTCGCATTCAAACGGCGTAACGTCCGAAGGCTGTGCTGGGAAGTTAATCCACTGAATACTGGTCCAGTAATTAGATCCATCAACAACAAAGTGACTTTCTTGACCGTTAACCCCGCCTACAGTAATGTTTCGAGGTACTGTTAAATTACCATCTGCACCAAGTACTACTTGGTAATCGCCGCTGACAAGTCTATCACTTGCGCCATTAATTCCACCAGTGTAGGCTGTTGTTTGAATGCTACCGTCCGGAAAGTGTAAATCACCGCTGGCCTTAAAGCGCCAGGTATTGTGGTCACCGTCGGCTGTAATGGATACTTCGTTGTTTTCCTTCATCCAAACTTCGGCATATTTGTTGGCGTTGGGACCGCCGCTATCAGTGTATAGATCAAAATCAACAGCTCTGTTGATGATACCCCAAGGAACGGCAACCGTTTTAGAGTTATCTACTTGTGTCCAAATAGCAGCCTGTGGTACGGTGTACACTAATTCAAACTCTTCACCTGGTGAGTAACCGTCGGCATCCTGTCCCGGCACATAATTCCAGGTAAATGCCCAACGGTCGCCAGTCCACTGCTCGGCGATACAATCACGAACGTAACCATCAGTTACGTTGCCTGACACTTGCCAACCCGATAAAGGTAATGATGCCGCTTGTAGTACTGCATCAATTGCTGGGTAATCACCCAAAGCAATCACAACACTCATTAGGGTCCCACCCTGGCTTTGTCCTCTATTATAACCTTCGCTAGTAACTACAGTATATCCTTGGCCCTCGTTTGGTCCCATGTAATCTGCGGTTGAAACATAAACTTGTCCACTAGGTGTTAATGCCAGTGTTCCTGCTTTGTCGCCATCCTCGCCTAATGGGAAAGAAACCGTACGCTGTACTAGAGCACTGCTCCCACCTGTTGAGAATTCGTATTCAGTGTCGCTGGCCTGTGGGTAAACCGCAAACGGAATCTGCACCCAGTCTGTGTTTACAAAGTTACCAAATGGGTCACGGTCTGAGCCAATGTAAGCCCACATGCCGTTATTCTTAGCACCATTAGCTTCTACATCATTCCATCCACTACCTGGACTAGCAATACCAATATCACCAAGATATCCTTCACCGTCTGCTGTAGCACCGTAAGAAGCGTTTACATAACTGCCGTTTGGTGTATACTGTCCGTCTAAGATAGAATAGTATGTGTGATCAATAATGTACACGAACGCATCAGGAGTAAACTGATATGTTTGATCCCCAGTATCTTGAGTTTCACCTGCGTGGTAGCCAGTAGCACGAGTCAGGCCCGGAACAACTAGCTTACCAGTTTGAGATTCAGTTAGTACACTGTTACCAATGGTAATAGATCCTGGGCCCACATAAATGTGTCGTACACGATTAGCCGGTGTGCCGATGTCTTGCAGGATATCAGTACCCGGAACTAAATGTCCGACTTTGTTAAAAGTCCACGACTTTTGAGCACCGCTAAAATCTGTGATTAATTCGATGTCATTTGGACCAAGGCTGAATTGTGTTGTTCTTTGGTTAGTGACAACATCATAATTCTTTAGTGTAAGAGTAACACCGCCTGGCTGTCCTTCAACTGTGGGGTTAAAGACTGAAAGGTTTAAGTCGTTGCCTATTTGAGCATCAATGGAACCTGGAATAGTTAAATCACCAAACTGGCTGAAGTCCCAAGTCTTAGTAATACCAGTGTCACCGCTCATAATGCTCACTGGGCCGTAGAAGTTATTAACTTGTAATGGATCGGTAGAGCCATTGGCTGGTACAACTACTGCTGACGTTGCACCGTGTGATAGGTCAGCATTTTCAATGGTTACACCATTGAAATCGTAAATGAAGTCAGTAACGAATCTAATATTACCAGTATCAGCGGGTGCACCCGGATCACCTTGTGGTCCTTGTGGTCCTTCGGGACCAATCGGTCCTGTTTCGCCCTGAATACCTTGCGGACCAGTTGGTCCCTCGGGTCCTGCGGGGCCTGCTTCTCCGGCTGGGCCTGCGGGGCCTGCTTCTCCCTGAATACCTTGTACACCCGGATCGCCCTGGATGCCCTGCGGGCCTTGGGCGCCAGTGTCTCCTTGGACTCCTTGAATGCCCTGAATACCCTGTTCGCCCTGGATGCCCTGTGCACCAGTATCACCTTTGTCACCACGTGGGCCAACGATAGGACCAATATCACCCCAACTGTTTAGTGTGCTGTTCCAGAACCATAAGTTACCTGTGGTGTTAACAATATACGCTTCGCCCGCATTGGCAGAGATTGGTAGATTTTCCGGGGCAGCTACGTTGCCTTTTAGTGTAACGCTGATGCCTTGATCGCCACGGTCTCCTTTGATACCTTGTATGCCTTGGATGCCCTGTGGTCCGACGTTACCTTGTATTCCCTGAATGCCCTGTGGTCCAACATTACCTTGTATGCCCTGAATGCCCTGCTGGCCCTGTAGACCAATGTTACCTTGGATACCTTGTGGTCCTGTTAAACCAACATTACCTTGTGGACCATGCGGGCCTGTAGCTCCTGTAGCTCCAATATTGCCCTGTATACCTTGAGGCCCAGTTGGACCAATTGGGCCCTGTACATATCCAGTATTAATAACATGAGTGTTACTTAGCGTCACAAACAGATTACCGTCCTGTACATAGGAATTAGTAATGCTAACACCTTGTGGACCGGCATTTCCCTGTGGCCCAGCTGGGCCAGCTGATACGTTAGCAATGAGATTTTCTACGTGCTCTTGGCTTGCTAGAATAGCGTATCCACTAACCGTAGAATTGTCATGTACATGAATCTGCTTAGTATCAGTGTTAATTGTCATCTCGCCCAATGGGCCGATGTAATTAGAAATCTGTGCGGTGTTTCCGCGTTTTAATAGGATGTGCCCTACGTTTGCATAAGTTGCCATTAAATTACTCCACCATCAAATATAACTTCACTTCCGTCACTAGCAGAGTCTGCGTAATACGCTGGTAACACTTGTAGATCTAACGGAACTCCATGGTTGTCGTCGATATAGACTGGACGTTCCGAGTTGTCGCTTTGTTTAATTGTTTTAAATGTTAGTTTATAAAAGCGTTGCTCTAATGCATTGATTGTTGCTCTATCAATTACAAAAGTACCTATTCCTTTGGTAATGTCTGCAAAAGTAACAGCGTAGCTTTCTACAGTAACTCCGTTGGTTGGGTCCTGTATGGAGGCCTGCATGATGTAGCCAGTTAAGTTTACCTTTTTCTGGTCTTGATTTAGAACTAATATCTGTAGTGGGTTATCAATTCCTTGATAAACTTTTATTGGACGGCTGTACACAACTCTGTTCCTTGTAGTGAATATAGTGGTGTCCAAAATTTGGACCTCCACTGTGTTTGGGTATAAATATGATTTGATAGTCTGCATTTTGATTATCTTTAAACATATTTATTGAAAACCGTGGAAGATCACTACAAGCAACTATTATCCAAATACCCCTTTATTAGCTATGTTACCTATGGCGGTAATGACTATATTGGAATAATTCAAAACTTTGACGAAGTAATAACAACAATTTATGACTTTGGTCAGCTAAAGGACGACTCTGTTAAGAAGGCGTTCTTAGAGCTAGGGGAAACGTGGTGGTGGGAAAGTAACCGTTTAATCCCGATTAATGTGTTTTTAAAACAGGATTGGGCCGTGTTTAAAGTATGCTTACGCACTATGAACAGCAAGGACGTAGAAATAAAAATGGGGCCCTACGTTAGCCTCAAAGAAATGGCCACTAAACGTAGCAAACGTAAATCAATTACCCTTGTTAGACGCTTGGGTTAAAAGGTTCATATGGACTACAACTAAATGGCTGTAGGCAACACTATGCGAACGTTTGAATGCGTATGCCCCATTGGCGTCAGGTTCCCAAACTGTTTCTGCTACCTCTTTCCAAGTTTTTCCAATTAAGTGCCTTTTAGCAGGGCGAATTACACTCAAAAACATTGCCATACGTGGTATACTGTTGACAGCTTCGGGCATCTTAATCAACGTGTCGTAGTGATTACCGATGTGAATTAACTTAGCACAAAACTCAGGATCATACAATTTCGCCCAATCTGGGTCTTGATCAATTAGTTCCTGTAGATGCTGCTCGCTTTGCACCTGCGAATACAAAGATACATTAAGAAAGTCCAACTTGGTGTAGCCGCGTTCTTCAGCAACATGATAATCTAAACTAGCAATGCCACTAAAAGGATCTTCGGGGATTCTCGTAACATAGACACCTGTATTGTGTTTTACTAATTTTCCATCACGAATAATGCCAGCCGGAGTGTGCTCTAGCAATTTTAATGCAATGTCTCTGTTTCCAAAGTCGATATCAATATCACTGTTAAATTTCATGACCATCTCAATGTAAATAGTGTGGCAAAAGTTTCTGCATGATCAAAGAATCGAAAATGCAATTCTTTACGCTGCGTACTAAATGCCCAATCGTAATCCTTGTCACGTACTAGCCCTTGATCCCGACACCAGTAGCTCATTTCAATACCGCGCATAGTGGAATCGCGACGTTCACATGGAATAACTATCAGTTTCATAGTCCGGCTGTCTCTGCTATGCCTTTTATCCAGGCCACATCGTTGGGATATTCTTTAAACTTGCGTTGCCATGTTGTGGGCTCAATATAATCCCATATCATCGACGTTTGGGTTTCATTGAGTTGATCAAGAAAGTTAATACCGCTGGAACAATTGTATACAACCCAAGGACTAACCCTACCGGTACTAATATGATGACAGATCCTATTAGCATTGCCGTATCTAAAGTAGTCTGTAAAGCCGTTTTTAAGTTCTGGATGATCGTCTGCATAGTTTTGCATCTCTTTTAGTGCACGTTCAAATGCATCTTGAACTGCTTCTTTTTGTAAATATGGGTGCAACCATTCGATGTATAAACTGTCCTTGCACCAGTAGTCTAGTTTCTTGTTATTTTTTAGTAACCACTCAGTGAAATTTATAAAGTTAATGCATCTAATGTCAACACAGTATCTTCCAAATTTAACAAAGGCGGTGTAATAAGATCCGCTGGCAAAATCTTCATATGTCTTTGGTTTAGTAGATGATTGCGTTAGTTCATAAAATCGCAAATATGCCCTAAAGCCAAATTGTACACCAGTTTCGTGCTGTTGCTGGTGTCTACGTTTTTGCTCGCAAACATGCGAAGTCAGAGTAGACTCTTTTACAAATTCTTTATTACAGTATCGGCACTTGTGTTTCATATCAAATTATTCGTAGTCAAGTAGTGTAACAAATAGTTGTTGAGATGTACATAGTATTCCCCATCATAATGCTTGGCATGTGGCGGCCATTGGTTTTCAGATTCTGCCCATGTTGCACCATGTTCCGACAAGAACAAATTGGATATAAACTTATCCAATGGCACAATGCGTGGGTTACGTTCAATCATTGTACGGTACTTGGGACTAACTGTGTCAAAGTACTTGCCGTAATTGGTCTCACATGCATTGTAGATTAGATACTTGATGTTTTTGCTGTCTAGATATGCAGTAAACATAACTAGATCGCACATCTGCTGATCAATACACTTCATCGATACTTCATACTGGTACCTTGTGCCAATGTACTTGTCTATGTCATGGTTGTCTGTGCCCGATATAAAGACTGCACCGGCGGGAATATATCCGCTTTGTGTGCCTTGTCTGCGATAGTTAACCCAGTTGTCAACGCCCAGCTCGGGCTCAATAAAAGGAGATTCAAATCTATCCCAAAATGATAAACTCAATAGCACAAAGTCTGCGCCGTGTTCTTCTATGTATTCTAGTGTGGTTCTAATTAATTGCCTGTTGCTACGCCCACCTTTGGCTAGATCGAAAAACTCGTTATAGCCTAGATTTCTAACTAAATGTTTTACAAGATAATAGTTAGCTGCATAGCTACAGCCATTTAACACAAACTTCATAGATATTCTTTGATCTTCTTATCTTCCCACCCGTGCTGTCTAGCCAGTTGTTTAATATCATCTAAGGTGTTAATCTCAGACATTAACTCAATCTCGTCCATCTTGGCATGTGGATACAATTCAACCAATAATGCTTCGGTTTTGTTTTTAGGACCAGCTTTTTTCTTGCCAGCAAGCCATTTGTATCGTTGCTTGCCCATGCCCGGACTCACTGTAGTCGCCAACAGCCACTGAAACTTCTTGTGCTTGGCTGTACTGATATCAAAGAAGTTTTTGTTTAGTCTTTCATTGCAACTGGCCAGATAATATGCTTCCATTTCACTTGAGCCAATGGTACTAGCAGACCATCTAATCATCAAGTAAGGGCTAAACTTTTTCTTCTCGTCGTCTGTTAACTCATCAAAGAAGTCTCTGTTCTTTAAATTGAGTTGAGTCATTTCATAGTCGATATGTAACTTATCTGTCATACTGGGTGCCACATTATTTCATTTTGTTCTTGTTCAAGCAGCTTGTAGAAAATTATAACACGCTCTAATTCCTCTGCCAAGCCTTTATGGGTCATTGCTTTACGACGAATGTTACCCCAAAGTTTGTCCTCTTGGATCTGATCCAGTTTACTACGTGCTTTGTAGGTCTCACCAATTAGTACACGCTCATTGGTGCCTGCTTCTCTAGCATAGGTAGTTTCTCCGCCATCAGGGCTTTCGTAAATGTAGGTGACGCCCGGTTTAAGTTGTCCCATATGTGTACCCATATTGTGTATGCGCCCAACGCAAGAAACGCTCTAGTCCTTCCTTGTCGTCTGGGTAACTTTCTAAATAGATTCGTGCAAGTCTATTAATAGTTTCGAAAATTTGTGGTTCTGTATAATTGCCCATATTACCAACACTTTGAATAATCTACCACTTCGCTTTGTCTGCTGATATCTTTGATAAAATATGCACACAGAGGTTCGCTTCCTTCTGTTAGTGGCACTGCTAGCATTTGACCCGGTTTTAGCTTGGGAAAGTACCATTTGACATCTTGATATATATCAACAATTTCGACGGGCTTAAACTCGGGTTTAAAGCTGGTTAAGGGGTTAAAACAGAATACACTAAAGCCCCTATCATTGATACTAGTTAAAGGTACTACTTCCAAGTCTCCAAAATCCGGTTCCCCGATTAGCAGTTGCCAATCAACTGGCATACGTATAACACTTTCGCCTATGCGTAAAACTAATGCAGGACTATTAAAACTCTCTAGAAAGATTAGCGGAATATAAAAGTAATCCGGATCCTTTGGGTCACTATTGTCTAATACACAAAATCTTACTTCATCAATCTCATCAGGGATTTGATCCATTTCGTAGCTTGTGTTGTCTAATGTTAATATTCTCATGTTTTCCTTTTATGATTCCCAACGTAGCCGAAACATAGTCAGCTCTGCTTCTGTTTTAAATGCATATCTTCTGATTGCAACTTTCTTACCGCATTGGTGTGCTAAACACCAATCAGTCATATTATCGTCTTCGTCCCAATCGGTAGAAACTGTTACTATGATATTACCAAGTGCGGTAATTTCCTTAGATGTAATCTTCATTGCCAATCTATCTTTTCAATTGAATAAGGATAGTTAGCTTCGTTGTAGAATTGTTTACGCTTAGTTAAATGTCGTTTAGCAAACTTACACGAGCTAGTAATATCCCAGATCTGTACAAAATCCTTGTCTTCGGCTTTTCGTATCCCTCGTCCAATGGATTGAATGACACGCACGAAGCTCTTTCCGGGTTCAATAAGGACCAAGTTGAATATACGGGGAATATTAATACCCACAGCAGCAACGCCATAGGTTGCAATAATAATCTTGTTAGTTGCTGTAGCCACATCGTCGTATTCTTCCTTGCGGTCTGTTGCCTTAGTTGCTCCGCTGACAAACGCTACATCCGGTTTATCACTTAGCAAACTAAACAAGGTACTGAGTTCAGCTTGCAATATTTTACCAGTTTCGATCCTGTCAACTAAGATCAATGTGTTGCCACCTTCTTTGATCTTTTCAACTAGCCTTGCAAGATATGCAATGCGTGACACTGTAGTAGTTAGATACTTCAACTCACTTTGGTAATCCTTGTACTCAACGTGGTCTTTAAGCTGTACTATATTTACATGGCATTTGGCCAAGTGGCCTGCTTCTTGAAGTTCGCTAGCAGACAGTTGACCAACTACTGGTCCGAGACTACAGAAAATGCTGACTTTTGCATGTTCTTCCTTTGGAACTGTACCTGTAAGACCCCAACGTAACGGCACTCGTGCAAATACACTAGTTAATAGAGTTTTTAATGCATCGGCTTTGGCCATGTGCACTTCGTCTACCATGATTAAAGATACGCCATCTACTAGATCGTCAATGATATAGTCTGTAGGATCTTTAATAAGACGTAGGCTGGCTGGCTCATTTTCACTATTACGACCTTCGCTGTTCTTTAGCAAGATATTAAGGCTTTGCCATGTGCAGATAGTGTGCTGTCTACCCACTTCTTTACGATCGCCAAAGTAAACGCCAACGTCTAATCCCAAGTTTTTATAGTCGGCTTCAGTTTGTGTAACAAGGCTCTTGTTTGGAACAATAACAACGCTGCGACCGTACTTCTCTGCCATCAATGATAGCGCCGCTGTCATAATTGTTTTGCCGGCGCCTGTGGCAACTTCTTGAAGTGATTGCGGGTTCTGTAAAAAGTTGTTTATAATTTCAACTTGGTAATCTCTAAATAATACCGGCTTACCTGCTTCCGGATGCCCTGTGGGCCATAACTTATGCGCGAATGTGTCTTCTTTAAACTCGTTAAACTCTATTTTAGTAGTATAGTCTCTAAGATCTTCTATTTCTATACTGTAACCATCACCGTCTATAATTGGTAGAATGTCGGGTAGTAAATTAATATAACTGCTACCACCCAAACTAAAGAAACTTACTTTACCGTCCCATCTGCCTAATCTAACTGCTGGTTGATATTTTGCACCAGGTATTTCATATTTGAAACGGTCTACAAGTTTCTTTCTAGTTCCTAATTCTAAGCCTTCTATTTTTACGTTGACTTCATCTTTAATTATTAGTTTTGCTTGCAAGAGGTCGTACCTTTATATTATTTCTATTAGCTGTATTGTATACTTCAGCAGCAACATATACAAACTTTTCGGCACATTGCAACATACGCTGTTTATCTCCGCTAAACACCATTCCTGCACTACTGACAATTAGAGGAATACGATTCATATTTTTAATTGTGGTTGCTGTATAGATAAATTCTGTGCCAGCAGGAATACTAACATTCTTTTGATGCCCAACATTAAAAATAATGCTGTTGGGCCTATGTTCTGTAAGTTTATTTAACAAACGACCGCTGAGATCTGGTTCATAGATAATAACAGGCAAGCGGTCAGACTTTTCTGCATACTCAATGACACTTTCAAAGTCGTCAGTGGTAAGCAGTGTAGATGGGTTGATTTTAAGTTCACGATTGCTAACTAGATTATAAAATCTGTGTCCGTATGCACTCGTGATGGCACTAGCAAGGTCTTTTTCAATAGAATAGCCCAATACTGGCGCCATATCAGCTAGTTTAAGCGCATTATCTGCACCGAATCCGCCTAGATTATTCTCAATGTAGTCTATTAGCGAACGCTCTGCATTACGGATGTATAAACCCTCATTGTTGATGCATAGTTCAATTGCAAAGTCTGTTTTCTCTGCTTCTAAAATCTTGTTCATTAACACCGTAACATTGCTGTCAATTTCAAATTGATTAACTTCGGCCCAGGCCACTAACCAGCTGAGATTGAATTCGGTCAAGGCTATGCGCCAGAATTTACAATCCTTATCCCATTTGGCATTGCCTTGACTCAGTTTAACGAAACCTTTAATTGAATCGATCAGTTGATTGTTAAAAGGAAACCGAACAATAATGCTGTCGTTTTCAATAGACAACCGCTTGCTGTAATCCATCTTGCGTAAGGGCACACGCCACACAGGACCCGATTCAATGGGCGATACGTCAATGCCCTTGGCAGCAAACTGGCGTTGATATTTGAGAATAATCTTTACTAGCAATTCACCTTGACGTTCGGTTAGTGCTTGCTTTGTGATAATTTGATCTGTCATGCTGGTTAATACACTGACATCGTACCTTGCTAGACTAATAATAGGATCAAAGGACCATAGCCACGTTACATTGGGATCAACTTTAAGTGTAACTGGATCGCGGTATCCAGCCAAGACTTCAACATACTCTTCAACGTATTCAAATTTATTCATGTCACTATTTTAACACATTTACTTGTTCACGTCAAAAGAAAAAAACCCCGACTGCGAACAGCCGGGGCAAAAGGTTACGGACTTACAGGAGCTAGAAAACAATGGCCGTAACCGAAAACTTATTCTTTCTCTTGTTCAGGTGCTAGACCGTTGCTGCGTACATCACGCACAGCTTCCACGTCTTGCATTTGACGGCGTTCTTGCACTGTATAACTACCGTCTTCGCCTTTGCGAATATGACGAGGATTGCCGCAAAGTCCACACTTTGGGTTACCACAGTCCATAGCATGATGCTTGGCTAGTCGATGTGGCTCACGATCAAGTTTTGGATTATAACTACTTGAAGACTTGGCAATCTTTAATTGGCGTGCAATATGCACATCAGTTTTGTGTCGGCGACGGGAATTTAAAAATTTAGCTGTTTCGTTACTCATACAAATATTTAATAGTTAGTTACTTTACCGTTTAATTTCTTAGACAGTGCAGTACGTTTTTCTTTTTGTTTCTTGGCCTTTGTGTTCTCTGGTCTGTCTTCGCAGTTAAACAGATCACACATCTCCTCGGGCTCTCGTTGTTGCTTGTGTATTCGACACCAACCATTGTCTGCATAGACTCCATCCTTGTCCGGATTAAAGTCAAAGTGCACACAAAAGTCACAGCATACGAATGCCGGGTCTCCACAAGATTTGCACAGCTTCATTCCCAGACAGTCCTCATGTTAAGCCAATGTGCTAACGGACGATAAACCAATGGCAGAGCAAGTGCAGTTAACCACGCAAACTGTAACAGCAAGGTATAGTCGTCTGTTAAAACAAATACATCAACTATACCAGCTGTTAAGTATAGGACACTGGCCCAAAACAGCCAGTATCCCCCTGTACGTTGCCAAAGCAAACGTTTCACCATGTTATTTGCCCACGTTAACAAACGGTGTGCTGTTACCAAGCATAGTGTTAGGCAGTTGGCCATTCCACTTTTCAATTGCCTGCAACTGAACATATGCTGCACCACCCTGGCTTTGAATAGCACTTGCTTGGATAGAAATAGCTTTGGCTTCGCCCTCGGCTTGTGCTATACGACTTGCGGCTTCGACTTTGATACGTTGCAGATCTTGATCGGCTTTGAGCTTTTGCTGTTCAGCAATCACTTTAGCTTCAATAGAATCCTGGTATGCCTTAGAGAAGCCAAAGTTCACCAAGCTGATGTTATTGACAATCAAATCAAATGGTGCCAGCTTTTCGCTAAGACGTGCAACAATTTCAGTGTTAACTTCATCGCGTTTGGTAATCAGTTCTTCACTGGTAAAGTGACCGACTACTGACTTAAACGCTTCGTTAATAGCTGGACCAAGAACTTTGCTGTCTACGTCAAGACCAAACTCTTTGTAGATGTAAGGCACTTTGCTTGGACTCATGCGGTAGTTAACCACAATGTCTGTATGCACTTGTTGAATGTTACGTGTACCTGCACTTGCGCCATCAAAGTTGGCTTTTTGCAAACGCACATCAACATATTTGACGTTGCTAATTGGATTAACAAACTGAGCGCCTTCGGGCAAAGCTGTTTGATTTACAGTGCCTAGAGTCACTTGTACACCTACGTGGCCCGCGGGCACCACAGTAAAGGATTCAAGTGCCAGTACCACGGCCACTAAGCCCAGGCCAGCAAGTGCGCCTGCAGAAGCTCGATTGATCATTACCTTAGCAGCAATGGTCATTGCAATTGCTGCAATAATTGAAACGGAAATTAAAAACATGTTAGTCTTTCTTAAAAGTTTTACCAAGATTGTAACCTGCGTAAATGGCCAATCCAATTACGCAAATTACGCCAACTACGAGAAGTGCTTCGATTACGATCATCGCACGCCTTCGTCCTTGCGAATCATGTCTGCTACTGCGGCATTGTAGATTCGAGTGTAAACACCGTTGAACACACGCTTGACCAGGGTTTCAATACCGTTGATGATATCACCACACAGGTTCTCAATCAAGCTAAAGGGCCAGATAATGATCCATGCTGTGATAGTGTCCAACATCTTGCTTGGGTGGAATCGTTGAATACCGAGGTCCATCCAATCAGTTTTCATGCCAGCATACTCTTCAGCCTTAGCAGTAATGAATCGTTTGTAGCGGTAGAAGCTCCAGACGAGACCAAAGCACAAATAGCCAACTGATGCAATAGCAATTCTTTGTAACGGTACCTCAAAGTAGAAGTATGCACTTACACCTGCTACCAATGCCCAAAACACTGCCCAACCACGGGACTCGCCGTGTTCGCACCAGATGCCCAAGATACACAATACTAGAATTGCGGGCCAAGTTGCAAGGAAGGCCAACCCAAACAAAATACTTTCAATCATGTTACTTTCTCCTTAATCCCAAGAGCTTGATGAGCTGCTGTCGCTGCTGCTCCAGCTAGAACCACTGTCGCTGCTTGAACTAGACCAGCTTGAGCTTGAGCTGCTTGAGCTAGAGTCACTGTCCCAGCTAGAGCTACGTGAGCTAGAACGGCTTGGTGTGTCGTCCCATGAGCTAGACTTGCTAGGTGTAGTGTCAATGTCATCCCAGCTTGAGCGTGGTGCCTTGGCAGGTGTTTCGACTTCACGCACAGTTTCGCGGATCACCGTAGTGTTATGATCGTGGTGCGAGCCACTCAGCATGTTACCAATCAACACACCAGTCAGCATGTCGTTGCTGCCCGAGTTAGTATGCACAACCGTAGTAGTCGGCGCTGGTGCCGGGGTGCCGACGTTGTATGTTGCACGGAGTTGGGCTTGACGTGCTGCTGCTTCTGCTGCCTCTGCGCGAGCTTGTGCCTCACGCAATTCTGCCGCTTGCTTGGCCGCTGCCTGTTCTTCTTTGAACCGCTTGACCGATTTCAACTTGTCAGGGTTAGCTGAGTCAAAGCGTTCATGTCCGTAATTAGGATGTGCCTTCAATGCAGCTTCTTTGGCATTCTGCTCGGCAATTTCCTTTGCAGCTTGTTCAGCTTCTTGGCGTCGACGTTCTGCATTACGAGCACGGCGTTCCTCGTCTTCTTTGCGAATACGTTCGAGATTGGCTGCATTTTCAGCTTCCTCTTCGCGTTTAATCTTGGCCTGTCCGTATGCGAACCAGATAGCAAAGCCAGACACAGCCAATACTAAAAGAATCATCACGTTTCGGGCGGTGTGACTTTCCTCAATTGCTTCAATCTTCTTAGTTTGCGGAGTAATTGCATCCTTCAAACTTTGCACACTTGACTCTGGCGCAAAGTCCAGCGTTGGGTTCAAGCCTGTTGCAATGTTAAGGGCCTTTTGTGCTTTCTCTTGATTGCCCAAGCCTGCTTGTGCTTGTGCCATTGCGTAAAACGCCTTAGCTGACTTGGGGTGGTTTTGGATAATTACTTCCAAGCCCTGAGCTGCTGCTGCGTATTGATGCTGTTGGATCAGTCCTTGGATCTGATCAAATGTTGCTTCGGCTTGGGCAGCGATTGCCATAAGACCGAATGCAACTGCTACCATAATGCGTTTAAACATTTACTAACTCCTTTGTTGAAAACTAAATTATAACACCATTTTGGGCTATTTGCAATTATTTGCAAATTTCCGTAATTTCTGTGGCGTTTTTCCCACTAGATGAGTATGCAATACGGCACTGAGTACTACTGTATTTGTGTACAGCATCGCCCACTGCTACACTACCCATAACTACTGCAAAGCAGATGCAGATCCATTTAACTTCCATAGATTACTCCTTGATTCCTAGTAGTTTTTTGTCTTCGTTAGATAACTTGGACAGTGCTTTTTCTTTTGTCTCAGCCACTGCTTTTTCTGCCTGCAACTTTTCAATCTCTTGTGTGATTACAGTGCTGCGACGAAAAACTGTTGTCTTACCACTCTGCTCATTGTAGTTTTGAGTAACCGTATTGGTATTACCGCACTTGGCGATATAGAAACTCTTGATTTGATAACCACGATCAACATACTTGACTTCGCAGCCTTCGTATACACCGACAAAGTTGATGTCGGGATTGGTCAGCATCTCTTTGGCTTGCTCGTCTGTGCGGGCGCCACACCCTGTTAACAATGCCGAAGCTGCTAATAATGCTGCACAAATTGCCAAGCCCGATTTATTCAATGTTTTCATTTGTATTCTTTCTGTAATGTGTCAAAAGTTGTTTCCATATCTTGTTCATAGTCCTTTGCTCTACTCCAGCATCCCCAAAGAAATATTGGGCCAAAGAAACACAGTGAAAACAAGGATCCAAAAATAAAGCCGTTGAGTCCGCCCTTGTTTATTCCTGCCAAGCCGCTAACTAGCACATAGATGCCCAGCATGCCCCACCCAGGATGATGCCCATAACCTTCTAGGTATCCTGCACCCATCCATATACGCTTAAACAGTTTCATGTCGCATCAACTCCGCTTTTTTAATGTCGTCCCACTCTGCAATAAATGCATCGTCAGCAGCTTTAACTACAGGATCTTCCCAATGGAATTTGTGACTCATTGAAAAGTCCGGAACCCACGTATTACCAAGTTTTGCCCACATCTTTTGTTTTTCAACTTCTAGTCGGCGTTGGTCAATTTCGGCCTCAATCAGTGGCCAATCGCTTATATAAAAGCGATAATCAAAAGAAGCGCAATGTATCATTGGATACTGTCCTTCTTCTTGACGATGATTCCCGTAACGATGCCAACGGGTACTACAGACGTTTTCCCATGGGCCATAATATGAGCCACCTCCGCCCGTGCCAGTGTAGGTTAGTGTACGACCCATTGGGCGACTAACAAAGTCATTGCACTCGGTTGCCCAACGCATCCACACGCGACCAGTAAAGCCAGGGTAGCCGTTAGGCGCTCCCCGTTCTGTATTGTACCCACCCCAGTTGCCCATCCCGTTAATCGGGTGGCTGTGACTGTTGCTGACCATCTCACTAAATTTCACATCCCAAGCAAATCCAACTACCTTGAGATACTCAGGTGGCAAACGCTTGCGTCGACGATCACGCGGTTGCTTTACATTGTCGTGAGTTTCACACATGGCAATGCAACAACGAGCCAAGTCGTCAAGATCTGTTGGCTCACCGTAATGTGCCAGGATACGATCTTTTATACCTTGTAAGTGATTCATTTTATTTAAAATTTTTAGGACAATGTATATCCCAGATTGCCTCTGCGGCAGCTGGATAGCGTTTCTTCATCCAATTATACTTGGAAAGTAATTTTGCTTCTGCTGCTCGCCCACGCACCCACACAGTATGATCATCACTGTAATCGTAGTACCAGTCATGCTCTTTGCACATCTGTTCAAACATTTCGAGGGCAAACGTTTCCAATTCCCAACAGGCTTCGCTGTAGTACTTTTTACGTACTTCGCCTTTGTCATGCTTCCACACTGTGATGTAAACTTGCGGATCTGCGTGTGCAATGCACAACGATTTAGCATAATCGTTTAGGTGTGAGGGGTACTTGACCTCGGCTGGGTGATCAACAACGGTACCATCTAGACGTTCAACATACATATTGTAGCTCATACGTGACCTTTCCCAACAACTTCTTCACCTTTGACACGAAGCAGCAAGTTTTCATTACGACAATCTTGTTCCTTGCGGGCACGTTTCTTGTCGTCACTGACTTTGTTGATCATGTCGTAGCCACGGGCCCATTCGATGCCTGTGATCCACACTTGCAACTGATCGATGGTTCCGCTAAACAACATAGCGTCACGGGCGTAAACAGGCAGTTCTTCATCGCGGGGATATACTGCAACGCGGTCGCCAAACTCGCCGCCGCCCCACTGGCCATTATGTTTGTCGTAGCCCCACCGCATACCCATCTTGTGTATTGTTTCTTCAAGACGTTTAACTTTGAGAACTAAATCGTACCCTGCCATGTGTTACTCCTTTGGCGAATTATAACACATTAGCCCATTTTGCCCCAGGTAACTATTAAGCGCCAGCATACCAATTGGTATGCTTTTAGTCCATCTAGATTACGCACTGTACGTACAGCAAAGAAATCGGTATTGCACTCATTTTTATGAGTCAATGTGTCCCAACAAGCATCACCCCAGTGGAACATAAACAAGTACTGCCCAAGTTGGAATGCACGGGGATGGCCTTTGCTAGAATAGATTCCGTAGTGAGTTTTAGCATCATCGTGTGTCATTATCGTATCCTAAAAGTTCTTACTTTGGTACCATTGGGCATGGTGTGATCGTCCCAATCCATTTCAACTTCGCATTCTCCATCATCTTCGTCGATTTCAACTTCTAACTTACGAGCTTTTTTTCCGGGTTTTGTTAACCCCAGTAGCTCCTTGGCTTCGTCGCTGAGACTTGCAAGTGCTTCGGCCTTAACACGTTCACGGCGTTCGGCTTCAGCAATACGTGCTTGTTCACGAGCATCGTCTTCTTTGTGTTTCTTCCACCAGGTCCGAACTTCGTCGTCCTTAAGAATCAAAAGGTCTTCGACGCCATTGGCTTCTAGCTCATTCATTGCTTTGCAAGCAATACGGGCCAACATGTCAGCTTGCTTTTTCAGTTCACGAATTTTTCGTTCGCTGCTGCCGCTGTTCCAACTATCATCATAACTCTGGCAAGGCATTGTTAATCCTTAGTAGTCGACACAAACTGACGTTCAGCACACATAGTTTCAAATGTGTCCCATAGTTGATTAAACTTAAACTCGTAAACTGCTGCTAGTGCAGCAAAGTCCGCAACTGTAGCATCCTTGTTTGATAACAATTTAATGTCATCGGTCACTTTCCAGCAGTCTAGTATCTGTTGTTCTAACTCAAATCGGTCTGTCATAAAATTCCTTAAGGCTCAACTACAAATGAAGTTACATCAACTCTGCCGATGTTTTCAAAATAACCAGCGGCCGGGTTGCTCTGTTTGACAGTTTGATCACCGTCGACTGCAAATTCAATTGAGAACTCTGGGTTACGCTTGTCGTTTTCTTTTTCCCAAATTGATTTGGCAATCCAAGCTAAAGCAGGATCCACAAATACCCATATGACTTCGCCGCGGCCTTCGGCGTGACCGAAGCTATCACCAGTACTATATGTCATTGACAATACATAGACAGTATCTCCTGCTTTGACAGGAACTAAACAGCCGAGTTGTTCTTCGTCCATGCGTTTCTGACTAGTCAAGCTAACTCCGGTAACATTAAAGTCGTATGATTCTCTCCACTCGCCGTACTCTTTGCCATCACGATAACTGTCAACGCATGTTTCGTAATACTGTACAAACAAATCCATTTTATTTCCTTATCGGAGGGGTCTTATTGACGTTGCCCCTACGCACACTGCGGGGTTACTCTTCTTCCAATTGATCTGCTAGGTCTGCAATGCACTCAACGGTTTGCTCAAATGCAATTTTGAATTCAGGAGGGCATACATTCAATACCTCTTGAACCAACGCTGCCGCTTGCGCCAACTTACCGATTTGTTCGTACTTGTCCATGATGATACCCGTTAAATCCAATTACGTCTTCAAACAAGGCCAGCAAGTCTTCATTGGACATTTGCTCTAGTTTTGCAACAGGAAACTCTTCGCCGTAACTGTCACAGATGATGCCATTGTAGGCACACTCTTGTAAACGAGCAATGACTAAATTACGCATTACTTGGCTCCCATATAAAATTGTGTGCCGCAATCGGGACATTCATGTGGATGTGCTTCATCAAAGAACTCATCACACCCCTCCATTCCCTCAGCCACATACAATTCGCCACCGTTGGGACTGGGGTCACCGGGTTTTACGTTTTGCTTACCGCAATTTGGACAGTACATTTTTAATCCTTGCTTTGTGGAACTGCAACTATAACACAATGTTCATTTCGTGGAAGAAATTCTTCACATTTTTCTTTGAGTTCTTTGTATTGGTGCGTTGGTTTGCTAGTATTAACTACAACCACACAAAATGCCAGCATCACAACTGCTCCGAGTAATATTTTACCCATAATCAACCTTCTTCGATTTGATCACCAATGTCTGCAAGACGATCTGGCATATCCTCCAAGCATTCTGCAATATCTGGAGTACACGCATTCAACACTTGCTGAATCAGCATTGCTGCCTCTGCCAACTTACCAATTTGTTCAAACTTGTCCATATTATAACTCCAAAATCTTTATTATGTGTGGCAATGCCAGGAGAAAGTTGACCAATGATGCTACAACGTTTACGTACCAGCCTGTGGACCAACTCTTAAAACGTGACAGCACAGAAAAATTAATGCCAGCACATATTAAGTTTATGGTCCACATCTTTGCGTTAGGCCTTCATGCAAGTAGTTGCTGCCATACGCTGCCAAGAATCCGGAAAGCTCTTACGTAGTTGTGCAACTTTGATAGCCATACGCAAGCTCATTTCACGCAGCTTGGCTTGATTGGTTTCCATGAATCCAATGATTTCATCTTGTGCAATTTCCTCGAGATCCATGTCAGCAAACAATGCACCGTCTTTGGCAATCTGTTTGATACGCAGGATCTTGTCACGCATGGTGTCCAAGGTCAGATCCAAGTAGTGACAACGACTTTGCAGTGCTTCGAGATGGTCCTTGAGCTTTTGACTCTTCATGTTGTCAAATTTGATGTTGGTGATAAAAATCACGCTGCCATTAAATTCAAACTGTGTCGGGATACCTTCGCGGCGCAACATATGCGAATCGCTCAGCCAACTAATCTTACGTTTCTTACCTGAGTCCAGTGCACCTTTGAGCAAGTTCAAGGACACATCGTCGAGCAGGATGCTGTCGCAGTCATCAAACACAATAACACAGTTCGAATCACTGTACTTGTAAAGCGTTTGGTACAGGCCAATTGGAGTCGCTGCACCTTTAACTACTTCAGCGCGAAGACGTTTGCCTGCAATTTGATCAAACAAACAGGCCTTGTCAATGATGGTTTCGACGCCGTAGCTTTTACCAACACCCGGGGGGCCGCTGACAATCATGGCACGGATGTCACCATTGGTTGCTGCCTTGGTCATTTCGTCAAGGATTTCGAAACGGCTGCGAATGCGTTCAATAACTTGTTCGTCTGTTTCAATATTTTTATCTGCGGTAGCCTTTGTAATTTTACTCACTTCGGAGTGCCCTTCGTTACTAACAAAATTGTATGAGTCGACACCGTCAACTTTGACACGAATTTGATCTGGAAAGCCTGGAAAGGCACCGCCATTGACCACGGTTACGTATCCACCTTTAGCGGTTTCTTTATATTGTTCAACAAGCTCGAAAACTTTACCCGAAACGTCGGTGTTGCGATAAACACCAGATTGGATACGGATGAACGACATTACTAACTCCTGTGCTGTTAAACAATAGAGTTATTGTAGCACAGGTTTTAGTTTGGATCACAAATTACTTCGGAATTAGTTTCAATCCATACATGTGCGCCGCAGCTCAAGGGTTTCTGTGGCGAATATACAACACGACTGGGGCCCAGAATCTCCACAGTGTGTGCATATGTATTACTTTTGTAGTTTTTAACAGTCAACACAGGTTCGTTAACTTCGTTTTTGCGATTACTTTTAATCACATGCTGATTTACATGAATGATTGTTTTCATTTGTATCCTTAAAGAATATTGTAGTACTTTAGTACTAGACCTGCTAGGCCTGTTGCTGTCATTACACTGTTAACAACTATTAAACTTGGCTCGCGCCAACGTATGCTTACAACTAACCACATTAGTCCGCCTACAGCAAGAATAATAGGCCCAGCTGGATAGTAACCAAGACTGTTAATGGCTGTACCAATAATTAGTGCTATAGTTGCAGTCCATTTAAGGTACCAATTAAAATCTTTCATGCTTTTAGTATATCCATAAGTTGGTTGTTTTCATACGCTTGTTTTACTGCTTCTTCAATCTTGTTCATGTACTCTGCATAAGCATAGGCCCTAGCCTCTTGCACTTCCTGATCAAACTTTTGACTGATAGGAAATGATGCAACAACCGGGCGTGTGTCTATTTCGGCATCAGTGTTTGCATCTGTGATAAAGTACTTGGTATAGACATTATTTTCTGTTTTAGTATGCGCTACTTTCCAAACTCTCATTGTGCCCCCATCATCAATAATGCAGCAGATATGTCGGCTTCATTTCTAAAACCAATAAAGTAAGGCCTTGAATACTGTCGGTGTCCCCACTGAGTGGTATGATACACAGGAGTACCCCAATGCGATCTCCAATACCCATCTGGGGTATACAGCGCCTCAGGTCCGTAGGTATCTCTGAGCTTTTGCTCGAAATAGGCAACTTCTTTGCTATGATTTTCAAATCTAATTGCAACCACAAATCCGTGTTCGTGCAACTTCCATCTTCGTTGGACTTTTACAATTTTCATAACACATTGTAGCAAAGGTTGATTTTTTGGTCAAAAGAAAACCCGCCGAAGCGGGTTATCAGTAAGTGTTATCTTACATCATTGATGGCATGCCAGGTTGCGGATTGTTTGGATCTTTAGGTAGATCGTAAATCGCACAGTCTGTAGTCAACAATAGACCTGCAACACTTGCAGCATTGATCAGCGCGGTCTTAGCAACCTTTGTTGGATCAATAACGCCAGCAACTAACATGTCGCCGAATTCTTCAGTTGCAGCATTGTAACCATAGTTACCAGTGCCCTCTGCAACCTTGTTTAACACAACGTCTGCGCTTTCGCCAGCGTTGGCAACAATTTGACGCAATGGTTCTTCGATTGCACGTAGTACAATGTTTACACCTGCTTGCTTGTCAGCATTGGCGCAAGTGATGTTAACCAATTGCTTGGCGCGAATCAATGCAACGCCGCCGCCAGGAACAATACCGTCTTGCACCGCAGCTTTGGTAGCATGCAATGCATCGTCGATGCGATCCTTCTTTTCTTTCATTTCCACTTCGGTAGCAGCACCGACTTTGATAACTGCAACGCCGCCTGCCAACTTGGCAACACGTTCTTGCAACTTTTCTTTGTCGTACTCGCTAGTAGCTTCTTCAACCTGTGTGCGAATAGCAGTAACACGGTCTTGAATCTTGGCTGTATCACCGGCACCGTCAATAATGATGGTGTTTTCTTTGGATACTTCAACACGACCTGCCATGCCCAAATGTTCAGCAGTGACCTTGTCTAAGGTAAGACCTAATTCTTCAGCAACAACTTGACCACCGGTCAAGATAGCAATGTCTTCCAACATGGCTTTGCGACGATCGCCAAACCCCGGTGCTTTGATAGCACAGGTCTTAACAGTACCACGCATGTTGTTAACTACCAATGTAGCCAATGCTTCGCCTTCAACATCTTCTGCAATGATAAGCAACGGCTTACCTGCTTTGCTGACAGCTTCCAATACAGGAATCATATCACGGATATTGGTAATTTTCTTGTCAAACAATAAGATAAACGGATTGTCTAATTCGACAGTTTGCTTTTCTTGGTTGTTGATAAAGTATGGGCTAAGATAACCACGGTCAAATTGCATGCCTTCAACTACTTCTAGTTCGTCATGCAAACTCTTTCCGGACTCCACAGTGATAACACCTTCTTTACCAACGCGAGTCATAGCATCAGCGATCATCTTACCAATACCCACATCACCGTTGGCACTGATGGTACCAACTTGTGCGATTTCTTCATTGGTTTCGCAGGGCTTGCTAATTGAGCTCAGTGCGTCAACTAAGACAGCAGTGGCTTCATCAATGCCTCGCTTCAAGTCCATTGGATTGTGACCTGCTGTTACGTACTTCATGCCCTCTTTAACAATGGCCTGCGCCAATACTGTTGCAGTTGTAGTACCATCACCGGCATTGTCTGCTGTGCGGCTTGCTACTTCTTTAACCATTTGTGCACCCATGTTTTGCAGCTTGTCTTTAAGCTCGATTTCTTTTGCAACAGTAACGCCGTCTTTGGTAACAGCGGGGCCACCAAAACTACGTTCGATTACTACATTACGACCTTTTGGGCCCAGTGTAACCTTAACTGCGTTGGCCAAAATGTTCACGCCTTCAACCATGCGGGCACGTGATTCGTTGCCAAAATTTACTTCTTTTGCAGCCATATTATCTCCTTATTTGATTACAGCGAGGATATCTTCCTCTTTTAAAATTAAAAGCTCTTCTCCGTCAATCTTAACTGTTTGACCAGATAGTTTGCCAAATAAAACGCGATCGTTCTCAGCAACGCCTAATGCCACAAGTTCACCTGCTGCATTATATTTGCCAGGACCCACTGCCAGGACTGTACCTTGGTCAGCTTTTTCCGCGGCTGTGTCTGGGATAACGATGCCACCCTTTGTCACGGTATCAGCGTCTACACGGCGGACTACCACCCTATCAAGTAGCGGTGTAAGTTTCATCATAAACTCCTTTAGTTAAATTATAATTTTACATTTATTAAGTAGGAAAGTCAATTGACTGTCTACCAAAAGTATCTTAGAAATACTGACAATTAGTTCTCGGAAAGAAACACTCATTGTTCTGTAAGGGTTTGATCTTAATAGTTTCTAAAATACTCTGCTTACCTAATCCCATTGCTAAACTATAAACAAAGTTTTGATTAGCCAGGACTAGTTCTGCACCAGCAACAACGTTGGCCAACTCTAAAAAGTTCTTAACTGGGAAGAACCGAATTGGCACACCTGTTACTCGCACAAAATCTTCATGTTCGGCCAGTGTACCCACAAAAGTACCTAGCTCATCTAATTTGCCATCTACTGCCATCTGCTTCCACGTTGCATCAGCAGCAGGATCACGATATCTAAATGTACGACTCACTACCATTGGAGTAGTTTTTACTGGATCTGCTTCTAACCAGGTAGCGTCATAGTCGGGCATGGTAAAAGGTAGCCCGAATGCCAAATGGTATGCCTGTACATAGTTGCCCTCAAACCCACGGAACAAGGTGCCACGAAAGCGATCCAGGTCAACATCGGGTTCAGCATCACCTTGATGCCATGTGCACGTATCAGTAATGTAACTTTGGCGTTCCAGTAACGGAGCAAGCCATTCAAAGTCCTGTGTAGTAAAACGTCCTCTGTGTGCAGGATCAACCTCATCTGGACGATAACCGTACTGTGCTACACAGTTTTCAATATTGTTGATAGCAACCATAAAGCGACCTGGACCCATTTTCTTTACAATGCTTAGGCCATAAATTAAATCGCCAAGCGTACCAGAGTGCTTATATGTTGTCATTGCGTTGTATTCCTTTGTAGTTGTCGTGCTTCTTTGTATAGTCTGTCATTGCACGTTGATCTTGTCTGAACTGACCGTCCTTTTTAACAAAGACCAAATCAATCTGTGCCAATAGGCCAGTGTCTGCATAGCCTGTGTGAATGATATCATAGACTACGTAGTTTCTTTTGGCCATGTATTCAACATAGTTGTGAAACACAGGCTGTCCAATGTACTGCTCAATCATACCAACTTCAAGTACAATAACTTCAAAGTTTTCTAAAATACTTTCTGCGCCGGCAAGTACTTCTAGTTCTCCGCCCTGAACATCCACTTTAAGTAAGGCAGGGCCCGTTAACTCTAATGCGTTCCACATTGTTGCTAGTGCAAACTGAGGAACGGTACGTGGCTTCATATCATATGCACCTTCTGTGCTTTCAATAGTTTCAAATCTACTGGTGCCGCCAAGGTCCGGTGTTACTCGAATCTCTAGTTCTCCGTCTGTTGCTCCTGCTGCCGCTAACATGTAAGTGCTGCCCGGATACAATTGACACAATCTTTGTAGGCTAGGTTCAAACTCTGCCAATGGTTCCACAAACAAGTACTTGGCGCTTGGAAAATGTGTGTAGAGTTCTTCTGTATCAGTTGCAACTCCTACATCAACTATTGTGGGCGGATTAAAGCCTTTTTGTTTAATGTGGGTAAAAAATTCAAACCAGTTTCTCATAGTGTTTTTAATATTTCTCTAGTAATAGCATCAGTATCAAAGTTGCTGACACATGGGTAATTGCCTTTTTTGCAAACCAGTTGCCTAATAGGGCGCACTTGATCATCATTGCATCCGCGGCAATCTTCATTTGTTTGTATATAGCTCTGACCCATTGGCACAATACGATTAGGGTGCAGATGTGTCAACAGTGCTACTATGTGCGTTTTGCTTGCTGCTGCACAATGGAAGGGGCCACTGTCAATGCCAACAAAACATGCAGCATGATCCATAAGGTACTTTAACTGTTGACTGTTGTATAGACCACGAAGGTCAACAAACAGCGGATGGTCTTCAATGTAGAAGTCTGTTGGGCCACCAACACAAACAATCTTAAAGTCTGCACGATTTTCCAACAACTTAGTAAATACCTCTAACCAAACATCCATGCTGATATTTTTTGCACCCCAATGCCAATTACGCATATGTACAGTGATAAATTTATCACCAATGGTTTGCAAATCTGCATCTACTGCATCTCGGTCAGCTTGGTTTTCAAACAACTCAGGACGCATATCCACATCAACATGGCCAAATGCACGGTATGCATAGCTGTCCAAATAGTATTCAGTTGGATTTAATTCGTATGCATCATCTAGATTGATATACTTGTCGTATGCGCCAACATCGGGCATGACGTTGGTATGGCAAATATGTCTAATGTGCGGATTGTTGCGATAAATCTCAATACATTCGGTTGCAACGTCAATGTTACAGTTGTCTCCGTAGAGCTCTTTAAGTCCTCTAACTACCCCTGTGCTCATTATAACATCGCCAATGGCAGCACGTCTACGGACTAATATGTTAATAGGTGTTTCTAACTTCATTTGGCATCTCCGCGTTCGTACATGATTCTAGGAAAGTAGCGTACAAACACATCACCCAAGTTATCACGCTTAGATTTGATCTTACGTTTGATTTCTTCGTAAAAATTCCAAGCCAAGGGCACAAACAAAATAAGTTCAGCCGGATCAGTAACTTGATCTAACCATTCAATACCAACAACTGGAATCTCTGTGCCTGGACAATATAGCCCCTGCTTTAACGGATTGTCATCTATTACACAATCCAAGCGTATATCACTGGCATTGATCAATGTCATGCCCTTGGCAGCAGCACCATATCCAACAATAGTGTAACCTTGCTCACGTGCTTGATCCAATTGTATTTTTAGATCAATCAACAATTGTTTTACATCCGTTACCCATGTACTGTAAGTGTCGGTCTTGTGAAGATTCGACTCCATGGCCAGGATGTTTTCAATGCGATTTTGATTTTCAGGGTTCTTAGACAGTACAAAGATATAGCTAGTTCCGTGAATAGGAGTCTTAACTACGTCTACTAGGTATAGACCAGCTCGGCGTGCAAGTGCCTGCATACTTGCTGCATTGTAATAGCTGATGTGTTCGTGATAGATTGTGTCAAACTCTCCATTGACAACCATGTCTGCTTGACTTGTGCTGATAAAAATCTTGCCATCAGTAGCAAGATGCTCGCGGGCCACATTTAAGTATGTCAGCGGTTCAGGAATGTGAGCAAAGGCATTCTGTGTAGTAATGATATCGAACTTTGGCAACTGTGCAGCAGTTTCTCTGGTCCAGAATCCACATACCACTGAGTGATTTGCACTAGACTTGGGATACAAGTTCTCTGCAGGATCCACACCGTAGGTCTCGATGCCTAACTTTTTAAATGCATTCAATTGACTACCATCATTGCACCCAATGTCTAACACTGTAGCGGGCTGTATTAAGAATTGTTCTGTAACAAATTTTGCATACCAATCCATATACTCTAAGTAAGTACCACTGGTACCACTGACATACAGGTAATGAGTGTAGATAAGTGCAGGATCAACTGCATGAGTCAGCTGCAAGTGATCACAATGTGTGCATCGGTTAACTGCCAATGGATAAAAATCTTCGCTGGCAATGTCCTTAGTAGGTTTAAAACTGTTGGCTAACGGCTGATCTTGTAGGTCTAATGTCAGTACTAGATCCAGACTGCCGCAGGCCAAACAACTGGTAATAGGTTTACAGTTACTCATTAGTTCTTTACTGGTGCACCATTGGGGGCAATTGCGCCTTCTATGCCCAATTCCGATTCTTCGTGTATTAATTCTGTTGGTAAAAACTTATACAGTACATGCTCAATGTCCACGTAACCACCTTGGCTTAAACGTTCTGCAAAGAAGTTAAAGCTGTCTAAGTATACTTTTACAACTTGATCAGTAATGTTGGCAGGCCAAGACCATAGACGTGCCATGTATTGTAATGGAACTGTGGTTATTTCTATAGGAAACTGACTCTTGTGCTTTGGACCAATGATGATACGGTCTGCTAATTCTTCACGCTCATAGAGTTCAGCATCAAACTTGTTGTTTAATATATATCGACCTGATACCTTGTGCACACGATCAACTCCGTCTAGTAATTTTTCTTCTTGTAGAATGGACAACACACGGCCGAAACACATAATTTCGGTACCGTTCTTTACCACATCCCAATTGTCATTGTCGTACAGTGCTTGCACATCATCTTCTCTGCTGCAATCAATAAAGATATCAGAGTTAGAACGCAGTAATTGTTCTTGTTCTTCAGTTACCGGAGTGCCACACACTTCCATTACAATGATCTTGGCATCAGGAATACGTTCTTTGATACTCCAGATGGTGCCTAGCGTTTGTTCTAATCGTTGTGCGGGGTTAAATACACCAAACTTGCTGTTGATAGCACTGGTTACAATAAATGCATGTTTTACTTGCAAAGCCATCTGTCGTTCTCCAATGTCCATTTTGTCATGTCAGCAATACGTTCGCTGAGTTTAATCTTAGGTTCCCAACCAAGCTCTTTAAGTAGGCCGCCATCTAGTGCGTAACGCAAGTCATGCCCAGGACGACTGCCATGGAAATCAACCATTTCGTAGTTGAGTTCTTTACCTTGCGCTGCGGCAATCATCTCAGCAAGGGTTAGGTTATCAATTTCTTCAGTGCCCACAAGATTAAACTTTGGACAATGTGCTGAACCATAGTCGCCTTGGTGCTTGTAATCACGTGGCACGTTTTGCAGAATAAACATTAGCCCATCTGCTACGTCCTTGGCGTGAATGTACATACGTGTACCAGCTTCGGTTTTCTCTGGGTTGGCATGAATGTAGACTTTCTCTCCATCACGAGCACGTTGAATTACCATTGGGATAAACTTCTCCGGATGCTGACGCTCGCCAAACACATTCATAGTGTGTGTAACAACGATAGGCATTTTGTAAGTATTCTCGTAGGCTACGCAGAACTCTTCTGCTGCTGCTTTACTTGCCGAATAAGGGTTTGTGCTGTTGTAGCGATCGTATTCTTTATAGCTAACACCAATTGGTGCTACTCCGAATATTTCATCTGTTGAGAAATAAACAAAGCGTTCCAAATTAGGCAAATGCTTACGGGCATAGTCTAATAGATTAACGGTACCAACTACGTTGTCTTGTACAAACTCCATGGGATATTGGATGCTGCGATCTACGTGCGAGCCAGCAGCCAAGTGCAACACAATGTCAATTGGGCCAATCTGCTTAACAATCATTTCGTTAAGTTCGGCCTTGAGATCATGAAACACAATACGTAAACGGCTAGAAACAGTTGCAGTGTCGTGATCTTGCAACATGTCATGCAGTCTGTTTAAGTTACCCGAGATGTCTAGACGATCTAGACATACAATGTTCCAATCAGTGTCACGTAAAATTTTATCAATCGCATGATGCGCGATGAAACCGGCCCCGCCGGTAATTAAAACGGTTTTTGTCATTGATTTCCTAATAGATTACACATTATAAGGATATGCAGGCAACAAATCAAGTGCTTTGGCTGTTGCATTATCCAAAATATATTTTTGATATCGATCTTGGTGTCGTAAAACTGGCTCGGGGAAATAAGAGTCAAGTTCTACTATTTCATATTTATCGCTGCTGTTTTGCTGCCAGCTTGTTCTTTTTGCAATACTGGCATCTGGATCAATTTGAGATAGGAATTCAGGATTGTTAACCTCAGTATGTGCAAAACTCTGTGCTTTGTCTAGTAACCAATCTTTGTCTCCCATGTAACCAAAATGCCAACCGCCGTGTTCGACTACTTGGCATCCTGCATTACTAAACTGATAGGGAGAATCCATAAACTGAAATCGCAACTGTCTAAATGCATCTGGTTTAATGTCATCAAACACAGATCTACGTGCAGCCATGCCCCATATAGCATAGCGATCTGGATTGACCTTCATGTAATTTAGTTTAAAGTTGTGCAAGCTCATACGCAAGGCAAACACTGTTTGTTCACTGTTTCGCATGTAGTCAACTGCGGCAGGGCGCACAATCTCGTCTAGATCCGACACTAGGATCAAGTCATTGGCATCGACATGTTCTATACCTACATATATTTGATCTCTTTGGTATCTATCATTGACCCATGCATCAGGATGTCTTGGCATAGTGGCTTTAACATGTATGATTTTGTCTGCCCATTTGCTGTAACGGGCACGGTTGTCCTCAAAATAAAATGGTTTAGGTCTGCTGGTATAGGTTGTGTCGGCTTCAACTAGCACAAAGTGATCAACATGATCGTACAGTGTTTCTAGTCTAAGTTCAAGTAAGTCAAGTTCGTTATAAAAGGTAAAGCAGTCGTAGATTTTAGTCATAAATAAATGTAATTGAAAGGCAGTATAGTGACTATTTATTTGTACAAAAAGACACACAAGAATACCGGGCTTCAATATCTAGGGCAAACGTCTAAAAAAGATCCACACAAATACCCAGGGTCAGGAACCTATTGGCTCAAACATTTAGACAAACACGGATACAACTATACTACTGAAATTTTAAAAGAATGTCAAACTAAAGAAGAAGTAAAATATTGGGGCAAACACTTTAGTAAATTATGGAATGTAGTTTATGATACTAGTTGGGCCAATTTAAAATCCGAAGAAGGCAACGGCGGAAAAACCATTGGCATGACAGGAAAAACCCACAGTGATGAAACAAGGAAGAAAATGTCTGATGCACACAAGGGCAAAATCCCATCTAATGAAACTAGAAAGAAAATGGCTGATTGGCAAATAGGGAGAAAGAGGCCTGACCTAGTAGGTCGAGAAGTGTCTGTAGAAACAAGAAAAAAGTTGTCTGATGCACAAAAAGGGAAGACAAAAGGCCCGATGCCGCAGGAACAAAAAGACAAACTATCTAACTCTCTCAAAGGAAGAGTATTGTCTGAGGAAACAAAAAAGAAAATGTCTGAGGCTCGAAAATTGCTTTGGCAAAAGAAGAAACTTCAAGTTGTATAAACCCAATAAATATTGTAAAATTAAATTTTCAAGGATTCCAATGTACGCTGTAGCCAGCATCAATACCGATAACTATCAAGACCTTGCTGACCTAACAGATGCACCCAAAAAGGAATATTGCACACGTTACGGATATGAGTTCTTTGTCCTTAAGGACACCAAGTATAGCCCAATCATGGGTTTTAACAAGATTCATTATGTGTTGGACCTGTTTAACACACATCCAGACATAGAATGGTGTTTGTTCAGTGAGTGCGATGCCACTATCACTAACCATACTATCAAAATAGAAGACAAGATTGACAACGATTACCACGTAATCGTACCTGTCGATCGACTAAACATCAACGCAGGCAATTTCTTAGTACGTAATAGCCAACAGGGCCGTGACTATTTGCAAATGATCATTGATCGTGAGCAAGAGTATGCCGAGTCTAACTGGGCAGAACAGCAGGTCATCATTGATACCATTGATGATTATCTTGACATAGTCAAGATTGTGCCGCAGCGTTACATGAACAGTTATGTTCAAGAACCATACGACTATTGTGATGTACGCACCGACGTACTAGGACATAGTGGCGAATGGCAAAGCGGAGACTGGATCGTACATTGGCCGGGACTGCACAAGCCGGTACGTATGGCACAGGCCGAAAAAATGTTAACTCAAATAGTAAAATGAAAATCTTTATTACAGGCACCAGTGGATTCATTGGACGCAGTCTCAAAGAACACTTTGAACCCACGCACGAAGTAATTGAATACGTGCGTGGTACTGATATCTTTATTATGTTAGAAGTATCCAAGCCCGATTTGATCATCAATTGTGCAGGAGAAATCTACGATGCAAATAAAATGTATCGTACAAACATAGATCTAGTAGAAGCTATCTTAGAATGGCTCAAACGAAACCCAAAAACTAGACTAATACAACTGGGTTCCAGTGCAGAGTACGGGCCCATGCCTAGAGCCAGTGCAGAAACTGATCCTATTAACCCAATGGATGTTTATCAAGCAACCAAGGGTGCTGCTACATTGATGTGTCAAGGATATGCTAGACAGTTTGGATTACAAACTCTAGTGGCACGTATCTACAGCGGGTTTGGACAATACGAACGTCCACATAGACTATTCCAAAAACTATATAGAGCGTTTTATCATAAAGAAGCAATGATATTACACGATGGGTACCATGACTTTATCTATATCGAAGACTTTGTTCGTGGCATAGAACTGGTATTAAACCGCGCATGGCCAGTGGGAGAGATTGTTAACTTTGGCAGCGGGGTTCAACATAGCAATCTAGCTGTGCTAGATGCTTGGAAACATGTATCCGGAATAAACACCGCTCCTGTAACATACATAGACGAGTTTAGCAAACCATTTGAAAGCAAGGTATGGGTATGTGATACTAACTATGCCAAACAACAATACGGATTTAAAACTGAATACTCCATTGAAATGGGAATCAAAGACATGATTGGAAAATTAAGAAATGCAGAATGATCAAGCAAAAGTGCTGAGTGGACACATATATTCACTTGCCGAATCTATTTTATCTAACCTGGCCGGCAACATCTTAGAAATTGGAGCATTTAATGGAGCAGGTACTGCTAGACTTGCACGGGCATTTCCGGATCGCATAGTCTACTCAATTGATCCATTCATTGAAGACGGGTACACCGTTGGATCTAGTTACCAAACTACCGGCGATAAGATGATGACACAGAAGGAAAACTTTGCGGCCAACACACAGGGTTTAACTAACATTGTGCACTTTGAAACAACTAGTAAAGAATTCTTAGAAGTATGCAGTGAAGAGATGGTCAAGGACATGAATATTCGATTGATCATCATCGACGGCAGTCACCATTACGAAGATGTTGCAGTCGATGGCGATCTTGCAATCAAGTTACTAGAAGGTAACGAAGGTGTAATATTGTTTGACGACATGGAGCACATTGGTGTACGTAGAGCTTACCACGAGTTTATGTTTAAACATGCAGAACGTACAAGATGGAATAGTGAATACGTTATTGAAAACGGAATCGGAAGAGCAGTTAAGCTCGAAAAACTATGATTACAACTGCTCGTAGACTTATTGATATTACCTATCAAGAAAAACTAAGTCACCTTAGCAGCACACTGAGTGCATTGCCCATCATTGAAGAAATTTACGAACAAAAGAAAGACGACGAAGTCTTTATTCTTAGCAACGGGCATGCAGGGCTGGCCTTGTATGTTGTACTTGAAAAATATTACGGCATTGACCCAGTTGCCCTGTTACACAAACACGGCATACACCCAGGGCGTGACTTAGAAAATAAACTTTACTGTTCAACTGGTAGCCTAGGATCAGGTTTGCCCATTGCAGTCGGACATGCATTGGCAACTCCCAACAAGAAAGTATACTGCATGATCAGTGACGGTGAAGCTGCTGAAGGTAGCATATGGGAATCTTTGAGATTCATCAACGATAATCCGGTGGATAATTTAGAAGTCTATATAAACATCAACGGTATGGGTGCATATGACATGGTCGATATTCCTAGACTGGTATCCAGACTAGTTACATTTATGCCCCGAATAAACATCAGAGTCAGCGATCCACTGCGTTGGTCCTTTGCTTCTGAGTTGTTAACACATTACTATGTTCTTAAAGAAGAGAACTACCAGGAGATTATCAAATATGCGTCGTGAATGTGCTGGCCTGTTGCTAGCTGAAATGAATAAGGATAGTCGCATTAGAGTAATCACTGCGGACCTAGGGTTCGGCGTACTAGACCCTATACGTGCTGCACACCCTGATCGATTTTACAACGTAGGTGCAGCAGAACATCTAATGATAGGTGTTGCCATTGGAATGGCCAACGAAGGGTTAATTCCTGTTTGCTACTCAATGAGCAGTTTCTTGTTATATAGACCGTTTGAAATGTTACGTAATTATGCACACTGGGAATCTATCCCAATTAAGTTACTTGGGTCCGGTAGAGACCGAGACTACTCACATGATGGTATTAGCCATTGGGCAGATGATGACGAGGTTGTATTAAAGTCGTTGTCTAATATTGATTTGTACAAACCCACTGACCTTGCTTCGCTAGAACAAGACTTTGCAAAGTTCTTGTATAGCACAACTCCGGCCTATTTAAATCTACGGAGATCGTTATGAAGAAAGTTGTATATGTAACTGGTTGTCTGGGCTTTATTGGCTATTATGTAACCAAGGCCTGTCTTGAACGCGGTTGGTTTGTTCGCGGCGTAGATAAAATTACCTATGCTGCCAATGGCGATCTCGACGAACTACGTAAGTGGCCAAACTTTACATTCGAAGAGACTGATATCAATGACATAGATCACCTATACGAGGCCGATTATATTATCAATACTGCTGCCGAGAGTCACGTTGACAACAGCATATTATCCAGCGATGTGTTCTTAAAGAGCAACATCAACGGCGTACATCGTCTACTAGAGTTGGTTAAAGACCGCAAGCGTAAACCTGTATTGCTACACTTTAGTACAGACGAAGTCTACGGTGATATTGTCGAAGGTGCACATTATGAAACCGACATGCTAAAGCCCAGCAACCCTTATAGTGCCACTAAAGCAGCAGCTGATATGTTAGTTACCGCATGGGCACGTACTTACAATGTGCCATACGTAATTGTGCGCCCAACCAACAATTACGGCATAGGCCAATATACAGAAAAGTTTATTCCTAACAGTATCAAGGCACTGAGTCTAGGTAGACCTATTCCGTTGCATGACCAAGGTCTACCTCGCAGAACTTGGCTACATGCTAGCGATACCGCCTCTGCTGTTATTGCCATAATTGATGCAGGTGTTACTAACGAGATTTACAACATATCCGGCAACTACGAAGAACAGAATATTGTAGTTGCAAAAAAGATCATTGACTACTACACAGGCAGCACAGATCTTCAACATGATCTTTATCTTGATCCCAGCATTAAACGCCAGGGACAAGACGTTCGTTATGCAATCAATGATGACAAAATAAAAGCCCTGGGATGGACACCCAAGGCTAGTTTCGATCACGAGTTAAAGGCAATAGTAGAATACTATGCCAATCACTTTATCTGGTAATTAATCAGCGTCTGCTGCTGTAATTTTTTCACCAAGGTATGCTTTTACATTACGGAGCAATTTGCGCTCTGTATCATAAACGTATTCCTTGGTGTCGTCTTCTGTGTGCACTACTAAAATAAAGCCATTAGCAGCTTTTCGAATTTCCAAACTTTCAAACATATTGGCCTTTAAAGATTATTGAGCAGCAATAATAACATAAGTTGAATTAATAGTCAAGAAAAAGCCCGCCGAAGCGGGCTGTAATCTAATAAGTTTGAGTACACTGAAACCTAGTTTTCGACTGTGGACTACACTGGGCAAAGGGGCGACCTTTGACCTAGCTCAGAAACCCGAGCATTTTTCATAGGGTCTTGCAACTCGTTCACGGTTTTTAAATATAATGTGCCCTCGGAAGTATCCGATATCGCCGACCAAGCCTTGGGGCCATGTTGCTCACGTTGCCGCTTGCTACCGCTAATAGAACTACCACTAGTACTAGATAACCGCCACGTTGTGTACTCAAACGTATTAGTTGTTAGTATTTTACTTGATAGCGGTATTAGTGTCAACTAGATATTTGTCTAATTTAGGGTTGGGCCAAACATTCTGATAATAGATAGCCTGAAATACCGGTATCTGCTTTTGTGAAGTCATTAGTAAACTGGGTCGCCACACTACTAACTTCGGATCTTCGGTAATATATTCTTTCGCAACCCATTTGATTTCTTTGGGATTAATAAATTTAGTAGCTTCTCTCAAAGGATCATCTAGACTAGATTCAGTAAAGTGTTCAATTTCTCCGTTGTTAAACAAAACTTGGTAATTCCAAAACTTTGATAGAAAGTCAACGTCTTGTGATTTACTGAACAATTGCTTTGCATAAGCAACCCAGGTCTTAGATGGATCTACTAATAAATCAATTTTGCTTCCATCTACTCTAATAGGATAGACAGATAGATAATATAAACCGTGTGTGGAGTTTACAAAGTATACAGCATCAATTCCAGAATTTGCATAAAATGCCAACTTGGTTGCTAGGTACTCTGAGTATTGAGTAGCAATTCTATCAAACGGTCTAGTTATAGAACAAACCAGGACTCTCTTATTTCTAAGCAGGTCCCGGCATGTTATTTGTTGTATTTTTTTATCTTGATAGAAGGAAAATACTATATTTTCCATAGTCGAAAATCTATAAAATTAAGACTTAACGATACCGTCAATCAAACCTGCGCTAAAGAATTGACTGTAGTGGTCGTAGAGTGGAGTAACCACAGAGCGCATTTTGTCTAACTCTTCGTCGCTAAATTTAGTGTAAGTGATTCCAAGTTCTTCGTGTCGTTTGGTATTCACAGCATACTCATCTGCTTCATCAACACTCCATTGACGCTCTTGAACTGCGGCCGAACGAGCTGCCTGGCGGATTAGTTCTTGATCTTCGCTGTCAAATTGATTCCATAAATCTTTAGAAATTAGTATGCTAGTCAAGTACATGCTGTGTTTTGTATCAGCGATGTGAGTTTGAACTGTTGTATCTGCTTCGTACTCATAACGTGGTAAAGTTGTTTCTACACTATGTCCTTGGATAGAAACCAATTCTTTGCCTTTTGAATGCAAATCTCTAATCATATATGGCAACGGCTCACAACCTAACTTTTTAGCAGTTTCTACCATAACAGGATTAGCTGTAGTAATTAACTTTAAACCTTCTAAGTCTTCTGTTGTATTTACTGGACGGTCTGTTGCTAACACTCGGAAGCCACCGCTGTATGTAAATGCTAGACCCTGAACTGGGCTAACATCTTGCAACGAATCAAGCATCTTACGACCAATTTCGCCATCTAATACACGAGTCGCATGATCGTGGTCCTTAAACAAATAAGGCATGTCTAGTGCAAAGAAATCCGGTGCATTCCATACCCCAATGATGCCAGTTTGCATCTGGCTCATGTCAATTTCACCTGAGTTGATTAATGCAATAGGTTCAAACACTACACCATTTTTAAACTTTTGGGCATATTCTTCTAGAGTGTAAACTTCTACGTTAATACGTCCATCTGTTAATTTTTCAATTTCTTCAGAAAATGCTTTTGCTGTACGAATAAACAAATGGATAGGTTCGTGGTATAACACCCAGCGAATAGTGTGCGATTTTTTCATTGTAGGATCCTTTTATGATGCGGTTAAAGCTAACTATATTTATTTAATAGTCGCTAAAGCCCTATAAATATATTTATGCTAGACCCTGAATATACTTTTTGTCAGTTTACACATTTGCCACGACTAGACGATTTTTATAGGACCGAAGCACTATCAGGACAGTATTTTACCCCGCCCGAAACTCCTGAGGCTCGAGGTAGAGTTTTCCGTTGCCCTAGCAGTTTTATAAACAGTAAATTTTATCAAGATTTGAATAAAAGATTCGGCGGTGTACAAAGAGCTAACTATTATCAAAATCGCCCCAACACAACATACGACTGGCATAGGGACACTGATCGTCAATGTTCAATTAACTTTATGCTGTCTGACGATAATGACTATTTAACTCTAGCACGAGAGCCCACTGAAAATAGACTGACGTACAACATATCTAGGTGTATATATAAACCAATGTACCCTGCGTTACTTAATACCACATTTGAGCATTCAGTGATAAATTACAGCAACAACCCTAGATTTATCCTAGCTCTACGACCCGGAGATGCTTCATTTAACGAAGTTAAAGAATTCTTACTCAACTACCACTGCGAAAATTATTAATCCATGAAAGAACATGCCACATTTCTAGGTGTGAATCTAGAAACAAATAAAAAACTTGGGTATTTCATTTATAACAACGAAATATATTACAACAAGTATCACGCTATGCTCAGTGAAAGAAATAGCACTGGTGCCAGCACATTTTTAAATGGGCAGACCATCAAGTGGATGTTCAACGAGCAGACCTTTGTTTCGTATCCATGGCATATTGAACCCGAAGAATCGTTGCAAGAATTGTATCGAAGACGTGCACAACAATTAAGAGATCAGTACGATTACATCCGAGTTGAAGCTAGCGGTGGTGGTGATAGTACAACTGTAATTTATAGTTTTTTATTAAACGGTATTCACCTAGATGAGGTTGTGTTTAGATATCCCAAAAAAGGAGACAAAAATGCAACATCAGATGCATGGGACACTACTCCGGAAAATACGTTAAGCGAATGGGATTTTGCAGCAAAACCGCTGTTACACTGGATTAAAACCAATTTCCCAGCAACAAAAGTAGTAGTACATGACTACACTGATCAAATTGAAAACGCAGAAGATGAGTCGTGGGTACTTAGAACTAAACATTTTTTGCAGCCCGGACATGCATTTAAGCACACAAACTTTGGTATCGACGATCACAAACGAGATGCTGACAAAGATTTAAAAATTGCAATAGTATACGGAGTAGATAAACCCCGCATATGTGTTAAAGACGGAAAATTTTGGATTTATTTTGCTGATTTCCCGGCTGCTTTTACTGACTCTAACATTGGTGACTACACCAATGTAACCAACGAATTGTTTTACTGGAGCCCCGACGCATGCGATCTTTTATGTAAACAGGCACACACTGTTAAGAAGTGGTTTTCTATGCCACAGAATTACCAGTTCCAAAGAACATTAAATTGGCCCAATAACGATTTTGCAAATAGAACGCTATACGAGCATGTTATAAAAAGTATCATTTACCCAGACTACGATTGCAATACGTTTCAAGTGGCAAAGCCAACAAACAATGTATTCAATGAAATGGATTATTGGTTCCATCAGAACTGCAAAAATACAAAAGAATATCAAGTGTGGCAAGCCGGTGTTAATTACATTTTAAACAACATCAATGAAAAATACGTTATCCCTGTTAAAGGCAATAAGATAAACATAGCTTGGTTTATGAGTCCGTTTTACTATATAGGAGAATGCAATATTCCGTCTATAGGTGCAGTAAAACAATTAGACGCACTAACTGCCGCAAGAAATGATCAGAACAAGTATGTTCATTGTATTCAAGGACGGTTAGCCGTCTACTAACGTTACATTGCTGTGCCGTAGGCCTCAGACCTGCTTTTCATGCCAACAGTGCCGCCTTCGGCTTCAATACGCTTGATAACGTCTTCAAACAAAATAGGTGCAAAGTCGGTCTGTTCAACACAAACGCAGTGATAACGTGTGTCAATTTCTCGACGAGCACCTCCCCATGTGGTTTTCATAACACGGCGATCATGCAAGTGCCCATGGATGTTAACCCCAAACCGGCCCAAAGATTCTTCATGCAAAGGAATGTGGCTTAAGATCATTCCGTTCAATACATGGTATCCGCGCACATCGCGAAAGTGTTCTGTGTATTCTTCCAAGCGAAAAATATCGTGGTTGCCCTTGATCAACACTTTATCGCCATTCAAACGGCGTAATGTACCCAAGGCCTTGCGGTTAATAACAACGTCACCTAAGTGATAGACTTTATCGTTAGGGCGCACAGTGTCGTTCCAACGGCGGATCATTTCCTCGTCCATCTCTTCAGGACTGTCCCACGGACGTAACTTAACCGTTGGATCATCGTTACGCATAAACTTACATACGCCCATGTGTCCAAAGTGTGTGTCACTTACTAAAAAATTTGCTGGCATAATCGTCCTTTCAATAAAGTATTATAGCACAAAAGAGAAAACCTGCCCTAAGGCAGGTTTGGTGGACTGTAATACTTTATATTAACAGGTACTCGTAATTCACTGTATTTTCGTTTTCACGCATTACAAAAGCACCATTTTTAAGATGGAAACGGCGTGCCATTTCTGTCTTTGGGCTTAGTGTAACAAATCTAGTGATGTACGGGAATCTACTACGTATCTCGTTTACAGTTTCGCGAAGCAATTCTAAACCTGCGCCAGGAGCATAACTCCAGATTGTGTAGAAAATTGCTGTTGTTGGTTGTTCGGTTTCTTGTGATAAGTCTTCTACTGCTGCCGGAACAAAGTCATGTAAACTTACACAAACTATTGCACGAGGCTTTTCGTTGACCAATGCACTAACAAACCGTTTACCACTCACCCGGAATTCTTTTGGGATTTCTGGGCGAACAGGGTCGTCCTTGATGTAATCAAGTATTGGGTGTTGGGTGTCAGTGATAATCGATAACATACAAACGTACTTATCATCAATGATTAAAAAGTACCCAGATTATGAAATTATGGAGCGGGATGCGAGAATCGAACTCGCAACTTCAACTTGGAAGGATGGCGTTTTACCACTAAACTAATCCCGCATATTTGGTACCTTGTGACAGTTTCGAACTGCCGACCCTCTCGGTGTAAACGAGACGCTCTACCCCTGAGCTAACAAGGCACTGTTTGGTTGCAAGGGCAGGATTTGAACCTGCGATCTCCAGCTTATGAGACTGGCGAGGACGTCCGAACTCCTCTACCCTGCTTCGATATTTATACCAGTTGCTCTGCCTGTAGCAAAGAAACGGTATCTGCATCCAACTCAATCTCAGTGCGAACGTTAAGTTCCAACACCTTGTCGTTGATGCTTTGTTTCTGTTTCTTCAGGTCACGCATTTCTGCTTTGTAACCTTCAATCTGACCTGCTTCAAGCACGCCAGTGTCAACTGTGTCGTTGTAACCGTATAAGCGGCTATTTTTGTCCTGTGTGCGAAGCTTCTCTAGCTTGCCTTCAAGCACTGCTGTGTCTTCAACAACCTTGCTCTCAGTTAGGCTTTTCAAAAAGCCCAAACGCTTGTCAATGAATGCAGCGTCTGTAAGCAGATCTGCAACACCAGCTTCAACGTTGGCACGACCAACCTTTGCACGGATGCCATACAGGGCCTTGGTCAACTGTGTGCGCTTGGCATCGTTGCGGACCAGAGTTTCACGTGCTGTGTTCATCACCGAAGTGGTACTTTGGAACTCGTTAAGGGAAACTGTCAGTGCGATGTCGATCGTCTTGATGTGTTCCTGGATTGTGTTTTGTAGGGCGTTTGCTTTGCGAAGTGTAAATTTCATAATCGAGTTCCTTTCTGTTTGATTTTAATAGGGGTGCAACGTATGGCAAGTCAATTGCGGGACAATGTGCAAAGTACATTAGATCTAGTTGATTTTCAAGGCAACTGTTTTCTAAAGCAAAATACAACAAGCAGAGGATACCAATATCGCCGAGCATCAACAAACAAGCAATTTAATGCAAATTCATCTCGGAGCACTGGATCACGATTGTATTTCAATATAGCTTTTCAAGGGCTTATTGAATGTGCAATCTCTCATCTCCACACGCCACAGCTAGTTTTAAGAAACTAGCAAAACTAAAATGAGCTTCCTGTTGACGTAGATCTCGTCACTCTGTCTTACCCTTTCGGTTACTTGCTACTCAGGGCAGCAAGCTACAGGTTCTCAAAATTGGAGCACGGTGTAGGAGTCAAACCTACCTCATACCGGGTTTGCAATCCAGCGCATAATCGCTCTGCCAACCGTGCATAAATTCTTTGAGTAGTGGGCTGTCGCTCATGTTCTCTTACTCTTCAACAGCGTGACCGTGTCGTATAGCACCGAAGAACAATCCGTACTACACTAGGCTCCCTCGCTAAAGGCGTCACTACTCAAAAAACTTATATGTAAACACACTGCTGGCTATGCACCCAGCGTCCCAAGTGCTATCAGAGTCTAACTGAATACAATGTGTTTGCATATAAGTGGAGGACTGAGAATACATCTCTCCCAACAACACCTCGGACATTATTACAAACCTTGCGAGTCTGCTTTCTTCCGACTTCCACTAAATCCATATTGCTATGTAATCTAGTCTGCTGTCAGCATCGCCGTTTTTAAAGCCAGGCAGTAGGCTTGTCGTCACATGCTATTCTATGCTTTCTATCCCGTTGACCTTGCGAGCCATTAAGTCTTGCGAACTACGAAACTTCCTGCATAAACAGATTTCACCTTGCGAGTTACGTCTGACTAGATTCACTTGCGTGTCTAGTATTAGATGCTTTTCACATATGACCGAGTCAGTCTTTGCGTTTTAATGATAGTGAGAATCGAACCCACCGCATTCTGTTTAAGAGACAGATGTTCTACCAATGAACTATATCAACCTACTGCGATGTGCTGACTCAGTTGCTGCGTAAAGTTTTGGCTCTACACAATACAACACACCACGTACCTTTCCTCTTGCGGAGTAATCAGTCGTCTTTCGCGACCAGCGTCTGCATTACTACAGCCACCACCCACTAAAACTGCATACGAGCTCTTAGGTGCAACCCTTCGAACCAATACACTACCCTTTCTCATACCAATTAACAAAGTTGGTTTCGCATAGAAGTCAGCACCACCTGTTACTTTCCACCTACTAACGTTCCCCTTGATGCAATCTCAGGCGTTTAAGCAAGCGTTCTTCCCTATGCACTTTGCGTCACTGTTACATCCACCCGTCGCTGAGTGAACGCTCCCTCACAGGAGTGAGCAGGCTTGTCTAAATGAACTATTGCTAGCGGAGTTATGTAGGCATACCTCCTTTGGCTGTGTCACCACAGTTATTCTTCGCATCAAGCTGGGCGAACCATACTCTTTGCAGGACATTAAACTGCCCTTAAATCTTTATTGTTTCGAGTACTTACACAGGAGTAAGGCCTAACTTAAACCTCCCACGGTGTACGAGTTCGTTACCTCATTGTACCCAGACTTTGTTGACAGTAGTTAGGCTTCCGTCAACCTGTTCTGATAACCGCTTGGAGCAAATACTCGAAACAATAAAGATTAAATTCTTATACATCTGCACACACGCAGGAATCGAAACCTGCTGCACTTATTTTAAGAAAGTGCATGTTGCCTTATAGCAAACAGTTTCGAACCTGCTTACTATCACATCAATTCTGTTTTCGACGCAGAACCTCTATGTGCATGTGTATAAGAACTTATACGTTAACAATTTTAAAGAACTTTGTTAGTTAGCACAATGTCTAACTAAGCTTCTATTGTAGCAAACTTTTCATTTGCTGTCAACAGTTACTTGGAAATTTGTTTTGATGCCTCTTTCGCCTGCTTACAAGGCTACGGGTAAGACTTGCGTCTTTTAGTTGACCCTCATGCAACCAGTTGAGTGTTACTCTACTCTATTGCAATCCTTCTTCCTGCGTATTGCTACGTGGAATAGATCGTTTCTAACTCATAGGTGTTAGACGCCACTGTAGTCTCTTACAAACTACACAAGAGTGCCCAGCTTTCTATCTGGACCGGATTTTCAGCAAGAGTCACGCAACCTATTAGCGTGGTACGCCTGCTTACTTTACATCAAAACAAATTTTTAAAGAACGTTTGTTAATTTCTTAACATGTGTGTATTATTACACAGATTTAATTTTGTGTCAACTGCGTTAACAACTTTCTTGGAGAAATTTCACTGTAAAACGAAACGTTTGTATCAGTTCCTAACTTTTCCTTGAAAGGTTGTTCATTATACTGTTCAATTCGAAAATTGTCAAGTATAGACACAAAATGCCAATACTGTTTTAAAAACTCAATGTTGCCTCGTTTGTTGAACAAATCTATAACCTGTTCAATTCCCGAAACAAATTTAATCTTGTTTGACAACTTTGGCAAAAGCATATTATATAACAGTTCTTCATTTAAGGTCAAGCAATAAATGTCGTTAATTCCCAAATTGACGAACTCGTTATATAAACTATCAAATTCCTTGATTTGTTTTATAGTTGCACTGCTTGGTATGCGGCTAACTGAAAACAGCACTATCCGTTGTGCGGATAAAGAATCAGAATTAAACAGAGGAATCATATTCATATTTAATTCTGACTAGGAGACGGAAAGATTAACTGCGACGAATGCTGTCAATCAATCCAGGCATAAACACAGATTGGTACTTGGTGTACAACGGCTCTGTTAATGCACGGAACTTCATCATTTCAACTTCACTTAGTTCTTTATATTGCACACCGGCTTGTTGGCCTTCTTGTGCAATGCGCTCAGAATCTTCAACACTCCATTTGCGCTCTAAACGTGCAGCATTAAATGCAGCTTGGCCTAGGTTATCTTTGAGTGTATCAGACAAACTACTCCAGAACTTTTCACTGACAATAATGCTAGTTAAGAACAAGCTGTGTTTAGTGTCGGTGATGTAACGTTTTTTACTCTTATTAACTGTTGCTAGTAAACGAGGGACCGTTGTATCAACTGCATCGTGGCAGTCGCCTTCTGTGTGAATAGAACTCCAGTAATCCTCAATTGCATGCGGATCTGGTTGGCCACCAATAGCTTCGATTGTATCAATGCCAATTGGGTTCGTGCCAGTGTAGAAACTTAGATTCTTAAAGTCTGCTAGGTTGTTAATTTCTTTGTCGCTAGCAACAATGCGGAAGCCGCCGCTGTATGTAAATGCCAAACCACGTGCTGGGCTTTTTTCTTTAAGCTCAGTTAACATGCCCTGTCCAATTTCACCTTCTAGTACACGGGTTGCATGCTCGTGATCTGTGAATAAAAACGGCATTTCTAGCGCCATAAACGCAGGAACATTCCATTTCCAAAGCTGGCTAATATGCAACTGGCTCATTTCAAGTTGGCCACGTTCCATATAAACCATTGGGTTTTCTATTAGGCCACCATTAAATTTGTCTGCAAATTCCTTGGCTGTGTAGATTTCAATATCTACTTGTCCTGCTGTAGCTGCTTTTACTTCTGCTGCAAACGCTTTAGCAGTGCGTAAAAATAGGTCTACGGGTTCGTGGGCAATAAGCCATTTGATTTTGTTACTGTTTTCCATTAGATTATATCTCCGGGGATTTTAAGTATTTATACAAAATCAAAGTTGATATAGATTTGGTCCGGCGTGCAGGAATCGAACCCACATTCGTAAGGTAGAAGCTTACTGTACTATCCATTGTACTAACGCCAGCTTATATAAGAGCACTCTCAAATGCAGGCCTAGGAGGAGTCAAGCTCTGAAACTTTCGCATCTGCAGATACTAGGCTTCTTCTCCCGCTTTGACTTACGCCAAGAATACTCATATATAGGCTCCACCGTTAACGACAGCATTCGTCCTGGCTTTATTTTATGTCGGTTAATGCACGGTGGACACACATGCCGACTTGATATTACGCTACTAATTCACGCATTACCATATAAAAGACAACTACGAATGTTGTGTTGCTAGCCCGGCGTTGGTCGCGAAAACCCTTTCCTTGCTACTTGGCACGCCAATCTTCCAAACTACTTAGGCGCCGGCCGGACGTTTTTATTTCGTAAGTTAGTTACCTTTTATATGGCTTGTGGGTTTTTACCACACCTGAACCTTGTTCCACCGCTCGATCAAAGACTTATGTGGCGATCCCGTGCATTCTCATTACACTATGCCATATAAAAACATTCTGCTGTGCTCGAAACAATGATGACCCATCTTCCTGGCAACTTTTACCTGTATAGTCGACATCAGGGTTACTCGATGTACTCCAGTGTAGTCAATCAGAATGTTTTTATATGCAAACTCATTGTAGGCAGGGCTCGAACCTGCATTAAGCCCCATAACGGGCCTTTCCTAACCAATTAGAAGACTACGAGTTCATCGGGTCATGACTCCCGATTATGGACAGGGTAATTACTCCTGTTTTTACCATATGTAAACACACTATTAGTTTCGCCATCATCCGACTTTAAAATCAGCCGCGGTTTAAGTAATGTGTTTGCATATGGTGGCAGTTTAGTCTGATAACTGCCAAAGAGTTGTTGTAGTTTGTCTCTAGAAACAACATACATTTGGTCGTCATGACCGGGCACTCCACGTTTGAGCCTTCTGGTTAGATACCATATGTTAACACACTTTTCCGTTATCCCACGTCTAGAACGATAACTGGGGCTCCGTAGAGCAAGAGTGTTAACATATGGTAGAAGCAGTGGGACTCGAACCCACAACTATCCGGTTAAAAGCCGGGTACTCTAGCCATTGAGTTATGCTTCCAAATTGGTCCCTCCGGTCAGATTCGAACTGACGACCAGCGGATTAAGAGTCCGTTGCGCTACCAACTGCGCCACAGAGGGTTGGTGTTTGTTTAACGTGCCAACCCTAGACCAAAATGGACTAACGTTGACACTAGAGTTTACCAGTTTTCATTTTACATGTTCCTAAATTGAATTGTTCTCCAAGACTCTGGGTCTGGTTGTTCGTTTTCGTCGTAAGTCCATCCAAGGGCTTTCATCATCTTGTGCTTTACACGTAAGTTAGGTATGCGGGTTCGTTCTGTATCGCCGAATCCCATCATAACCCCAACTTCTGCAACTGCACCACTTCGACATAAGCCTGCCATACAGTGTACTACAACATTCATTTTATTGTCAAGTGCATGTTGAAGTAGTTTGACTATTTCATTTGCTTGTTCGTCTGTAATTTTAGCTTCGGCCGGAAACCCATCTTTATCCTCGGCATCCAGGAATTCAAATCGATGTACTTCTTTAAAAGTATGTGCAGGTGTAGGCCACCATGTTGGACAAGGATCCATAATCTGTATTAGCATGCTGTTTTCGCCAGCAGCGTGATGCATTTTCATCGGTACATCTGCTGCTGCTACATTTTCAATCCACATTATAGCTTCCTTATTACTACATAGAGTACAAACATTATAACACAAACTACAATTAGTGCGCCCATAGTTGTACTCCTTTATTGGTGCCCTGGGAGAGACTCGAACTCTCAGCTTACGGCTTCTTAGACCGCTGCGTTTACCAATTTCGCCACCAGGGCATGTTGGTGGAGGGCTGTCCCGGCTCATGATTACCGGTAAGGCTAGCACCGCCCCCCATAACTTGGTGCCCTTGGTGGGACTCGAACCCACAAAATCTCGATTTTGAATCAAGAACGTATACCAATTCCATCACAAGGGCAAGATAAATAAATTTATGAATTCACAAAATTTTCGGCAACTTATTACCTTAGTTGAAGGTCGTTTACCTGATGTAGACTACCAAGAAACAGATAAAGAAGTTATTGCTATCCTTACAAGCCGCGATAGCCAAGTCTATACTAAACTTGCACAAAAGTACGAACGTATGTCTCAGCTTAAAGACGAGATCAGTGCGCTCGAAGATGAAGTTAAGCAAACTGTACGCGATGATGTTGCTGGCATTTTTGATGCTGCTGATGCTGTTAAAACACGTATTGTAAAGACCAAAAGCCTTATTATCCAACTTAGCAAAGATCCAGAAGCAACCAAGAGTCCAAAATATAAGGACATTCTAGTAGCCCTAGTTTCTCATCTAACTCCTGAACTAATTGCAGTAGTTGAAAAGATGAAAACCACCATGGTTACTATAACTCAAAAGTCTGCTGGTGTTAAGATTAAGAGCCTAGACGAAGGACCGCAGGCACAGTTAGCAGATCAAGTAAACCAAGTAATACAATCATGGGCTGCTGAGTACGATCAAAAGCTAGAATCACTTGCACAACAATTATGAAAATCAAACCATTAAAAGAATACATCCGCGAAGCAGAAGTTGCCGATCGTCCACCAGAATTAGCAAAACCTCCAGTGGGCCAGCAACAAGAAAAACCAACTGATAAACCAGGCGGGTTCACTGTTATGATTCTTAACGATGGTATGACCCCAGCAGAAGTAGTTATCGAAGCTATTAGTGCCGTAACAGGCATGAGCCAAGATGCTGCGTTTGATAAGATGATGCGAGCACATCAAGGTGGATGGGCTCCTATTAAATCTTATGGTAGCCGAGATCTTGCTGAGACTATTGCACACGGTATCATGCGCCATGCACAGCAAAATGATCGTTACGATCATTATCGTCGTCACCCACACTTCCGTAACTTCCGAGGACCTTGGCCGCTTACTGCTGAAGTAATGGATGCTGCACAATAATTGGGGCGACTAGAGGGAATCGAACCCTCGATAACAGAATCACAACCTATGGTTTTACCACTAAACTATAGCCGCCATAAACTCTTAACGGAGCTTTTTTAAGTACTCTCGACCGACTTTTCCTTCTTCGATCTCTTTTAGAACTGTGGAAGGAATGCCCCCTGCTCCTGTAACTTTTGCAGCATGACCGCGTTTAAGTTCACGAGCACGTTCACTTGCTACTAGCACTAGATCGAATCTATTACCAATTTTGTCTACTGCTGCTGCTGAAGTGTTTCTACTATTTGACATAACTACCTTTAAAAATCTTCTAAGACCTGTTGCATATTCTCGACTGTATCAAGGTTAGGCTCATCTCTGTGTTTGACTGAACCGCCATAGTATCCATTGTGGCTATTACGCACTTCAATGTCAATGTATCCACGGTCAGTTTTGATAGTCCAGAATCCGTCCTGGACTACTTCGTATCCGGCTTCGTCGTTGCGGTTCTCGCCCCAACCTTTGTCTTCGACTCCGGTTACTAGTGCGCCTCGCAATAGATCAAAGCTGTTGCCTTCGCCTAGGATAGTAACGCCGTTGATGTGATTAAACCACACGCTGTTGCAGCAATCATTTTCAGTATCATAGCGATGAAATTTACCATCAATGGTTCTAACCACTAACGCCCAGCTGTCATTGCCTAAAAATATTCCGTTGATTCGTTGGCCAACTAAATTTTTAAAAACGCTCATTGCTGCTCCTTTGCGCTATTATACATTATTTTTATTATTGGTACCCCTGCATGGAATCGAACCACAATTCCTAAGTTCGTAGCCTAGTGTATTATCCATTATACTACAGGGGTGAAATTGGTGCTCCAAGAAAGAATCGAACTTTCATCTAATCCTTACCATGGATTTGTTCTTCCACTAAACTATAGGAGCATGATTGGTCGGCCCTAGAGGATTCGAACCCCTAACCAACGATTTCGAAGACCGCTACTCTATCCAGTTGAGCCAAGGGCCGATAATGAAGATGGTCGGAGTACAAGGATTCGAACCTTGGACCCTCTGGTCCCAAACCAGATGCGCTACCAGACTGCGCTACACTCCGAATATATTGGTGGAAAGCGTGGGAATCGAACCCACTGACCTGCTCATCACAAGTCTACACCTTAGCAGGGTGCTGCATTACCGGCCTGCCCGCTTTCCAATTTGGTGGAGATGGTCGGGATCGAACCGACTACCTTTAGCTTGCAAAGCTACTGCTCTCCCAGATGAGCTACACCCCCGAAAACTTTGCACTGTGGGCTTTCCACTCAAGTACGTGCCGTACATATAGCAGTATAGTTATATTTCATCTGCTATACCTCCCAGTTACGCTGGTACGTTGAATTTGGTGCCCCAGGATGGAATCGAACCACCACACCCTGCTTACAAAACAGGACCTCTACCACTAAGGATACAAGGGCATTAAATTAACCATATTGTGGTAATCCTCTAGACTTCCTGCCGTTACCGTAATTCTTTGCGCCAAACGTTTCTGATTGACTATCACAGTTAGGGCAGATTAGTCTAAAGTTAGATGGATGATTATTTGTTGCATTGCCATCTATGTGGTCAGTCCACAACGTAATTTCTTTTCCATTCCAGCTATCTATACCACAACAACTACATTTATATCCATCTCTCTTAATAAGAAATTCTCTTATAAGAGCTCTTGGATTTGACAATCCTAAGTCCTTACCCGATAACCAATCCTGGTATCGCTGTTCTCTCAAAACAATTTTTTTATTTGCCTGAGAGGCATAAGAACAATCTAAGCTACAAAATTTGTGATTACTACTGTAACCTTTAAACTTGAATTCAGCCCCGCAATGAGTGCAGTTAAAGACTTTATCTTTTGTACCTTTATAATTCATATGGTAGAGCCCTTTAAAATATTTTATACTTTTATTTATGCTCTACCATTTAAATTTGGCTCCGTGTGTGAGATTCGAACTCACCTAACCATGGATTAACAGTCCAGCCCATGCACCTAGCTCGGGTTTCACGGAATAATTTCCAATAACAGTATATATACCTTGCATATTACTGTCAAATTAAATTTGGTGCCGCCACGTGAACTCGAATCACGGACCTTCCGCTTATCAAGCGGATGCTCTAACCAACTGAGCTATGGAGGCAATAAATACAGTATGAGTAAACCCAATCCAGGATTTGAAGAATTACAAAAGCTAGGTTACGGAACATACCGTAACAGTGTTAGCTATTCGTGCATCAAAGATTTCACTCTTACATACGCTAAGAAGACCACCGCAGAATTTATCCCAGACGGTCTTCCTAAACAAATTGGTAGGGGAGTAGGGAATCGAACCCTATCACTTACGGTCAAAGCGTAATATCTGCTCCAATCGATTTCTCCCCAACAACCATGGCGCCCCGTAGGGGTTTCGATCCCCTTACCTCGACAGTGACAGTGTCGCGCTCTCCCAATTGAGCTAACGGAGCAAAGCAATAGTGTTACTGCAAACAGAATGAACTGAGTGGCTCGCACTATCGCGGATGTAGGTTTGTCAACAATTTATCTCATTATACGCCGCTGACAAGGGCGAGGCTCAGTAGCAGCATTAAACAATACTGCAAAATTTGGGGAAGTTCCGATATCGCCCATCGTCACAGCCAACCGTTGAGCAACCATGCATCAAAACAAGATTACTATTTGCTCTGGTGGAGGCGACTGGAGTTGAACCAGTAGTGTCAGAGACGGCGGATTTACAGTCCACTGGGGTTACCAATTTTCCTACACCTCCATAAAATTTCTTTCCCGGCCGGACTTACACCAGCAATATACTAGATACGTTGAATCTAGCCTTCCTAATGACATGTGCTTTCTTCACACAAATGACGAGAAATCTTGGTGCAGCCAAAGGACTCGAACCTTTGTGGCAACTAGTATACGATGCACAGGGCACCTGCCTTCTCCATTACTGCATAAACTTGGTAGTGGGTACGGGAATCGAACCCGTCTTACAGACGTGAAAGGCCTGTGTCCTAACCGATAGACGAACCCACCACTGAATTCTTGGTGCGAGTGGCCGGAATCGAACCGGCACGCCATTACAGCGAGAGATTTTAAGTCTCTTGTGTCTACCAATTTCACCACACTCGCAAATTTTGTTTTAAGAACATTGTTAATTACTAACAGTGTCTATTGTATGACATGTTTAATTTTGTGTCAACATGTTTCTGGCGACCCCGAATGGATTTGAACCACTGACATTTGGTTTTGGAGACCAACGTTCTGCCGGACTGAACTACGGAGCCATATATGGAGCGGGAAAGGAGACTCGAACTCCCGACATCTTGCTTGGCAAGCAAGTGCTCTACCAACTGAGCTATTCCCGCATTGTACTTACTTATCATTGGCGGAAAGCAGAGGAGTCGAACCCCATCCCCTTGTCGGAGAACCTGGTTTTCAAGGCCAGTCGCAGGACCATCCCCGCTGCATTACTTTCCATGTTTGGTGGAGTATATTGGACTACATAGTTACCAACAAAGGGCTACTACTGAACCCTACCAGTTAGATGCTACTGATACCCCATTATTGGTGCCGAAGACCGGGTTTGAACCAGTGACACACGGATTTTCAATCCGCTGCTCTACCAACTGAGCTACATCGGCAATCGGGTGGGGCGATGAGGAATCGAACCTCATGAGTGCTGCGCGGGCGGAACCACCATTAACACGAATCGAACGTGAATAACTCACCAGACACCCCATTATAGGTTTTTGAGAGCCCAACTATCCCTCGGCGGGACTCACTGGATTGTCTCGTATGGGCAAGTTTAAACTACCATAGGTGCAATGTGGCTTTGTCACATACCAGCCGGTATGCTATGCACTATGGGACTCAAACCCTACGTCTATCTCAAAACTTGGTGGAAATAAGAGGGGTTGAACCTCTGACCGTCAACGTATGAAGCTGCTGCTCTACCGACTGAGCTATATTTCCAAATACATCCCTTAAGGTTTCCGGCACACTGGTCCGGACAAACTACCCGTCAAAAGGATAGTTTCATCGTCATCCTTAAGGTATTCATAAACAAACTAGTGGGTCGCTGCCAATGGTATTAATATAATTGATTCGTCTAGTTCGTTTGTGAATACCCTGTATTGCTACAGGATATGTTAGGGTCAATGCCCTAACCAGTTATTTGTACTCTGCTGTTACCGCCAGCATTTCATCCAACTGTCCGCCCGTTTAAAGTTTATTATAGTGTTCTTTCAGGGCCTCGTTCCCTGGGCATATAGCACTTATGTTAACACTGTTAAATTATGCGTGATTCTGGTTTAGTTGTTTGCGCTTGTTAAATTCAACATGAGCACGATCTAACTTTTCCTGAATCAACTGTTTACGTTGTTCTGGGGTTAGTACATTCTCTGTAACGAACCTTACCTCACGCATACGTTTTACTAAATCAATTTTCTTCATAATTCCTTTTACAAAATAAAAAACCCTGGGTGTTTAATCCAGGGTTCTTAAGTTTGTAAGTTACTGCAAGTTATGCGTAACCATCTCCCTCTCGAACCCCAATTCTAATCTCCGGTGTGCGATCACTACTATTAAACGTATTCGCAAACAAAGACCAATAGGCTGACATGCCTAATCCGGACTGTTTTTGTTTTAACGAATGATTAAAAGTTGTTTGCATCATGTTTCCTATTGTAGTTTATTTACCTATTGTTGTCAACTACTTTGTTTATTTATTTATCTTTTTGTTTTTCCGTTTTTTGGTAGGAGCGCCGAGACTCGAACTCGAATGAACCAATTATCTGTTGCTTACGGGATATAAATCCGCCGTTTTACCGTTAAACTACACTCCCACTAATTAGTAGGATATACGTATTCGTTTAATAGTAAAAGTCTTCATACAAATATTTATCTTTCATCTTTAGAACTGCGCGAAACCGAAAGGTGATCATGTTTTATCTCCCGAATCGGATCGTTTAGCTGTTCAGCTAACCTGTTCTTTATTGTAACACGAGTGTTATTAAAGTTCCTAATCTCAACTGCCCTGCGTCCAATTTCTTCGTAACCCAACTGTTCTTCAAGTCCTTGGCGTAGTTTACTTTCCAGTGCCCAAATCGCTAAATGCGTTTTTTCAAGCTCTTCAAGTAAGCATTGTACACTAATTAGATTAAACTGTTTAGCTTGCTCTGCGTAATAAGTGTATTCTAGCTGACTGTCTAGACCTTTGTCAACTTTTATTTTGGCTATTACTAACCTATCTAGCAATTCGACTACAGGAAAAGTTATGTTCATACGTATTTTTTAAATTGTTCCACTGTTAGATCAGGCAAGTTAACGTAGTCTAAATTAGCATACTGGGGCAATGCAGTGATTAGGATATTGTACAAATCATAGTAAACTTGTTCTCCTAACTTGTACATTACCATTCTGTTGTGCATACGTATATCGTAAGTTTTGTCCAACAAGTTGATGTTGTCATTGCAGATACGCTGTAGTTCTTTTATGACTAGCCGCTGCCGTTCTAACGGGTACTCAGCGTTGTCGTAGGATTCATCTACTACGTTATCAAATGTTTTAAATCCCAATGCATGCAGGTGCCGAAGCTGGAATCTACCGCCTATTGCTAGAAATGGATGCCCTACTAGCAAAGGCTTAAATGTCTTTTCTGTAACAAACACTTCGTTTGGTGCAGTTTCTAAAGCAAGTGTAAATTCTGTATTCCAAAAGTGCAGAGGATAAAAGTTTTCAAATCTAAAGTCCTCGTGTAAGTTTGCATCGGGCCAATCCACTACAGGTTTAATATTGTAAGGTCTATGCCCGTCCGGAATTCTGTAGTCAATGAAACTGTGAATGCTGTACTTTAACAAATCCAATTCACGCAAGCTATCAAACATAGCTTCGCGATTCATTCTGCTGGTTCCGTTTAAGAACAAAAACTTATGCGACTTGTTATGCAAGTCAACACCGTCTGCTGTGTAGGCCAATCTTGCACGATTAAACTCTGTTAGCAATCTATAAACAAAATATTTGTCTAGGTTATGCTCAACAAATCCGTCTACAGTTCTATTGCCTTGCTTTACTAAGTGTATAGGAATGCGCCCTGCAACATAATCTCTAGTGGGATAGTAACTGCTGCTAAAGGTGCTTTCGCATTCGCTAGGATAGTAAAAAATAATCGGAATGCTTAATGCAGCACAACGATCAATGATCAACTTACAATACTCTCCATCATTGCTCGGAACTTCTTCTACAAAAGCATCAGTAATTACTGCACCACCGTTGATGTCATCTGGACTGGAAACAATCTTATATGGAATGTTATACAGTTCAAGTACTGTTGTAAGTAGTTGGTTTCTTGCAGAACTTGGCCCCAATTGAGACCGTATTAGAAAGTTAATCATAATGTATGGTGCGGATGAAGGGACTCGAACCCCCACGTATTTCTACGCCAGAACCTAAATCTGGTGCGTCTACCAATTTCGCCACATCCGCATTGATGGTGGGCTCGAACGGACTTGAACCGTTGACCAAGCGATTATGAGTCGCCTGCTCTGACCAACTGAGCTACAAGCCCATCAAGCCGCTATTGTAAGATAAAAGTATTTATCTGTCAATCCTTGCGCTCGATATCCATTTCGTCCGTTTGTCTACCAAACTGTATTTCTACAATTTTGCAAGGTTCGCTGAATGGATTATACAGCTTATGCCATTCTCTTGTGGGTATTAATATTTGATCGTGCTGTTGCAATGTACGAGAGGGCAATTGATAGCCAGTGGCCAATTGCTGGTCTACAATGCACTTTCCTGACACAATATGCCAATATTCTGCACGATAATCGTGTCTTTGGAGGCTTAAACTTTGCCCTGGCTCTACTGTAAGCTCTTTTACTTTAGTGCCGGGTTGTTGATATAAAACGCGATATTCACCCCACGGGCGTTGAGTCTTGGGTGCTTTCCACTCTTGCAGGATCCAGCTTGAGCTGTTGGCTTTGTTTTCGCCACCAACCCCAAATACAAATTCAACGCCACTGACTACCATTTCTGGTATGTTGTCTTGGTTACGGTCGCCGCCGTTGGCAAACACAATCTCAGCGTAAGGGAAACCTTGTTTGAGATCTTCAAGCAGCTTGATAGCCGACCCGTCGCTGTCGTCCCAGTAACGTACCTGATTAACATACTTGATTTTACTCACAACTGCATAGCGTTCAGCCCATGGCATAAACGCCGCGCCTTTTTTACGCTCTAGCCATGCATCACTGTTTAACCCAACAATTAATGTATCACCTAGTTGCTTTGCTGCTTTAAGGTATTCAATGTGCCCACTATGTATAGGATCGAATCCACCTGTTGCTATTACTATTTTCATCAATTTGTAATCTTATAAAAGTTTTTATCTAACCATTTTACAACCAGATCTTCCAATCTAGCATATCCATGTCTGTTAACACTGTCAACAATACTATCGTTAACTAGGTTGCGTTCAACTAGTTCATACCAGCTGGTGTTTCTTGGCAATGGATCCATATCCGCAGCATAGACCGCGGCATACAACCAGGGACTGTTTTCTTTACGATAAAAGTAAGCATCGTTGCAGTCAAATCCGTTAATGGCCAACATGTAGATTAAATTAAGTATGTTGAAGCTATATGTTTGCTTGCTATAATGCGTAATTACTAATTTACTGTTATAGTAGTAGGTAGTTTGTGGCACAGTTAAACACAGCATGCCATCTTTGTTTAAAGTCCTGCGCCATGCATTTAAGCACAACACCGGATCTTCCGCAAACTGCAATGAGTCGTGCGCCCATATGAAGTCCACTTTTCTTGGGACTACACCATATTTTTCAAAGTTACCTTCAAGTAATGTGATGTTTGGATTGTTTGCTTTGATGTCTGGTTCAAACTGCGACAAGTTAGTGTCAACTGCATAGACTCTATAGTTGTGTGGCTCAGGTGGATCGTCGCGTGTCATTAATGTTGCCCACCAACGAGAGTCGTGGCCTGCGCCGCAGCCCATATCAGCCACGTACTCTAAACTATCCAAAAAACTGTCATATCCATAGAGCAAGTTTAGAACTTCTAAACTATGATTATGACTTTCGTATGCATTCTTAAACACCATGCCGTAATACTTCTATAATTATTTTTTCTTTTAAAGACTTTAACCGAGGCTCAAGTTCATTACATGCTTCTGCGATCTGTTCATCGTTGCCCCACGCAAGAAGATTGTTTAACTGTCCTGCACATACTTCGCACGAATCTTTTTCAAGTTGCAAGCTAATTGCATTATGTCTTGGCTTAGACTTATAACACAAATAAAATTCGTTTAATACTTCAACGGCGCGGTCTCTTACGTTCATGATACTGTAATGTCTTCCATTCCCGCTGTTCTTAATCTAACAACGTGACCTACCATGAAGTTTTTGCTTTCTAGACCCTTCATTACTCCTAGCCATTTGTTTCGGAGCAGGGCCACTTCGTTAATGATAGTTTCAAAATCAACTACTTCATCTTCTGCTTCTGCATATTTTTCAGCATCCCTACTAGTCAATGCCCTAGCATAACCTTCTAGATACTTTTTGTAATGCTTCTGCCGAATCTTGCGTAACTGTATATTAAGGTAATTTAGAATTGCTTCAATCTCTTGTAATTGATTGAATCTATGTTCTGTAATACCCGGTAAGTTAGCTAAACTTTTTTCTACGTTCCCTTTAATGGAAATTTCGTTCTTAGCTATCTTTAGTTCGTTGTCAAAGTACACAATGAACGCTGGTATGTTTGATAAATCTGATACTACTTTGTTATACCACATTCAATAATTCCTTATCTAGCCATGGAAATGTTGTTTTCCAATTAGTGTTGCGACGACGATCGTTCTCATCTAAGAATGTTTTTAATTTTAACAGTTCGCTACTGTTGATAGTAGCTTGTATAGATTCTTTTGCTATACCTTCCATGTGCTCTTTGTTTATTGAGTCTGGCATTAACTGTAAAATCTTTTCAAAATCTTGTTCAAATATATTACCCATTATTGACGGAACTAGGTAAGTGGGCTGCGGTGTTGCTACAGAAAAGTAATGACCGATAGATCGTTGCTGTCTGCATTGATTAATATACTCTAACAAGTCTGGCATGGTTTTAATAGTTAGCACCGTAATAGTTTGGTTGATATTAATCGTTAACCATTTTTCTTTGAGCAAGCGTTCAAAATTCTTCTTCCATGTACTTAGCTTTAGTCCGTGTCGTACATATTCTTGTTCCAGTCCAAAACAATCTATGCTGCAAGTGATGTCAATTCGTTTAAGTTTTTTTGTTGCTAACAATTTCTTAAACTTATTGATATACGACTCTAATGTCTCTTCGCTTACCATTAAATTTGTAACAATGCCCCACTCAAGATCTGGATGTGCTTTTGTATCAAAGAAGTTAAAACATTCATCAAATTCAGACTGATAAAACGGTTCGCCGCCTAATACATTCAATCGTTTGAGTTTAGATGAATTCTTCTCCATCCATTGCCAAAACTTATCAACTGTGGCTCGGCGGTCAGGTGCAACTGCAACAGCAGAGAGCTTAACTCCGTTGCAATCAAAGTCTCCAAATTTTTTGTATTCTTGATTTATCTTGGAACTCAGGTCCGGGACACAGTAAACACAGCTCAGGTTACAGGTATTGTTAAAGTAGACTTCTAACGTAGTTGGTGTCACTGACGTGGCATTGGGAGTTAGATCTAGCTCAACCGGTACTTGATTTGGTATTTTTAAGTGAAACATTCTATCACTTGTCCCGCCAACGTCCTCAACACCTTTACAATAGGCACAGCTTTCAGTTGGCCAGTGGCCATTGAGCATCTGCTGGCGTTCTTGTATTTTCTTGTCTGTATTATGAAATGAATCAAAATTTTCCAACGTAATATTGCCCCACCCGGTACGGTGGCACGAAGCAGTCTGTCCAGAGTACAAATACAATGTACTCCAATTCCATTTTAAAGGACAGGCTGTTTCGGTATTAATTGGAAAATACTTGTTCATTCCTCGTAGTCGTTATAGTCAGTATCTTCTTCGTCGTCACTGACATATTCTGCCAATGCACGTTTCAATGCGCTGTCTGTTGTTCCAAACTCCCTAAGATCTAGATCGTTCAGCATGTCGACCAATAGTCCCATAAGATTGTCTGCTGCTTCTTGTCTATCTTTTTGCGGGATATATTGTTTGAGAGTTGTGTAAACTTCACTTAATACTTCTACTTCAATACTCACGTGGATTCCTTTTTATGTTGAATGATATCATCTGTACATCCTGTACATCTATTTTGTTTACAAACAGTTGGTTTATCAAATAATGTCCACCCTGTTATTGCATTACCTAATGCGTCATTTAAACATTCACCGCTATACATGTTGAAACTTTCGTCCATGAATAATCGATGCTGTCCGGCTGCACATTGCCAGCCCTGCCAATTGTCTAGTGATTCGTTGTGTATCCAATTAGCGTTAACTCGATATTTATTTCCACTAGTTGTAGTAATTTCACAATTATAATACTGATGGTCTTCAAATTGCAAGATTTAGTTTTCCTTTAAAAATTGGATAGACTCTTGTTTGGTGCGAATAGTCAATCTCGTTAATGTTGTAACTTATAGCATGCTCATCTAGTATTGCTTTGTACTTGACTATACGGTCTTGGTTCCAAAACTCATTCATGATATTTACATGTAAAAATTTTCCAGGCAACAGATTTTCTTTTAACGTAATAACAGTTTCAAAGAATTTAGCTTCATTGATGTGTTCACTATGAATACTCAATGACAGGTTATCAATTCCTTGTTGCAACAATCTAGTATAGTACTTAGTAGTTGCACTGCCATTGCTTGTTACTAATAACCGATATATGCTATTGCTGTAATTTTCTCTTAGCCAACTAATAAAAGGTAAAAAACTTTTGCTGCTAGTCGGCTCGCCGCCAGTGAAACTTATCTTGTATGGTAATCCCAAGTGCTGTGTTTTTTCATGTATATTAATCCATGCAGCCTTTAGGGCACTAAGGTCGTGATGTTTGCTATTGTCGTTGTGCCACTCGGGAGGACAATACATACAATCATAATTACACCTAACTCCTATTTTCCAGGACAACGAAAAGTATTGCTCAGTTGGAGCAACAGATATAATCTTTTCCATTATTTTAGCCCAGGATTACTTTTAGTGCAGCACATGTCCATATTCTTAGGCTGGCACTCAATGCGTTTACAACGGGTAGGGACTTCCAACATTGAGAAGTTTGGGTCTAATAGGTTACCCATTTTGTCATTTTTTGAGTTACAGGAGTAGACAGTCATGTCCCCCGAAATCATCAACAGGTCTGTGCCGGCATTGCACTGCCAGTCAGGAAATGTCCATAGCTCTCTATGCGGAGCAAGTTGGGACGTATTTAATAAAAGTTTTTCACCATTGGTAAATGTAACTTCACACTCATGGTTTCTGCTTGGATCATGATTTAGCTGTATCATCGAAGTTCATCCTATTGTGTATCTTTATTGTTCTAGGTTGTTTACCAGGATTAAAATCATGCAAGGCAAGTAATTTATTATTGATTCCTTTTTTAGTCAAGTATTCTACATACTGACTTGTACGTTCCCTGTGCCAATACTCATCGGGTATTAGTACTCGTACCTGTGCCAGTCCATTGGCTTTTGAGTGAGCATGCACTTCTTCTACTAGTTTGAAAAATCTCTTTTCGGCAACGTATTCACTATGTATACCAAAGTCTATCAACGAGACGTACTGTGATAGCTGTTTGTAGTACTCTACGGTCTGTGTAGCATTGCTTGCAACACTTAGATATCTTATCTTGTTGTTATGTTGTTCACGAATCCACTGAATCCACGGCATTAAATCTGGATTCATAGTTGGCTCACCGCCACTTATTGCAATAGAAAATTGAGTACCAGGGCGATATTCATTTGCCTTGCATAAATTATTCCATGCTAGTTTCAATTGATCTAATGTCCAATGCGGTGCAGTAGTATTATGCCATTCGGGGCTACAATACTGGCAATCGTATTGGCATCGGATACCAATGAACCACTGTATAGACACAACAGGCGTAGGAAACTCTTTACGCTTTATAGAAACTATTTTATTAGTTTCTGTAACCTCTACCTGTTGTGAATACTGTGTCATTCTGCTACAACATCTTCTGCAGGAGTATCAGGAGCTTCTTCGGGTGTGCTCTTGTCAAAGATATGTGGGTTAGCAGTAATATCTTTCATAACTTGATCCAAGCAGCCATCATCATTACGTTCCCATGCTTTGCGGAACTTCTTAATAATTTCTCCATCAGCAGTTGTGTAGACAAGACTGTTGCCTTCTTTCTTTAGCATTTCTTTGCCTTCAATCAAGTCAGTTAACCCGCTGTATGGATTCATACCTGTTTCATACGGAATCTTGACTTGAACTGATTCAAAAGGCTTGGCATAACGTGTCTTCATGATCTTACACGCGGCACGAATACCCTTAACTTCTGAAATCTTGTTACCATCTTCGTCTTCTTTCAACTTCAACTTACGCATAGCAACAACAATAGAGCTAGCGTAGATAAAGCCTTGACCACCCGAGATCTTATCATCGGGATCAAACATGTCCTGTGAAGCATAGGTATGGTTAGTAGCAACCAAGCCAATGTTTAAGTCGCCGAACATGTTCACACAGTTACGAACAAGTGCAGTAAGTGCTTTAGGCTTACGCCCCAAGTCACCTTTTAAATCGCCTGCTGTAAATTGGTTAACGTCAGTTGGGGTTAATAACATACCCAAGCTGTCTAAAATAAACACAACCTTAGGACGAGCATCCTCTGGCAATGTTTTGTACTCTTTAACAAACTCACTGATCATTTTAGCAACATCATCGATCATCGCCATATTAAGTTTAAGGAGTTTGTCTTCACTTGTATCAACACCGAGAGCGTGTAACCACGCTTCATCCAATGCGTTTTCAGTATCGATGAGAATAGGATAAATGCCTTGCTCTTGTGCGTTCTTAACGATATTTCCAGAGCAGATATAGGATTTACCTGCACCAGATTCGCCAGCAAATACAGTAACCTTGCCCATTGGGATACCACGGTTAAAATCCCCACTAATAAGATAGTTGAGAGCGTAGTTGTTTGTTGAGATCCAGTCTGTTGGGTCATTGAATCCAACTGAGATTCCGTCAATGCTTTTAGTAATTGACTTACGAAATTTGCTTACATCAAATGGTTTTGTTGCCATGTTATACCTCTATTTTAAAATTGTTATTAATATTTCTAAATACTAATTGTCTATATTCGCTAACTCTATTGTTTATGTCAGGAAGATTACCTACGTTTAAAAAGTCTCCCGAAGGCTCTACTTTATTGTTTGAACACCATTGAATATATTCTTTACTTAGCGGAATAGTCTGTGGCTGTTGTAAATGAATAGACACAAATCCCAGCAATTGATCGTATGTGTTTTCATCGTTGAACTCTAAAGTATTGTCAAACACTCGGAACTTGTTATACAATGTTCTACCTAAATGATTAAACGATAATCTTAAATTACTGATATCATTTGTTAATATCGACTTAGGAAACGGATTCGGAAATTCTATCCAAGAATTAGTCTTGTACTTAATGTTATTAAACATCTCTTCCAGTGCATGAACACTTAAATTTATCCTATTGTAATCGTTGGACAGATTTAGTTTATGCAATGCTGTGCCTAGTGTTACTATATCACCGTCGGGCAATAAATGATGTAACTGTTCAGCCAATTCTCTTATATCTGCACTAGAATGTAATCTGTTATGTTGAACGTTAACTACACAGCTTTGTGACTGCACCCAGTCTGCGTGTAATTTATTTAAAACCCGTTGATCAAGATACTCTATGTCTGTATAAGAACCGACTTCCTTAAACGTTATATTACGAATATATGTGTTAGCATCAACAATGGCATTGTGTAAATTATTAATGCCCGAGTTGATTAGTTGTCCAGCTGGTTGTAAAAGAGTGAAGTCATTGAGCTTATGTTCATTTAGGCAATCAACATAGTACTCAATGACTTCATAGTTAACCGCATCAAACAGCAGCTCATCGCCGCTGTTATTGAATGCCAATTTAACCTGCATAGACAAACGTCAAAGCAATATTATTGCTTGCGGTTGCGAATCATTGCCAAGATGTCTTCAGCACGTTGGCTAGAAGGTTTGGCTGCTGGTGTAACAACCGGGGCTTCTGCGGCTTCTGCTGCATCTGCTTCCCAAGGTTCAGCTTCTGCTACTGGAGTAGGCGCTGCGGCAACCGCAGGGCGGGATTGTGGTACAGGAGTAGCATGTGACTCTTCGCCAGTGCTGCCTGCGCCTACTTGTAGGCCGTTAGGCTTGAAGTAATTGGCCCAACGATCTGGATCGTATGGTTGACCATCAACTGACGCTTCGAACATTTCTTTAATAACCGACAACTCAATATCAGTTGGTTGCTTAGGCATAAAGTCGCTTAGATTGTATAAGCCGTATTGCTCAACTGCACCTGCTTCATCTGAAGTTAATGCTGTAGGCTTACGTGCCCATGTTGATGTGTTGTAGTCTGCATAGCCGCCTTTGCTGGTCTTCTTGATGTTGAAATCAAGACCTTCTTGGTAGTCGTCTGGGCGTTGATCCAACTCTGGGTCCATCAATGCATTCTTGATCAAGTTAAAGATCTGAGGACTGATGATGAAACGGCGGATTGGGTTCTCTGGAGTCTTGTCGTCACCAATTGGGTTGTCACGAACAAAACCTTGGAACAAATAACTACGCTTTTTCCAGTACTTACGACCCATGTCTTCTAAGTTAGGGTCTTTGAACCAAGTGCGAACTTCTGCAAGGATAGGACATGCCGCTCCCCACATTTCAACACAAGGAACTTTAACTGTAACTGGTTTGCTATCGCTTTGACCCTTGATGCCTGCAAAAGGCAAGTTGATCATTTGACGCTCAACCCAGAAGAAGTCATTCTTGGGATTACCGTCTGGTAAAAATCGTACTCGGGCTGTTGTATTTTCTGGAATGTTCCAGTGTGCGTAAATGGCATTATCGCCTTGTGGCTTGTCGCCGCTTTTACGTGTTTCTTGCGCTTGTAATTTTGCGCGGATTTCTGCTAAAGTCATTGCCATGATGTATTTCCTTTATAAATTAAGATGGTCTTTTAAGTGCCTAATCATATTAAATAGCACAGTCGCTAGTATATGATAATGTATTTAGCATAGTCAAAAGAAAAGGCACAAATTTCTGTGCCTTTGGTTGAATCAATTTAGTCCCAGTTGAGTTATTTTATCCCAGCGAGACTACGCAATAGATTTAAATCGTTTTCGTTTACTACAGGTTCATCCATACCCGTTGCACCGTATTCGTGCGATGGCTGTTGGTTTGGACTAACTTCTCCAGCGAAGTCTACTTGACCGTTTGTTTGATCAAAGTCTAATTCGTTGTATACTTCGGGCATGCGGTACTCTAACCATTTTTTAACAATAGCACGAGTGTCAGCATCGGGGCCTTGGCCCTCTGGGCCGCAGTAATTTTGAACTACACTAATCAAGCTGTCTTTATTCGGTAGTATTGAACTTAGTTCTGCCACTACATCGATGCCATCAATACCGCCCGGCTGTGGCTGACTCATAAAGTCATTTAACCTAGCAACTAACTCTGCGTCAGTGGCAACGGTTTCTGCTAATACAGAGTCTGCCCATTCATCTAATTCGCTGCTGAATCGATTCGCTGATTCATTTTGTTGTGCATATGCACGATACACATACGGCAATGCTTCGTCAAAACGATCATCATATACCTTTTTAACCCAACGCTCTTTTAACGTGTTGACATCAATTTCTTCTTCGATTGGGCGAACAGGAACATAACATTCTTTGTACTCCGAAAAGTATCTACTACTTTTCAACTTCTTCAAAGTTTCTTTAAGGTCTGCATAGTGTTGAAATGCAGCTTCGGTCATTGCAGTTGTTTCAGCATCTTCGAACTCACGTAAACGTGTGCCTCTAACAAAATGGCGCATTGCATTCATTTCATTAACCATGCCGTTGATATGCCCTGCAAAGTCATCGTGCACAGTACCACCTTGGTTCAAATGTTCAGCTAGAGCATATGCGCCATGTAGATTGTTGTGAGGTAACAGGAATCGTTCTCCTAGTTCAGTTTCAAGAAAAATACTTTCAATCTTTCTAGTGCGGGCGCCGCGTACTTCGTCGTTAATACGGTCCGAGTGTTTAACTAAAATTTTGGTTTTGCCTGCTTCTGCAATACTGTGATACGGTCTGCCCGGTGTGCCACGCAGCTTACTTTCGGCAATAACTTCGTCTGAAGTAAATGTATCGTCCGAACTAGTCTGTTGTTTGATATCACGTAGATCCAAATTGGACTTGTTAATATCACGTGTATCAAACTTTAACAAATTACGCTTGGCAAACTTGCGAAGATTACGCAAGAATGTAAACCATTCGGTGCGTTGTTCGGCAGACATGTTATCTGTTACGTTGTGGCTAAAGTAAATCTTGAGACTTTCCTCGCCAATCAAACTCATTGTTATATTGCCGTGATCAATACCATCGCTGTCAGTGTAAACAAAGTTAAAAAATCTTGCTTTCTCTGGAGAGCTAGTGGCGTTGGCTTTCTCGTCGCCCAAGTTAATGGGACTAAATCTGCTACGGATTTTATCAAATAACGCAGCTGATGCTGATTCAATTTCTTTAGACATGATGTATTTACCTTAGATCATTATGAACGGCATTGGCTCCACAAACGTGTCCAACCCGTCCCTGAGCTCAGCATCCATGGTAGAATCGTAGCTTTGTAGCATTTGGATCATGCGGATAGCCAATAGTGTAGACATTACCAAGTCATCGTGTTCACCAATCTTGGCTGCATAACTGTTACCAGATGCCACGAACGTCTTGAGTTCCGAAATCAATGCTTTACTGACAATAGCAATACGTTTAGTTTCAACTAGACTCTTTAACTTTGCACATGCTGCTAATTTGCTCTTGTTGGTTGTAGTAAATCCCTTACGTACTCTGCCAATACCATGCTTTTTGGGTTCTGTTAAGAATGTGCCCGGGATGTTTTCTTCACCCAGTTCGCTAATAGCAACTAATGCAGCCTCACCCAGTGTGTTATTTTCGACACTGTAATACACGTTTGTTTGACCCGCTACTTCAGTTAAGTACTGGCAAATTTCTTTAAGAATTGCAACTTGTCGTTGAACCATTGTTTTATTATGGCTCCATTCTGCAACCTGTTTTAGTCCCGGCAACTCAAACACTTGAATAGCAGCAGGGTCACTGCCAGTTCCCAGACTGGGATCAAGTGCAACTACGTATGTACAATCTTTCTGTGGCTTCTTGTACCAACGAATTTGTCCTTGCTTTTCAACTGGGTCAAGTCCGCCCATTTCAGCTAAGTGCAACGGATTGATCAATGTTTCGTCGAAAATAATGAACTCACATTCCATTTCACGACGGAAACGTTCTTCACCTAGCTGTGCCAACATTTCGCTGGCCCACTTTTCATCGCGGTCCGGATGTTCGCGCCAGTTGCTACGGAATGCCTTGAATCCGTTTTTGCCCAACGGAGTTTCGTTACCGAATTCATCAAAGGTATTATTAGCTTGACGCCAAATTTGTGCAAACTGGTCTTCGTCACTGTTGGGAGTTGATGTAATAATACACTTACCACCAGTGGCTAAAGTAGGGGTAATAGCAGTCCAGAATTCGCTGGCAATAGTTGGTCTAACGAAAGCAAACTCGTCACAGTATAGGAGCGAAATAGACATACCACGCCCTGTGTTTTCTGTTGTTGTTTGACTTACAATACGGCTACCATTATCAAAGTCCAACGAGCCTTTGTTATAACTTGTAACGCCTGCCCTAATGTGATCTGGGCAGTTTTCGTATGCGTAACGCACACGTTGCATAATTTCTTGTGCACCAATGTACTTGTGTGCTGCTACTAAAATAGTACTATCCGGAACAAACATAGCGTACCAAAGCAAATATCCTGCTGCACTAGTTGACTTGCCTGTTTGGCGTGGCATCAAACTGATACTGTATCTATTCACATGATACGCATCAATCAATCGCTCCTGGTATTCAAATGGATGATACTGTATACTACCTTTTGTTGGATGCTGGATGTAGAAGTAATTGCTCATAAAATACCGTGGGCCAGTTACTGGATCTGCACATCTAGCAAACTCAATAATCTGATGCTCAGTAAGGGACACCTTCTGATACGGAGTTTTAATAATTGCTGTTTCTAATGGTTTACTCATAATGATTTTTCATATATAATATAAGTATATTTAACTGATAACAGTTGAAAAGTGATCAAATATGTCAAACACTCTTTTGTTAAATTCTAACTACGAGCCAATTTCGATCTTGCCATTAAGCGTGATCAATTGGCAACATGCATTAAAGTTGTATTTCTTGGATCGTGTAACGATTCTAGAGTCCTACGACGATTGGGTTGTGCGTAGCGAAAAGCTATCCATTAACGTACCCAGCGTGTGCGTGACCAAAGAGTACTTTAACTACAAGAAGGCAGTTAAATTTAGCCGTAGCAATATGTATTTGCGCGACTTATACACCTGCCAGTACTGCGGTGAAGTTTTCCAAAGTGCAGCATTAACCATTGACCACGTGGTTCCACGTATGGCCGGCGGTAAAACTAACTTTGAAAACTGTGTAACTAGCTGCAAGCCTTGTAACCATAAAAAAGGTCACAAACTTATGAAGCCACTACGTGACCCTTATAAGCCTGACTATTACAATTTGGTTGCTAAGTGGAAAGATCGAAAGATTCATGTGCCACAAGAATCGTGGTACAAGTACTTGGGAATTAAAAATCCTGCGTTGGCAGCGGACGCTGACGATACTCAGGGTGCTTATCTAGGTAACTTTCGATTTGACGTCTGATACTACCGGCGTCAGCAAAGTTAATTATAAACCATAAATCCGTCCCGGTCTTGGCGTTGTATTCACGTTCAAGATCGCGGCGGCTTTGTTTTGATGGTTCCTCTACTGTGCCCACTGGACTAACAATACCATCGCCGGTGCTGTTTGTTACGTTGTCCATTACACCGCCTACTGGCCCTTGAAGTCCACCAGGGACCGGGGCAGTTTCTACGATACCTGCTAAACGTTTGATATCTGCTAAATCCGCAGCATCCATAACCGCATCTGCATCTCCGGTTTCGCCGGGCAAAACAAAATTAGCAGAGGTTATGCGATACTGTTTCATCTTTTTCGAACAATAGGACCCGGATTACGATGCGGACTTACACGATGTACATCGTCTTGCTCTCGGCTCTTATGATCACGTTCGGTGTGTTGATATTCGCTATCAACCGTCTTAAGAGCTTGTTGCATCATATTGTGCTCTTCCTCAGTGTACGGGCGAGCAATGTTGTATTTTTCAACCCAACTGCTTTGGTCCATTTCCACAGGGCTAGTAGATTTACCATCTGCCATTGCTGTGGCCATCATTACACGGTTTAAGTTATATGTACGATCGTAACCGCCTTGGTCACGGAATCGCCACTCACCTTTATCTTGAGTAGCAAATCCGGGCTTTACACCATCATGTCCTTCGACGATTATTTCTGTAATTTTCATATTACTTGCTAACTTTTTTAATGCTTTCGTACTCAGCAGCCAGTTCAGCTTCTAGTGCAAGAACAGCTTCACGCATTGGTGGGCGGCTCATTGCATTGTCGCCATTCTTAAATGTAGGACGATCTGGGTTCATTTGTTTTTCGCCATTATCGCCTTCGCCTGGATTCAACGTACTGGCCTTCATACTAAAGTATTGTTCGTCTGGTTCATTGGAGTAGTCTTCTTCGACTCCTTCGTCCCCGGACAAGCCGTCTGTGTCCATGCTAACTACGTCATCGCCACAGTCAGTTGGAACATCTACCATTTCTAGTTCATCATCTGGCATAGCCGACATGTCTAAATCAACATCGCCGCCGCCAAGGCCAGCAATCTTTAACATCTGCATTAGTTCGTCTGCTGCTTCGCCATCGGCATTGATACTAACACTTCTGTTGCCATCACTGCTGCTGTTAGAACTAACACTAATCTTGCCCTCTTGTCCCATGCCAGGAACATCATTGAGTTCAAAATTTTCTTCTAGTGTTAATCCAGCTAAACGTGCTAGTTCGTGTAACTTAGCATCTTCTTCCATTGTGCTTTTGTTACGCAAGTCTGCCAACAAGTCCTCATCACTACCGTGACCAATTACTTTGTTAATGCCGCTAGCGACAGAACCTAATGCGCCTTTAGCGCGGTCTACCATTGACGGTGGTTTAGTACCTTGGATACGACTTGGTTCAAATGGAGCTGTTGGTTTTGCTAATGCCATTGCATCTTGTGGTGCAAAGCTAGGTCCCTTTGGCACTGCTTCGCCCATTAGACGCTTACCATGGTGGTGCACTTTTAAGAAGGCTTCTAGCTTGTCACTAGCATGTCCTGTTTTCTTAAAATCTGTAATATCTGCTTGCAGTTCGCTCAACATCTCTGCTACGCTAGTATCAGTATCGCGCATCATCTCAGCAAAGTTAATGCCTTCGTTAATGCTCCTGGCAATTTCGTGACCTTTGTTAATCACTTTCTTTGGCAAGTTGTGTGCCGGCTTAGAGCCGTATCCAGCTGACTTTTTAGCTGCTGCCATGCCAATAGAGTACTTGTTTCTTGCTCGCTCAGAAACTGTCTCTTCGTTTTTAATCTTGTCAAACTTGTCAGTCGGTTTGTCAAATTTCTTAACAGGTGCTGGCTTGTTTACCGGAGTATATTTAGATTGAGCTTTTTTATCTGTTCCGGGAATAGCAACGTTTTCTTCACGCTCTTCTGGCAATTGACCTTTTGGACCAGCAATATTATATGCATTGCCATATTTGTCTTTTGTTTTGTATTCAGAGGCGTGTGGACTGCCTTTTGCTAACGGGTTCTTGCCCAATTTAGCACGACGAGCTAACTCATCGGGACGACCTTTGTCTTTACCTGGCTTGGTATCAAACGCAAACATTTCGTCCACTTGGTTTTCGTCTAAGCCCGCAGCTTTACGACGACTACCAATTACTTCGTCTTTTTCAGACTCGATCTCGCCATCTTTATCGTAATCTTTTTTAGCCTTCTTAGAGTCTTCGTCTAGGCCAGCAGCTTTACGGCGACTACCAATGACTTCGTCTTTTTCAGATTCAATCTTGCCATCTTTGTCGTAATCTTTCTTGGCTTTTTTAGATTCTTGAAACTGCTTAAGAAGTTTAGCTTCAACTTTGTTAACACCTTCTAGTACGCTACCTTGAGCTTCCACGCTCTCGTAGACAGTGTCTGTTGTTTTTGTTTCAGCAACAGATGATTGCTCGTCTGCTCTTAACGTTTGCAATTTACCCAAAATGGTATATAGATTGTCGTCGTGGTGGCTCATTATTTTTTTCCTTTAAGCGGATTATACATCTTATTCTGTTTTGACATAGGGCTTGCATCGCCAACCGGAGAATCATTTGTATCTTTACCGGCTTCTTTGCTGTCTTGTGCAAATTCAAATTTACGTGATTCAAGTTCTTTTAGCAGATTACCAATGCGGTTCTGACCTACATAACTTTGACCTTCTGGATTATCTTTGAGAACTGGATCAGTCAGTACTGGTCCTTTTGTGTCTTGCCCAATTGCTTCTGCTTCTTCTGTGTCAACTGCTTCGTTTAAATTACGAACACAAATCCAATCAGGATTAATATTGGCACGTTCTTTGATCAATTGACGGATTGCTACTGTATTTGTTGGGTAGGCAACTTTGACATCAAATTGCCAGCACTCGCATGGGCCCCATTGTGGAAACTCTCTGTGTTCCATAATAGGTAAACTCTTAACTGGGCTAACGCTTTCTAACTGGTAAGTGTTTAACGCATTTTTAATACGTTCCATTACTTCACCCTTAGGCTCAATCGTTGCCAATTTAACACGAAATTCGAACGGTTTCTTCAATTCGAAAATGTATGACTGAAATGGTTTCATCATTATAATCCTATATCTTATATTTAGCAAGAAACAATCAATTGTCTTTCTTGCTCAGTATCTGTTTTAATAATTCGTTACGGTCCAACACAATACCTTGGCCGTCGATTGGCTCTTCGGTTTGCCCAGCACCCGCTTGATCTTTTTTAATTTGGTGATCCAGTCTGGCTTTTTGTAGCTGTAGGGTAATAGTACGTAACTTTTTATCCATTTTAGCTGTTTTGGCCGATATTGCATGCCCTAGTAAGGTACCTGCTGTTTGGAAAATTACGCCTCCAAAGCGTGGGTCGACGTTCATACCCAAATCCATTAGATCTTCAAACTTGTCTTTGGCTAGCTTGGCTAATTCATCTAGCTCGTCGTCCCCTGCATCTAGACTTTTAACACCAGGCAATGCAGCATCAATTTTGTCAATCGCAGCATCAACATCAGCGATTATAGTACGGTTCTCTTCAATTGCAGCCGTTGTTTCTTCAACAGTGGCATCTGCACTGGGCAAGTTAAATAGTTCTTCTAGTTTTTTAGTCATACCAATATTTATTTGGCACGACCCTGATGGAAAATATCATCTTCGGTGACAATTCTAAACTTTAGATTGTGTGCTTTACACCAGGCCCTAGCAGCTTCCCATTTAGCCATGTTTAGAATTGCGGCGGCCTGTGCTTTTGCGCTGCGGCCTGCTTCCTGTAAACTAGTTTCTTTTTTGGGCTTTACTTCAATGACTTCTGCATGTTGTTTGCCATTGGCATCTACGTATACCATTAAAAAATCTGGTACGTAAATTGTCATCTTGTTGGTAAAGGGATTACGATAGTTGATGTGAATCGCTTCACTTGCCCATTGTGTTATAGAAGGGTTATTATCACACATGGTCATAAATGTGTGTTCCCACCCGGATCTATACGTAGGAGATTTATTACCCACATACTTTTCGGGATTCTTTATTTGATATTTTCCTTGTGCAAACTTACTCATAATAGAATTGTTCGAGATACATAAGGGCTCGTCTTAGACTTATCTTTGATGCCCAATACACTAGTAGGAGCTCTATTAATGTTTAAGAAGGCCATTAAATAGTTATTCAACTGCCCTTTTGGTAATTGTTGAAACTCATTGAGCACAGCAATTGGATTTAAGTTTTGCGCCAATGCTGTGTAGATAACTGCTGCACTTAAATTTTTTGCAGTAGCAGGGTTGTCTGCATACTGTTCAAAGAATGCAACAATAGCATCATTGGCACCTGCAGATATATCAAATTTTTCAGTGTAGAAATTGTTGAAATATTTACGTGCATCAGTTGATGCTGACTCAGCTGATAGGTCTGGGCCAGTTGTGTTTGTTGCTGTGGTTATTTGATTATTTGCCATTGATTACCATTCCTGGGCCGCTTGCCACGCTTCTGATCCCACGCTGTATTGACCAATACCAAGTGAGAAGTTAAAGTCTGCAGAGAAACTACTTGCTGCAAAGCTGTTAAACGCTTCACTAGCAGGTGTTGCAATTTTGTCTTTTACAAACCCAGCCACCGCATCAGATACCTTATTAGATACTGCGGTAACTGCACTGTTAACGGTCTTGTTAACATATGCCATAGCATACTGTGTAGCCATATTCTTAACTGTGGCCAATGCGGCACTTGGGTTAGCAATAGCCTGTGCTGCTAATCCAACAATGCTTCTTCCGTTACTACCAAGACCCTTAGCAACACCACCTATAACACCGTTAACTAAAGTAGTAGTAGAACGGTTTGCTAATCCAACACCCGCTGCCTGTAATTGTTGCCCAATTGATGCGCTGTTTGTTGCACCTTGTGCTAAACTACCAAAGCTAGGAATACTAAAACCGCCATTGGTAGTTACTGTTCCTGCTGCTAATAATGTAGTTGATCTAAAATCAAGTCCGTATGATCCAGCACCAATCATACTGGTCTGTGCAAGTGCCTGATCCGATCTTAGGTATGGATTAACTGATGTGCTAAAGTTTGCCAAGTCATCAATTGTATCAGGCGCAAATGCAATGCCACCTTCTCCGGTGGTGATTATTTTTGCCATGTCTGGATCTGCCAACAGTGGGCTAGTAACACGATCATAATGCAGATCAATGAACCCGCCTACGTTATTGTCAGTTACAAATCCAGTATGATATTTGACCGTTTCAAATTGCACGGACATTTCGTGTGTTAATAAATTGTTCTCGCCATTAACATGGTCTCCATGCTTAAAGCTAGTAATAGTCGGGTTAATTAATTCGTATTCGCTAAAACTCTTTTGATACAAACTGTATATGCGAATAGCTTGGATATATTGATAAGGCTGATTAGCCAATGACGTATTGTATCCTACCGCAGGGCGTGGGCTGTAACCCCAATCAAAACTCGGACGGCTTTGATATTTGTGCGGTGCATTATACGTTGCATCTGCATAGTCCGGATCTCTGAAAAAGTAGCTGTAGTAGTCATACCAAAAATTGCGAACGTTGTCTGCTTGGTCGTCATGGAATACAATGTTTACTGGATCGTATTTAATTTTGTTTTGAACAATGTTTACTCTGTTGTAAGCATTGTGAACTTTGGTATCAACTGTGTACTTTGGGAGTCCAACGCTTTTTACAATCATACCTAACTCTTGTGCTGCTAGATTACTGATGTTGGTGATTAATGGATTGAAGTCAAATTCAACATAGAATAAAAATCCGTATTTTGGACTTAAACGAAAGTTGTCATCTGTAAAAATTCTTGCAGCATGACGATAGTCACTCAGCACAATCGTTTGATTGCCACCGACCAATGGGGCACGACTTGCAGGACCGGCTGGGTGGGTCGACGGTGATAAAATACGATTTGAGCTCATACTAATATTTATCCAATAAAAAACCCGGTCAAAACCGGGTTTAGTATTATCTCATCGACTATTAGTTAACTGAACCGCCTGGGGTTGTGCTAACTACTGTTCTAGTTGTAGAAATACCTGCTGTTTGAACTGCGTTGTCAAACTTAATTGTCAATGCAATTTGTACAGGGTCATTGCTGTTGTATGCCATTTCGCCATAATCAACTGAACTTAAGAAGCAGCCGTCTAGTTCCCAGGATTCGAGAATGTTTGGAGTAGTGTTGCCATTACCGCCATCCAAGATATCATATACAAGTTGGAACTTGTAGTTGATACCAGACACTGCACTTGCTTGCTCTAGGAAGTCGAATTGCTTCTGGATTTGTTCACCAACTAAACGACTTACAGCACCAGTGCTGTCGTCACGTAGATTGATTGTGGTTTCTTGCCACTCAGGCTTACCTTGTAGATAAACCTTGCTGTTGTATACATCAATTGTAATAGGGTTAAAGTTAACCTGTGGACGCTTGATGTCTACCACTTGCTTAGTCAATTCGGTTGTGCTGTTTGTAACGCCAAAATTCACAAATGTCGCCCGGAAGCGATATTTTAATTTTGGCATTAGCAAACCTTGGCTGTCTGCGCTCTGACTATTTGCTAGCGGTACTGTAAATTTGCTTAAACTTGCTACTGCCATATTATTCTCCTGTTATCCTTATTTATCCAAAATCTTAGGTCGATGTTGCGCCTAAGTTAGCAATTGTGCCTGGATTGTACAAGGCAATTGGAATGTAAATAAACTCAACATCCTTCATTGGTTCAATTGCAACGTCAACATAAAGTTGGTTGTTTGCGATTGTGCTAGGTGTGTTGTTGTTTGTATCACAAATTACTAAGAAGTCATATACACCACGCTTGCTTAGAACATCGTGTAATGCACTTTCAACTTGGCTTGCGATAGTCTTTCTAGTAATAGCATCGTTTGGTTCAAACAAGAATCCGTTAGCGATGCTCTTAAAGATAGTACGTAAGTAGTTTTCTAAACGAACAACGTTAACTCTGTTTCTTGATGTGCTGCTACCACTGCGAGTTTCTTGACCCCATACAACTAGACCTGTACCAGGCAATTGTGTGATTGGGTTAATAGACATTGAGTACAATGAATCACGTAGACCTTGGTTAATACCGTTGTGTACAAACTTACCAGAAGATGCATCAACATAACCAATGTCGCTTAGGTTGTTTACCAGTCCGCGGTGTACACCAGCTGGTGCAAACCATGGATAAGAAACGTTATCGTTGTACAAGAATGTACGTAATACTGCGTGACTTGCAGGAACTGCAACACTATTACCAGACAAGTCATTAGTTAAACCAGCTGGGTAGTATACACCTAAGTATGGGCTAGCAGTTGCCAAGCCGTCACCGTTTGCGTTAGTGTTCCATGCGTTCAATGCTGTAGCAGTTGGTTGCAATGTCATTGGAGTGTCACCGATAACAAAACCTGTATCTGCACGGTTATCGTTTAGTGCAACTAAGTTAGGGATCAACTCTGGATAACCAGGTGCACATAACAAGTTGAAACGATATGTTTCTTCACGAACATCAATGTTGCTGTCAACTGCTGCTTTCAAAGCTGCAACAACAACTGAACGTTGAGCCTTTGTACCTGCTTTCAATGCACCGTTTTCATCCAAGCCGCTTTCGCTTACCCACGCATCTGTAGCAGATGGTAAAGTTTCATTTGGATATGAAGTTGCGTTAAACTTATTGCTTACAAACTTCTTGATGTTATAACCACTACGGCGTGTGTTAAACAACAATGTACCACGTGGATATAAACGATAGTCAGGTGCGTCTAAGTCAATGTAGTTGCTGAATAATAGACCTTCTGCTGCGCCATCGGAAATTACCGGCAATGCATCTGTGATTGGGTCAGCGGTGCCACCTGTGTCATCTGCATAACCATCCCAACGTGCATCAGCAAAGATGATACCGTTTGATGTAACATGATCTGTATTGTCAATTGCTACCCATGCGCTACCAGTGTAACGGCTAAGTTTTGGATAGTTAACCAAATCGCTTGTATCCAACCACAAGTCACCAGCCTTTAAGATAGAACCAGTACTTTGTGATGTTGGCTTGCTAGCACTTACAATAACACCATTTGGATCAGTTTGTTGTAGATTGTAACCACGAACATCACTAGCTGTGCGCTTGTATCCTTTCCACCCGCCATCGTTGACCATAATATCAACATCAGCTGGGTTGCTGTAATACCACAATGTACCATCAGCTGGGTTGCTGTATGGTGTGCCAGTTTGATAACTAATCAAGTCTGTAATACGGTAGAAGTTACCAATGCTAACAGAACCGTTCGAGCCAACAGTGTAATTATCACGTTGGTATGGCTTTGGACTAGATAAGTCTTGTACAAATCCTGCATCAAATGTCGGAGTTGCACCAATTGGGTTAGTTGCATCTAAGAAGATACCGATTTGACCGCCAGTTAAGTGGATCAAACTAATCTTGTTGTTTGAGAACTCTGCTGTAACATATGGAATGTCTGCCAACAAAATTGCATCAACAAACTCTTGAGGAGTTGCACCCGAGAATGACAATGTTGTTGTCTTGGTTACCGCACTGTTCGGAACTGTTGTTAACATACGGATAACACCAGTAATAGTTTGGCTGTTACTTAGCAAATCGCCTGTGGCAGTTGCATAGGTGTTGCCGTGTACAGGATCAATTTGACGTGCATATGCTAATGCGTTATAAGATCCATCAGGTGGGCTAAATGTAGTAATTACTTGACCGTGTGCGATGTTTTGTCCACCGCCTACAAAGTCTAATCCAAAGATTGCTTCGTTGTAGTAACGGAACATTGGTGCATTAATTGCCTTCCATGTATCCAACGATGCGCTGTATGATTTCAATACAGGGCTATAGCCGCCACCTGTGGAAGTTGTCTTCCACCAAATGCTGCCTGTTGGACGTGGTTGAAGATCTGAGCTAAACCAGCCCATGATGTTACCGTTCTTATCAGTCGGAACTTGTGCATAGTTACCGTAGAACAATGTTGGGCAGAAGAATGATACTTCAGAACCAGACAATGTAAATCCAGATAACGCCAACGGAGTGTTAGTTGCATCAGTTTCGGTCAACAACAACTTGCCGTCGACTACTGTGCCATTGCTCTTTGCTGCGCTGGTAACAAAGAAGTTTAACTTGCCTTCAATGTTTGCTGCTGTAACACCGGGAATGTTTGCTGCATTAATTTGTGCAACTAAGCTACCTGCAGAAGCATCGCTGCCAATGCCGCCGCCGACTGTGAATGTAACCGTTTGACCGTTAATACCCAATTCAGCCGAGCCACCCGTAACTGTTAGAGCAGGTGCTCCATTAACGTTTGGAGCAATGCTGCCTTTACCAGATACGATAGAATTTTGCCATGCTGGGCTACCAACTTGTACCCATGTATTAGCAATGTTGCCAACACTGGTTGCGCTGGCTTTAAAGTACAAGTGAATTTGGTTCAACGGAGTTAATACATCGTTTATTGCAACCAATGCATAATCACCAGGCTTACCAACAGAATTTAAAGGTTTATGTACTACGTCTAATGTAAACTCTGTATCAACTTCTGCTTTGTTAATGTCAGTGATGAATGTCGGTGTAACATGCTCAAAAGAACTAGTTGTTGCATTCAATGAGTAGATACCAAATTCTGTGTTGGCAATATCCAACCACAATGTACCGTCTACTACATTACCAACTGGTCGAGTTGATGTGCCTTTTAATTGTGCTAGATCAATGTCTGCACGGATAGCATAAAGTTGGTTGCCCAAACCTAATGCGCTGTATGCTGTTAGCAAACCATATTCGTTACGTTCGTCGCCGTTAATTGGTGTGCCTGCTGCACTTACTTGGAACGAAGGTGTTCCTAAAACTGTTACTAAGTCACGCTGACTTGTAAATGATAATAACTTACCTGCGTTGGCTTTGGTAGTACCAGTTGCTGCTGCGTTGTTGTACGTCTTGTCTTGAGCAGTTGCTAATAGTACCAATGGTACAGAGCCTACGTTTGAGTTAACGTATTGACTCTGATCATTAACGGAAATTTGAATTCCTGGTGAAACTAGTGCCATGGTTACATTCCTTTATAATACATGTTATGAATATTTAGTTTAAAAAGGAAAAAAGGCGCTGCTACAGGTGCCTTGGCAAAGGTTTAGCGGTAAATAGCTGTATGCTAGAACGCCAATTATGCCCTATATGTCACGTTAATCCAGTGGCAGTTAACTATGTTAAAGAAGATGTGACACACTATCGCAATAGCTGCACTAGTTGTATCCGTAAAGGAAAGAAATTAAAACCCGAGCCGCCAGCATGGGCCAGGTCTGGATATAAGAAAAAACCACAATGCGAGAAATGTGGTTTTAAATTTAAATTTTTAGAACAGAGTAATGTGTTCTACGTTGACGGTAATCTGAAAAACAACAATTGGGCCAACTTAAAAACCATTTGTTTAAACTGCCAACAAGAAATTTATAAAAGCAAATTGAGTTGGAAGCCCGGAACTATTGTACCAGACTTTTAAGCTGTTGGTACAAGTTGTCAATAGTTCCATTGTTATCGATTATAGTGTCAAATTGAGTTCCTGCCCAACTGTATTCACTCGCATGAATATTTTCTTTGGCTAACCATTCCTGTGCTTTAACATCTCCTCGGTTAGCAGATTCTGCAATGCTGTACCAATGAGGAATAACACCACGTTGAACCCATACCATTTTAGCGGATTGTGCTTTAAGCCCAGTAATTTCGTTAGGAAAGCGACAGTCGGTAATAACAATGTTGTCTTTGCTGTTACGCAATTTGTTTTCCAAGCTAGCAATCCAGATATCATCGTGAAAATGTGCCCTCAATACGTTTGTGCCCCAGTTTTGCAATACCCATCTTGGAGTAATGTGCATGCCCAGACGTTGAGTCCACCATAGGTCTGTTTCTTCGCGCCATAGTCTACTTTGGTCAGTGCGACCTTCTAGCATGTCTCTGTCCCAACCAAATACATTGGCTACAGCATCCTTTAATGTTGCTGCAAAAGACTCTCTTTTAAATCCGTGAAAGTTAACTAAGTAGTCTGCTGCTGTATCTTTGCCTGACCCTATTAAACCTGTAATACCTATAATCATAAAAAATGCCCTATATAAGAGCATTTTTACATATTGCACTAGCAAAGTCAATTACATTAGGAAGATTTGACCATTGCACATACTCAAAACATCACCAAACAATAGTTGCATATCGTAGCCCAATGTTTCAGCAGCTTGCTTTAAATCTTCTTCACCACGGGCTTTCATTTGTAGTTGATTGCCAAATGTATATTTGCCGTAACCTAACTGTGCAGGGAATGGATTTAGGGTAACGGTGCCAGTTTGAATATACTGTGCAAACATCTCGTATATGAATTCGTATGGACGTTTGATTTGATTTTCACGGCTACTGCGCTGTGTACCGATAGCATTAAACAATGCATTGTATAAATCAGATCTCATGTAATCTAAGTCGCTATCAAACACATCTCGCCGAGACGGTTTGCCATACACATTTGCTAGCTTTTGGTTTATGGCTTTAACAAAATGATGCTCAACTGTGCGCCATTGTTCCATACTAGACGCTTGGATAGCATGCCCAATTCGATGCGCCATAATCCACGGCGTTATCATTACTTTTTGTGCGCCATAGTTACCCAAGAATACTACAGTAATAGCATCTTCACTACCAGCAATAACTTGTTCAGCAGCATCTCCAAGTACGTTACGAACTTGCTCATGATTAACTGCACCTAGTTCTGCACTTTTTCCTGTTCCCGGAATGTTAGAGAAAAACAAGCGAAAGTCGTATGGTGTTTGCTCAAAGAACTTTGCAGCCTTTAACTGAGCAGTTGGGTGCATAACCAGCTTCTTGTCAACTTTACTTCTAAACGGGCCGGGCCTGTCAAAATTTCCAAGCGGAACGTAATCAGTTAACGGGGCTTCTGTAATAAATTCACTTGCTCTCATTATTCTTTATCTGCCTTCTTTGCTCGTCGTTCAACTGCCCTACGTTGCTGACGGGTCTGCTGCGCCACTTGTTCGTCCCTCCATTTAAGGAACTTTCCAATAGTTTCAAGCTCTGCACTAACCGCATCTCTGCCACGATCTTTTACTTGGTTACCAATGAGATCTAGTATTTTATTAATATGCGGGTCCATTGGGTCATTGTCTTGTCTAATAGAATTGGGCACATCTACATAAAATAATGGTTGTGGCAATTTCATCTCAGGACCAAACAATGTTTCTACTGTAATTTCCCACGGATATGCCTTTGATCGACTAATCCACAAAGCATTTTTAGAAGTTGTATCATAAAAACATGCACCTTTACCTTTTTGGATATTTTTTGGGCCAGTAGTTTGTTTACAAATAAAATCAACAATAGTATATATATCAGTCTTTTGACCACGTTCCGGTAGTGAAACTACCGCATGGCTAGATAACTTTACTGTCCATTCGCCCG